>Ga0187887_10001809_pt1 | contig 17918 bp, 16 predicted proteins | sample June2016WEW_7_10_FD_132977 | JGI IMG/M metagenome (GOLD analysis project Ga0187887, IMG submission 132977) | Peatland microbial communities from SPRUCE experiment site at the Marcell Experimental Forest, Minnesota, USA - June2016WEW_7_10 | ecosystem: Environmental > Terrestrial > Soil >...
AGAAGACAATGCCGAAGCCGAGAAGAACAAGTAGCAGCCACAACAGGAGGAAGCGCAGCCGCATCATGCGAAGCACGCGCAGCTCATCCCGCTCCGAGAGTCCGAGATAGATGTAGCTTCCATCATCGATGCGCGTTGCAGCGACGCGGAAGGGAACGCCGAAGCCACGCACCCGCAAGTCTGTCGGGCGGTTGGGTGCGATCCTTGCGGCACGAATGGCCTTCAGGTTTTCTTCGCCGCTGCCCGCGCCAACCCACAGCATGGCTGCGCCGCCTGCGCTGGTTTGCAGGAAAAAGACGGAGTCGTTTGATGTGCCTGCGGAAAGATCTCTGTTGGGCACTTCTTTGCCCGCCAACTCGGCTACCTCTCCAACTACTCGGTCATAGAGAGCGTTCTTGGGCGTCTGCTCGGCCACATCGCCCAGCACTGCGACCTCGCCCGAGAGCCATGCGTCGCTGCGCCGCTGAATGTCGTTGGCTACAAATTGGTGCAGAAAGACAAAGACCAGCAGCGTGCCGCAGGCAAACGCCAGGGTGGCCCACAGCGAGATGCGCCAGGCCGCGCTATGCAGGACAGGTTTACCGGTCTTTGAGAACATACCCCACTCCTCGCAGTGTGCGGATCAGCGGCTTCTGCCCGGGGCCATCGACCTTGCCGCGGAGCCGGTAAATGTGAACATCTACGACATTCGTATCCGGCTGAATCCGCATGCCCCAGACCTTGTCGAGAATCATCGAGCGAGTCACAACGCGGCCGGCGTTGCGGCAGAGGTATTCGAGCAACACAAACTCCTGCTGCGTAAGCTGCAATATCTGCCCGGATCGGGTTGCTTCGCGGCGCAGCAGATCCAACTCAAGATCGAGAACGCGGAGCCGGGTCGCCTCGCTCGCCGGCGGGCTGTTGCGCTTGAGCAGATTGCGAAGCCGGGCCAGCAGCTCCGCCAGCGCAAAGGGCTTGGTCAGGTAATCGTCGCCGCCCTGCTCCAGCCCGCGAACCCGGTCATCGACGCTGCGCCGCGCCGAGAGAATCAGCACCGGCGCGCGGACTCCCAACTGCCGCAGCTTGAGGATCAGGCTGATGCCATCCTGGTCGGGCAGCCCAAGATCGACAATGAGAATGTCGAAGGGACTATCCATCGCCAGCTTCTCGGCCGTCTTGCCGTCCGCTGCCGCTTCCACCACATAACCCGCTTCTTCCAGCGAAGTGCGCAGGACGCCTTGTATGTCGATTTCGTCTTCAACGAGCAAAAGCCGCATGAGGAGATATTAGAGCATTTCGCAAGGCTTTTCATTGAATCGTCCAAAGAATGAGATCAAAACAGTGGGGGACTCAAGTAATGCGCGGATGAACGGATTGTCATGATAGCGTCGGCTCACTGTTATGCACACCTAATTGTCGTATCTAGAGACGACAATTCAATTCCCCACGATGAACAAATCTTCATGAAGCCCGGCGACATTCTTTGCTCTCCAATCAGGAAGGGAATCCGTCTCAATCATGAATTGCAATTGAGTCAGCCGCGCGGGAGCATCAACCTATTGATTCTCCCGCGTTTCAAGAAGGCCGCCAAAAGGAAACGAAGAGAACCAGCAGATGGACGCGCAAAACGCCTGGACGAACAACTTGAGCAATACGCCCATTGCCGATGCCTTCAGCGCGGGCCTTCCGCTGCCGTCCACGCTAGATCCGCTTTTTGAAGAAGCTCTGCGCCATGTGCTCGACCATCCCGGAAGCCTCATTCGCCCGCGTATGGTCCAACTGGTAGCCTCGGCCTACGGGCTGGAGCCGGAGGCGGCGCGCAATCTGGCCGTTGCGCTCGAATACTTTCACACCGCCTCGCTTATCTTCGACGACCTTCCCTGCATGGACAATGCAATCGAACGGCGCGGAGTTCCCTGTGTTCATTTCGAATTTGGCGAATCATCGGCCATTCTTACCGCTCTGGCGCTCATCAATCGTGCTTACGCGTTGAGCTGGAGAGCAGTTGCTGTCGCGCCGCGCGAATCTCAGTTGCGCGCGATGGATTACATTGAGCTGCTTCTCGGCGTCCATGGGCTGCTCAACGGTCAGAGCCTTGACCTGCATTACGCAACCCTGCCCCACACTCGCGAGACGACGGAAACCATTGCGCGCGGAAAGACGGTATCATTGATCCGGCTCACGCTGGTTCTGCCGGCGATGCTGGGTGGTGCTTCCGAACGGGAGCTTCAACTATTGGAGCGCATTGCTCTTTACTGGGGCCTCGCATATCAGATGGTTGACGACCTGAAGGATTTGCTGGACAGTCAAGCCAAATCTGGAAAGACCGTGGCTCGCGACCTGCTTCTCGACCGGCCCAACTCCGCCTCCGCGCTGGGCATTCCCTCCGCTGTCCAGCGTCTCACCCGCTTCATTGAACTGGGAGATAGATCGCTTGCACATCTCTTGCAATTAAGGATTGGGTTTTCCTTTCTGGGAAAACTTCGCAGCAGCCTGGAAGAGGAGCTGGCTCGGGTGACAAACAATCTCTGCGAAGTGCAAGCGGGAGTCCGCCCGTGATCTTCCTCAAGCTGATCGTGACCAATCTGTTCCGGCATCGCATCCGCTCGCTCATCAGCGTTGCGGGGGTTTCCTTCAGCGTCGCGGCCATGCTCACCGTGGTCACCATTCTGCAAGGCGCCATCGGAATGTTCTCCGGCATCCTTTCGAGCGATAGCGAAATCATCGTCTTCGAGCGCAACGTCTCTGATCTTTTCTTCAGCAGTGTTCCAGCAGAGGCGTGGGAAGAGATTTCGCGGTGGCCGAGGGTGGCTCATGCCGATCCCGTGCTCTTCGGCATCGTCTCCAGCACTGATCATCCCATCATCACCTGCTTCGGTGTAACTGCCACCGACGCACGCATCCGTAAAGCCAACTGGATTGCCGGCGATCGCCTCGCCTTCGCTCAGCACTCCGACGATGTGGTTCTCGGAGAACGAGCCGCGGAGTTTCTCGGCGCAAAGCTCGATGACCATCTTCCCATCGGGCACGGAGTCTTCCACGTTATAGGAATTCTGAAGACCGCCAACGGCTTTGAAGACGGCGGTGTCTTTATGCCGCTCGGCGCCGCGCAAAGCTTTTTTCACAAGGAGGGAACTTCTTCGGTGATTACCATCAAGCTGCGCAACAAGGACGACGCGGCATCGTTCGAAAAGATGGTCGGGGAAAAATTCACCGATCTTCTCGGTTTGGAAGACGCGGAGTTCACGCGCTCCTATTCGCAGTTCAAGATTCTCAAAGCCACGGCCTGGGCGGTGGGCGGATGCGGTCTTCTGCTGGGTGGATTTGGCGTCGCGAACACCATGGTCATGTCGGTCTTTACGCGCATTCGGGAGATCGCCATTCTGCGCGTCAATGGCTTCTCTGGTATGCAGATTGCAGTCATTGTCTTCGGCGAGTCCGCGGTTGTCACGCTCGTTGGCGCGTTACTGGGCCTCGTGACCGGAAGCGGCCTGCTCTATGCGCTCAAGCTGGTTCCCGCGCTGCACGGCTATGTGGACGCAACGCTGCAACCTGTCGTAATGCTCATCGTAATTCTGCTGGCATTGATCACCGGAATTGCAGGCGCAATCTATCCGGCAGCCTATGCCATGCGCATCCGGGCGGTGGAGGCGCTGCGCTTCGAATGAACTCATCGACGGCTCAAACGAATACCGAGCTTCGCATCGTTCTTCGCGCTGAAGATGTATGGAAGAGCTATGACGATGGAGCGATTTCTGTTCTGAAGGGAGTGGCATTTGAGGTCATCGAAGGCCAGACACTAGCGCTGTGCGGACCATCGGGCTGCGGTAAAAGCACGCTGCTGCACTTGTTTGGCGGCTTGGATTTCCCCGAGCGCGGACTGGTTTCGGTAAACGGCGTGGAGGTCAATCGCTACCGCAATCTGTTGCGCCTTCTGCGCCATGAGGTGGGCTTCGTCTTTCAGCTTCACAATCTCATCCCCGATCTAACGCTGGAGGAAAACTGTCTTATCCCCACAGTGGCGGCGGGTATCGATCGCCACACTGCGCAAACACGAATTCATCAGCTTGCCGAGCGCACCGGCCTAACGCATCGCCTCGGTCATCGCATTCAGAAGCTCTCCGGAGGCGAACGCCAGCGCACCGCGCTCTGCCGCTCGCTGATGAACCGGCCAAAGATTTTGCTGGCCGACGAGCCGACTGGCTCACTCGATGAACAATCGAGCGGCACGGTCTTCAATCTGCTGCTGGAGGTTGTTGCAACCGAGGGCGTAACGCTGGTGATGGCCACGCATAATCGCGGTCTGGCTAAACGCTGCGACCGCCTGCTGGAGATGCGCGACGGGAGGATTCATGAGCCAGTATCCGCCTGATGCTTCCATCTCCTCCGGCAGCGCTCCGCAGCCCGTTGCCTGCGCTGCATGGCATAGCCTCTTCTGGCTGGTATTTGCCAACTGCGTCGGAGTTCTGCTCTCGATTCTGCTGCTCTTTCCCGCTATCAATCCGATTCTGGGCGAATGGACTTATGGGCGATGGATTATGGTGCACATGAATCTGGAACTCTACGGCTGGACTAGCCTTCCGCTCGTCGGTTTTCTCTTCAAAGTCTACGGCTCCGAGAGAGGAACCTTGGCGAAATGGTGCAGACCGGTGCTCTGGGCGTGGTCCGCGGCGCTCAGTGTGGGCGCATATTCATGGCTCTCCGGCCATTCCAGCGGCAAGCTCTTCCTCGATTGGTCCGGTTACGCACGCGTTCTTTTTCCGTTGGCGATGTTTGCCCTCTGGCTGCTGCTCGCTATCGCGTTTGTCCGCGAATGGAAGGCGGCAACTCTCTCTGCGCGTTGCGCAAAAATCGCAGGGCTGATGCTGTTGTTGATTGTTCCCTTTCTCATGTTCATTGCATCCAACCCAAATTATTATCCCGCCATCAATCCCGATACCGGCGGCCCCACTGGGGCCAGCCAGCTTGAGTCGTCGCTGATGATTGTCGCCATACTGCTCATGCTTCCCTTTGGACTCACACAGCGCAAAGCGGGCCGTGCGCGGATCATTGCAACCGCCTGGATAATCATGGCAGTTGAGTTGGTTCTCTGTCTTGTACTCGGCGGCGGTGACATCAGCCATCATCGCCCCACGCAATTCCTCTCGCTGGGCAGCCTTCTCGTTTGGATCCCGCTCACGCCCGCCTACTATACGGCCTTTGCTTGGAACGACAATACCCGCCGTTGGCGCATCGCTTTCTTGTGGTGGTGGTCGGCCCTTGTTCTCACCGGTTGGATCTTCTTTCTTCCCGGCATTCTCGACAGTTTCAAATTCACCGATGGTCTTGTCGGTCACTCGCTGCTGGCCATGGCCGGCTTTACGTCGAGCCTGCTGATCTTCGTTCTGGTTCAACTGCTTGGCGAGGATGGCTGGATATTCAATCGCACGCGCTCGTTTTATGGATGGAATCTTGCCGTCGTTGTGTACGTCTCGCTGATGATGGCGGCAGGTTGGCGCGAGGGCTTCGATCCCGCCTTCACAATCATCCCCGGAGCAGTGCGCAACGCGGTCTATATTCTTCGTTTGATCGTTGGAGTCGCAATGCTTGCTTCGTCTCTTGACTGGCTCACCGACGCGACAACCCTGCTTCGCACACCCGCTCGAATTCCCGCGACACTGAGGGTGACAGCATGAACCGTCGCATCCTTATCGGCTATCAACTGGCGACCGGCCTCTCCGACACCATGACCGGCGCGCTGCTGATGATCGCGCCGGCGTTCACGCTCGCGCTCATGCGCCTGCGCGCGCCCGCCGATGCGTTAGTGTATCTCTCCTTCATCGGCTCATTCGTGCTCTCAGTTGGCTTGTCGTGTTTCTATGGAGCCTATGTGATGATGTGCAGGCGAAGCCCATGCAAACTGGAGATTGTATGGTTGCTCACGGCCATCACCCGCGCCAGCGTGGCCATCTTCGTCGTTACGCAGATTCTGACGCACACGCTAGATGCGGGCTGGTTTACAGTCGCCGTCACCGACGGAGTCTGCGTTCTCTTTCAAGCGATCGGTCTTCGCAAAGGCTGGCTTTCTTATGTCGCGTGGTGAGAGAAGCATTGCCGGATGGCAAGGCGCGAGCCTTGTCGCGATCGCTTATGTTTACTTTCTGATCTTCGCGCAGTTTGCCTTCCTCAAGCGGCTGGCAACTCTAGGCGTGGCGGAATCGCACTTGACTGCCGTGATGGCTTCGATGGCGATAGGCGGAATTCTTATCAGCCTGCTTGCGCCACGGCTGAGCCTCTGGCCTTCGCCCAATTTGCGGCTTCGCACGGGACTCATCGCCTCCGGCGCAGCGGCCTTTCTCGCGCTTCTTCCACTCACGCTCGCGTCCAGCATTGCTCTCTCGTTCTTGATTGGCGCGGCTCTGGGCCTGCTCACCGTCACACTCGTCACGCATCTTCGCCAATGGACGGGCAACCACAATCCGCTTCTGCTTGTTGGCCTGGGCACTGGCGCTGGCTATTTCATCTGCAACCTCCCTTACTTTTTTACGGCCTCGGCTGAAGTGCAGTCCGCAACAGCGGGTGTGCTGTGCTTTTCCGGAATCGGTATCACTTTGTTTCCCGTGCCGGCGACAACGGAAGAGGCGATAATTCCGTCCCTATCGACGATTCCGTTCTTCCGCATACTAGCTTGCTTCACAGCTCTCGTATGGCTCGACTCCGCCGCTTTCTTCATTATCCAAAACAACTCCTCTCTGAAAGAAGGCGCATGGGAAGGATCGACTCATCTCTGGGCTAACGGAACACTTCATTTTATGGCCGCGCTGGTAAGTGTGTGGCTTCTTCGCCGCCGAGGGCTCTTGATTGTTCTCTCTGGTTCATTCCTCGCGCTGGCCATCGCCTGCCTGCTGCTGCTTGATCCGCATCGAGTCGCTCTTGCTTCAATCTTCTATCCCATCGGAGTCTCGCTCTACTCAGTCGCGCTGGTGGCTTATCCCGCGCTGCTCAGCCCGGCCGCTTCTACAGCAGAACGCGGAAGACAGGCTGGATGGCTCTACTCCATCGCCGGCTGGTCCGGCTCAGCCATGGGCATCGGCATGGGCCAGAACCTCGGCCATATTCCTCCGCTCTTTGTGCTCGCGGCGGGAGCGGTCGTCTTACTGGCCTGGCCGCTCAGCTTTATTCGGCAGCGCGAGCGCGAATTGGCTCTGAGCCTAACCATGCTCTCGGCGGCGTTTGTGCTGAATCGAATGATGAGCGCCAATGACGCGCCTTCGCAGCTCGAGAGAGGCAGGCAGGTCTACATCTCCGAAGGTTGCATCAACTGCCACTCGCAGTATGTTCGTCCGAATTCTCCGGATGAACTGATGTGGGGTCCGTCTGCGCCTCTCCAGGAAATCCGCCTTGAGCACCCGCCGCTGATTGGGAACCGCCGTCAAGGGCCCGATCTTTCTCAAGTCGGCGGACGCCGTTCGCCGCTGTGGCTCAAGCTGCACTTCTTCAATCCGCCCGAGGTCAGCGGCGCCTCCATCATGCCTTCCTATGCCTTTCTCTTCCGCGACAGGCGCGGAGATGATCTTGTGAGTTACCTTGTAAGCCTGCAAGGAGGCGCGCTGCCACAGCATCGCATCGAAGAGGACAACTGGCTTCCATCCTCAGCCGCGATGACGACGGCCAACGCCAGTGATGGCCAGCGGCTCTTTCATCGCTACTGCTCCACCTGTCACGACGCCGGCGGGCGTACGCGCTGGGCGGACGGCTTCAGGAGGCGTCCTCCCGATCTTACGGTTGGACCATACCTGCATCTATCGTTCTCAGACGGCCTTGCCGAGCAACGCAACCGCCTGGCGAGAATCGTCAAATTCGGAATCCACGGAAGCGATATGCCCGGACATGAGTATCTCTCCGACAGCGAAGTCGCCTCCATCTCTCTTTGGTTGTCGCAGCAGATCAAACAACCGAGTCAAATCCAATAACCGGCAGTTACTCAGGAGACAAACCATGAAAAACATCGCCAAATCACTCTTCCTCGCGCTCCCGTTCATTCTCGCCCCAATTGCAATAGCCCAGCATCAGAGTTTCACCGTGAATCCTGATGCCAGCAAAGTCGCCTTCTCTCTGGGTGGAAATGCGCACCATGTGGATGGTACATTCCATGTGCAGAGTGGCTCGGTCGATTTTGACCGTGGCGCGCAGACCATCTCAGGATTGGTAGTAGTCGCGGCTGGCAGCGGCGACAGCGGAGAACCAAGCCGAGATAAGAAGATGAACTCCGACGTTCTCGACGTGGCGCACTTTGCCGTAATCTCATTCGCGCCCAAAAGCTATCAAGGAACTGTGGCGGCATCTGGCGATTCCACGATTCAGGTCACAGGCGTATTCACCCTCCATGGCACTCCGCATGACCTGACCGTGCCCATGCAGATTCACATCGATGGGACAACTCTTATGGCCAAGACGCACTTCGCTGTTCCCTACGTCCAGTGGGGACTGAAGGATCCGAGCATCTTTATTCTTAAGGTTGCCAAGGTGGTTGATATCGATCTCACGCTGGAAGGGAGTTTATCCTCATTAAAGTGAGGCAGCAGAGCGTTTCATCGTTTTGATGGCAGCATCCAGCGCACCCAGACTTTCCATATCTTGTCCGGTTAGCCTGATTCCGCTGAAAAGCCTCGCGAGATGCATCCCCGTATGCTTGGGAATTCAGACACCATGCCAGTTCGCCGGCCGACGACGGCACTACGACGTACATCGAAGGCGCCATGGGAAGGCTGATGTCGAAGGCCACACCCGAAGGCACACTGAATTACACCTACGACGCTACGGGCCGGGTGACCTACATAGCGTCGTCGAACTCGAATGGCGTATCGGTTTCCTACACCTGCGACGACCTGAACCGTCTCAGCACGGTGGTGGACAACCGGCTCGGGTCAACCGCCTCCTACACCTACGATGCGACCAGCAACGTGGCCACGGTTGCAACTCCCAACGGCCTGACCTTGAGGTTCACTTACGATTGCGGGCTTATCGGCGCCACTGCCTGAAACGGCCTTCGGGCCAGATACAGTCCCAATTTACCCTACTCCGGGGTGGCTCCATTTTCATCCCCCCTTGTGACCCGCACGGTCATGAACGACTCATCTTGCGTTGGACAAGAGCTTAACGGGCAGGCTGAGGCCATTGTGACGCTCAATAGAAGAGACTTCGAGCGTGCAGCCGAGCGCTTTGGGATTGAGATATTGTCGCCGGCGGAATTGCTTGGGCAGATCGAGCGGAAAGGGATGGAACCATGACGCGCATACTCGATTTACCGGATTCGCTCGTGAAACGGCCGAAGAGCTGGCGCGGGAAGATGGCGTCTCCCTGGATATCTGGGTGACCTCCGCGCTGGCGCAGAAGATCGGCGCGGTGGAGACCGCGGCGGCGTTCTTCCGGCGCAGGGCGGCAGGCGCGGGCCAGGGGCTGAGTTCCTACCTCGACCTCATCCCGGACAATCCCCCGATGCCGGGGGACGAACTGCCGATGGCGTGAGGTTCTATCGCGGAACTCTTGGCCGGCTGGGAAAGGGAAGACGGGTGGTTGGGGCTCGTGGTCTCCCACATCTGCCCCAGAGGGCATGGCGGATATGGGGTCGGCCGGCGGCCACCATCACCGGTCCCCAAAGGCGAGGGACCGGTGGCACCCTCAGCGAGATAGGAAACCGTCACTGGGACCGGGGCCACTCGCCCGATTAGGGCTTTTTCTCCGGAACAGCCTGCTTGTTCTTCGAATTGGCAGCCCCGGTGGATTGCCGACGGGCCTTCACAACATCCATCACAGCGTCGTAAACCCAATCGTCTAGGTTACGCACCATCTCGTTTATGGTTGAGAGTCTCAGAATACCTGGAACGTCGACCTCTCGAATGCTCATTCCAAGGTCTTTCCCCTCTCCCCATGCAGAACATATCTCCGCAATGTGCACTGACGCGACATATCCTGTCACTTCCCCGGAGATGAGCTTCTCCGAATCGAGATTGATCTGCACTTGAAAATGAATAGGAATCTTGCCACTTGCGTCCCTCGGCAGAGCATTGTCGACGACAATGCCAGTATCCTTCAGGCGGGACAGATCTTTCGCTACCAATTTAGGTAACTGCACTTCGGGTATACCTTCGAATATGGATTCTGGGCCCTTCGATGGCGAAATCCCTAATGGGCGGAGGTCCTCAGCGGTGAGTGAGTTCGACCACACCTTGATGGCCATGTTCACGCCGTGGTCGTATAGTTCCGGTTTGTAACAGCCGCTCGTTTGCGGCACCTTCTCGTTGAATGTGACGTACTGCGCCTCCGCAGTGTTCGTTCGGGATGTCTGCCCCATTAGCAAAAATGAGGCGGCGATTACGAGCACTGCTGGTCTGGCCTGTTTCAATCTGAGGTTCGGTCCTGCGAGCCTCGATTGCCGCTCTTGTATCTGCTCTCGTCCCAGCACATCGCCATCCATAGCACCCCTCCTGACCTGAGTTTATCGGGTTTTAGCAATATAGCAAGATACCCACCTGTTGCACCCGCCGCCGGACTATAATGGGCTTCATGCAAAACACCTTGGAAAAACTAATCGAAGAAGAAAGAAAGCAGATCGTGGCGCTGGATTCGAAATTGGATAGTGGGCGCACACCCTACATGAAATGGCAATTGCGACTGGCTCGGCACTTTTTGGACGATGCGAAATCCGCCCTGCGAGAACTGAAAGGCGATGCCAGCAATCTACACTGGGTCGCATTCGCTACAGACTGCCTCCAACGCGCATCGGAGAAACGCAAGACGGTGGAAGAGACGGTCAGCAAGTACGGTGGTCCGGCCAATGTCACGGAAATTGGCGGATAGAGTTCCGGTTTACGGCGGGCGGGCCAGGTATCGTTTTCGATACGAAGTGAAGGCAATAAACACACCGCAAATCTTGCACTAATACGCCTTCAATTCCACAATGGCTTTGAAGATCGTATCGGGCTGGGGGAGGATGGCGTCTTCCAGGATGGGTTGGTAGGCGACGAAGGTGTCCATGGCGCCGATGCGGCGAACCGGGGCGTCTAGCGAGTCGAATAATTCGTCGGCGATGCGGGCGGCGATCTCCGCGCCGTAACCCCAACTTAGCATGTCTTCGTGAGCCATGATTACGCGGCTGGTCTTGCGGACCGAGTTAGCGATGGATTCCCAGTCATAGGGATTCAGCGTGCGCAGGTCGAGGATTTCTACGTCGATGTTATGCTCGCGGCGGGCGCGCTCGGCGGCTTGCAAGCTGCGGGGGACCAATGCGCCATAAGTGACGATGGTGAGGTCCGCGCCGGGGCGGACGATGCGGGCCTTGCCGAAGGGAATGGCGAACTCCGGGCCGGGATAGGGCGCGCGGTCGTGGGTTTCGCGGTAGAGGCGCTTGTGTTCGAGAAAGAGGACCGGGTCGTCGCAGCGGATGGCGGTGCGGAGCAGGCCGTTGGCGTCGAGGGCGTTCGATGGGAAGACGACGCGCAGGCCGGGAATGTGGGTGAAGATGCTCTCGCCGCATTGCGAATGATAAATGGAGCCGCCGGTTAGGTAGCCGCCGATGGGCGCGCGAATCACGATGGGGCAGGCCCAGACGCCGTTGGAGCGCCAGCGCATGACGGAGAGCTCGTTGTGAATCTGGTGCATAGCCGGCCAGATGTAATCGAAGAACTGGATTTCGACGACGGGCTTCATGCCGCGCAGGGCGTAGCCGAGGGCGCGGCCTACGATGTTGGCCTCGGCGAGCGGGGAGTTGAAGACGCGCTCGGAGCCGAATTCGGTTTGCAGTCCGGCGGTGAGCTTGAAGACGCCGCCCTTGCCTTTGACCTCGGCCAGAGCCTCTTCGCGGCTGGCGTCAGCCACGTCTTCGCCGAAGACGACGATGCGCGGGTCGCGGCGCATCTCGTCATGCAGGCAGGCGTTGATGAGGTCGGCCATGGTGTGCGGGGCGCTGCCCTTGGCGCTGACTGATTTTCCCGGATTGACGCCCGGCGCGGCAGCCTCTTCGGCAGCAAAGGCTGAGCTGGTCGGGTCGAGATCTTCGGAGTAAACGTGCAGCGTGATGTCTTCGACTCTGGGCAGCGGTGCTTCCAGGGCGCGCTCGGCGGCCTGGGCGACTTCCAGATCGAGCTTGCGCTCCAAGGCGTCGAGTTCGTCTTCGGCGAGGATCCCTTCGTCGAGCAGCCGCGTTCTCATTCGCAGGAGCGGATCGCGCCGGGCGTCGGCCTCGCGCTCGGCCTGGGTGCGGTATGACCTTTCATCGTCGGAGAGTGAATGGGAGTAAGGCCGCACACAGTGGCCGTGAACAAAGGCCGGACCGAGGCCGGCGCGGCAGTGGGCCACGGCGGCTTGAAAGGCCAACAGACTAGCCTCCGCGTCGGTGCCGTCCACCTCAGCGAAGTGGAAGTTGGGGAAGTTGGCCACCAGACGGGAGATGTTGCCTCCGGGAGTGCTCACTTCGACCGGAGTGCTGATGGCGTAGCCGTTATCTTCCACGCAGAAGACCACCGGCAATTTCTGGTTCGAGGCAGTATTCATTGCCTCCCAGAATTCGCCCTGGGAGGTGGAACCCTCGCCCATGGAGGCGTAGACCACCTCGTCGCCGTGGAATTCGACCTCGCGGAAGGCACGGTAGTCTCCCTCCGCGCGGGCCGCCGCCTCGGGATGGAGGCTGAAGTAGCGGCCGGCCTCGGCGCAGCCGACGGCATGGAGGAGCTGGGTAGCGGTGGCCGAGGAGAGGCTGACGATGTTGAGGGCGCTGCTGGACCAGTGAGTGGGCATCTGGCGGCCTCCGCTGGCCGGATCGGTAGCCGCGCCCACGGCTTGCAGAAACATCTCATGGGGCGTAACGCCGAGCGCCAGGCAGAGGGTGCGATCGCGATAGTAGGGGAAGAACCAATCGTAGCCGGGACGCATGGCCAGCGCCGCGCCGACGAGCAGCGCCTCGTGGCCCGCGCCGGAGACCTGGAAGAAGATCTTCTGCTGGCGCTTGAGCAGGATTTCGCGGTCGTCCACGCGGCGGGAAAGGACCATCAGCTGGTAGATCTCGACCAACTGCCGAGGGCTCAGGCGGCCGGAGCCTGCGGACAGGGTCTCTCGAGCGCTGGAAACTGCCAGTTCCATTCTCTCCACTCCTCAAAAAAGCCTGATCTTCTCTTATGCGGGGATGTCGACGTTCCAAGCCCATTGTAGCAATCCGCGCGCGGGGCCGGAACGACGAATTTGCGAAGCGAATTCCATCAAAGATGTGGCGCATCCGGAGCTATCGGAACTGGGGAGAAAGAGACCCAGGAAACGTTGGAACTCCTCGTGCGGAGGCGCTCATCTTCTCCTTGACGCTGCGGGCCAGCTTTTCGATTTCGGCGACTTTGCGCAACTGGGCCGCAGTGAGCGAATCGGGTTTCGTGCTGTTGACCTCCTCGTCCAACTCTCGGGCCAGCTTGAGCAGCTTGTTGGTGTCGGAGACCATAGACTTTTGCCGCTCGGCATTAAAGGCGCGCAACTGCCTCGCCCTCTCGACGGGATCGAGGCTCGGAATGTCACGATCCTCCAGCGCGCCCACCGGCGCTCCGCTGGGTAATGTAGGCAGGCTGGGCGGAGTGGGGCGACTCTGAGCGCTGAGGGGTACAACTAGCAGCAGCGCCAAACCCAGTGCCTGGAGTGCACCGCGGCTCGACAGACGGCCCTGCGGCCTGTTCAAACCCGGATATCGCACCTGAGAAGGAACGAAGAGCTCATGAATTCGACTTTGCGCCTGGATCATGATCCACCTCCCCGGTTTGCCGCTGCCTCGAGCTTCGCCTCTTCCCGCACGAAGTGCGCCAAGCGTTCAATCTCGGCGGCCTTGCGAACCACGGTCAGAGAGAGGGTGTCCTGAGTGGACTTGTCGACCTCGGCCTTGAGGCTGGTCGCTAGCTTGAGCAACTCCTCGCTCTCCTGGACGGCTGGTTTCTTCGCTTCGGCGTTGACGGCGTTCGAGCTCTGTTTGCCGCTTTGCGAATCCTTGGGTTCACTCTGGACGCCGGCGGCGGGCGCAGGGGCGGTTGTAGCGGAAGCCGGAGAAGGCGATTGTGGGCTGGAGAGCGGCTGCTGGCCTGCGACTGGCGCAAGCGCAGTGGCGGCCAGGGCGGCAATAGCGCATGCCCAAAGCGTCCTGGCGCGCGACGAGATTGGGTTCCCGCTTAGGGGCGTTGGCTGAACCCTCATGGATGACCTCCTCCTGGGTTGTGCCTGAGATGTGCCGGGAATGCCGGTTCGGGCGGCGGTGAATCTGAGAAGGTTTGCCGCACGCTCTTGCCCACAGTCTAATCTACAAAGAGGGGATTTTGGAATGTGTCCTTTTGTCTTTTTGTTTGCGGCAAGAGCCGGCTGGTTTGCGGAAGGGCGGTTGCTGGGCCGGGTGCTGGACGAGTGGGCTGCCGATGCCGAGGAGTTTCTCCACATCCGGCTGCCGCATCTGCTGGTGGTTGCGATTATCGGCTTCGTTCTCAGCCGCCTGCTGCGGCTGGTGACTTCCAGGATGATTCATGTCGCCGAGCAGCACGCACCTGAGGCAGGCCACATCGCCCAGGTGAAGACGCTGGCCGGCGTGATTCGCACTACAGGCCTGGCGATTATCGGAGCCATTGTCGGGATGCAGATGCTGGATGCGGTGGGGATCAATCTTGCCCCGCTGCTGGCCTCGGCCGGGGTGGCTGGAATCGCCCTCGGCCTGGCGGCGCAGAATATCGTGCGCGACATGCTCAACGGCATGTTGATCCTCATCGAGGACCAGTTCAACATTGGGGACACGGTGCGCGTCGCCGGCCTGGCCGGGACGGTGGAGGCGATGACTCTGCGCAAGACCACGGTGCGCGACGCGGACGGCACACTGTACGTCATTCCCAACTCGCAGATCACCACCGTGGCCAACCTGAGCCGGGGCTACTCGGTGGCCACCGTCAACGTGAGCGTGGACTTCTCCGCCAACCCCGACCGAGTGCTGGAGTTGCTGGAGGGCATCGCCATGGAGATTCGCTCGAGCGAGGAGTTCCGGGAGGTCTTCGTGGCCGATCCGCAGATTCTGGGCGTGGATGCGATCAAAGGCTCGGAGCTGATCTTCCCGGTCGTCTTCAAGACGCTGGCGACAAAGCAGTTCGCACCGCTGCGGGAGTTCCGGCGGCGGGTGCGGCTGGCGCTGGAAGAGAACCATCTGCTGCCCGGCGACCCCAACCGGGTCTTCAACACATTCATGGACAAGGCAACAAGCGGGCACGAGCAGCCAGGCGTGGAGGCCGAGCCGGGCGCTGATCCGACGACGCTGAAACCGGCGGAGGGGAATCCGTTCGCCCAGGGATAGCGGACAGGGAATCGAGGACTGATTTTGACGCGCGGTCCTGGCCGCGTCTCGTCGTGGCTTGCTTATTCAGCGGAGGGTGGAGAGGACCTCGTGCGAACCAGTCTGGGAGCCGGAGCGGAAGACCGGGCGGAAGACGACGCGATTGCGGCCCGCAGCTTTGGCGGCGTACAGGTTCTGGTCGGCGGCGGCGAGCAGGGATTCGACGCTGGCAAGCCCCCGCGACGGATCGAAGACGGTTGCGCCCACGCTGCAGTTGAGTTGGAACTCCGCTCCGGGCGTGGAGACCTGAAGGTTGGTGATAGCTCCATGCAGGACGGCCAGCCTCTGCTCGACGGCCTCGCGGGGAATTTGCGTCAGCACGAGCAGGAATTCCTCGCCTCCGTAGCGGCCGGCGTGGTCGTACGCGCGAATCGCGCTTCCGACGGCGGAGGTGAACCAGCGCAGCGCTTCATCGCCGACCAGGTGGCCGTGGCTGTCGTTGATGCGCTTGAAGTGATCCAGATCGATCAATGCCACGACGACGGTCTGGCTCTCGCGCCGGGCGCGTTCCATCTCCTCGACCAGGATTCGCAGGATGGCGGCGCGGTTGAGCAATCCGGTGAGTCCGTCGTGGGTGGCCTGGACGCGCAACTGCTCCCGGCTGATTTCCAGTTCGCGTGTGCGCTCCGAGACCAGCCGTTCCAATTCCCGGCTCCTGGAGCGCAATCGCCGGGCGTAAAGATGAACACCGCCAACCAGAATACCGATAAATTTCAAGCCGCATAACGCGTAAAACCAGATGCTTCTCCACCAGGGCGGCAGAATTCGGATGTCCACCCGCACCGGTTCGGAACAGGCATTGAGGCCGGAGTTGCAGGCCATGACCATAAGCGTAAACTTGCCGGGAGGAAGCCGGGCGAAGGTGACATCGCCGTCATGGGTATCCATCCACTCGGACTGATAGCCCACCATGCGAATCTTCAAAGCCAGCTCGCTGCGGTTGCGCATGTTGGGCGAAGAGATTTGGAATCGTAGCGGTGAACCGCCCCAGGGAAGGGTGATCTGCTTCGCTCCAAGATAGTTCGTTTCACCTCGCCGAATCTTGGTAATGGCCACGGAAAGCTGAATCGGATCGAAGACCCGCTCGGGATGGCGCATGCGAGAGACGCCGCCGCTGGTGCCAATCCAAAGTGAGCCGTCCGCAGCCTCGGTCATCACATTTTCATCGACATCGTTCCAAATCAGCCCGCTCTCTTGGGTGAGGTGGCGCCAGCTCTGTCCGTTCCACACCACCAAACCCTGATCGGTTCCCAGCCAGAGCCATCCTCGGCGGTCGATCAAGATGGCCACGGGAACGAGAGTGCTCAACTCGAGGGGTGGAGTAATTTGCGAGGCTTGCAGACGGTCGCCGTTCGAGATCAGCCGCCATGTAATTCCCGGCGCGGTGACCATCCATAGCGAACCGTCCCGCGCACAGGAGATGGCATAGATATCTCCGTTCTTTTTGGGCATTCCGTCGATGGGCGGCGCGCTCCACTGGCTGCCTTTCAGACGCAGTAGATGGTCTCCAACACCGAACCAATCCGGGCCGCCGGGCGATTCGCAGGCCGTTGCGGAATACATGGATGCTCCTGCTAAAGCATCCGCAGCCGGGATGCGATGCGCTGCCGGGAAGAGCGCATCGTCTCCCCGCTTTGGCAATGCGGAGCCATAGGCGTGGGTCGAGAGCCGGCTTAGGTAGAGCCCTTGCGATGTCTGAAAAAACAGATTCCCGGAAGAATCTTTCAAGGTGTAGACGATACTCGCCGGTATCTTGGTCAGTTCTTTCGTCCGTCCGGTTCTCGTATCGAGCCGAAAGACGATCCCCGATAGCGTCATGCCAAGAAGAGAGCCATCGCGCTCGTCGACCAATCCTTGCACCTGATTGAAGCTCCAGGGCCGCATCTCCGAGAGCGGGTGGGCCGAACCGCTGCGGGGATCGATCCAGGCAGGCCCGCGTTCCGTCCCGAAGAAGACACGATCGGTTTGGGACAGTGCCAGAGACCAAATGGATGCGGATGGCAAGCCTTGGCGATCACCCCAACTGTCCCAATTGGCATAGCCGGTCCACTCGTAGAGTCCGTCTCCCCGGCTGGCGAACCACAGGTCGCCGGCAGCATCGAAGGCCATGCCGACAATGTGATTGGCTCGATCCAACCCGTTGGCCCGGCCGATGATCCGCCAACCTGCTCCGTCCCAGCGTGCGATGCCCTCTTCCACAGGCACTAAAATTCTGCCCTCTGTGTCCTCGACCAGAGGGGCGTGACTGTACACGCCCGACAATCCAGGTCCAGGGATGGAGCGATCGGCAAAGCGCGCGGCTCCGGGCGGCAGAACGGCCACGTGAGCAAAGCCCCCGGCCCAAAGCGTACCGGCACGATCCAAATGGACACCGCTCCAGCGATCCGCGACAAGACCCTGCTCCTTGCCCCATTCGGTTATCCCGGACTCGCCTGGCTGGATCGACTTACCGGCCGCGCCGGCCATCCAGGAACATAGGCCGTGGCCGCAGCCAGCCCAGACGCGCAGGCCTCCGTGCGGATCGTGGACGACGCTCAGGCTGACCATATTGGCCAGGTCCGGCATAGCG
>Ga0187887_10001812_pt1 | contig 17886 bp, 18 predicted proteins | sample June2016WEW_7_10_FD_132977 | JGI IMG/M metagenome (GOLD analysis project Ga0187887, IMG submission 132977) | Peatland microbial communities from SPRUCE experiment site at the Marcell Experimental Forest, Minnesota, USA - June2016WEW_7_10 | ecosystem: Environmental > Terrestrial > Soil >...
ACCACCGTGGCGGTGAGCGAGCCGAACTGGTCGAGGCTCACCGGCGCATCGTAGCGATAACGGCGCGCGCCCAAAGTGATCGCCCAGGGCTCCGTAACGTTGTACGTGACCTCGCCGAACACCGACTGCTGATAAATGGGCATCGGACTGAAGTAGCTGAACAGATTGTTCGAGCCGAACAGCGCCGCACCGTTCTGCGACGGAAACACGATGTCCCAGGCCGAGTGGAAATCCTCGTAGTAATAGCCAACCAGCCACTTGAGACTCGAGTCCCCGACCGAGGAGATGCGAAACTCCTCCGTGGTCTGATGGGTCGGGTTGTACTCGATCGCCGAGGAAGCACCCAGTCCTGTGGGCGGATAGTAGCCGTTGACGTATGGCCCGAGTCCCGTGGTCCAGGACTCCGTGGCGTCCTGAGTCACCGGCTCATTCCTCGACCAATAGGAGGTGATCGAGGTCAACGCCAGAATGGGCGTCTTATACGTGATGTTGATCGAGGAGAGCTTGAACGTATCCGAGTAGGCTTCGGAAATATCGTACGGCTGGTAGTGGGCGTCGGTGCCCGGATTGCTGTCGATGTAAGGCAAACCGCCCGAGCTCAGCTTCTGGTAAAAAAAGGACGGCGTGATGCTCAATCCTTCCACCGGGTTGACGACCGCGCTCACGCGAATCGAGGTCTTCTCCACATCGTTCACATCGTGATAGTCGGCGACAACGGGAGCGGCGAGCACATCACCGCGCGTGGTGCCGTTCGGCAGGGGGAACTCGCCCGGCGCGATGACCACGCGATCGATCCAGCCCGCATCGCGGGAATAGGATCCCACGAGGCGCAGCGCCGCGAGGCCCGCCCCGAACGGCAGATTGACCATGGCATTCTCGGCATGATCGAAGCCGCCATGATCCGTGTCGCCGAAGACGAGCTCCGCGGAGGCGTCGAAGGCGTCGGGGTTCGGCGCGTTCGGCACGACCTTGATGGTTCCGCCCATGGAGCCCGATCCGTACAAGGTCCCCTGGGGCCCGCGCAGCACCTCGACGCGGTTCAAATCATAAAGCGACGGAGAAATGACGATCTTGCCCTCATTCGCCGCCGATGGCGCCGTGAGGGAGGTATCGTCGTAGTAGAAGCCGACCGTGGGCGAATTACCGCCCGTGGAGGCGACGCCGCGCATCTCGAACTCGGTCATGCCGGGACCGCTGCTGCGGATCGATACGCCCGGAACCGATTGCACCAGATTTCCCAGATCGGTAAGGCCGCGATCCTGAATATCCTGGCCCGAGACCGCGGTGAGGCTGATCGGCGTCGTCTGCACGGTGCTCTCGCGCTTCTCCGCCGTTACGATGATTTCCTCGAGCTGTCCCGAGTCCGAACGCGCTTGCTGGGCAGCGGCGATCTGCGCAAACATTCCGCCCGAAAGCGACAAACAGAGCGCGACCGCGCGCGCCATACGATAGTTATTCATAAGGCTCCCTTGATGCCGCCATACCCAGGCGGTGATTTAGTATAGCGTCTGGGGATTGCGTTGTTTTACAATCGGCGGCGCTTCGCAGGTAGCCAAGGCGTCTTCGACGCGCGTGCCGAACCAGCCGTCGCAGATCTCCGATGGCCGACTCTACACGCCGGCTCGGAATGTGCTCATTGGCGTGACCCTTCCCAGCGGCATCAACGCGCCACGGTCGTCTTCGCCGTTTGCGGTTCGACGATCCGTTGCAGAAGATCCGGCTTGGAGGGATCGCGCTGCAGATGCGGATACTTGAGCCCGTCGTGATAATCGAGCGAGTGCGACTCCGAAGCGCTGCCATTGGCCGCCTGCAATTGCAGCTTTCCGTGATTGGCGGTTCCGCGCACCGCCGCCTCTAAAACGGGCAGAGAAAAGGCGGCGCCGTTGACCTGGGTCAGCCGCATACCCGGCACGATGCCCGCAGCATAGCCGCTCATGCCCGGAGCCGAATCGAGCACGGTGCCGTCGTCCTGGATCAAGAGTCCGATCGAGTACCGCAGATCGGCGAAGCCCCAGCTCTGCCATTCGGGCCAAAGAAGATCCACCTTGTGAACCTTCTCCATGTCCTCGATGAGCTCCGATTTGCGGTCCGTGTAAACCAGCTTCCAGCCGCTTTGCTCGAGCCCTGCGAGCGGAGGATCGGCAGAGAGGGAATCCAAATGACGGCGCAGAAACGACGACCAATCGTGGGGACTGACCTGGTTCAACGCGTTCGCCACATCCTCGAACGTATAAGGCGCGGAGATGTGAGGAGCGAAGAACAGCCTGCAAAAATCATCGAGAGAACGCCGGCCCCCGCTCGATTGGCGGATGATGGCATCGGCCGCGAGCCACATGAGCCCGGATTCGGGATAAAAATCCGTGTTGCGGCGCGCGGAGACCCAGGCATTGGGCGACACCAGCAGCATCTGGGCGCCCACGGTCGTGTCCTGCATCGAACGCCAGGTGCGCCCGGTGTGATAGGTCATTTCGGCGGCGTCGATGGCGAGCGATTGGCGAAGCTGATCTTCGCTCCAGAAGCCGCTGCGAACCGCCATGATGCCCGAGATGTAGTCGGTCAGACCTTCGTAGACCCAGATAAGCTTGGCTTTGATCGGATCCTGATAGGTGGTGATATCGAGGCCCACGGGCGTGCGATATTTTCCATTCCAGGAATGGATGTATTCGTGCGGAATCATCGTCGCCGTGGTCAGGAGCACGCGCGGGTCCGACAAGCCCGTCGAGGGCAGCCGATTCTCGCTCGATTCGAAATGCTCGAGCGTGTAGTGATCGATGGCATCTCCGAGGGAGATCTGCAGATTGTATCGGGTGTAGCGCGGCCCGCCGAACTCCGCCTCGGTTTCCGCCACCATGCGCTCGAAGTGCTCAACCACGTCGGGCGGAACCTCGAGGCTCGCGGCGGATTCGGCGGAAATCGCCATCAACGCGGACGACCGGCCTCCCAGGGGAAAGGTGCGAAGGTTTTTCGCCGCGATCAGCGGCGAGTCCACCAGGGTCTTGAGCGGCACTTCGCCGAATTCCACCGTGTTGGGCGAGGATTCATGCGCCAACGGGAGCGACGTATTGTATTTCCATCCCGCCGGCAGACGGATGCTCGCGAGAAACGGATCGCGATCGTTCGGCAGGCTCGGAGGGTAGAGCACGACCAGCCACCAATTGACCACGAGCTGATCGTAGGAGGAACAAATGTCCGATTGAAACCCCTCCTGGCCCAACACGCAGGCGAAGTCGAGATCCGCCCGCACCTCGCTCACGCCCTCGGGGACATCCACATGGAAGAGGAAGATATCGAGGTCATCGCGATGCCAGGTGAGCGGCACGCCACCGGCCGTGAACGTCAGCCGGACGATCTGGCTCAACGGACCGCTCGGACTGTGTTCGCCGGGAATCCATTTGGGGTACGCGAGGGTGAGCACCCCGGGAGTCGCCGGGAAGGTCATGTGGGAATGAAGCACTCCCGTCGGCGCTGCGGTTGCGTCGAGTTCGAGACGAACCGGAGGGCTGTCACCGCCGCGAGCGGTGAGGGAGCATGCGAACATCAGGGATGAGAGCAGAGCGATCGAGGAGCGGCGCATGCCCAAAGTTTAACACGCGGTGTTGCGCCGCACCCTGACTCGAACTGCCGGATGAAATTCTAAGCGTGCGCCACTCGCGACAGCGTGATGGCCTTCTCCGGACAGGCGGCCACGCATAACCCGCATCCGCGACACGCATCCGCATTCGGCGTGTGGGCCACCTGCATGCCATGCACACGCTGCTTGAGTTTGTGCATGAGACTGAGGCGTGCGTAGTCCGCATCGTCGATGCGTCGAACGCGAAAGACAACTTCCGGGCAGACGCGCACGCAGTCGCCCTTGCCCTCACAGCGGCTGAGATCGACCACCGGCATGACGGTCGCCGGTGGCTGTTTGCAACTGGCTGCGAGCACCTGGCTCAAGCTTCTTTCTCCGGCGCCCGACCGCAACGCGATTGCGCTCTTTGCTTGAATTGCTCGCGCTCCTCGGGCGTCATAGCCTCCCATCGACGCCAACGGCGGCCTTCATGCCAACCGCCCCGCCCACGGAACCCGCCAAACAGGATTCGGCTCAGTATCAGCAGGCCTAGCGCATGCGGATAATCCACCAAACGGGCACCCGAGAACACGAACGGAACGACCGCGTTCCAGAGCGCCATGACAATCCCCCCAAGAACCGCGATCGCGGCGACCAACAAGAGGGCCTTGCCCACGAACCTAGCTCGGTACTTCACTGTCTGCTCCTTCCAACGTCCAAGAGGCGAATTGCCGATCCATTCAAAGGTCCCACTCCGCGTGAACCGTGTGCAAACGAGCGCGCAGGCTCAAGACCGCATAGCGCTTGCGCGCCAGCAAGGTGTTGACGGCAACGCCGGTGCGCGCCGCGATGTCCTTGAAGCTTTGTCCGTCCAGTTCGTGAGCGACAAAGACCTCGCGCTGCTCGGCCGGCAATTCGTCGAGAGCCTGCTGCATGGTCATTAACACGGCCGATCTCGCATACATCGCCTCCGGTCCCGTATCGATCGGGGGAAGTGCAAGATCCAGCCAATAGTCACTTTCATCGATATCCGAATGGCTTAGCATCTCGGTCGCTGGCAAAGAGCGGTTCTTGCGGAAGCGATCGATGAGGCGGTTGCGGGCGACGCGGAACAGCCATGCAGCAGCCTGTTCGATGGGTTCCGGAAGGCGGTACGCACGCACGAAGTCGAAAAAGACGTCCTGCAGTATGTCTTCCGCCTCGCCCGGGTCCGGCACCCGCCGCCGGATGAACGACCAGAGCTTCGCGCGTTCGCGCAACACCGCTGCGGTGATCTCGCTGTCTCGGTCATTCATGGGCAATGCATGGGCTGCGTCCATACCAAGGAAGACGTTTCACCAGCACGGATATTGTGATGCGCCGGTAATTTTCGATCCCCACCGACACGGGGCCACGCAATGCAGCAAGCCCGGCGCGACCGGTACATCTGCTGCTTCACGACTGGGGCTGCGTCTTGGTTTATGAATCACGGCGGCGCGCCCGGAGCGGGTCGCGCGCATCGTGAGTGTCGATATACGCGACTCCACCGTGGGTGGAACAGCCGCTCCTGAACGCGGGCATCAGTGACCGGTCTTGATCCAGATCAGGACCCCCAGCACCATCAGTGCAAACACACCGATGCGCAGGGTCCGCGAGACGGGGGTCTGCTGCGGTAACTCTCCACGACGAGCGACTTGGAAGATTTCGCCCATCGAGTGATGCAACAGGGGGGAGGGGTTCACCCAAATCGCCAACACTGCCCAAAGACCTGCGACATAGAACACAATCGAATGCTCGAAGCCGTGGCCTTTACTGTACACAGCACCCAACACCCGCCCGATCAACGCCACAGTGCGATCGCGATCGTTTCCTTTCGCTGACTGGTCATTTCAGTACCAGTCATCCATTTCGCAGACATCAAAGTCGTCGTATTCGATCACGTCATCCCAATTGGTGACCGGATCTCCTATCGTGACCGTTCCAGTCGGCGTCAGCGCTTGCTGCCACATGTTTCCCATGTAATCGATCATATCGGCAAAGAACCCCGACTGACACTTTCCAAGCCATCGCCGCGACCGAGCCTTCTATAGGACCGTTCGACCAGATCACGACACGAACCCGATCAAGATCGAGGTCGTGCAGGGAGGATTGACCGACGACAGCAAGTATCTGGACCCCATCACTCACGAACCGACGAGCCTCACTGGTCTTCGGCACCGCAACGGCACGATTTCCATTGCGCGCGACGCGGTAGGCACCGGAACTGCCGGCGCCTTCTTTGTATGCATAGGCGATCAACCGGCGCTGGACTTCGGAGGCAAGCGCAACCCCGACGGCCAGGGCTTCGCCGCATTCGGGCACGTGACCAACGGCATGAGATTGATCCGCGAAATCTGGTCATCGAAGACCCAAGGACCTCCCGGGTCGTCAGAGGGGGAATTGATTGCCTCACCGGCCCAAATATTGGGCGCGCGTCGGGTGTGAATCGCCATCGCTCGAGGCATTTGTTTCATGAATTCTCCGCACGCTCGAGTCATTTCCGGCGGTACGTGCACCATGAGCCAGCGGTGGGCTGGCTTGAACGCGAAGTCCAAGAGTGGCTGGCGCAACGAATCAAAAGCAGCCGCGAAGGCGAGAACTAGCGCTTTGAAGCCGTCCGCGGCCGATATTTCTTCGGCGAGGTCACCGGCAAACTCGACTGGATCAGCGCCTCTCGCTCCTTCCGATTTAAGGGCGACGCGGAAGCCTCCACGAGATCTTCCTCCGCCAGCGTATCGGACGGGATTAGCTGGCTGCCGGCGGCCTTGAAGGGGACTGTTTCGACCGCAGTCACCTTGTTACAGGCGCATGAATTTTGCTCAAGCAGGTGGTTAACTTGCAACCAACCTTCCTGGATGCGGTACCTACACCTGCCGGAATATTCAAATACAGGGGGTGTAGTCATGTGCCAATTGATCAATATGAAGATTTGCAAAACCGCAGTTGCCGCTTGCGTCGGTATGGCTGTTCTCATCGTATCGACCTCGGCCCAAGCACAATATCGCCTCAAACCCTTAGTTTCGAATCAAGTCCACCAAGCCCCGACCATCGATCCACTGCTCGCCAATGCCTGGGGATTAGCGCGCGGCGCTACAGCGCCTTGGTGGATCAGCGATAACGACACCGGTTGGTCCACCCTCTACACGGCAGCCGGAAAACAGGTGTCACTCAGGGTTTCGATTCCCACCGCCGGGAACGGACCGACCTCGCCGAAAGGCCTCAACGGCCCTGGCACACCGACAGGAATCGTTTTCAACGGGTCGTCGACGGACTTCCAGGTTCAAGGCTCGCCATCGGCTTTCATCTTCGCGACGCTGGATGGCACGATCAGCGCATGGGCGCCAGGATTGAACGCCAACCAGGCGACCCTCGCGGTGGATAACTCCGCCAAGAAAGCGATGTACACGGGCTTGGCGATCACCAGCAAGCCCTCGGGGAATTTCCTCTACGCGGCGGACAACACGAACAATGTCATCGATATGTACGACGGCAACTTCAACCTGGTGAAGTCGTTCGGTGATCCGAACATCCCATCGAGCTTCTCAGTGTTCGGCATCCAGGACATCAATGGCCTGGTCTATGTGGCCTATGCTATCCCGAACGTCGGCGCCGGCGGTTTCATCGACCTGTTCACGGAGGACGGTACCTTCGTTAAGACACTGATTCAAGGACCGCCACTCAACCAAGCCTGGGGGATCGCCGCGGCTCCCGGCAACTTTGGACCGCTGAGCAATACGCTGCTGGTTTCAAACAACTCGGTCAATGGCACCATCAACGCGTTTGACCCCATCACAGGAAAATCCGTGGGTACGATCGAGGGCGAGAGGGGAAAGGCGATCGTCCTGAACAACCTCTGGGGAATTGCCTTTGGCGGAGGAAACTCGGTCAACGGAGCAACCAACGAACTTTTCGTCACCGTGGGTCAGGGCATCGGCGCCGACGAATTGGCCGGCACCTTTGCGTCAATCGTCTTCGATCCAACCCACGATCATGATGAGGAGGGCGGCGCGAAATAGAAGTCTCATCAGCGGCCGCTGTCGTCTTATCCTGTTCGCCACGTAATGTGATCTTCGGGCGGTGGCTTGCCACCACCGCCCGGAGTCGTACGTGGACCCCCGCATCGCCTGGGCCCGATAGAACTCCGGGTTTTGAAACGCCGCCAGCCGGATGAGCTGCGCCACCCTCGTTGAGGGAAGCGCTGTACGATCTCGCCGGTTATCCCGCGGGCATCCTCCGAGGAATGCTCATCTATTCAGCTAGAGAAGCAGCTCGGAGAGACACGGATTGTCCGCCAGGGTAAGTTGGATCGTCCAGCGTGGAAGTGGCCGGCGCGGTGATACCGCATGGGAAACGCAGAATAGAAGTGACAGCCGTCACGCCGGTAAGGTCACGACAAAGCAGCTGCGTCCGCCCGCCACGACTTCGCAGCGCGCATCGCCGCCATGACGGCGCGCGATTTGCCGGACCAGCGACAAGCCCAAGCCGGTTCCGGCGGACTTGCCGGCGACCGTCGGGCGATAGAATGGCCGAAAGACGTTTTCGAATTCCGCCGCGGACACGCCGGGGCCCTCGTCCCAGACGGTGACGATCGCGGTGTCGGTGCGGCGCGCAATTCTCACATGGGTGGGCGGCTCTCCATGACGGCGGGCGTTCTCCAGCAAATTGCTCAACAGCCGCCGCAACAACCGCGCATCGCCGCGGACGCTGACGACGGCACCCTCGAGCTGAACGTCATCGTAACGCGCGCATTCCTCCGCGGCGAGCGCGAGGAGGTCCAGTTCTTCGGCGGCCAGGGGCTCGGTCACAGCGTCGAGCCGGCTCGCGAGCAGGATTTCATCGACCAGCCAATCGAGCTCAGCGATGTCCTGTTGCAATCCTTTGCGGCGCTCGTCATTGGCGGAGTCCTTCATCAATTCGATGGCGAGGCGAATCCGGGCCAACGGGGTGCGCAGCTCATGCGAGGCGTTGGCGAGGAGCGTCTTTTGACTCTGCACCAGCTGCTCGATCTGATTGGCGGCGCGGTTGAAGCTTGCTGCGAGCCGTGCCACCTCGTCCTGACCTTCGATGGGGACGCGCGCGGTGAGGTCGCCGGCGCCCAGGGATTCAACCCCGCGCTGCAGGCGCTCGAGACGGCGGCTGATCTGGCGAACGATCGGAAAGGCGCCAATGCCGATGGCGACCGCCAGCAGCAGCAGCACGAGATGGAAGAGGAACCTCGTGTGGCCGTAGCCGATCGGTACGCCTGCCACCAGCCATCGGCCGTCGGCGAGGTGTACGTAGGACGCGGGACCGTAATCCGACGGGAATACTCCCATCATGTGGTGGTGCTTCGCACCGGGCGGGGGCAGCGGGCGCCCGATGGCGGCGGTGCGGTGGCCGTCCGGGTCGAACAAGGTCACGTCCGCGTTCAGGCCCGCGGCGAGCCGGCGCAATGCTTCTTGCTGCTCGGCGTCCGGCGCGGCGGCGGGAGGAAGCACGTTCTGCACGAGCTTTCCCAGGGTGGCGGCTGCCTGCTCATTGGAGCCGCTGGTGAAATGCCACAGGGCTGCGGTCGCGAGCCCGAACAGGAGGAGACTCGCCACCAGAGCGAGATAGAACCTTAGGTAGAGACGAAGCATCAGTCCTGCACTTTGGCGAACACGTAGCCGGCCCCGCGCACGGTGATCACGCGGCGGGGCTTCTTCGGATCGTCTTCGATGGCCGCGCGAATGCGTGACATGTGCACGTCGATGGAACGGTCGAAGGCCTCGGGCTGCTCGCCCTTCACGAGGTCCATGAGGAGCTCACGGGACAACACGCGCCCGGCCTTGCGCGCGAGCGCCAGCAAGAGGTCGAACTGGTAGCCGGTCAGATCGCACGAGTCACCGTCGAGCCGCACCGTACGCGCGGCGGGGTCGATCTCCAGGCGCCCGAAGCGGAGCGTCTCATCGGTGGAGGCCCTGCCGCGGACACCGCGTCTCAGGATCGCGCGCAAGCGCGCGAGAAGCTCGCGCGGCTCGAAGGGCTTCGGCAGGTAGTCGTCCGCGCCGAGTTCGAGTCCGACGATACGGTCGATGGCATCGCCGCGCCCGGTTAGCATGAGTACCGGCGTGTCGGAGGTCGTACGCAGCTGCCGGCACAGATCGAGTCCGTCCATGTCGGGGAGCATCAGGTCGAGCACGACGGCGTCGTACTCGGCCGCGGCGAGCTGCTTCAGCGCCGCGGCCCCTAACGAGGCAACGCTGATCCGAAATCCCGCCTGACCTAGATACTCCGACAGCATCTCGGCCAGGCGGGGATCATCTTCGACCAAAAGAATACGCTCGGCCATTCTGCGAAGGACTCTACGGCCTGGCGGTCGAATTCACCAGCGCGGCTCAGGACTACGGCATGCCGTGGTGCTGTAGATGCTCGATAAGTGCCTTGCGCTGCGACGGTGTGAGAACATCGCCGACATCGCCGAAGAGCTGCACGAGGCGCTTGGAGGCCTGGTCGGCAAGATCAAGATGTTCGGCGCGTGCCGCCTCCAGCGAGGCGCGATCGATGGTGGTTTGTTCGAGGGCCTGTAGCGCGTTGCTGTGCGCAGACTGCAATTGCGCTTGCAGCGGCATCAGGTCGCTTACTGCCTGCTTTACCAGAGGTCCGATCTGAGCCTTCTGCGCGTCGGTCGCATCGACCTCCACGTAGAAGTGCTTGAGCATGTGATCGACGTGCGCCGAGACCTCGGCAGCGCTGTGCGTACCGTCCATCACGCCGTGATGCCAGCCGCCCATGGCTGCGCTCCGCGCCAAACCGCCGACGCCCGCCACCAGGGCGGCGCCCGCAAGGAAGGCGGCGGCGGTGTAGCGGCTGAAGAGACGGCGGCGCGGCGGCGCAGTCGGGCCGGCGGGTGTGGGATTGTTCATGGGTTACTCCTTGTCAGGTGAAGGGATACCCGGTGAAGCATGCCCGGCGTCGATGTGCGGCGGTTGTAGGGCAGGTAAAGTTATATGAAGAGCGGCGTTGCGGCGACGGCTCCCTTTTCGAAGTGGCCGTTGGCGAAGCCAGCCATTCCTTCGGTCTTGACCAGTCCCGGGTTCACGGCATTGACGCGGATGTTGCGGGCCACTCGCCGTCCCGGTCGTCGTCCAACCGCCGAGATTCGACGCCTGCCCTTGCTGAGTGACCCCTTCGCCGTATCAACTAAAGGCGCAAGCAATCCCATACAGCTGATAGGGCAAGAGGACCGCCTCAACTCAATCTGATGGTCTCGGCGATGCCTTGTGCCTAAGACCTGGGCGATAGTTTGGTACCTGGGGAAACGAAGTTTCGTGAAACAATGGCAGGGAGGCCCTTTAACTGAGTGACAATTGGACAATTTCGGCACAATTAAGCGCATTTTGTTGATTCTAGATACCCCAAAAGAATCCCCACGCTATCAACGTTGTCGGGGTTCAATTCCCGAATAGCGACCAAGCTCCCGAATTAAGGTGACGCGGCCGAGGTCACTGGGTCAACTGTCGCCTCCGCTTATTTCATCGCCTTCGAGCTCGACGGCATAATCCATAAACGCCTGCATCCACTCCGTTACCGCACATGGGATTCTCAGATATCCGACACGCGGATTTTCAGGCGTTCGGAGAGGGTTAGCGGGCCTTACTAATGAATTACTTGCAGCGCTTGCCGCGTCACTTTCCAGGCTGATCACGGCACAATCCTGGCACACTAAATCGGAGTCAGTCACAAATTAGGGCACAACATGCTTGGATTACGATTACCTCGGCTCACAGCATCTTAGTATGGGACATCTCAGGCGGATCCAGCGCCGCGATCTCTCTTATCGCGCGCCAGCAGGGACCTCAGCTCCCTTTTGAGTGTCTTGTCCAGGAGCCCCTTCGGAAGCTGGGGGACAAAGCGAATCTCCCGCGGTTGTTTGAATTTGGCAAGCGCCTCTGCGCAAAGGGCCAGAATCCGACTTTCGAGCTCGGGCGAAGGTTCTTTCGCGACGACGAAGGCGACGGGTATTTCCTCCAACATATCGTCCGGTTTGCCTACGACAGCGCACTCGACCACGCCGGGAACGCGGTTGATGACGGACTCAACCTCCAAGGCGGCGACGTTCTCTTCGCCCACTCGCAACATGTCCTTGGCGCGGCTTACGAAATGGATATTCCCATCAGAGCCGAGCTTGACCTCATCCCCAGTGTTGAACCATCCGTTCGCATCGAAGGCAGCATCAGTCGCTTGCGCGTTGTTGAGGTATTCCAGGAACAACGATAGTCCCGGAATACCGCGGATCCAAAGTCGACCCACCTCGCCGGGTGCCACATCCGCGCCACTCTCGTGTCTCACGGCGACCTCGTACTCATGCGCCGGATGGCCGATCGCTCCGGCCGGAGTGTCGAAGCCGATGAACGAGTGGATGTTCTGCGTAATCGTCTCGGTCATCCCATACCAACTGATGGAGGGGATGCGCCAACGCTCCTGCACGCCCGGATTCTGGCTAAGGAGAGCCCACAACCGAAAATCGTGATGCGGTGGATCGGGCAGGCTCTGCAGAGCACGGATGGTGAAAAGCACCATGTTGGCCCAGGTACAACGATGTCGGGCCGTGATTTCCCAGAAGCGACTGGAGGAGAATTTCGGCATGAGGACGGCAGTCCCACCTGACCATAGGGTCGGCAGCACGGTGTACGCCAATGCATTCGCGTGAAACAACGGGAAGAACACGGGCACGCTGTCGATCTCGAGCAGTTGCGCGTGGTTGCTGGTCACCTTTGCTGCCCATAACGCATTGCCATGCGTCCACACAACTCCTTTCGGGCGGGATGTGGTGCCCGAGGTGTACTGGACATGATTCGGCCGCCGTGGGTCGCGGTCCAGATGCGGAAGCGGCATGGCCTTCGCACAGAGCTCTTGGAACGGAATGACACCCGGGGGGAATGGCACCGCGGAGGGAGCCCCGCTATCGGTCGAGCAACACCCTATCCAGCTCAGGCTTCGCGAGGCGCCAAGCACTATCGGAAGGTACTTCGGCTGCGTCAGGATCACCCTCGCATTGCTATCGGAAAGGAAAAACTCGAGTTCCTCCTGTGAGCTGCCAGTGTTGGTGGTGACTGCAATCGCGCCAATGCGTGCACACGCGAACCAGGCAAGCAGGAATTCTGGACAATTGTCCAGATGCAGGTTCACGAAATGCCCGCTGCGGACTCCCCACCAGGATGGCCGCGGGTATTTTCGCCTGCAGCAGCGCGGCATGCGCGAGGAGGGTTTCCCAGTCGGGGATTTCCGTTTTCTTGGTCACTCGGCAGCAGCGTGGTGCGGTTTGCCTGGGAGCTTGCGCAATAGTGCGGCAAAGGCTCGCGCTTTCGGGTCACGCTTACCGAGCGCTTGAGCCACGTCAGTCACTCGGCGGGCGATGCGACCGGTCTTATCGGCGTTCATCGCTTGAAGGAGTTTGCGCCAGGTACCAATAGTCCCCCGGGTGATGATGTCATCGATAGCTGCCTTGGTGAGCTCGCGGCCGGCTACCTCTGAGAGATGCCGATGCGCCATCAAGGGTCGCTTGAGTTCCAGTGGCCGGGCCTCGAGCACGAGATCCACGGCGGCACAGAGCCGAGCTACTCGTTCAAGCCCGAGTTCGGGTAGTTTGCCGGCCTCGAGGGCCGCCAAGGTTGAGCGGCCGACCGCAGCTTGAGCTGCTAGTTGAGTAAGCGTCAGGCCTTTGGCACGCCGCCGCTCAGCGATGAGATGGCCAATGGTTTGTAGATTCATTGGTCCAGTATATTGGATCATTACCGTATAAGTCTAGTATATTGGACTACGACGCGCCCGTGCTGCGGGGGCAAACGGAAGGGAACTAACGTTCGCACTCCCGGCAGGATGAGCGTTTACTTACACGGTTGGCGTTTGGCGTTTCGGGTTGCTCACTGATCAGCGGGACATCAACTTTAGGCGCCGCACAGCCACTTTTGGATCTGACATTCGAAGGAAATCAAAAACGATCCGGCCATGATAACCGCCAATTATCGTGGGCAACGCAAATTCCGGCGCCTCTAAGCCCCTGTTGCGCTGAGTCCCCGATTGATATAACCTATGAGCAGTTATATAGTGGATGAGAGATCGCCAGGTGAATTTCAACATCTATCTCGATACCAAGATCGGGGCAGCGCTCAAGCGCTTGGCGAAGCGCCGAAAATTAACCCGTAACGCCCTCATCCGCAAGGCGGTGGAGGAACTGCTTGAGAAGGAAACCCACTCTCAAAGATGGTCCGAAGCGGTGTTGCAGTGGCAGGGCGATCCAAAATTTGCGCCCTTCGAGTCGCATCGCGCGGGGCTCACTGAGCCCACACAGGACCCGTTCGGGTGAGGTATTTGCTCGATACCACTGTGCTGAGTGATTTTGTCCGCGGTGTTCCAGCCGTTCTCACTCGCCTGAAGGCCACAAACAAAGACGATGCGGCGATCTGTACAGTCACAGCGATGGAAATTGAGTACGGGTTGATGCTCAATCCCGCTCGGGCGCACAAGATCGAGCCGGTGATTCGTTCCTTGCTACAGGACCTACACGTATTTTCTTATGAGCGGGAAGACGCGACCGCCACGGCCGCCGTTCGTGCCGCGCTTGCTAAACGCGGCACGCCCATCGGCCCCTACGATGCCATGATCGCCGGAACCGCGCTTCGTCGCGGCCTCGTCATGGTCACCTCCAACGGTGGGGAATTCGCGCGGATTGATGGGTTAATCCTCGAAGATTGGCGAGCAAGCGAGAATGACTGAGTAAGGCGATTTTTCACTCGCGCCTACCTTTTCTTACCGGCTTCTGCGCGCCCAGAATCGGAACCCCGTTTGTGGGTTTTCCTACTTAATGTCCGCAAGCGTTCAGGCGTTAAGTGATCAATTGCGCTGCCCGCGCGTCACATTTCCCGAGAACCACAGCGCAACCTGTCTCTCGAATCAGGCGGACTCTTGAAATCTCCCGGACATCTCGTGGACATCTGAACTTAGCTTAGGCATGCAGCACGACAAGTAAATTGGAGTGACGCGGCACCATCGATTTCTGCTTCCGCATTAAGCGATCGTTTTCGCCTCTAGAAACGCCTCCATGCCGAAGACGCCGAATTCTCTTCCGACGCCCGACTGTTTGCGTCCTCCAAAGGGCGCTACTAACTCAGGTCGGATGCCATTCACGAGTACGGTCCCAGCCTCGAGCCGAGCTGCGACGAGGCGCGCACGCTCAGCATTCGAGGAGAACACATAAGCCTGCAGCCCATAGATCGAGTCATTCGCGAGCCGAATGGCCTCTTCGAGATCGTCATAGATAAGAATGGATAGAACCGGCCCGAAAATTTCCTCGCGAGCGATGGCCATTGTGCTGTTAACGTTGGCAAAGACCGTGGGCTTTACGAAGTAGCCCTTCTTAAGACCTTGCGGTTGGCCCTCTCCGCCTGCTATTACCGTAGCCCCTTCCTCAATGCCACGTCGGATGAATCCTTGCACCCGCTCATGCTGAGTACGGTTGAACAAAGGTCCGATGTCAGTCGCCGGATCTTTAGGATCGCCAACGCGAAGTTTGGCCACGGTTGCCGTTACCAGTGCTGCGGCCTCCTCCCAGCGCGAGCGCGGAACGAACAGGCGCGTCCCCGCGACGCAGGCTTGTCCGTTGTTCATGAATGCGGCCTGCAAGGCCAAGGGTATTGCCTGTGACAGATCCGCATCGTCAAGCACCAACGAGGCGGACTTGCCGCTCAACGCGAGACTCACCCGTTTCATGGTGTCGAGTCCGGCGCGCGCGATGAGCTTGCCCGTGGCCGTGGAGCCGGTGAATGAGATTTTGGCTACATCAGGGCTGATGCTCAGTTCATCGCCGACATCCGCGCCGCGCCCCAAGAGGATATTGAATACACCCGGCGGCAGAGCTGCCTCATGCAGGGCTTCTGCGACCACCTGGGTTTCAAGCGGGCTCAGCTCGCTCGGTTTGATGATGGAGGCACACCCGGCCGCGATTGCCGAGGCCAATTTGCTGCAAATTGTTCCCGCGGTGCTATTCCAGGGTGCGATCAGCGCCGCAACTCCCACAGGCTCCATGATGACCGTCGCACCACCGATCTGGCGCGTAAGATCATAGGACTCAAGAACCTTTGCGGCGATCGCAAAGCTCTGCGACGCGTATTGACTGATCCACCGCGCGCGAGACAGCGGCGCGCCATATTCTTCGACTGTCGCATCCTGAATCTGTTGGGTTCTCTTAAGGACTGCAGACTCCAGGCGCTTCAGCATCTCGATCCGCTCGGCCTTCGAGGTCTTGGCGAGCATCGACTGCGCGCGTTTGGCGGATGCGATGGCGGCCCTGGCATCGGCCCGACTTGCCAATGTCACCGTCCCAATCAATTGCTCCGTGGCGGGATTGAAGATCTCGATGGTCTCCTTGCCCGATACGGTAACGAACTTGCCGTCGATATACGCCTGATTGATCGTCCACATGGCACCGCTCCTCAGTGAATTGAATGTCCTGGTCATCATGCTGAGCGCGAACGATTGTTTTGATAAGATAGCTAACACGAGATGAGTCATCCCGGAAATCGAAACAATGCACAAAAGCGGCCTGACCGAACTGGATGTGGTGCTGGCGGTGAGTCGGCGGCGGGCCTTTCGCGCCGCCGCAATCGAATTGGACATGTCCACCTCGGCCGTGAGCAATGCAGTAGCGGGACTGGAATCACGGCTTGGCGTGCGCCTCTTTCACCGCACCACCCGAAGTGTGACCATGACCGAAGCCGGCCGGCAATTTGTTGAACGCATTGCCCCGGCGGTTGCGAATATTCACGATGCGATGGCGGCGATCGGCGATGTTAAGGCGACACCGGCGGGCACGCTGCGCATCAACAGCTCTTTGGGTGCGGCACTCATGATCTTCCAGCCCATTGTGCTCGAATACCTGCGTCGATATCCGGACATGGCCGTCGACATTCAAACTGAAGGTAAGCTCGTCGACATCATCGCTGAAGGGTTTGATGCTGGGGTCCGCCTAAGTTCACTCGTCCCACGCGACATGATCCGAGTGCCCATCACGAAACACGTCAAAATGTTGGTCGTGGGCTCAAGAGCCTACTTTGAGAAGCACGGCAGGCCGCTCTCCCCTGCCGATCTCGCGAATCACCGGTGTATTCGCGCACGCCTGCCGAGCGGCGCGGCCTCGCCCTGGGAGTTCGGGCGAGGCAAGAAGAAGCTCGTCATCGAAGTCTCGGGCCCGCTCGTTCTTGACTCGCCCATCATGATGTCGCAAGCCGTTCGGCAAGGCACGGCACTAGCGCAGTTGGCCGATTGGTATGTGAAGGATGATCTCGCGACTGGTGTATTGGAGTCAGTATTGGATGATTGGATGGAGCCAGAGACGGGCCTTAGTCTCTACTATTCCGGACGTCGACATGTCCCCGCTGGCTTGCGAGCAATGATCGGACTCATCGGCGAGCTGGGCCGAAAGGCAAAATAATGATGACCTGCCGTTAGCGCCAAGGCAGTCCTGCAGAGACTCACTTGGCATTATGCGAAGTGGCAGCGCAGCAACGTGCAAATCGCCAAGCGCTTCATTACTCGCCCTTTTGCCCGCGGCGATAATGCCCGCCACCCTAGGACAACCCCACAGGTGGCCCATGAGATCGCGAGCAAGTAAATCATTCTAAGAACTCTGCTACGGTATCCCGGCTGCTGATCGCGCTGTGGCTGCAAGTCAGCGCTACCGTGGCGCGCAAGTATAAGAGCGGCTCTCGAGCGCCCTGCCCGGCTGCGCTCCAGCTCTTCAAGTTAAAGCTCGAAGGCCGCGTGGTGCCTGATGAATGGCACGGGTTCCGTTTTTGTGGCGGGCAGCTCGTCGGCCCCGATAACAGAGCGTTCACCCATGGACACCTACGAGCTTACGGGCTTGGCATGCAACTACTGCGTGAATACGCTCGCGGAAACTTCAAGCGAAACGCCGAAGTCGATCGGATATTTGCAGTGGCCTCTCTTGATGTGCCGGCATTGACCCACGGCAAGTCCACGCCGTGCGAGGATCGTTTGGTTTCTAAGAGCCCAAAACGTTGTGGCGTCGCGCTCTCTGAAATGGATCGACTTAGATCATGAGCGAACATGGATTTGTATCTGCCTGCTAACCGCAGTTCAAGGCCTTCGCAGGTTCTATTTGGCTAAGTACATGCGGTCCAGAGCCTCAAGCAATCTGCGACCGCGCGGACTTGGCTCAAGGTCAGGTTGATAAATCGTAGCTCCCTTGATAGAGGTGCGAACGCGCGCCCTCTTCGGTGCATGAAGAGAATTGCCGGCGGAATTCTTGCGCTTAAGACGCAATTCTGCCCTACTTTTCG
>Ga0187887_10001817_pt1 | contig 17843 bp, 11 predicted proteins | sample June2016WEW_7_10_FD_132977 | JGI IMG/M metagenome (GOLD analysis project Ga0187887, IMG submission 132977) | Peatland microbial communities from SPRUCE experiment site at the Marcell Experimental Forest, Minnesota, USA - June2016WEW_7_10 | ecosystem: Environmental > Terrestrial > Soil >...
AATGCTCACCCAGCTTACAATTTAGCGGCGACGTATGGTGCTATACTTCTAATATTAACTTCTACTCTTTTCTACTTATACTACCGCTCTCTCCGTTCGAGCTCAAAATATCAAGTTGTAACTGGGAGGGGCTATGCGTCAAAGGTGATTTCAATAGGCAAGTGGAAATACGCCACGTTTGCTGCAATGATAATATACTTCTTCGTTACGGTCATTGCACCCTTTTCAGTAGTAGTCATGGTATCTCTGGCGCCATTCTGGAATCCCTATGCCATGTTCGCACATCTAAGTCTCAAGAATTATTCCTATCTGTTTGCACCAAGCACTGGAATCTTTTCGATAATTACGCGCAGTGTGGCTTCCTCGGGGGTTGGAGCTACTGTAGTTTCGGCGCTTGCTCTAACTATAACGTTCATTGTGTATAGGACAAAACTGAGGGGGAGATACAATCTTGAAAGATTGGGTATGCTGCCACTCACAATTCCTTCGTTGCTTATAGGTTACGGTTTACTTTGGGCATTCCTAACGATAAAGACAAATCTTTACGGTACCATCGGAGTACTCATTATCGCATTCTCAATTTCATACCTTCCTCAAGGAATCAGAGTCATGAGCGGTTCCATAATCCAGATTCATTCAGACCTTGAGGAAGCATCACGTGTCTCTGGCGCGGGATTGTTCACAACCCTAAGAAACATAGTTTTACCTCTTGTGAGGAATTCGGTAATCGGGGGCTGGATATACGTATTCATTGTTAGCTTCAAGGCCGTTGGAAGTATTGTCTTGTTGACGACACCCCAAAACCAAGTCTTCTCGACGTACGTTTGGGCGTTGTACACGAGTGGCAGCGGTTCTGTTGCAAATGGAAATCTTGCCGCTGCATCCGTTGTTCTCATGATAATTCTCTGGGCGTTGATTGGGGGAATGTTGCTAGTCCAGAGAAGAGTTGTCGCGGAGCAATTCGTGAGTTAAAGGAAACAAATCTATAACTAACATTAGGAGTGAAATAATCACATGGTTGAACTTTCAGTCGAGGGCCTGTCCAAGAGCTACGGTACTGTTGATGCTGTGAAGGACGTGAGCTTTACCATAGAAGATGGATCTATAATGACGTTGCTCGGTCCTAGCGGTTGCGGAAAGACCACGACCCTCCGTTGTCTTGCAGGACTCGAAAAACCCGAAAAAGGTCTGATAAAAGGAGGAGAACGAATCTTGTTTTCGTCAGAACATGAGAAAATTGTCCCTGCAGAAAAGAGGAACATGGGAATGGTATTCCAATCATATGCCATTTGGCCTCATATGACTGTGTTCAAGAATATCGCCTACCCTCTCAAGATAAGGAAAGAAAGCGAGTCCGAAATAAGGTCCAAAGTGAAAGAAGTAATTACTATGGTGCAGCTCGAAGGTCTCGAAGATCGACCAGCCACGGCTCTCAGTGGGGGTCAGCAACAAAGAGTTGCGTTTGCACGAGCAATCGTGGCTCACCCCGATTTCCTTCTTCTAGATGAACCGATGAGCAACCTAGATGCCAGATTGAGAGAAACAATGAGGCATGAGCTCAGAAGACTGCAGAAGAATTTGAAGATTACAACACTATACGTTACCCACGATCAAGTCGAAGCGTTGTTCTTGTCACATAAGATTGGAATTATGGACAAAGGTGAATTGATTCAGGCTGGAACTCCCCAAGAAATATACTCGAATCCTAAAAACTCTAACATCGCCACTTTTCTGGGGCAGACTAACTTGATGAATGGAAATCTTTTGGGATTTGATGGAGGAGAAGCCAAAGTCGAGACAAAGATGGGCGTTGTCTTGGTTAAGACTCAGAACACAGACCTTGCAAAAAGTCTGACGATCTGCATACGACCTGAAAACGTGCTAATTACTAAAGAGAAAAACTATGAGCGCAACAGTTTCTCCGGAAGGATACTGTCTGCATCCTACTTTGGCGATTATTCCGAATACGAAGTTAGATGCCAAGACACTACTGTGAAGCTGCACACTTCTGAAGATATCAGACTTCAAGAACGAGATCAGGCATGGGTTTACCTGCCGAGTAACAAGATAGTCATCTTGCCGAGCTAGAATACTGCCGCGACGTAATTGGAGAAGAATGCGAATGTCTCTCGACGTTGCAATAGCGAGCTATGGAGAGACGCCGGTGAGTCGTTGCCGAAAAGACAAGGGCGAGCTAATTCTAACTGCCGAGCAGTACCTATCTTGGGCCGCAAAGCTAACTCTGGACAAGGTAGGTCTAACGATCCGCGATCTGGACGGTCAAGGACTCGCAATTTCCGGGCCACTTGTGCAGGTTTCGGAACTATGGACTGGAGAGATAGCTGAAGTATTGGGCGCTTCACCGAAAATTCTGATCAGGAGTGATCATGCTGGTGCCTCAGCTCCCATGCTAATCACACAAGCAACTCAACAAATCCGATCCGGACTTGTGGATATGGTGCTCTGTCTTGGCGGAGGTGCTCGAATTTGGGAAGAAGGCATGATGTTTTCACCACATCAGTTCGGATATGAGTTTGAACGGCCCTTCGGAATGGATGGCCCCAACACAAAATTCGGTATGGTGGCGCGAAGACACTTTGACTTGTACGGGACAAAGCCAGAGAGCCTTGGAAAGTTGGCGGTCACGCAGAGATTACACGCTTCGCTGAACCCAAACGCCTATCTTAAACAACCGATTACGATGAAAGATTATCTTGACTCAAAGATAATCTGCGACCCGCTTAGAATGCTTGATTGTTCCATTGTAGTTGATGGCGGAGCCGGATTCTTGATTGCTTCTGCTAAAAAGGCGAAAGAGCTGACGGACAATCCGGTGAGTCTGAAAGGTTTCGGAACCGCAATTAACTACCGAGAAAAATCTGATGTTTCTCCGGATATTTTAGTCACTGGCGTGAAACCGGCCTCGAGAACGGCCTTTGAAATGTCCGGACTAAAGCCCAAGGATGTTTCGATAGTACATTGCTATGATGATTATTCCATAATGGCTTTGATCCAGCTTGAAGACGCAGGGTTCTGTGAGAAGGGAAAGGGAGGTAAATTCATCGAAGAGACAGATCTCTCGTATAGGGGTCGCCTGCCATTCAACACGAGCGGAGGACTGCTTTCCGCTGGACAACTACCTGCAGCAGGGAGCTTTACTGGAGTCATTGAAGTTGTGAGACAACTCAAGGGAGAAGCAGGAGCGAGACAGGTCAAGGATGCAAGAACGGGATTCATGAGCTCATTTGGGGGAGGAAGCTACGATCTCCACCTGATAAACACGGCAGCCATAGTTTTTGGGAGTGAGAGTTGAAATGGGCGAAGAGAAACACTCTCCTTCAAATCCTTTGACGCAGCCGTTCTGGGAAGCTACAAGAAAGCACAAGTTTGTAATGCAGCGCTGTTCCAATTGCAAGAGGTTTCACTGGCTTCCCGTTCCAAGGTGCCAAACATGTGGTGGAGATCTGGAATGGGAAGAACTTTCAGGAAAGGGGAGCGTCTACACATATACTGTGGTAAATCGCGCTGTCAGAAACAAGCTATTCGCCGATAAAGTTCCCTATCTTGTTGCGATGGTAGAATTAGACGAAGGACCACGATTCATAGCGCCGGTTCAAACTAAAGATTTGGAAAAAGTTAGAATTGGAACTAGAGTCGAAGTAACATTCGAAGATGTTGATGCAGAAACTTCGCTGCCACGCTTCAAACTTGTTTAGCTGATTTCTCGTCGAGCACTATTTTGATGTCGGCCGCTTTTACTCCGCGGCCTTCATCCAAGACGAAAATGGGATTCATGTCCAACTCTGAAATTCGATCTTTGAAATCCACTGCGAAACGAGATAGGTTCACAAGCGTTTGAGCAAGCGCGTCAATGTCCTTCTTACGTCCCCCCCTGTATCCAGATAGAAGAAGTGAGCCCTTAACCTCTCTTATCATCTCATGTGCGTCTTCTATACTCAACGGTGGAAGTCTTATCGAAATATCGTCCAATGCTTCCGCAAATATCCCACCGATACCGAAAATGACGCTTGGGCCCATTTGAGGATCTTTCCTAAAACCCGCGATCACCTCGACTCCACGGAGATATTTCTGAACCAAAAAGGGAAAGCGGGTGGTGTCGGGTTCTACAATGGCCAAATCTTGAAACGCTTTGTTCAGCTCTTCATTATTTCTGATATCAGTCTTGACAGCTTCAACTTCCGTCCTGTGGAAAAATCCATCCCTTTTCAAAACAACAGGATAACCAATAATCTTAGCTGCGCTTAATACTTCTTCGACGTTTCGAGCAATCCGCGTTTCCACAGACGAAATACCATACAAGTTAGTCAGTCTTGAAGCTAATTCAAAGGGAAGAGGGGATGCTGGTGCAGTTGAAAGAAGATCTATCCCTTCAATTTGGTGGAATGCCGTATCGGGAATATTTGTTCGCTTGGGTCTTGCATAATTGGAGGACACCCTCTTTATTGAGATCAGAGCATTCTCCAGCCCGCCAATAATGGGGACGCTTTCATCATTTGTGTTCTTCTCTTCTGTAATTGGAGCGAAGCAAATAACAGGAAGAGAGGTCTCTTTTGACGCCTCCTTGACTTGCCTGAGAAAATCGGGCATCTGCTCCTTGAGAAGAGGAGTTCTGATCATGATCCAATCATAGTTGCCATCTTCAGCCAGAATCTTGATCAGAGTCGCGGGTTTCGATGCTATCAAGAGAGGTGAAAGATCGAATGGATTTTCTATTCCTGATTTTGGAACGCTCAAGAGAGAAGTAAATTTCTCGCGCGTACTCGCTTGAGGCTCAGCGAGATTAAGGCTCAATTTCTCGGCGTTATCAGAAAGAAAGACGCCTTCTCCACCGCTGAACATTGCGACACCTACTCTGTTCCCACTTGCGGCGTGTGATTTCACAAGGATCTCTGACACATCGAGAATCTGATCGATTCCTTCTACCCATATAACGCCAAATTGTTGACAAAGAGCTTTCAGAATTCGGCCACTGGTTGCCAACCGGCCAGAATGCAGTGCAACAGTCTTTGTGCCCTTCTCAAACAATCCCAGCTTCAGTAAGATTATTGGTTTGCGCACTTGAAGGGCCTCTTCGAACAACTTTCTTAGTTCAACGCCGTTCTCAATCCCCTCAATTGATAGAACAATCACTTTCGTCCTGTCATCGGCGATTAGAAATCTGAAGTAATCAGTAAGCTTTGTGACAGTTTCATTCCCAGAGGAAATCAGGTACGAGAATCCCAGCTTCCTAACCACTCCGAGCCGATACACATGGGTCATGACCCCTCCGCTCTGCGAGACCATGCCGATTCCCTCCGTGGATGGCGGAATTGGCGCGTTTGGCGCCCAGAAAAGCGAAAGGCCCACTGTATTTATGAAACCGCCAGAGTTAGGGCCCACAACAGTCATGCCATAATCCCGCGCAATGTTCTTGATTTCGAGATCCATAGCTCTGCCTCTTTCATCGGCTTCAGCAAACCCGGCAGCTAGTATGATTGCATATCTTATTCCATGTTCCCCACAATCCCTGAGAACTCTTGTTACGCCGTCTCGGGACACCATTATTGCTGCGCAATCAATCTTTTCTGGAACATCACTCAGACTAGAAAAGCAACGTAGGCCGTAGACTTCAGGATACTTTGGATTGACAGGAAATATGCTGCCTTTGAAGAATTTTATCAAGTTGGGATAAATCCGATCATCTTTTGGAGAAGCGCCTATCAATGCAACTGATTTGGATGAGAAGAACTTTGCGATCTCTTCCACAGAGTTTGGTTGCAATGGAATGTTTCGAACACTTCTGATTGGATATATTACTTTTCAATTAGAAATACAAGAACGTAGAATCAATCTTCAATAGAGCCTTTGCATTTTTGAAAGTGTGTATGCGTTCAACTGATCAAATTGTGTGATTGAACATCATTTGCTTTTGATCATGCCAGTTTTACAATAGTTCGGCCCCTGGCCTCGCCTTTCAATACGGCCTTCAGTACCCGGGGCAATTCATCAAGAGCTACTTCGTTGCATAATTGATCAAGAATGTTCTGTGAAAGGCTCCATTCGTTTGCAAGTTTCTTCCATACAGCCAATCTGTGCGGCATGGGACAATACGTTGAGTCGATGCCAAGTAAATTCACGCCTCTGAGAATAAACGGGTAAACTGTCGATGAGAAGTTCGCTCCTCCAGCGAGCCCGCATAGAGCAACCGACCCACCATATTTGATTTTCTTGAGCAAGTAAGCCACTTCTTGTCCGCCGACGGGATCAATGGCTCCGGCCCATTCTTCTTTTTCCAAAGCTCTGTCGCCATAATTTTCACCAAAAGCGATCACTTCTGACGCTCCCAGCTTTTCGAGGTAATCGCGGAGCGTGACTCTTCTTGTTATTGCAATTACTTTGTAGCCAAGTTTTGAAAGAATGGCAACTGCCACGCTTCCTACTCCACCACTTGCACCAGTCACAATTATTGGACCATTCTCGGGGTAAATCTTGTTCGCCTGTAATGCGTGAATGCAAAGTGCTGCCGTAAAGCCAGCAGTTCCGAAAATCATGGATTTCTTCGCATCTAGACCTGAAGGGATTGGAACGACCCAGTTCTTGGGAACTCTGGAATATTCAGCAAATCCTCCGTGTCGCGAGACGCCCAACTCGTAACCAGTTACGAGCACACTGTCGCCCTTTTTCAGTTCGGGAGAATTCGATTCCACAACTCTTCCCGCAAGGTCTATTCCGGGGATCAAGGGGTAAGACTTGGCGACTCTTCCCTCAGAGGAGCAAACTAGCCCATCCTTGTAGTTCACGTCAGAATATTCTTCTTCGACAGTTACATCCCCTTTAGGCAGATCTTCGATTAGGAGTTTTCTGATCGTAAGTGAGATTTCATCTCCAGTCCTATCGGCCATAAATGCGCGAAATGTTTGTTCATGGGTCATTAGAGATTCATTCTTCTTTTCCATTCTACCGAAGATGATACAGGAAACTGTACAATCGCGTTGATTAATGCTTTCACTTCAAGCCGAGTCATTCGCAGTCGATGGGTCTTGCAAGCTCATCGGAAGAGTTCACGAGAAGGAAATAGTTTCTCATTGGTTTAAGAAAATCCTTATTTTGACAAGCTTGCAGATTTCTTGAAAGATATACTAAATGCAAGTAGTCGAACCAATCCTCGAGGAAGAGCTCATGCATATTGGCAAGAGTATTCCTAGGATTGACAGTCGGGAGAAGGTTACTGGCGCCGCTGTTTATTCCGTCGACATGAAACTGCCTCACATGCTTTACGTGAAACTCTGCCGGAGTACGCTACCGCATGCAGAAATTGTGAACATTGATGTTAACAAAGCATCGCAGATACTGGGAGTGCGCGCTATTCTTACGGCGAAAGACTTTCCCGATGTATTGTTTGGCGCTGGTCTGAATGATACGCCCATCATCGCCAGAGATAAAGTGCGCTACGTTGGAGAAGTCGTAGCTGCAGTAGCCGCAGAGAGCGAAGACATTGCAACAGAAGCTGTCGAAGCGATCAACGTGGAATACAAGGAACTGCCTGCCATCTATGATCCAGAGCAGTCAGCGAGCGAACATCCAGCCGCCATTCTCCACCCAAACATGTTCGAGTACAAGGTTGCCCAGAGGATGCCACCCCATCTCGACAAGAAGTATCCAAACGTGTGTAATCATGTCAAGGTGAGGAAAGGTGATGCTGAATCAGCTTTCAAACAAGCAGATTTGATAATCGAGAATAGATTTTCGACTCACTTAGTGCATGCAGTTCATATGGAGCCAATAGCTGCAATTGCGAGAGCGGAAAACGACGGCACAATCACTGTGTGGTCGCCAACCCAGTCTGTCTACAGGACTCGGTATATGCTCTCAGATTGCCTGAGAATGCCTCAGGACAGATTTCGAGTAATTGCTACGGAAATTGGAGGTGGGTTTGGAAACAAGCTGAACGCGGTTCAATGTGAAGCAATCGCCACTGTGATATCAATCAGGACCAAGCGCCCAGCCAAAGTCAATCTGACACGCGAAGAAGTATTTGCTACTACGACAACCAGACATCCATTCACGATTTATATCAAGGATGGCGTGATGAAGGACGGCCGCATAATTGCGAGAAGAATGTCAGCATACCTCGACGGCGGCGCCTATTCCGGAGGATCGGGAGTTTCGGTTGCTCGTAACGCGGTCTTCGGATCAGTCAACGTCTACGACATTCCAAATATTATGATCGATAATTTTCGAGTCTACACGAGCAGAGTTCCGGCTGGTGCATTCAGAGGCTACGGCACGATGCAAGTGTGTTGGGCAATCGAGTCCCAGATGAATATCATCGCGGAGAAACTTGTTATGAATCCAGTCAAGTTCAGACAGCTGAATCTAACACAGATAGGTAGACCGAGTGCAATCGGTGAGATTATGCAGGATCAGACCATCGACAGTTGTTTGAATGAACTGCTCCACATGATCGACTTTGGTGCAAAAAGCGAAGCGCCCTTTCCTTGGAAGGTAGGCAAAGGGGTAGCAGTTTCAGAAAAACACAGCGCTGAACCAGGATCGTGTGCAACGGTGATCTACAGATACGACGGCCACATCGATGTTTGGGTGAGTGTTGATGAAATAGGACAGGGGACGCAAACTGGTATCGCTCAAATTGTCGCAGAAGAGTTTCGAGTTCCAATGGAAAAAATACGCGTTGGAAAAGCCGATACTTACCTCACTCCATACGACTCTGGCGCTCTTTCGAGTAGACAATTAATCAACATTGGAAATGCAGCGATTCTAGCTTGTCGAGATCTTAAGAAGAACATTTGCGAAACATTTTCCAAGCGCTTCGGTGCACCACCTGACACTCTGACAGTTGCAAGTGGCAGAGTTAGAACTCGCGATGGAAAAGAGGTCGACATCTCGGATCTGTATCTAAAGGGAAAATCACGGTACGGAATATTCTTGGATAAGGGCGGCGAATTCATCGGTACAGGAACTTGGTATCTTGAGACTGGAGAATTGGACGGCGAAACGGGCATGGCTACACTTCCAAGAATAAACACGTGCTACACATCAGCTGCTACAGGTGCAGAAGTAGCGGTCAACACCGAAACGGGGCAAATCAAGATTCAAAGACTTGTTGCAGTCGTGGATGTGGGTCGTGCGATTAATCCCAAACTCGTCGAAGGTCAAATCGAGGGCGGCCTCTCGATGGGCGTTAGCACTTCACTCTATGAAGAAATGTTGACTCAGGACGGTAAGGTGCTAAACCCTGATTTCAAGGATTACAAGATGCTTAACTCAGGCAACGCCTTTCCAATGGTGGTAAAGCTTCTCGAAATACCTAGCAAAGACGGCCCATTTGGTGCAAAGGGAGCAGGTGAAGTCGGGATTGTTGGGGTTGCGCCTGCCATAGCTAACGCGATCTATGACGCCGTTGGTGTGAGGATCTCTGATCTTCCAATCACAGCTGAAAAGATTCTGACGGGATTGACGGCTAGCAGGAAGAAAAACTAGCCAGAATTGGACTCGACGGTTCTGAGCGCTTCCTCGAATATTCTGGCGCCTGTCTCGAGATATTCATGCGGAATGTTCAACGATCCCATAAAGCGAAAAACATTCCCATAATGACCACATGTGTGCATCATTAGACCACGCTTTAACATCTCGTGCTTGATTTGCATCATTTTCTTGGAGTCCATCGGTTTGTCTCCATGCACAAGTTCCACTCCGATCATGAAACCTCTGCCTCTCACTTCGCCTATGCTTGGGGAACGGATCGACGCAATTCTTTGCATGAACTTGGGGCCCTCAGAGGAAACATAGTCTAGATGTTTTGGCACTTCCTTCAGAACCGCAGTCCCGGCCGCCATGGCAAGAGAATTTGCCCTAAACGTACCAAGGTGAAATGGTGTAGGTAGTTTTGCATCAATGTCGTCTCTATAGTAAATTAGGGAGATTGGTATTCCTCCGCCAACCGACTTGCTGACGCAAACAATGTCTGGCCTGATAGATTCCCACTCGAACGCCCACATCTTTCCCGTGCGTCCGACGCCACTCTGCACTTCATCAACAATCATCAGGATATCGTGCTTGTCGCAAAACTCTCTAAGAGCTTTAAGAAAGCCCAGTGGTGGAACAATGTATCCTCCTTCGCCAAGTATGGGCTCTACTATCAACGAATCAGGGGCGTCGTATCCAGCGCTTTCGTCGTTTTGGATCTTCTCTAAACTCTCTAGAACATTGCTGGTATCATAGTTGTACCACATTTTGTACGGATATGGAACTCGAACAACATTGAAACCTCTACTGTAGACTGCATCTCTATAATGACGACCTGCAGTCGCAGAGATTATCCCACCTGCGATACCATGATACGCTCCTTCGAACGCGACGGTTGAAGCTCGCGCTCCTCTACCCGAAGCTGCGTGAGCGATGTTTATTGAAGTCTCGCAAGCATCTGCTCCGCTAATTCCAAACATTGTCTTGTAATTCTGCATATTGCTGGGGAAACTCTTCTTCACTTGCCTAAGAAATTCTGTCCTAGTTTCAGATGGAACCTCCAGGGTATGCCAAATCTCGCTCAACTGGGAGGACACTGCATTCCTGATGATATCGCTGTGGCCGAGATTCAATACAGAAATGCCAGAAACCCAGTCAATGAGGAAATTCCCATCAGCGTCTTCAATTACCGAGTTATATCCTCGTTTGACAGCAATTGGAAATGATTTCGGATAGATTACGGTCTTGGTCTCTAATTGCTCTTGCGCCGCAAGTATTTCCAAACTCCTTGGCCCTGGAATTTCTGTGCGTAGGAACGGAATCTTGCTGGGCGGTTGCATCCTGTCGAGTTCTGCGTTTAGGCTAGTCATCTGTGCTCAGTCTAACTCGGTTGGCATGTAAATTGTTTTGGATTGAGACAGGTAATTCAGAAAACAGACTTTGAACTTCTAATAAATGCTTAAAATGAATTTGCGGATAAAGATTCAGGCCTATGACGCAGGTCCTCCTCGAAGAAGAGAAAACATGGGTTGGAAAATCCATTACGACAATCGATGGAATCGAGAAAGTGACCGGGAGAGGCATCTACGTCTATGACATGAGTTTTCCCAACATGCTCCATCTAAAGGTCAAGAGGAGCTCAGTTTCACATGCTTATCTGAATGCGATTGACTCGACATACGCCGAAAATATCTATGGTGTTAGGGCTATTGTTACTGCAAAGGATTTTCCTGATAGATTGTTTGGGAAAGGACTCTTGGATACACCCATCATAGCCAGAGAAAAAGTGCGCTACGTTGGAGAAGTCGTAGCTGCAGTAGCCGCAGAGAGCGAAGACATTGCAGCAGAAGCTGTCGAGGCAATCAACGTGGAATACAAGGAACTACCTGCCATCTATGATCCAGAGCAGTCAGCGAGCGAACATGCGGCTGTGCTAGTTCATGAGAGGTTACAAACGTACGAGCGAAGCAGAGAAGGGCCTTACGTTGTGAACCTAGTTCCTAATCGACCTAATGTGAACTGTTACTATCGTGTCCTGAACGGTGATATTGAAGCGGGCTTCAAAAAAGCAGACTTCATTGTCGAAAACGAATACAGAACTCCAAGAATCCACCAGTATCACACAGAACCGATCTCGTGCATAGCAAGACCAGAAGCTGATGGCGCGCTCACAATTTACACGGGTGGGCAGGAAACCCACAAGATCAGAAAAGTTGTTTCAGTCGCACTAGATATTCCTGAGTCCAAAATCAGAGTGATTATACCTACACATGTTGGAGGCGCTTTTGGAAACAGGGCATCAGGACGCGAGGAAGCCCTTTGCGCTGCACTTGCACTCAAGACAAAACGGCCGGTGAAATTCAAGCTTACCAGAGAGGAAGTAATGAGCGCGACAACGAGCCGGCACGCCTCAGTTATCAAAATCAAGGACGGAGTGATGAAAACTGGAGAAATCGTAGCCAGGGACATTACTGTGTACTTGGCTGGTGGGGCATACTCAACGGAGGGGATCACTGCCGTTCCTAACGCCGCGAGGGCGTCAGCATCCACCTATTATTTCGAGAATTTCAGAGCTCAGATTTTCCGTACTTACACAAATGAAATGGAAGGCGGTGCAATGCGCGCATTCGGGTACACCTATCTGATGTTCGCGGTCGAATCACAGATGGATGCAGTTGCAAGCAAACTTGGAATCGATACTATACAAATCCGCAGCCGCCACATGTTGAAAGAAGGACAGAAGAGCGTCTCTGGGGAAATCGTCAGCGGTGATGCGCTCGACTTTTGTCTAAAGAGGGTGCTTCAAGAGATGGGAAGACCGACCGAACCACTCAGCAAGAAATGGCTTGTCGGGCGAGGTTTTGCAATCGGGCACAAGGGAGTTTACGGCAATTTTCCCACGGTTGCTTACGCAAAGTACAATCCTGATGATACAATTGAAATCACTGCTGGAATTTTTGACGTAGGTCAAGGTGCTAGAACCGTTGTGGTGCAACTCGTCGCGGATGAATTCAAGACAGACATCAAGAAAGTGAGATTGTCTCCTCTAAATTCTGACGAGATTCCGCTCAGTCCTGGTGCGACGGGCAGTAGGCAGACCTTCCATATTGGGAATGCAATTCTTGCCGCTTGTCAGGATTGCAAGACACAAATTCTAGTCGTAGCGAGCAAACAACTTGGAAAGGAACGGACCAAGCTTGAGTTACGTGAGGGATTTGTGTGTGATTCTTTGACGCGGGAAAAACTTGCCGCGGTAAAAGATCTCTTCAAGCGCGGCCCTTCTGGAGGTGCCTATGTTGAAGAGACAGGAGAATTTATGGGAAAAGGTGTCTTCTTCATAAAAACCGGAAACCTGGATCCTGTAACAGGCAAATCAACTACGGAAAAGAGTGTCGTATATTACACACCAGTGGCAACAGGTGTTGAGGTAGCAGTTGACTCGGAAACTGGAAGGACCAAAATCTCCAAGATTGTTGTTTCAACCGACGCCGGAAGAATTTTGAATCCCAAGTTAGTCGAAGCGCAAATCGAAGGCTGTGTTTCTCAGGGAATAGGGACTGCTCTAATGGAAGAATTGGTCATCTCCGAAGGGAAGATAATCAACCCGGATAACAAGGACTACAAGGTTCCCATGGCGGCTGATATTCCGGAAATAAAATCGATAGTCCTTGAAAATCCAGTGGAGGGATTTCAATTGGGTGTTCGAGGATTGGGTGAAATCGCCTTGGCCGTCGTCCCGGTGGCGATAACGAACGCTATCTGCAATGCGATTGGAAAGAGAATAAACTCTATGCCATTTACGGCAGAAAAAGTCTTGAGCGCCATAAAGGGCGCTCAGTTGAACTGACGAAAACTAAGCTGCTTTCAGTTCTTTCATCAGCTGCAAGGCTTCTCCGATACCTTGCTCCTTCTGATAGTGTGGATAGAGGAGTGGATAGACGTTCGCGTCGAGGAATTGCTTGCTACGCTTTGCTATCGTCTTTGCATCGTACCCCAAAGTGAGTTCATCCAGCAAGTCTTGGGTAATTAGTTTGGCAGCAACATCTGGTCCTTTATCCAACCAGGTCTGGTGTATATTTCTCGCAGAATCTCCCAGGCCTGCATAATCCAAGAACTTGTGGTGCGTCTCTACATGGCAGTAGAAGGAAATACCTACTTTGAGTTGGTTTAGAACGTTTTCATTATTTGAAGTTCCACATGAAGCAAGGACGTAGAGCTCGACTTCCTTTGGATCTCTTCCAGCCTTTTCAGCACCTTCGTTAATGTATTGTCTTGCGAAGGGGATTGCCTTCAGCGGGTACATGTTTAGAATTACACCGTCAGCCAGAGCTCCACCAATTCTGAGTATTGCTGGGTTTATGCCGGCCATCAACACTTTTGGTCTGGGAGCAATTTTGTTCATCTTGATTGTGCTGACCTTGAAGAACTCTCCATCAAGGCTTGTTTCGTCACCCGAAGTGGCTGATTTGAAAATCTTGAGGAATTCCTTCATCCTGGTCGCTGGTCTGTCAAGAGGATAACCATAGCCATGTTCGACAAGCCATGGGCCGCCCGTTCCAACTCCCAGGACAAATCGACCACCAGACATCTCGTTTAGAGTAGAAGACTCCATTGCGACGGCAAGTGGCGTCCTTGAATACATACTGATGATGCTAGTTCCAACTTTGATTCTACTGGTGCTCAAAATTGCTGCTGCAGAGTTGACAAAAGCTGATCTCACATTGCCGGATAGAAACTGAGGCAACGCCGCCCGTGAAGTACCTTCCACGGAATACATTCCTGCATAACCCAAATCCTCGGCTATCTTTGCAGCTCCGGCGTAGCTCCTAGGATCGGCATCATTGTTTCTAAGGCACCATTGAAGTTTGGAAACGTCCATTTTCAGAACCATGTCCTCATCTCATTTGGCGTTTATTAGTTTTAGGATGAAAAAATGTCTTTGCGTGATTGAGACTAGCCATCTACGAGTCTGAACTGATGTGAACGTCTGCTTTCAAAGTCATGTAACTCAAGTACCAAGTTAATCTTATGCGCTCAATATACAAATGGGACAAGCTTGTATGTTCCTCTTCGGTACTGGATGTATTCGTCACCCAACTCTTGGACGAGCATCCTCTCCTCGACTCTTATCCTGTAGAGATATACCGCTGCAAACATTACTTGAAAGAGAAACACAATAATCAGATTACTTGAAAGAACTCCGAAGGCAGACCACAGAAGTATATCTCCGAGGTAGCCAGGATGTCGAATTCGAGTGTAAGGACCAACTTTGACTACTCTTTGCTCAGTGGTCGTCAGAAGAGTTCTGGTGTAGTATCTTCCTAATGTCTTGGCTGCCCAAACTCTCAATCCGATGCCGATCATCATCACTGCGAGCGCAAGTAGTCCTTCGACAGGATCGATAGGGAAAAGACCTACACCAACGATGTTAATGACCAACGGGAGCAAGAGGCCAGCGCCGAATGCAGAACCAATCAGCAACGTACTACCGCGATCATTGTTTCCTCTCTGGAGTGTCTTCGAATTCGCGGTCTTCCGAAGAGATCGCTCGATCATGACAAACAATGCTAGCAGAAAGTAGCCCACGAGGAGAAACCACAAGCCGGAACCGGAGGAAATCACGAAGAAACCAAAGGAAGTGTACGGAAGATGGACGTCTTAAGCTGTGCGACAACCTACTTGTACGCCCGGGCATACACGGTCGGTAGGTAGTGAATCTGTGGTACGTTGAACCAAACAGAAAACGAATAATACGCGGTTCAGTTGAAGCTTTCTGAAAAATAGGTGCAAGATATAGAATGCCTTTTCCATTTGCTGACATTAGGAGCTTCATAGCTGACGCCGAAAAAGAGGGTAGCCTGCAGAATGTGAATGGCGCAGACCCGAATCTGGAAATCGGGGGAATCACGGAGATGGTTGCTGCAAAGGCAAATCCTTCACTGCTCGTCTTTGACAAGATAATGGGATACAAACCGGGCTTTCGGATTACCACCAATTTGTTCAACACGCAAGCAAGAACTGCGCGTGTTCTGGGCTTGAACGAAAATCTCCGCGGGATAGATTTGGTCAAATCATGGAAGCAAAAGATGACCCAGATATCTCCCATCGCGCCTAAGGAAGTTTCCGACGGGCCTGTCAAGGAAAATATCATGGATGGTGACAAGATCGATGTGAACATATTCCCTGCTGCAAAGTGGGGTTATCTGGACGGGGGCAATTTTCTTGGAACTGGATGTTCTGTCATCACAAGGCATCCCGATTCAGGTTGGGTAAACGTTGGAACCTATAGAGTCATGACCATTGGGAAGAAGAATGAGGTAAGCATTAACATTGCTCCCGGAAAGCACGGTGACATCATTCGAAAGCTATACTGGGAGAGGGGGAGAAACTGTCCCATCGCAATCTGTCTCGGCCAAGAACCTTCATTCTTTGTGGCAGGGGGGCATTTTCTGACTGCAGCTGGAGAATCTGTATTCAATTTCACAGGAGGACTTCAAGGAAGACCAGTGGAATACATAGTTGGTGAAAAGACAGGTTTGCCCATTCCTGCAACGGCGGAGATTGTAATTGAAGGTGAGCTCATCCCAGTTGAAAAAAAATCAGTGATGGACGGACCATTCGGCGAATGGCCGGGTTATATCACACCTGCAAAGAAAGTGCCGATCGTAGATATCAAACGAATCTATTATCGAAATAATCCAATCATACTTGGAAGTCCACCTCTGAAACCACCAATGCCGGAGGTTCTTGCTGTGAACGTTATCACGTCTGCTGCCCTGTGGCGCGAGATCGAGCAACACATGCCCGATGTCAAAGGAGTTTGGTGTGCAAATGAAGGTGGAACGGGAGGCACGCCAGGATTCTTTGTGGTTGTCGCGATAAAGCAGCGCTACCCTGGACACGCAAAGCAGGCAGGCATGGCAGCGGCCGCGTGCAGAGCAGGAGCGTACGCCGGCAGATATGTGGTGGTTGTGGATGATGATATTGATCCTTCAAACTTGTCAGATGTCGTCTGGTCAATTGCCACCAGATGCGATCCGCTTGAAGGAATTGATGTTATTAGAGACACCTGGGACAGCCCTGTTGATCCATTGCTTGATCCTGCGAAAGCAGAAGCAGGAGATTTCACTACAAATCGCGCAATAATCAATTCGTGTAGGCCGTATCATAAGCTGTCCTCATTCCCACCAGTAATCAAAGTGACACCAGAAACTAGGCGAAAAATTTTGGAGAAATATCCAGAAATCTTCAAAGCGGAAGACAAATCGATGAAAAGTTCCAACTAGTGCAAATTTCAACTGGTTATGGTGGCTGAAACTAGTCCGCATGTTTTATATATTCCAAGGTCAAGCGAGACCTCCATGTTACGAACTAGAAAGAATAAACAAGCTGTGTCGCAAGTCGTCGCAGCTCTCGTCGTCGTAATCATCATTCTCGCTGTAGTAGCAGGAGTTGCTTTCACAAGAGCACCTTCAACTTCTACAACAACCGTCAATAATACAGAAATTTCAACATCCACTTCAGTCGCAACCTCAGTCTCTACTTCAACCGCAACATCTATTGCAACTTCAGTTTCAACCGCAACCTCAGTTTCGACTCAAACTTCAACTTCAACTGTAGGCACTGCATCGATAAACGCAACAGTTCTAGCAGCCGCTGAAGCCGAGTGCAACCTTCCAGGAGTCACAAACTGCTTGACAATAGATACCACAATTTCTGCAGCCGCTTGGAGTGCTACTCTGTTACCCGCGTTCCTGACAGAATTCCCGTGGGCAACTGGCAAAGTCACAGTCAACAGCTTATCATCCACAGTTTATGCAGCGACAGTTGAAGCCGCATACACCGCACACCAAGTCACCGCAGATACTCTTACCGGATCAGCAGCGATTTTCTTCTCAGTCATCCAGTCAGGTGCAGTTGCAAACTACAGGAGCAACATGGTTGCGCAGCTTGGATACGATCCCAGTACCTACGGGGTTAACTACGCGACAACAAGCATTCAGCCTACAGTCATAGTTTACAACCCGACCTATCTAACAGCACACAAACTACCAATTCCAACAACCTGGCAGAACCTTACTAATCCAATCTACAAAGGTCTAATCAGCTTCCAGAATCCATCAACACTTTCGAACGCCGGACTCGAGTTCTACTGGCTATCCTACAACTTTGGATACACAAATTCAACATGGAAATCCTTGATGCAGGGCATTGCGGCAAACAACCCGATAATCACAACCGACCCAGTCATCTCCACAACAGATGTGTACACAGGTCAGGCGGCAATTGCCATCACCTTGTATAATGACTACACTGCAATTGTCAACAATGCAACATCAGGTGCGACTTCTTCTAAC
>Ga0187887_10001823_pt1 | contig 17812 bp, 20 predicted proteins | sample June2016WEW_7_10_FD_132977 | JGI IMG/M metagenome (GOLD analysis project Ga0187887, IMG submission 132977) | Peatland microbial communities from SPRUCE experiment site at the Marcell Experimental Forest, Minnesota, USA - June2016WEW_7_10 | ecosystem: Environmental > Terrestrial > Soil >...
AGGCCTTCCTCACCACTCCGCGTACGCTGGCGCAGCGCATTGTGCGCGCCAAGGCAAAGATTCGCGAGACACCGATTCCCTACGAGGTGCCGACGCCGCAGGAATTGCCGGAGCGGCTGGGCGCGGTGCTTCAGGTCATCTATCTCGTCTTTAACGAGGGTTATTCGGCTGCAGCGGGAGCGGAGGTAACGAGGTCCGAACTAACCGGCGAGGCGATTCGACTGGGCCGGTTGCTGGCCGAACCTCATTTGACCGAACTCGGGCCAGAGCCGGAAGTCATGGGTTCAGGACTGATGGGGGCAGAAGTAATGGGGCTGCTTTCCTTGATGTTGCTTCAGGAATGCCGTCACGCCGCGAGAACGTCTCCGACCGGAGAGCTGATCTTGCTGGAGAATCAGGATCGCTCGCTTTGGAACCGGGAGCAGATCGCGGAGGGCGTGGTATGGCTGGAGAAAGCCCTGAGGTACGGGCTGAAGTCCCGCCGCTTCGGTGCCTACACCCTGCAGGCTGCGATTGCGGCCGTTCATGCGGAGGCGGAATCGGTCGCTCGGACCGATTGGCGGCAGATTGTTGCGCTTTACGACCGATTGGTACGAATTCAGCCTTCGCCAGTTGTGCAGCTCAATCGCGCCGTGGCCATCGCTATGCGCGATGGTCCAGAGGCCGGTCTGACGCAGATCGACGCGGTGCTGGAACATGGCGAATTGGCAAATTATTACCTGGCGCAATTCAGCCCGTGCAGATATGTACCGCAGGCTGGGCAGGACATCCGAGGCTCGGGCATCTTATGAGAAGGCGCTGGCGCTGACCCAACAGGAACCAGAGCGGCAATTCCTGCAAGAACGGATTCGGCAGTTGAAATAAAAGGTTCGTCAGAAGCCGCTGCGGTTATCTCATGAGCCCCTTGATTTCCACTGAATAACCATCTTAACTTTAGGTGGTTCATCCAAATGCAAAGCCTTGCACTCAAACTCAAGCAGGCCAGCGCCGTACTGGGAGTGCCGCCAAAAGACCTTCAAAACCTGGTACAGCTCGGGGTCATTCGCCCTGCACGTTGCAACCGTGTGTGCTGGTTTGACACCAATCTGCTGCATCACCAGCGAGGGATCACCGCGCTGCGGTTCGCTGAACAAAAGATGTACTTGCTCGGACATCACAACGTATCCAACCACGACGAAACGATAACGCCTCCGTACCCGCTCTATGACTTCCAAAAACAGATCGCGATTCTGCGGCGTGCCCGACCGTACTCTTCGCTGATAACAACTCGTAGTGATGAAGTCAAGATATCCAGCGCCGTAGTAGCGACGCAGGCTGGTCGGCATCGGGCACGTTTATCACGGAGCTTCGAGCGTTGTCTGTGACCAGTGACCAAGGGATCGAGGTCCATGGTGCCCACCCGCAGCAGCTTCGAAGAAAAAAATTTCCTCGACGGTTTGTCCAATTCCGGTCCAGCCGTTCGACTATACAGTGAAGGCAGGGCAACCGGCCCACCCAAAGACTAAAAAATAAAGACCGTTACGAAACCAGGAGAAGTCATGCCACAGTATCTAGTTGCTGTCTACCACCCCGACGACTACGACCCGTCCGTCGAAACCGAAGCGACCCTCGAGAATATCCACGCACTCAACCGCGAGCTGCTTGCTGCCAGCGCGAGGAGGTTCGCCTGCGGCCTTTCCCCGGCGGGCAGCGCCAAATCGCTGCGGGTCCAGCCCGACGGCAAGGTGCTGGTCACCGACGGGCCCTACACCGAGACCAAGGAGCACAGGGGCGGTTTCTGGATACTGGAAGCCGCTGATCTGGAAGAAGCGCTGGCGTGGAGCGCGCAAAGGTGCCGTCGCCTGCCGTACGTCGGGCGAGGTGCGCGAGATTCTTTTCAATCCGGACCCGAGGGGAGCAAGGGAATAGTCTCGTTCGCCGCGACTTCGGAATACGGGGGCTGGCTCACCTTTGATTTTTGTGGTTGGCGCTACCACCGGCTAGGCCGCCCCACCCTTCTCGCTTTTCGAAGGGTGGGGCAGCCTCTGTTGTCTTGATGCCGACACCGCCATCACTTGGCCTACGCCGCTAACCTGGTTGGCGTCTCGGTCGTCGCCCTACGGACCGCGAATGAGATTGCCAGGCGCGTGATGCCGCTGAAGATCAAGCTCACGCCAACCAGGGTGCCGATGGCCCAGGCGGAACTTGAGGGCCATTGCAGGTAGATCATCCCGCCCAGCAGGAGCGTGATAATGCCATCGATCAGCGTCCAGGAGGAGCCTTGCACGTGGCGCATGCGGAAATACAAAACCACGTTCAGGACGCCTTCGACCAGGAACAGCGTGGCCAGCACCAGCGTGAGCGATGCCACCCCCAGCAGCGGATGCATGACTAGATATGCGCCGAAGCAGAGATAGGCGATGCCGACCAGCAGCTTCCAGAGCAGGCTGCCGGCGCCGTGGGCGTGAAAGGCGATGACGATGTGGACCACGCCTGCGAAGATGAGCAGCCAGGAGATGATCGCGTTGACCGCGACTGCGGCGAGCAAAGGCGAGATGATCGCGAGCATGCCGCAGAGGATGAGCAGTGCGCCCCAGAGAATGGACCATCCCGAAGCGTGGCGGACAACTTCGACCGGGGTGTTCTGAGCCATGGGAGACCTCCTTGGGAACCTTGTAGGAACCGTCCTAAAGCCTACCTCAAAAGTCGTCTCCCAGCAAAGCTCCAGCCTTGTGGGAGAGCGTGTGTCAGGCGGTTATCGAAACTCCGGTCGAGTTGGATTGCGACGCCGGCTCTGAGGCGGTTTGCGATGCGGCCTGGGAGCTTGCCGCGGACTGTTGGAACAGTTGCGTCAAGGAGCTGAAGGCCTGCTGCGCGGACGACAGGTTGCCGGATTGCAATGCCGTGCCCAATTGGGCTAGCAGCTGGCTGGCCTCGCTGGCTGCGCTGTTGCCGCCATGGTGATGATGATGTCCTCCGGTCGATTGAGTTTGGGCGGACTGACTCTGGGCGTCCTGCTGAATGGTGGTGAAGTCCTGCTGGGCGGCGGGCAGGTTGCCAGATTGAAGATCCTTGGCCAGTTGGTTGAAGGCCTGGGCGATGGGACTTTTGCTCTGCGCGGAGGAACTGGAGCTCAGTTGCGGGACGAGTTGTTGCAAGGTCGCAAAATCCGATTGCGCCGCCGAGAGATTTCCGGACTGAAGATCCTGGCCCAGTTGCTTGAAAGTTTGTTGAATCTGCTGAAAGCTGTTTTGAGGGTTCTGCGTGTTGTAGAGACTGCTGCTGGAAATTCCTGAGACCGACATGGGTTACTCCTCTTTCTTTTTAGGGGATGGGTCATTCCACATTTCTGATGAGCGCTATCGGCGATTGTCCGTTCGAGCTTCAATTGCCGGAGCGCCACGGAGGTTGGGGCAAGCTGGATGCCAAATGCGGCCGGGCTCACTGCGGATCAAACCGCACAGTCAAGGGCGATTGCGGATGGTTGCGGGGTCGAGTTTTTGTTCCCGGGGCAAATGGGCAAAGTCTGCCCAAGGCACACGGGCAAGATATGCCTAGGCCTTCTGGGCTTCGCGTTTCAGGGCGCGCTCGAGGGTTTGGTCGAGGGCGGATTTGGCTTTCTCGTACTCCGATTGCGAGATTTGGCCTTGGCGGCGTTCGACTTCGAGTTGGAAGAGTTCTTCCTTGAGGCCTTCGAGCAGCATGGAAGTGGGACGCGCCGCCGAGGCCGCGCGGATGGACGTGGGCGCGGGAGTCGTGACTAGATTGGCCGGGGCGTACTCATCTTCTTCTTCACCTTGCTGCATGGCCGCTGATTTCGCGGAGGCTGGCATGGACGCGGCCTGCTGGCGCAGGGCGCGGGCTGCCGACTGTTGCCTGGAGGCGACGTAGACGCCGCCGATTACCAGAGCTGCAGCGAGTCCGCCTAGAATCCACCACTGATATTTTTGCAGCGGGTCGGGAGCGTCGATGGGCGGGCCGAGTCCGCCGCCGGGACGGTTGTTCGGTTGCGCGCCGGAACTGGGTTCAGCCCCGGATGATTCCGGGCCCCCTTGGCCTTTTTCACCTTCCTGACGCTCTTCGAGCATGCCTTGTCCGGAAACTTTGAAGGCTAGATTTTGTCCGAGCTTCGTGTTGGAGGCCACCTGCACGATGGAATCAGGCTGGTTAGGATCGTTCATGGGCTTGAACGCGGCGCTGGTGGCAGCCGCGGCGAACTGCATCGTCTTCGGAAGGATGGCAACGAAGTGCTCGAGCGGGTAGGGGGATTTGGGATCAAGGTTGGCGCTGCCCGAGTATGGAATCTGATAGGCGACCTGGAACTGGCTGACGCCGGGGCGCAGCGGGAATATAAAGGAGTAGCGATTCTTCTCGCCTTCGGGCACGGGCATGGAACTGATGGGCTGGCCGCCGGCGGTCATGGCCGAGCCGTCGATTACCTTAGCGCCGTCGGGAACGTAGAACTCGAGGTTGCGTTCGTTCATCTGCGTGCGCGGCGGGGTCGAAGAGTTTTGCACGGCGAAGGCGCGCATTACGTCGAGCTTGCCGGCTTCGGTCTGGACGCGCATGATGTCGGCAACGACCGAGATGCCTTCGATCTTTTTGCCTACGTCGTAGACCTGGAGTTCTACCGACGTGGTTCCCGGAGGCGCCATGCGATGGTAAGTGACGTCCTGGTGAATGGCGCGGACCAGGTGCGGAGATTGCGCGTCGTCTAGCCTGAAGCTGAAGTGGCCCTTGGCGTCGGTTTTGGTGCGGCCCGCTTCTTCCATGCCCTGGCCGAGTTTGAGCAGGACTACCTCGTCCCCGGCGGCGGGCTTGTTCGTGGTGGAGTTGGTGACGGTGCCGGTTAGGGTTTGGGCGGCGGCTAGAGCGGTTAGGAGTAGGGCTGCTAGTGCGATTGAGAGCGACTTACGGGCGGGCGCGAAACCTGAACATCGCGAGAATTCGTCGTGGGGTCCCTTGGTACCGCCGGCTTGCATAGGGTCTTTCGACTGCGTGACAGCTTCGCTTCGCGAAGCTGCCACACCGCTCAGGATGACAGTTTGTAAGTTCAAGATCTCGGTCCTTTTTGTGATGGCGGAATTGTTTCCAGGCGGGCGATTTCGGCTAGGATCGTGGCGGCTTCGTCTTGCAGGGACGATTTCAGCGACTGGTAGTCGAGGTCTGGGACTTTGCCCGCTTTGTATTCGAAATTGAGGTCGCGCAGGTTTTCGTAGACGGCGTCTTTGCGTTCGCGCAGGTAGCCAGCGCGGGTTTTCTCCGGGCCAAGAAAAAGTTTTCCCGGCAGATAGAAAACGTAGAAGAGACACGCGGCCGCCAGCGTGATGCAACAGACTAGCCAGATCATAGATCGGTCTCCTTGCCGGCCTGATCACGGAATTGTTCCAATTCGGGGCCGCGCAGTGGGCGCAGGCCGTCGGCGAGCGCGGGCGCGGGGCGATTCTTCCAGGTGCGGATTACTAACGCGATCAGGCCGAAGCCGAAGAACAGCGCTACGAACGGAATGATGTAGGCGGCGCGGTCGAAGCCTCGCGCCGTGGGCGCAGCTAGAACCGTGGGGCCATATTTTTGCACGAAACTTTGCTCGACTAGGCTATCGCTGTCGCCGCGGCTGACCGCGGCCATTAATTCGTTGCGCATGCCGTCAGAGGCGGGGCAGCCTACGTGATTGCACTCCAGAAGAATCTGGTTGCAGCCGCAGATGCACATCATCTGGTGGCCGATGTCGGTGAAGCGCGTGGCGGGGTCACTGCTGCCTAGCAGGGTGAGTACGGCGGCCGAGAGCAACAGAGTCTGCAGGAATCTACTTCGAAGTCTCCCCAGTCTCGCAAAAGACGCGAGACATGGGGCACTCGGCCTCCAAGTTCTACTTCCCAGAGATGGGTTAGAAAAAATCGACATCAATCTCCTGTGGCTACTGGTTCGGCTTGCGTTGTGCCCAGGCGCGCCGCCGAGGGAACTCTTACCGGGGAGGGGGCGTTTGGAATTAGCGCCAGCGCCGTGCCGATCAGAATGATCCAGACTCCCAGCCAGATCCACATCACCAACGCGTTCAAGTGCGCTTTCAGGATGGGGTGGCCGTTGTCCTGATTCAAGCCCTCGAAGACGATGTAGAGATCTTCGTTTAGTGTAGAGCGAATGTCGGGCATGGTCGAAGTCTGCTGGCTGGCTTTGTAGAAGCGGCGCACCGGGGTCATGGTGTCGATCTGCTTGCCGCCTTTGTAGACGTCGAGCACGGCCCACTGGCTGCCGTAATTGGGCGCGTCGTCCTCGGTATAGGAGCGGCAGATCAGGGTGTAGGGGCCGATGGTCATTTTGTCCCCGTAGCCCATCTCCTGCTCTTTATCCTGATTGAAGGCTGCGCCGGCGAAGCCGATGATCACGACTACCACACCGAAGTGGACGATGTATCCGCCGTAGCGGCGGGTGTTGCGATGCGTAAGTTGCACCATGGAGGCGAATATGCCCTGGCCGGTGTGCTTGGCGATGACGCGGCCGCCACGGTAGAACTCGCTGGCCACGGTCAGCGTGACCAGCACCGAGAGCGTGATCGCCATCAGCGAGTAGAAATAAGAAACATCTTTCCAGGGCTTGAGGCCGAAGGCTGAACCCCAGCTCTGCGGAGCGATCATCAGGAAGATTGCGACCAAGATTGCACCGATGCTCGGCCACATGAAGTTGCGCTTCAGGCTTTCGAGCGAGGTTTTGCGCCAGGCCAGCAGCGGGCCTACGGCCGTCAATATAAGAAGGAGTAAAGCTACGGGGATGGCGACGCGATTGTAGAAAGGGGCGCCCACCGTGACTTTATTGCCCTGTACTAATTCTGAGATCTTTGGAAACCACGTTCCCCAGAGAACCGTGAAGCACAGCAAAACGAAGAGCAGATTGTTGAACAAGAAACTCGATTCGCGCGAGACCAGCGATTCGAGTTTGTGCTCAGTGCGCAAGTGGGATTTGTTCTTGAAGAAGAAAAAGACAAATACCGCCAACGTGATGACGAGAAACCAGGCGAACCAGTCGCCGATGGAGGATTGCGCGAAGGCGTGGACCGAACTGATAATTCCGCTGCGCGTTAAGAAAGTTCCCAGGATGGCCAGCCAGAATGTGGCGAAGACCAGCCACATGTTCCACATCTTCAGCATGCCGCGTTTTTCTTGCATCATCACGGAGTGCAGAAATGCGGTGCCGGTGAGCCAGGGCATGAGCGACGCGTTTTCGACAGGGTCCCAGCCCCAATAACCGCCCCAGCCGAGCACCGAGTAGGCCCAATGCGCGCCGAGAAAGACTCCGCAGGTCAGGAAGGCCCATGTGACCATGGTCCAGCGGCGGGTGATGTTGATCCACTTCTCGCCCGGGTATTTCATGATCAGCGCGCCCAGCGCGAAGGCGAACGGCACGGTGAAGCCGACGTAGCCGAGGTAGAGCATGGGCGGATGAATCACCATCTCGGGATACTGCAACAGCGGATTGAGGCCATTGCCGTCGGCGGGAAGATTGCCTTGCATGAGCGCGAAGGGATGCGCCGCGAAGTTGAGCAGCAATAGAAAGAAGATTTGCACGCCGGCAATGACCATGGAGGCGTAGGCGAAAAGACGAGGGTCAGTTTTGTAGCGCAGACGCAGAACGAATCCATACGCGGCGAGGAGGAGCGACCAGAAGAGCAGCGAGCCTTCCTGCCCGGACCACAGCACGGCGAACTTATAAGGTCGGGGAAGATCGCGGTTGCTGTGATGGAAGATATAGGCGATGGAGAAGTCATCGTGGAAGGCGCAGATGACCAGAATTACCGACGCGAGTAGCACTGCAATAAAGGTGGCGATGCCGGCGCGGCGGGCGGTCTCGCCGATGCGCTCGGAGCCTTGCCGGAGCATGGAACCCAACGAGCCGTCGGTGGCGGAAGGGTTCGCGAGAGAAGATCCACGGCCGGTATTCGCGGTCTGTAACTCGGGACGATTCTGGAAAACTAGCGCGACGATGCCGGCGAGGAACGAATATAGGCTCAGAGCCAGCGCCAGCAGAAGTGCGAAACTACCAATTTGCGCCATGTGGCGAGACCCCGGGCTATTTTTTCAGAAATACGGTTGGGAGGCAACCTGCTGCGGCTCTTGGGGCTCTTGGAGTCGTGCCTCAGATCAATGCAAGCTGAGACGCGACTAACTGTTCCGGTCAGCTTTAGTCCACGGGAAAGCGTCGAGCTGCGATCGAGGACAGCCGAGGGCGGCTGTCCCCACACCAGCCCCGCCGTGCGCCGCTAGGCGCTGTGCTGATCGTAACGCTGGAGCACTTCGCGTTCCGCGTTCAACCAGTCGTCGGCTTCGCTGCCTGAGGAATAACCGCGCTGCTCGTAAAGTTCGTAAGCGCGGCGGCGGATCTCCTCCTCGATATTGATCGGGAAGACATTCTTGCGTAGCTCCGTTTTACGAGTTTCGGCTTTGCCGTTGTCCGACTTCCTCGCTTCAGTGTTCCGGGGAGCGAATGCCTTACTCTCCGGCTTCAATGCCGAGGGAGCTTTTTCCGGGGCTGCCGCTTTTACTTCGGGCGCGACGGCAGGAATCTCCGCCGTGGGCAATTCGGCCGCAAGGGCTTCGGGGTTGAATTTCTTGGAGCGGGTCTTGCTCGGGCTTTCCGCGCCGCTTGAGGTATTCTTTGGTGGTCTCGCCATAATCGGATACTCCTTGCATACACCTAGGTTTAGGAATGAATTGAGTTGTTGATGAATGAACCGCATACACTTCACCCCGCGGTCTTTTGAATCACGCGCAAATTATAGTGGCGGAGTGAAGTAATTATAAACTTTGGGAGGCTGTGGAAACCACCCTCTTCGCGAGAAATTGCAGAACAGGGCTTGCTATAATCGATTCCTCCGAGGGGCGCTATCGTCTAGGGGTTAGGACGGAAGATTCTCAATCTTCAAACCCGGGTTCGATTCCCGGTAGCGCTACCAACCTTTCTTAAGCTGTTGAATCCAGCAAGGTTTCAAGCCTGCCAAAGTGCTCGTCCCAAATTTGTCCCAAAGAATCGAGGCTGTGCCCAAGAAAGCGAGTATTCAAGGGTATGGCGAACACCTCGGTAAGTATTAGGGAAAGAATCAAGAGGGCCGATGGCCGGTGGGGGTGGTCTACCAAGATTTCGATTCCCGAAGGCAAGTTCAAACCTGCGGATGCGGAACGTTCGGGCAAGTTTTACTTGGTCTGGACCGAACACGGGAAGAAGCGAGAAGCGAAGATCAGGGCCAAAACACTCGAAGCGGCTGTCAAGGCTGCACGCGCCAAGCAACGGCATCTCGAAGACAACGCGGACGGCTTCAAGCGCGCCGATCCATTGCTTCAGCCGAATGAGCGCAAAACCATCGCAGACTCAATTGATCGTTACCTGAAACGGGTCGAAATTTCTCAGGACGCGCAAACCCTGAAGGCTTACAGGCGATCGCTGCGTCAATTTGAAAGCTGGACGGCTTTCATCCACATGGATGAGATTGATCATGACCACGTGATGGCTTTTCGAAAGCATGCGGAGTCCAAGGGCAACTCCAGACTCACGGCTGACTGGAAAGCGATGCGCGTTAACAAATTCGTCAAAGTGACTTTGGGGCTGGCCGATGGCAAGGGTCCGATCAGAAAGTCGGATTTAGGGAAGATGAAGCCGAACGGCGCACCGAAGATTTATACGAGACTCCAAATCGAAGCATTCTTCGAGGCTTGCAGGCCGCATGAGGAGCTTCGGTATCGCACGCTTTACGAGCCTGCATTCCGCAAGAAGGAACTTATTTATCTCGAAAAAGAGGACGTTCTGGTCGGGCAGCAGATGCTGCGAGTTCAATCGAAAGTCCGCTACGACGAGAACGGGAAGCTTCTTTACACGTTCAAGGCCAAGGCGAACAGCGAACGCAACGTCCCCATCACCAAGGAGCTGATGCAGCAGATCGTCGAGCACATGAACAACCCTGTGCAACAAAACTCGCGGCTCGTGTTCTTCACTCGCACCGGCCTGCCGGACACGCATCCGTGGGATAAGCTGCAGGCTATTGCAAAGCGTGTTGGTATCGGTAAATTTGATCTGAAGAGGTTCCGGGCGACAAGGGCCACCGAATGGCTCCGGCCAAAATGGCTGGGTGGCTACGGCTACGACATCCCAACCGTGAGAGACTTGCTCGGACATGATCAAGATTCAGAGAGCATTTGGGCGTATGTGCGCGCAGTTGAGATGGAAACGCTTGTCGCGGAGGACGGTAAAGGCCACCGAGGACCAAAACCGCCAGGCTTTGACGCTTATTGGAATCAGAAACATCCCAATAAGTGTGTTCAGCAGCAGCCAAAACCGAAACAAATGGACAACTCGGTGCCCGATTACTCCTGTCGCCCCGGTGAGATGTTTGATTGTGTTCCGGAACCAGGTAGTCGGCCATGGGCACCGTGGTTACCACTATATCCGCAGATACCCGAACTGCCACAAGTCGGCGTACCAGTCCGTGTTTGGTTTCCGAACCCTGTCGCGGTTCCTATTTAGGAACTAGCAGTAATGACAATTCGATTACGCGGTCAGTCACTAGGTAAGATTGGCGAATCTGATTCTGGAGGTAGCATGTCGAAGTTGCAGAACGGCAGTAGCAAATCGCGACAATCGAAAGCTCGAGATTGGTTCGACCGAGCTTACCAAGCGTGGAAGCAAAAGAATTTATCGTCTGCACTTCGCTTCTTTACGGCCGCCGCACAGGCTGGGGACAAGGGCGCCCAGGTAAACGTCGGGTACTTCTACGATAAGGGAATTGGTACTCGACGCAATCGGTCTTAAGCTCTTTACTGGTACAAACGGGCGTATCGGCGAGGAGATTCCGGCGCTGCTAATAACATAGGAACAATCTGGCGGGACGAGAAGAAGATGAAGCTCGCCCTTTCGTGGTTTCACAAGGCCGTGAATCTCGGAGATGATGGCAGCAATTTGGAAATTGCCAAGTACTACCTTCGGAGCGAACAGGACCCTCGCAAAAGCGATTGATTACCTTAATAAGGTTTGCCGATCTGATCGCGTAGCGGAGATAGAAATTGAGAACGCCCACCAGCTATTGAAGGAGGCGAAAACAAAGATGAGCGGAACGAAAAGAAGATTGTGACCGCAGTAGGGAGTGTGAATCTCGCGATTGAACCGGAAATCCAAACTGCGAGTCTGCTCAAATGCCTAGACCGATCCTCATCCAAGGATCTTCATGCGAACGGGAGCGAGCCTACTTTATGGTGATGCGGTTTGTATTCCTCTGCTAGTGGCCGCGATGTTCGGTCAAGCGGGCGCTTACCCTCGCAATGCCGTTAGCTGCGAGAGATGTCATAACGTACCAGGCAAGTTTGGTGGCGGCGCAATGGCAGTGCAGAAGACGGGGCTCTCGCTTGGGGGAAAGTTCATACCTGCTTCTGAAGGGGGGGATTCACCACAGGCAGGGAGAATCCGCACAAAGCTCCGCTCCGGCGAACCAGATCACAGGCGAGCGAGTCTCACTCACCCTGCTGGGAGACGGCTATGTTGAAGCCATCGACAGCCGCGACATCGGGCAGAATGCGCAGAAGCGCTGGGTGGCCAGGCCTTTAATCCGGCAGTTCTATCCGGTCGGAGTGCTTGCCGTCGCGCTCGTGCTCTTCCGCCAAAACCTTCTCAAGCCATTGTGCTTGCTTCTCGGCAATCCGCTTATCTGTGGATTGCGGATTGTGGCCGATGACGAACTCCTCGCCGCAGCCGTCGCACCTAAGCGTTCCCATGTCTTGGAGGCCAATCGTTTTTTCCCGGCTGCTTTTTTTCACTGCCACTGCCCTCATGCTCCAATTCTAGTGGGGAATTCTCTCGATGGCTACGTCGGGGCCGCTTCATGGAAGTTGCCGGGCTCCGCCCAACGATCGCGCAATGCTGACGAGATAGCACGCCAAAGAAATGCAGACGCCTGTGAGAGGAGCACTGAAAAAGTAAACCTTGCAGAGCACAGCCAAAGCTCCAAGCGTTGCCAAACCGACAACGAGCAGGAACGGTGACTGAAAGAGGAGTTCGTTGTGAGCCAATGCGAGATAACCGAAAACCAAGCCGAACAAAATAAGTCCCATGCTGTGGGTCGCATTGAAGCCCACCCAACACCGCCACATCGTTGTTTCGTTCGTAATGACAGGTGAAATCTGGCTCATGCTGATTTGCAGCGCGGGGTCACGGGGTGTGAGGCTTGGGCCCCAGAACGTATAGACAAGGTGGAGGATTCCAAGCGTAAGGACAATGCTCGAACTAATAACCATCAGAATTCTTGCGGTCAAGATGCTCTTCCTTTTTCGGGGCGGCCCTAGCTCTGAATCCGATCCCCGCCTTCGGCTTCATTTCGGCAACAGACCCCATACCGCTGCCACAACCGGAACCACGGGCTCTGGGCTAACGCCGCGTCGTGCCTTCGGTTCGCATCAGAGATGTCGCTTGCGCTGAGTGGCCTGATATCCGGCGCTTCGAACATTTCCCGCAACTGCTCGATATCGCCAATGATGCGTTCAACGTCCATGCGTCACAATATCAAACATCAGCGGGGCAGCGGTCAAACGGTACGGCATCTTTCTCGCTGCGTTCGCCCACGGGCGGAGGGCGTACCATTGAGCATGCACCGAATGTATTCAGAATATCCCGATCATGAGCTCACTGATCGGTCGATAGCTGCCCATCTCCGCCTTCGAGAAGCGCCGGAAGAGGACGAAGAGGAAGACGAGGACGACAAAGAAGATGACGATGATGAAGACGACGACGATGGGTACTCGGAGTGAGCACCGCAACCCTTACCAGAGTCGAGGTTCAATAGAATTGGAGGCTACCATCCAATGGCAACCTCACGACTCACGTCCGACCAGATCGCCCAAGTTTCTGGACTCGTAGCTCAATACATCGCAACCCAACGGGAGAAATATGGTTCCCGTGCCATTCTTTTGTCAGCCCAGCAGAAGGCTGCCATGAACGGATTTTTCTCGCCGCAAGTTCTGGAGAGTGCTCGACCGCTTGTGCTACAAGGCGAGCGAGTGCCAAACCCAGATTTCTACCCGATGCTAAGAAATTTAGGTTTCAACAATCTGCCCGATCAATCGACGATGGGAGCGATTACGTTTTCAGACGTTGTGGTTTCACACGAAGCATTCTCGAATGGACTGTTGTTTCACGAACTCGTCCATGTCGAACAATATCGGCAACTGGGCATCCCGCGTTTTTCTGAACTTTACGTGCTCGGGTTTCTGAACGGCGGCTGCTACGAGGCGATCCCTTTGGAAGTCAATGCGTACACTCTGGAGGGGCGCTTTGAACAGAACCCCGCTCGGCAGTTCTCCGTGGCTGACGAAGTGCGTAATTGGGTTGTGGAAGGCAAGTTTTAGGGTGGAGTAAATGGGTGGAGGACTGTGTGCCCGATGGCTCACAGCAAGGAGACCAAAGAGGGGGGTGGCTGATAGGCTCTCTGTCCTGAACCCGATCTTTCCTGAAATCGCTCACCAGGTAGCAGAACCTCGGGAGTCGCCAAGGACGATTTGCTGGGCGGCGCTGAGGCGTTATCGGGATGAAGCAAAGTGCGTTTGCATGTCGGAGCGCGACGAAAGAGGGCTGGAAGTGAGCATCTGGTACTAGGGCAAAAGCTGCCGCTCGTGAGGCCCTTCCACTAAGCGGGCTGAAGGACGAGAATGTCCACTATGGCCGAACAACCTAATGGCAGTTTGGGACTGCCGAAGTTCCGTCGCAACAAAAAGCAACAGAGTTGGGTTGCATCCGAGCGGCGAACTGCGAAGCTGATCCAGTCGCTCTGGAGGGCTGCGGGCGTAAAGCAACGCGCCGATCCTGCATTCCTTTGTCTGCTCGTTCAGTGCGGATGGACAAATGCAGGACGTAAGAACAACGGAGAGTCCATCCGACTATGGAGAAATCGCAACATTGCCGATTACCTGGAGATTCCGTACGCATCGGGTCAGGATCAGCAGCTTGCACGGAAGTTGCAAAGTCGATTTAAGTCGATGAGCTTTTCACAATGCCTGTCAATGCTGACTGAGCGAACGGGAATCGCTCTATACCGGAATACTTTCCGCTCTGCCACGCTCGACTTCGTAAAGGAACACTCTGGAGAGGTCGCACTCGCCTTTAGGCAGGTCTCTACTGGGTCACCAGACGTGCACAAGAAGATTCGAAAAGTCGCCACGTTGATCGAATCTCTCGGTGAAATCTCTGCGGGCGGTCGCCACGTATCGCCATTCAATGGAGTTAGTCCAGTGGTTTCATGTCTTGACCCCCAGCGCAGATTCCCCATCATGAATCAACGCACTAAGCGGTTGCTGCGGTCCATCGGGAAGAGGGCGGACAGGGATGACGCAGTTGCACTCTCGGAACTGATTGGCCCAAACTACGACATAAGAGACAACCGTGAGCTTGATGTGTACGCCAATACGGAGAAGTTCTCCAAGCTGAAAACACACGCACGCAGAACCGATTCTGCCGACACCTTCAAGGATGTCGGATTAAAATCCGAGATCAACAGCACCGCGCAGATCGCCGCGAAGAATACAACAATCAAGAAGCTCCACAACAAGCTCATCAACCGCCTAAATCATTACCTCCTCTGGCGTCACATAACCGCCAAGGAAAGCAAATTCGACGCCCTCGTGGTTGACTGGAAGAACGGTCGAGACTTGCTAATTGAAGCGAAGACTGCCTCAGAGGGACCGGCAGGGCAGTCTCAAGTTCGTCAGGCGATTGGTCAACTCTACGATGATCGGTTCACGCACATGCCGAAGAACAAAGTTGATCTCGCCGTTTTATTGGGGAAGGAACCGAGCCGTCACGTTCAGCGGCTCCTAGCGTCCCTCGGCATCGAATTGCTTTGGTTCAAAGGCAAGACCCTCGCTGGTTCGATTCAACTCTGAGCGGACTCGGGAATCGGTTATGGATGTAGATTGGCATTGGGAGGTGCGTTATGGGATTGGATGCCGTCGTGTTCTGCGACTGCGTTGAAAAGAACAGACTGAAGGTTCCACATCCTTTCCCTAAGTTGCTTTTCGTGGAGGTCAACGGCTCACCTGAAATTCGCTCCAAGACATCGGCTAAGATTAATGAGCACGACGAATGGATGGCCCTGCCGCCCTGCCAGCACGAAGGCATGATGGTCGCTGGTGCCTACATAGGGAACGCGACGTTCGTTGAGCGAGTCCGCTACAGCCTGAAAGTCCTGCTGAAGCCACCGCCGCCGCGATGCCCGGTTCTTCTGGGGAAGGTTCTCTACTGCGGCACACATACCGGAGACTACCTCACGCTGGCGCAAGTACGGAGACTGGCGGCAGAACTTCAGCAGCTTAAGGAATTTGATCTCGAAAATACCGAAATTTCATCTACTAAGCTGAGATCGATCCGGTCGGTTGCCACGAAACTCCGCAGACTGACCAATATCGCTCTCGAAATCAAGAAGCCCATTGCTTTCTGAAAATTGTGGGACTAAGGTCGCCCGAACGACATCGGGCTGCTTGATTTCGGCAATCGTTTGCCCAGCGTCCATCCGTCACAATATTTATCAGAAAGGCGCAGGGGTCCATTCCGAGCGGGATTCGATTTTCCACAGTAGCCCGTTGGAGCTATTTCCAACCTGATGATTAGGATGTAGCCTTAAACTGAGCAGCTTTCGGGGGAGGGCTGATCAAACGAAGGAGCGTCCTTGACTCGAAAGAGTTGGGGGCGCTTTCGTTTTTTCGCCTCGGGCCGAACGAGGCGGTTCTGCTCGTTGTCCCATCTGCGAAGCGTCGGACTGGAACTGCGGCAGCCTCGCCAATTCGCTACCGCCAGCTGAAACGAATTGCTTGCGATACTATTGCCTTGCTCGCGGTGTTCGACGGAATCGCGTCGCAAAAATCCACGGATGGGGTATCCCCAATGTTTAAGGTTTCGAGCCTTCGCCGAACATACATTTCTGCGTTACTGATTGCTCTTTCGCTTCTGGTGGTCAGCGTGCAACATGCGGAAGCTCAGAACACTCCAGCCACGAGTGTTCAGCACACGCCCGTACAGATTCACTCGCTCAAGGTGACTCTGCTTTCGACCATGCTGGTGGGCAGCACAACGGGAATGGGAGAGTGGGGATTTTCGGCGCTGATCGAAGCAGATGGTCATCGGATTCTGCTGGATACTGGAGCCCATCCCGACACCGTGCTTCAAAATGCGCATGATTTGAATATTGATCTCTCTGACATTAAGGAAGTCGTTCTAACGCACAATCACTGGGATCATGTCAGTGGGTTGATTAACCTTCGTAAAGAGATGATGAAAAAGAATCCCTCGGCACTTTCGGTTGTGCATGTCGCACGCGGAATTTTCTATAGCAGACCAGCGCCTGGAGGTGAAGAGAACCAGATGATCGCATTGAAGAAAGAGTACGAGGCGACTGGAGGGAGGTTCATCGAGCACGAGGAGTCAGCGGAAGTTTTTCCGGGCGCTTGGCTGACAGGTCCGGTGCCGCGCAAATATCCAGAACATAACTGGAGCAGCACCGGAAAAGTGCAGACCCCAGCGGGCTTGGTCGAGGACAACATCCCCGAGGACCAATCACTGGTGCTCAACACACCCGAAGGTTTGGTTGTCATCACTGGATGCGGGCACGCAGGAATCATCAACATACTGACATTCGCCCGAGAGGAATTTCCCAACGAACCAGTAGAGGCAGTCATTGGTGGACTACACCTTTTTCAGGCGACGGATGAGCAACTGGATTGGACTGCCGATAAGATGAAAGATTTCAAGGTAGCAAATCTGATCGGTGCACACTGCACGGGCATTGAAGCCGTGTATCGCATTCGCGAGCGACTCGCCCTGCCGCGAGAATCCGCTGTTGTGGGCAGTGTAGGATCGAGCTTTGTCCTTGGGGAAGGCATACATCCTGGTCCGCTTGCCAAATGACAACACTGCTTTCCGATCTGCCATAATCTCCCAATGTGCGGTCGCTACAGATTGTCGCGGCGAAAGCAGCTAGTCGAGGAGTACTTCGACGCCGTCTCGGGCGAAGAAGACTGGAACCCCCGCTACAACATCGCTCCCACCCAACAAATCCCGGTGATCCGCCAGCATCCAAAAGAGCCCATCCGACTGTTGTCGCTGATGCGCTGGGGTCTCATTCCAAGTTGGGCGAAAAAGTCGTCCGCCGCTGCCAGTATGATTAACGCCAGATCGGAGACGGCGGCGACTAAGCCAGCGTTCCGTGATCCACTCGCCAACCGCAGATGTCTCATCCCGGCGGACGGATTCTACGAGTGGTCGCGGACGGGCAAAGCGAAGCAGCCGTACTGCTTTGAAGTCAATGACGGGGCGTTGTTCGCATTCGCTGGGCTGTGGGATCGCTGGAAAGACCCCAGTGGACAGTGGATCAAGTCGTGTTCGATCCTGACGACGACTCCAAATGCTGTGACTTCCTCTGTTCACGACCGAATGCCAGTCATCCTTGATCCAGATTGTTATGATCTGTGGCTCGATCCGGGAATGCGCGACATGAGCGCAGTGTCCGACATGCTGAAGCCGTATGACGCCCGGACGATGCGGTGCTAGCAAAGCCACCAACCGTTCGATCTTCCCTTCATCCAGCTTGTCTTTCCTAACCATCACCCAGCGTTTCTGGAGGGGCGAATCATTGGGATAGAGTTTGGCGCCTAGGCGCCACAGGTGCTCGCGGGGGTGATAGAGATCGACGATTTGGATGGCGTCGGGAAAATGTAGACTCGCCTGATTCCAGATCCACTCGGCACCATCCCCCAACACCACTTTTTTCTCCGCTCGCGCCCCACCCCGCTGCCAAGCTTCGGCATAGAGACGGCGG
>Ga0187887_10001825_pt1 | contig 17805 bp, 14 predicted proteins | sample June2016WEW_7_10_FD_132977 | JGI IMG/M metagenome (GOLD analysis project Ga0187887, IMG submission 132977) | Peatland microbial communities from SPRUCE experiment site at the Marcell Experimental Forest, Minnesota, USA - June2016WEW_7_10 | ecosystem: Environmental > Terrestrial > Soil >...
GAACCGCATGCACCTGATGGAAGACTGGCGCGGCACGCTGATCCCCGCGGTGCTGCCCAGCCTGATTTTCATTGCGCTCATCCTGAAAGAGCCCGACCTGGGAACGGCACTGGTCTGCGCGGGGGTGACGGCGCTGATGCTGTGGCTTGCCGGGATCAACACGAAGTACCTCGGGTACGCGGCGCTGGCGGCTGCGCCGATCCTCTACTTCATGCTCTTTTGGGTGAAGTGGCGGCGCGATCGGATGCTGGCTTTCCTGAATCCTGAATCGGACCCGCTGGGCAAAGGCTTCCACATCATCCAGTCGCTGATCGCGGTGGGATCAGGTGGATTTCGCGGCGTGGGCTATATGGATGGCCGGCAAAAGCTCTTTTATCTGCCCGAGCCGCACACCGACTACATCTTCGCGAACATTGCCGAGGAATTGGGATTGATCGGCGCGCTCATCGTCGTTGGGCTGTTCGTCTTTATCGGCTGGCGCGGGATGCGCGCGGCGATCCTGTCCCAGGATCCGTTTGCCCGCTTCATGGCGTTCGGCATCACGGCCACGATTCTCATCCAGGCCTTCTTCAATATCAGCGTGGTGCTGGCGCTGGTGCCGACCAAGGGCATCACGCTGCCGTTTGTTTCCTACGGCGGGACCTCGCTGTTCATCACCCTGGCCTTGCTCGGCGTGCTGCTGAACATCACCAGAGAAGTGGATTGAATTGATATTCAATGGTGAGATCGTCGTTAATGTGTGCGCCGAAACTTACCGTTTGTAAGAGACGCCCAGCAGGCCACCACCACGGGCAAAGGCGCAGGCGATCATTAATGCAAGGGAATGGAACATGAGCAAAGTTTGGTTCATCACGGGTGCCGGGCGCGGCATGGGCGTAGATATTGCGAAGGCGGCTCTGGCGGCAGGCTATAAAGTCGTCGCCACTGGTCGCAATACTGACAAGGTGGCCGAGGCTTTGGGAAAATCCGGCAACCTGTTGATCGTGAAGCTGGACATTACCAAACCCGCTGACGCTGAATCCGCCGTTAAAGCGGCTGTGGAGAAGTTTGGCCGCATCGATGTGCTGGTCAACAATGCCGCAAACTTTTATGCGGGCTTTTTTGAAGAGCTGACGCCGGAGCAGATGGAGCGGCAAATAACAACCAGTCTTATCGGCCCTATGAATGTCACCCGCGCCGTTCTGCCCGTCATGCGCAAGCAGCGTTCGGGCCTGATAATGACGATCTCCTCTACTGCGGGTCTGACCGGTTTTGAATTCGGTACCGCCTACGCGGCGTCAAAGTTCGGCCTTGAGGGCTGGATGCAGTCGCTGCAAGCCGAAGTGGAACCGTTTGGCATCGATACGATCATTGTCAATCCGGGCTTCTTTCGCACTGAGCTTCTCACCGAGGGATCAACGAATTTCGCAGAGCCGACCATTGAGGACTACAACGAGCGCAGAGCAAAGCAAATGGAATTTTGGAAAGGCTACAACGGTCAGCAGTCGGGCGATCCAGCCAAACTGGCACAGGCGTTGATTACGATTTCAAGTCAGGATAAACCGCCGCGCCGTTTCATTGCAGGCGCAGATGCCGTCGAGATAGCAGAAAAGGCGGCTTCAACGCTTCACCAGCAGACCGATGCCTACCGTGAGCTTTCTTCGTCCCTCGCATACTCATAGAATCGGCGATCCAGCACAACCGTGAGGAAATGCCGGGTCATAGAATGGCGTATTGATGCAACCCACGACGCGCATTCTCATCGCCGGCGGCGGCACGGGCGGGCACATCATTCCGGCCCTCGCGATTGCCGACGAACTCAAGGCCCGCCACGCGGCCGAAATTCTCTTCGTTGGGACCGCGCGCGGCCTCGAATCGCGCCTGGTTCCCCAGGCCGGCTACCGGCTGGAGCTCATCCGGGTCGGACAGCTCAACCATGTTCCGCTGGCGACGCGGCTAAAAACGCTCGTCGATCTCCCCGCGGGCCTGATGCAGTGCGTACGGCTGCTGCGGCAGTTTCGGCCCGCGGTGGTGATCGGCGTCGGTGGTTACGCGTCGGGTCCGGTGATGGGTGCGGCGATCCTGCTCGGGATTCCGACCCTGGCGTTTGAGCCGAATGCCGTACCCGGCCTCGCGAATCGGCTGGTCGGGGGCAGAGTGAAGGCGGCTGCGGTGAACTTCGAGCCCGCGGCGCGCTATTTCCGCAACGCCCACGTCACCGGGATCCCCGTGCGGGCCGAATTCTTCCGTCTTGCGCCGAGGCCTGCGGGAGCGCCTCCCCACCTGCTCGTCTTTGGCGGCAGCCAGGGAGCGCGGGTGCTGAACCATGTCATGCCGAAGATCGCAGCAGCCCTGCTCGAGGCAGTTCCGGGATTGACCATCCTGCATCAGGCCGGGGCGCGCCACGCCGAAACTACGTTGGCTGCTTACGAGGACAGCAGGGCCCCGGCAGATCGGTGGCAGGTGGAGGCATTTCTTGACGATATGCCGCGCCGGTTTGAAGCCGCAGACCTGGTGCTTGCCCGCAGCGGCGCGTCAACCGTCGCGGAGCTGGCCGCCGGAGGAAAGCCTGCGGTGCTGATTCCCTTCGCGCAGGCGGCGGACGATCATCAGCGCAGAAATGCCGAAGTGATGGCGCAGGCCGGAGCCGCGCGGGTTCTGTTGGAAGGGGATCTGACCCCGGAGCAGTTGCGGGGGACGCTCAGCGATTTGCTGGCGCAACCGGAGAAGCTCCGCGAGATGGCCGAGAGCGCGCGGACCCTGGCGCATCCTGACGCCGCGGAGCGGATCGCGGGCATGGCCATCGCGCTGGCGAGGCGGGATTTTCGCAAAGAAGCGCTTTAGGCAGCAAACACAATCCAAAAACACGAAGGCCCGCTCCAGGGAGCAGGCCTTGTTGTGCTGGGTCGCTGAGGATTACCGGTGTCCACCACCGCCGTGGGAGCCACCGCCTCCGCCACCATGAAAACCGCCGGACGCTCCGCCTCGGAAGCCGCCCGCCGAACCACCGTGGAAGCCGCCAACGCTGCCGCCGCGGACTCCGCCTGAGTAGCCGCCGCGATACCCGCCAGCGTAGCCATGGTAGCCGCCAACGCCCGCTCCACCGCGATAGCCGCCTACAGCACCGCCGCGATAGCCACCGGCGTAGCCGCCGCGATATCCGCCGGCGTACCCACCACGGTTGCCGCCACGGTAGCCAAAGCCGCCGTAATAGCCGATGTGGCCGTATCCGTAGCCCCATCCACGTCCGTACCATCCATGGAACCAGGGACCGGCGCCGATGAACACGCCGCCGTAGAACCAGTCAGGACCCCAGTAGCCATAAGGGGCGCAGGCGTACGGGTAATACGAGTAATAGCCCCACTCGCAGACGGGTGGGCCGCCAAGCTCGTAGGGAGCCGGGTAACCGACTTCCGGGCCGATGCCGATACCGACGGCGACCTGGGCCTGTGCCGGCTTTGCCAGTGCAAAGGGCACTGCCAGCAACGCAACCAACATAACGGAGCGCAGTACGCGCATGATCGAACCTCCTGTCAGACCGCCCTCAATATTGCTTCTCGCGTCTGACGCTGCCCCCGCATCCTGTCGAGGAGCGGGAAGCTTCGCTACCACTACTAACGTTAGACGCGGCAAAATGTTGCTGCGACTCGTTAATACCCATCAGGATAATCGATTCAGCGCCAAAACAAGCCAGTCGCTTTTGCCAACCCCCAAAACGCCGCTACCAGCGCCGCGGCGGGGGCGGGTAATACCAATAAGGATGGTAGTAGCAGGGGCTGGAGCAGATGGCCATCAAAAGAGCGATCACCCAGCCGATGCCAGTCCAGCCGAGGAAAAGGTTGAACAGAAAGATGCCGGTCGTGTTGTGGGTATGCCGGGCAGCCGCGATCAGCGAGGGCAGGAAGTAGACGGCAACGCCGATGAGTCCGGCCATAGAAGCCTCCGCGTGGTTTCCAGAAAGAGCATACGCAGCGGGCGGGAAACTGGTTCCCTCAGACTATAGCTGGAAATTGGTTCGAAACGCCGGATTTTCGCGGGGTTGAAACCAGGCCTGAAACGGCAACGCACCCGGAAGCGGGGAGCTTCGACGGGTGCGCATGGGCCGGTTTTTGGGGACGCGGCCCTCATCCTGTTTGCTTACCGGCGAAAACGCACGGGGTAGTGGTAATCGTGCCGGAAGTCCCGCACAACCACGCGGCGATCGAATCCGCGATAGTTCCAGCGGCCAGGAACGAAAATCGGGCCGTTGTAATAGCCGGCCGACCATACATAACCCACACCCGGGCAGGCCGGAACGGCAGCGACGACGACGGGAGCGCGAACGCCGACGAAGACTCGCTGAGCCTGTGCGCCCGCGGCGCCCAAACCCAGAATGCCGGTCAATGCAAGTGCGCGAAGAATGCTTTTCATAACGAGACCTCCTGGTTTCCGCTTCGAACTTCTCTCGAAGTTTGGAACCTCTCATCCGGCCTCTTTCTCCGGATCGTCTCTCGCAGGGAATGAACGCAAATTCGCCCAAATTGTTGCGCGGAACGATGCACAGGTGAAAGCCGTTGTCAAGATGGCTTTTGTCACCGTCCCTGCATCGGGTCCGGCGCGGTGGGAGAATAGAGGCATATGGAAATGCTCGGGCTTTATCTTTCTATTCCGTTTTGCCGCTCCAAATGCACCTACTGCAACTTTGCCTCCGGCGTATTTCCCGCCGGCTATCACGATCGCTACATCGCGCGCATCGAACAGGACCTCATTGCCATCCGCAAGCGCGCGAAGAACTGGGGCGCTCAACTGCCTCAGGCTGTCGACAGCATTTATCTCGGCGGAGGCACGCCGTCGCTGCTGTCGCCCGCTTTGTTCCGGCGGCTCTTCGCCAGCCTGCGTCGCGAATTCGCCGTGTTGCCGACCGCGGAAATCACCGTCGAGTGCGCGCCGGGGCAGCTCGAGCCCGCGGTGCTCGAGACCCAGGCCGAATGCGGTGTCACGCGCGTCAGCTTCGGCGTGCAGTCATTTGTCGACCGCGAAGCGAAGGCCATCGGCCGACTGCACAATCGTGCCGCCGCGCTTGAAGATATCCGCCGCGTTCGGGCTGCTGGCATCGGCGATATCAGCGTCGATCTCATCGCTGGTCTGCCGGGGCAGACGGTGGACTCCTGGTACGAATCGCTGGGCGCCCTCGCCGAATCCGGCGTCGATCACGCCAGCATCTACATGCTCGAAGTCGACGACGAATCGCGCCTCGGCCGCGAGCTGCTGGTCAATGGCGGACGCTACCGTGCCAAAGAAGTTCCCGGTGACGACCTCATCGCCGATCTGTACACCGAAGCGATCGCGTTTCTCGCCGGACGCGGCCTCGCCCAATACGAGATTTCCAATTTCGCGCGGCCTGGCAGCGAGTCGCAGCACAACCTCAAGTACTGGCGTCGTCAGCCTTATCTCGGATTCGGACTCGACGCCCATTCCATGCTGCGCACCCATGCGGGCGCAACGCTGCGCTTCGGTACGACCGACGATTTCGACGCGTATCTCGAAAGTCCGGGGTGGAGCGAGCCGCGTCGCCTGGATCGAGAAGAGGAGATGGAAGAGGCGTGGTTCCTCGGTCTGAGGCTGAACGAAGGCGTGAGCCTCGCCGCGCTGCGGGAGGAATTTTCTTCGTCTGCGGTGCGCGGATTCCTCTCCACAATCAGCGAACTCGAAGACGAGAGCCTGATCACCTTCGTGGGCGGCGACCGTGTCACGCTTACCGCGCAGGGTCGGCTGCTCTCAAACGAGGTTTTCGGACGATTCCTGGCCGAGCCGGCCGTCGCCTAGGCCTCGACGAAGCGTTGTTGCAGAATGGAAATGAATGTCCTCTGAGACGGCTGTACTCACCGAAGATGGTGCTGGTAACTCTGCGCCTGTCGCCGTGATCGACCTGCGCAGCGACACCGTCACCAAACCTACGCCCGCGATGCGCGCCGCTATGGCCGCGGCCGAGGTCGGCGACGACGTCTACGGTGAGGATCCCACCATCAATCGCCTCGAAGCCCGCGCTGCGGAAATCTTCGGCCGTGAAGCCGGGCTCTTTCTGCCCAGCGGAACGATGGGAAATCAGACGGCGATCCGTCTGAACACCCAGCATGGCCAGGAAGTCATCTGCGATGCGCGCTCGCACATTGTCGAGTGGGAGATCGCCATGGCGTCGGCCTTCTCCGGCTGCCAGCTGCGCACCATTTCCGCGAAGCGCGGCATCCTCACATGGCGCGAGATCGAGCCGCACATCACCGGCAAGCACTACCATCGCGCCCCAACGGGACTGATCGCGCTCGAGAACACGCACAACATGGCGGGCGGCACGGTGACGCCGCTCGCGGTCATGGAAGAAATCTGCGCGGGAGCACAGGAGCGCGGTGTGCCGGTCCATCTCGACGGCGCGCGCATCTTCAACGCTTCGGTCGCGCTCGGAATCGGCGTTCGCGAGCTGACGCGCGGCCTTTCCACCGTGATGTTCTGCCTCTCGAAAGGACTGGGCGCACCGGTCGGCTCCATGCTCGTCGGTACGTACGATCAGATGGACCGCGCGCGTCTGATCCGCAAAGCGCTCGGCGGCGGCATGCGTCAGGCAGGCATCCTCGCCGCGGCCGGGCTCATCGCTCTCGAAGAAGGGCCCAAACGCCTGCACGAAGATCATGCCAACGCGCGCCTGATCGCGGAAAGGATCTCCGAGGCGCCGGTGGAGTTCGACCTCGATGCGACGCGAACGAATATGGTCCGCATCACCCTGCCCAATCAGGGAGACGCCGAGGACTTCGTCGCAAAGCTGAAGCGGCGCGGAGTTCTGGCCAGCACCACCGGTCGCCACAGCATTCGCTTCGTCACCCACAGAGATGTGGATCGAGCTGCGTGCGAAGAGGCGGCGCGCATTGCCGTCGAGGTCCTGACGGCATAGTCGCATCCGCGGCGCGGGGCTATCGTTGCAACGAGATACGGCCGGCGGCTGCGGCGCGTAAAACGCTGCCGCCAGAGCCTGAGTGATCACGGTTTCCCCGCATCCAAAGTCTATAATTAAGGTTGATGCCTAAGTATTCCATCGTCGTTCCGTTCCATAACGAACAAGAGAACGTCACCACGCTCTACGACCGCCTGAAAGAGGTCATGGAGCACGTCGGCGATCCCTTCGAGCTGGTGTTTGTGGATGACGGCTCCAACGACCGCACCTGCCGGCTGCTGGAAGAGATTGCCGCCGTCGACAGCCGCGTCCTGGTGGTGAAGCTGCGCCGCAATTTCGGACAGACTTCGGCGCTCGCCGCCGGGTTCGATCACGCCGAAGGCGAATTCATCCTGGCCATGGACGGCGATCTGCAGCACGATCCTGGCGAGATTCCCCTGTTTCTGGAAAAGCTGGAAGAGGGGTACGACGTCGTCAGCGGATGGCGCCGGGAGCGCATCGATAACTTCGTGATGCGGCGCATTCCCTCGCGCTGCGCCAACTGGCTCATGGCGAAGCTCTCGGGCGTTGACATTCACGACTTCGGGACGACCTTCAAGGCCTACCGCCGCGAGGTCATCCACAACATTCCGCTCTATGGCGAGATGCATCGCTTCATCCCAGCCCTCGCTTCCTGGTACGGCGCCAGCATCTGCGAAGTCCCCATCACGAATGTGATCCGCCAGGGCGGAAAATCGCATTACGGGATCGGGCGCACTTTCCGGGTCTTCTTCGACCTGATGACCATCCGTTTTCTGCTGAAGTACATGACGCGCCCGCTGCATTTCTTCGGGCTGCTCGGCGCGCTGGGTATCTTCGCCGGAGGCGGCATCTCTGCATTCCTCCTGGCGCTGAAAATCCTCACGCATCAGCACGTCATGGATCAGCACGGGCCCCTGTTCGTGATTGCCGCCGTGATGATTCTGGCCGGAACGCAACTGCTGGCTCTTGGGCTCCTCGGTGAGCTGCAGGTTCGGCACTATCACGCCGCCACGCAACGCGCTCCGTACACGGTGGATCGCCTGGTGCGCCTGCGCACCTCGGAAGAGTCCAATATTCTGCCCGACAACTGATGTTGAGCGCAGGTGCCTTCCTCGGTAACCGGGCTGGTTGATATCCAATCGCGCAGGCGGACGTGGGATTTTGTTGTTCGTATAATTCCGTAGCTGACACGTGCGAGAGAAGACGCATCTCTCCAGCGTGCGACTGGATGCTTTGCGCGTCCGGCCTGCCGGAGAGCCGATCGGAGCTATGCAGAAACCCGCGGATGGACGAAAGCGCGTCGTGATCGAAAGCGTGCAGCCCGAGATCGACGCGGGCCGCTTTCCCATCAAGCGCATTGCCGGCGACACGGTCGAGGTGGAAGCCGACGTCTTTGCGGACGGCCACGATCACGTCACCGCCCGTGTTCTGTATCGCTTTCAGGCAGTCTCCTCCTGGACCGCGGTCCCCATGCAGCCTCTGGGCAACGACCGCTGGCGCGGCGAGTTTCCTGTCACCAACGCAGGCGAATACTTCTACACCGTTGCCGGGTGGATCGACCACTTCGATACCTGGCAAAGCGACCTCGAGAAGCGCATCGCCGCCGGCCAGGACATCCGCGTCGATCTGCTCATCGGAGCGCAGCTCGTGGAGCAGGCTACCGCCCGTGCCGAGGGTGAGGACGCGGCAGCGCTGCGGCGCTGGGCGGCGCTACTGCGAGCGACCGACGTGATCCCTGCCGCGCAGACGGCGGCGCTCGATCCAGAGCTGGCCGCGACTATGGCAAGGGTTCTCGATCCCGCGATGGAATCACGCTATGACCGCGAGCTGCGCGTCACGGTGGACCGCGAAAAGGCCCGCTACTCGGCCTGGTACGAGATGTTCCCGCGCTCCACGGCGCTCGAGCCCGGACGCCACGGCACGTTCCGCGACTGCGAGGCGCGCCTCGATTATGTCGCGCGGCTTGGATTCGACGTCCTCTACCTGCCGCCCATCTATCCCATCGGGCAAAGTTTCCGCAAAGGGAAGAACAACTCCCCAAGCGCCGAACCCGGCGATACCGGCAGTCCCTGGGCCATCGGCGCCAAGGAAGGCGGCCACACCGCCATTCATCCGCAACTCGGCACGCTCGCCGACTTTCGCAGCCTGGTCGAGCGCGCGGCGAGCAAGGGAATCGAGCTGGCGCTTGACATCGCCTTCCAGTGCTCGCCCGATCATCCCTGGGTCAGCGAGCATCCGGATTGGTTTAAGAAGCGGCCCGACGGAACCATCCAGTACGCCGAGAATCCGCCGAAAAAATACCAGGACATCTACCCGATGGATTTCGAGAGCAGCGACTGGCGTGGCCTGTGGGACGCGCTGCTCGGCGTCTTCCGCTTCTGGATCGACCAGCGCGTGCGCATCTTCCGCGTCGACAACCCGCACACCAAGGCATTTCCCTTCTGGGAGTGGCTCATCGCCGAGATCAAGCGCGATTCTCCCGATGTGTTGTTCCTGGCCGAGGCGTTTACGCGCCCGCGCGTGATGCAGCGCCTGGCGAAGCTCGGCTTCTCGCAGTCCTATACTTATTTCACCTGGCGCAACACGAAGCAGGAGCTAGCGGATTACTTCACCGAGCTGACGCAGACGCAGGTGCGTGAGTATATGCGTCCGAACCTGTGGCCCAATACCCCGGACATCCTTCACGAAACGCTGCAGCTCGGCGGCCGCCCCGCATTTCTCAGCCGCATCGTGCTCGCGGCCACGCTGGGACCGAACTATGGCATCTACGGTCCCCCATACGAGCTGGGTGAAAACAAACCGCTGCGTCCCGGCAGCGAGGAGTATCTCAACTCAGAGAAGTACGAGATTCGCCACTGGAACCTCGACGCGCCGCACAGCATCGATTCCACCATAGCCACGATCAACCGAGCCCGTCGCGAGAATGCCGCTCTGCGCACCACCCATGACCTTTTCTTTCATCCCACCGACAATCCTTATCTCATCGCGTACAGCAAATCGAGCGCGGATGGGAGCAACATCGTGCTGACGGTGGTGAACCTCGATTCGTTCCACACGCAGTTGGGTTGGGTGTACCTCGACCTGGACCGCCTGCGCCTTCGCGCCGACGAGAGCTTCCAGGTCCTCGACCACCTCACCGGCATGACTTATCTTTGGCAGGGGTCGCGCAATTTTGTCGAGCTGTCGCCAGCCAAAATTCCCGCGCATATCTTCCGCGTCCTCCGCAAAGTTCGTTCCGAAAAGGATTTTGACTACTACCTATGAGCGCGCGCGACTCCATGCCGGAACACCAGACCATCATCCGCAAGGCGGGCAGCGTCTCGGACCCCCTCTGGTTCAAGGACGCGGTCATCTACGAAGTCCACGTCAAGGCCTTCAGCGACAGCAACAACGACGGCATCGGCGACTTTCCCGGGCTGACGCAGAAGCTCGACTATCTCCAGGACCTCGGCGTCACCTGCCTTTGGCTTCTGCCGTTTTTTCCCTCGCCCCTGCGCGACGACGGCTACGACATCTCCGACTACATGAGCGTCCATCCCAGCTATGGAACGATCGAGGAGTTTCAGCGCTTTCTCGACGCGGCGCACGATCGCGGCCTGCAGGTGATGATCGAGCTGGTCATCAATCACAGCTCCGATCAGCATCCATGGTTCCAGCGTGCGCGGCACGCTCCAGCCGGATCGACCGAGAGAAACTTCTATGTCTGGAGCGACACGGACCAGAAGTACAGGGACGCGCGCATCATCTTCACCGATACCGAAAAATCCAACTGGACCTGGGATCCAGTCGCCCAGGCCTACTACTGGCATCGCTTCTTCTCGCATCAGCCCGACCTGAACTACGACAGCCCCGAGGTTCTGGAAGAAGTGCTGCGGGTGATGCGCTTCTGGCTCGACATGGGCGTCGACGCGCTGCGCATCGACGCGATTCCGTACCTGGTCGAGCGCGACGGCACCAGCTGCGAGAATCTTCCCGAAACCCACGCCATCATCAAAGCCATTCGCGCCGCCATCGACGAAGGTTACGCCGGCCGCATGGTGCTGGCCGAGGCCAATCAGTGGCCCACCGATGTCCGTCCTTACTTCGGCGATGGTGACGAATGCCACATGGCGTTTCATTTCCCGCTCATGCCGCGCATCTACATGGCGCTCCGCCAGGAGGATCGCCTCCCCATCACCGACATCATGGCGCAGACGCCCGCCATCCCCGACAACTGCCAGTGGGGGCTCTTCCTCCGCAATCACGACGAACTGACACTCGAAATGGTCAGCGACGACGAGCGCGACTACATGTACCTCGCGTACAGCGCCGATCCGCGCATGCGCATCAACATCGGCATCCGCCGCCGCCTCGCCCCCCTGCTCGACAACAACCGTCGCCGCATCGAGCTGCTCAACAGCATCCTCTTCTCGTTTCCCGGAACGCCCATCCTCTATTACGGCGACGAGATCGGCATGGGCGACAACATCTATCTCGGCGATCGCAACGGCGTCCGCACTCCCATGCAGTGGACGCCGGATCGCAACGCAGGCTTCTCGCGCGCCAATCCGGCCAAACTCTATAGCCCCGTCATCATGGACCCGGTCTGGGGCTACGAGGCGATCAACGTCGAGGCCCAGCAGAACGACGCCTCCTCGCTGCTGAACTGGATGCGCAACATGATCGCTCTGCGCAAGCTCTTCCAGGTTTTCGGCCGGGGCTCGCTGCGTTTTCTCGATGCCTCGAATCGCAAAGTCCTCGCTTACATCCGGCAATACCAGGATGAAACCGTGTTGTGCGTGGCCAACCTGTCGCGCTTTGCGCAGCCCGTGCAGCTCGACCTGTCCGGCATGGAAGGCATGACGCCGGTCGAGATGCTCGGCTATGTCGAGTTTCCCGCGATCACCAGGGCTCCGTACTCCTTGACGCTGGGCCCCTACGGCTTCCTGTGGCTCGAAATCCAGCAAACCATGGCGTCAGCGGAAGTCGGCGCAGCCACCGACGCCGAACAGGCGTTCTATGTCGAAACCGAGCGTGACTGGCAAAGCATTCTCACCGGCGACGGCGTCCGCCGCCTCGAAGCGCTTCTTCCCGCGTGGCTGCAGCGGCAGCGCTGGTTCGGCAGCAAGGCGAGAAACATCGTGCGCGCGAAGATTGCCGACTCGGTTCTCTTCGATGACAAGCGTTCGGCGCTTCTCTGGGTCAGCGTGGATTATGTCGAGGGCGAGCCGGATACCTGGCTCTTGTGCCTGGCGATGAGTTTCGGCGAGGCTGCCGGAGCATTGCGTGAATCGGCTCCGCATCAGATTCTCGCCACCGCCGGTTCCGCCATGCTAACCGGTGTTTTGCACGAAGGCCTGCTGCGCAACGCCCCCGCCGCGCTGCTGGAGATTCTCGCAACCGGCCAGGAACTCCGCACGCGCAACGGCACGGTGATCGGGCTGCCGAGTACGATCCTGCCCAGCCTGCGTGGCCCACAGCCGCTGACCGCGCGCCCCGCCACCGCGGAGCAGAGCAACACCTCGGCAATCTTCGGCGATCGGCTCATCCTGAAGTTGTTTCGCCGTCAGCAGCCCGGCCAGAATCCCGACGTGGAAATCGGCCGTTTCCTTACCGAAACAGCCAGCTTCTCCAACGCTCCGCCCTTTGGCGGATCCATCGAGGTGGGTCGCGCCGACGAGGAACCCGCCGCCCTGGTGCTGCTCCAGGGCCTGGTGCCGAACGAAGGCGACGGCTGGCAGTGGACGCTGGACGAACTCGACCGCTATTACGAGAGCACCGCTTCGGTGAAGTCTCCAGCCGCTCCAGCTGCCGCAGAACCGGGCTCGGTCCCGCCGGAAGCGCGCGAGCACGCCGGTATGTATCTGGATGCGGCAGCGATCCTGGGCCGCCGCACCGCGGAGCTGCACCTGGCATTGGCCTCCGGTCGTGACGCAGCCTTCGCTCCTCATGTTCCCGAGCCTGCTGATCTCGAAGCCATGCGCGACCTTCTCACCGCGCATGCTGCGCGCGCCTTTGACCTGCTGAAAACCAATCTCTCGCGCCTGCCCGACGATTCCGTCGAGCCCGCTGGCCTGGCCCTCAGCCGCCGCGGCGCTCTGCTCTCTAGATTCCGCGCCTTGGCCGGGCTGAAGAACGTAGGCCAGTGGACGCGCATTCACGGGGACTACCACCTCGGCCAGGTCCTGCGCTCCAAAGGCGACTTCGTGATTCTCGACTTCGAGGGCGAACCGGCGCGGCCGCTCGCCGAACGCCGCGCGAAGCAATCGCCGCTCAAGGATGTCGCCGGAATGCTGCGCTCCTTCAGCTACGCGGCGCTGGTTGCGCTCACCAAATATACGGCGCGTCGTCCCGAAGAATTCGCGCAGCTCGAGTCCTGGGCGCGCCTCTGGGAAGCCTCCGTCTCCGGCGAATTCCTGCGCGCCTATCGCGAGACGATCGCGGATTCCCCCATCGTTCCCGCCGATCGCCAGGAATTCGACGCGCTCCTCCACATCTACGTTCTCGACAAGGCGCTCTACGAGCTGGTCTACGAACTCAACAACCGCCCGGCGTGGATTCGCATTCCGCTGTATGGCATATTGTCTCTGCCGTTTGTAAGCTAAGAACAAGCAGCTGAATGGCAGCCGTCGAAATCACGGAAGAAACCAGGCAGCAGGCGGAGCGCGTCGGCCCTGCTGACGTCGTCGTTGGCATTGCCGGCGCCGTTTCTCCTGACGAACTGCGCGTCCGCGCCCAGCAAGTCCTCACCGAGCTGGGCTCCGGCGCTTCCTCCCTGCGTTTCGTCTTCGCGTGGCCGGGAGCCACACCGGAAGCGGCCGCAGGAGCCGTGCAAGCCGCCGAAAATCCCGCGCTCACCCTGATCCCGTTTGCGCCGCCCGCCCAGGGCACGGGAGAATTGTGGGCCGATGTCTCCGCCTGTCAGCGCGCCGTGCTGGCTCTGGCCGCCTCGCTCAAGGCGCGCGCCTGCATCGTTCTCGGGTCGGACCTCGCCGCTCTCCGCACACCCCTGATCCAGCTCTTCACCTACGCCGTTCTGGATCGCCAGTGTGGCCTGGTCATGCCCGTGTACCCCTCCGCCAAATACGACGGCCTCATCAACAGCGGAATCCTCTCTCCGTTGAGCCGGGCGCTGTACGGCAAGCGCGTTCATTATCCCCTCGCTTTCGATTTCGCCGTCTCCGGCGCGCTTTGCGCGGGTCTGGCGCGCACCAGTCCGGCCGCCGCCAATTCGCTGTTGTGGCCGGTGACCGTCGCGGCCACGCAGTTTCCCCAGGCTCCAGTCGGCCAGGTGCACGTCGACGCGCATCATCAGGTGGCAGCCGAAGGGCTGGAACTCAGCGCGGTGCTCGGGCAGCTCGCTGGTTCTTTGTTTCAGGAAATGGACCAGTGCGCCTCCCACTGGCAGCGCATCCGCGGATCGCAGGCAACGCCTGCCTGGGGCAACGCCGGCGACGGTCAGCCGGACGGTCAGCCCATCGACCCGCAGCCCATGCTGGATTCCTTTCTGCTCGGCTCCAAAAACCTGGAAGAAGTTTGGAGACTGTTGTTGCCGCCCAATGCTCTGCTCGAATTGCGCCGGCTGACAAAGCTGGCTCCCGACCAGTTCCGCATGCCCGACGATCTGTGGGCGTGCATCGTGTACGATTTCGCGCTGGCCTATCGCCTGCGCACCATCAACCGCGTCCATTTGCTCGGCGCTTTTACCCCGCTCTACCTCGGCTGGGTTGCATCCTATGTTCGCGAGGTTTCCAATCTCAGCAGCGCCGCCGCCGAGCAGCGGCTGGAGCAGTTTGCCCGCGCCTGGGAAGAGAAGAAGCCTTATCTGCTGTCGCGGTGGAGATGGCCGGATCGCTTCAATCCCTGAGCACGTAAGGAGAACACAGTATGTGGCAGCAGGTGGAACAGTCGCTTCACTCGTCGATGGGCCTGGTGATGAACAAGATCGCTACGCTGCTGCCGGGCATCCTCGCCTTTATCGCCGCCTTCCTGTTCTTTCTCCTCATCGGATGGCTGGTCGCGCTGCTCGTACGCCGCATCCTCACCGCCATGCATTTCGACGAGCGCATGCGTGGCGGCGCCAGCGCCATCGCCGAATGGAGCCCTCGCGCGACGCCCTCGCTGCTGGTCGGCCGGGTTGTTTTCTGGTGCTTCGTCTTCGCCGGAGTCGTGGTAGGCGTTTCCGCCCTGGGCACATCGGAACACATCGTCTCCGGCTGGATGTTGGGCTACGTTCCCCGCCTGGTTGGCGCGGCCATTCTGTTGCTGGCCGGCAATGTGCTGGCGCGCTTTGTGGCGCGCAGCGTCCTCATCACCGGCGTCAATCTCAACCTCAGCTATGCGCGCCTGCTCAGCATGGGCGTGCGCTGGATGATCCTGGTGCTGACCGGCGCTATGGTCCTCGATCATCTCGCGCTCGGCGGAGCCATCGTCGAACTGGGCTTCGGCATTCTCTTCGGCGGAATCGTCTTCGCGCTTGCGCTCGCAGTGGGGCTCGGTTCCCGCGACCTGGTCAGCCGCTCGCTCGAACGCGAAGCCTCGCGCCCGGTGGAAGTCGCGCAGCCGGAGAAAATTCACCACTTCTAGTGGCAGCCTGTAGCCGGTAGCCTGTCGCCAGTAGCTGCTGGCGAAAAGCCCCACCCCCCTTTCGAATTACATGTGTATGAAAACAGGTGCTTTGATGCCTGCAGCCAGCAGCCTGTAGCCTGTAGCCAGCAGCCCGTAAGCCGGTAGCTGGAGGCCAGTCGCGAGACACCCCCTACCCTCCCTTCGAATTGCATGTGTGTGAAAACAGGCGCTTTGATTTTCCTTTTCAGCACAAGTGCATGAAAGCAAGGCATTTCTTTGCGGTCCTCAAAGCCAAGTAATAGAAAGCGTGGAGCTTAGCCAGTGGCTAGTAGCCTGTAGCCGGTAGCTGGTCCCCCAGTCCTGTCCAGTTGCCTGTGGGCAATCGGGCAGTCCCGGCAGCCCGGCTGTGAGCGCGACATTGGTGCACCCCCTACCCCTCCCAAATTTACATGTGTGTGAAAACAGGCACCTTAATTTTCCCTTTCGCGCAAATACATGAAAACGCGGTACTTGTTTGCGGCCCTCAAAGCCAAGTAATAGAAACCGTGGAGCTTAGCTGGCGGCCGGTCTCTGGTGCTGGTAGCTGATCCGACCTGTCCGGCTGCGAGCGCGACCCCGATAGAAAGGAAAAGCCCCGCCGGGATGGCGAGGCTTTTTTCTTTTTCTACTCTAAGTTCAGAATACCAGATCCAGAGAATAAACCGGCCAAAATTCTTTGAGCACATTGTGGTGGAAACCCTTTCCTATCAGGGGCCATTACTTTGGTGCGGAGGCTTCCCTCTTGACAGTTTTTCCACATTTGGGGGGTTTGGCCGAAATCCATGATCGGTCGGGCAAGAGGCAGAGGGGCCGGGGCTCAAGCCCCCGAGATCCGTGGGCGGCCTGTCGCAGGGGCAGAAGCCCCTGGCTTTTACTCCTTCGACTCGTTCACTCAGGCGAACGCGATACTTCCGGGTTGCCGACAATACGGTCCTTTGCCCGTTGTTATACTGCCGCCCATGAGAAATGCCGTGGCATTGCTCCGGCTGATTATTGGTTGCGCATGAGCAGGCAGAAACTCTATTTGTTTCGATGTTCAGCCTGGATGGTCGCTTGGTTGCTGTTTCCATCCGGCCTGTCCGCCCAATTCGGCACCGAAACGTTACCGGACCAGAACGTCGGCCGTCCACCTCAAGCCCCACTCATCACATTCCTCGGCATTGTGACGCCCGGAAAGCTTGTAACCGACCCGTCCCTCCCTCCTTTCGGCCCGGTTGCGCAAACGCTCTATGAAGAACTGCGGGTTGACGAAACGCCTGCCGGATCCGCAGGTGAAGTCATGACCTCCGTAAAGTCCACTTGGGACGAGGCCGGACGCGTGATCGAAGAGATCCGAACAGATCGTGGATCGGAATCCGACACGATCAATCGCTACGAAGGGGCCCGACTGGTCGGTCAGGAATCAACGTTCCCGAACAGCAGACAGCTAAAGCCCAAATTATGGAGTTACTGGGTTTACGACAAATCTGCCAAGCTGATCGAATTTCGCAGAGGGAGCGGCGACCAGATCCAGAATCACGACACCAATTTTAAACGCGATTCGCAGGGACGGCTTACCAGTTATGAATATCGTCAAGGGCCGAAGGATGAGTTGTTCAGCCGCACTGAACTGCGTTACTCGGCCGACGGCAAAGCTGCGGATGTCACTGACTACGACGCGTCTGGCGCGGTCATCACATCATGGACCCAAACCGTAGATGAGCAAGGCCACGTCGCCATGTTAATCATCCGGGATCGGGATTGGCAGACCCAACAAATGAAGGCCCCGGTGAAAATCGCATTTCGTTATGACGAGAAAGGGCGTTTGATCGAGCAGGATACTGATGCCCATGCGTCCGACGATTCGACGGGGGAAGGCGAGCCCCCACCGGGGATGGTCTCCATCGCCTATGACGATGCGAAGCATACCAAAACCACTACGTACGCAGGGGACGAAGGACTGCTTGCGTTAACCGTAACCCAGAACGCGCGCGGCGCGACGGTCAGATTTGTCGGTGGAATGAACGGCAGGACCCTGGACACTCTCGTTAATTGCACCTACGACACTCACGGGAACTGGACCACGTGCCAGCAGATCGATCAGACCAGCGGCGGTCACAGGGTCGAAAGGATGTGGAGACGGACAATTACGTATCGCTAACGAGTTTCCCCAAACTAGCGGTCTCTTCACGATGATATGTCTGTATGACCGGCAATTCGGAATGTATGGTCCGCCGCCGTGTCGCAAGCGAAAAGTGAAGATGGACGGGTTGGTCTGCGCAAATGTATCCGGTCTTTTTGTGAGCCGAGGCTCTGGA
>Ga0187887_10001827_pt1 | contig 17796 bp, 17 predicted proteins | sample June2016WEW_7_10_FD_132977 | JGI IMG/M metagenome (GOLD analysis project Ga0187887, IMG submission 132977) | Peatland microbial communities from SPRUCE experiment site at the Marcell Experimental Forest, Minnesota, USA - June2016WEW_7_10 | ecosystem: Environmental > Terrestrial > Soil >...
AAGAAGCGCGGAAGCAGATTCACGAGCGTGGATTTACCTGCGCCACTTGGGCCAACGAGAGCGACCACCTCACCGCGCCGGACGGTAAGCGAGACGCCATGCAGAATTTCTTTGCATTCACCGTCGCGCTCGTAACCGAATCGGACGTCGCGAAATTCAATAAGTCCTGCGAAGCCCTTGAGCGCGATTGCCTTTTTGCGTTCCAGCACTTCGTCCTGCGCGTCGATGAATTTGAAAATCTCCTCGCTTGCGCCGACCGCCTGTTGGAAGCTGTTGTAATACGTCGGCATCTTCCGGACGGGATCATACAAGGCTATGACTGCAATCAGGAATGTGATGAATTCTCCAGCTGTACCTCCGCGCTGAATGAAATATCGCCCGTACCACAGCAGCAATGCGATTGCGACAGCTCCAAGCGCGTCCATGAGCGGGGACGAAATGGCTTGCACCGCAACCGAGCGCATGTTCGCGACCAGCAGTCTGTCGGCAGCATTGCGGAACCGGCTCATCTCCCACGGCTCCATACCAAACGCCTTCACGATGCCGTTGCCCATGATCGTCTCTTGCACGATGTTCTGGATCTCGGCAAGCTTGTCCTGACCGCGACGAGTGGTCTTCCGCACGCTACGTCCAACACGGCGCGTGGACGCAACAATGATCGGAACAAAAATCAGCAATACCCAGGACATTCGACCACCGACGATGATGACCGCGCCAATCATGAAGATGAGCGTAAAGACCTGCTGAAGGAAGTCACTCATGACCGTAGCCATGGCAGACTGCACACGCTCCACGTCGTTGATGAGAGTAGAGATCAGCGTGCCCGACGTGTGGCGCTGAAAGAAGGCAGTCGAACGTTTCAGAAGGGAGTCGTACAGGTCATTCCGCAGGTCGGTGATCATGCCAAACCCTGCTTTATTGGCCAGCAGAGTGCCCAGGTAGTCGCATAGGTTCTTGATGATCGCGGAGGCAACAAGAGCGACGGCAACGACCGTCCAGGCATTGTGGAAGTGACGGGGTAAGAGGACCTGCAAATTAACGTGGACATGCGTGCGGGGAATAACAAAGTTGAGAACCTTGTCAGGCGCCGACGCCGCGCTCAAAACGTTATCGATGATTGGCTTGATCAGAAGGATGCGAAAGGCTGCCAACGCGCCGACCACGCCCATCAGAAGTACCGATATGCCCCAGAGAAGGACATAAGGCCGCATATACCCCAGGAGACGCAGGACGAGCTTCATGCTTGACCCCGAACCCTGCGTGTCAGATTCATACTGGTGAAAGTCTTCATCAACCGTTAGTGTACTGCCCTGCGCAAACAGCGTCAGGTTCGTTAGTGCGGCATATCCCGATGGGACGACTTCGCACGATACCCTGCTGCCCCGAGCCGCTTCTTTAATTCTTCTGCAATCATGACGGACCGGTGTTGCCCACCCGTGCAACCGATTCCTATTGTGAGATAGCTCTTGCCTTCGTGAATGTAATGAGGCAGCAGAAACGTCAGCATGTCGGTAACTTTGTCCAGAAATTCCTTGGTTTGCGGAAACTGACGAACGTACTTCGCCACCTTGGGATGCTTCCCCGTGAGCTTGCGAAATTCCGGGACGAAGTGGGGGTTTGGAAGAAACCGAACATCAAAGACCAGGTCTGCATCGCTTGGAACCCCGTTTTTGAAGCCGAAACTGGTTACTGAAATGGTGAGATTGCGGTCGTTCTTCCCTACGCCACGCGTGAACTGGGCATTGATGTGCGCCCGGAGTTCATGCACATTGAAGCGCGACGTATCGAGCAGGATATCCGCGACGTTGCGAATCGGGTCGAGCCTTCGACGTTCAGCACGTATGGATGTGGTGACCGTCTCCCCGCGGCCAAGCGGGTGAGGACGGCGCGTCTCAGAGAACCTCCGAATCAGGGCGTCATCAGAAGCTTCAAGAAAGACAACTCGGGTTGGTAGAACTTTTCTTACTTTAGCCAGGATCGACGGGAAGCGTTCAAGGCGACTGCCTTCGCGCACGTCAACCACCATTGCAGCGTGCGTGATCTCGGCCGACTTCGCAACGAGGTCCGCAAAACGTGGAATCAGTTCAAGTGGAAGATTATCGACAGAATAGAATCCAAGGTCTTCAAACGTCTTGAGCGCCGAAGCTTTGCCCGAACCAGAAAGGCCCGTAAGGATGACCAGTTCGCGCGGCTCAACATCACTCGATCGCCTCCGCTCCCTGGACGACGTTTTACTTTTCGCCTTCACGGGCAGCTTCTTTGCCTTGGCGGAGACCTTAGGAGCGGGGGTGGTCATGAGGAAATCGTAGCATCATCAAAGGTCTGGCATCCTCCGAAACGAAGCTCGAAGGATGCCAGAAGGATTTAGTTGAATGCGGGAAGGGCTCTAGGGCGATCGCGCACCGTTGCATAGCGTTCCTTATGACGAATTGCCTGCAGCTCCACCTTCTGCAAAGCATCTCGGAGGGCCGTCTCCATCTCTGCCGATTCACAGGTAGCAACCAAGCTTTCGTTGCGGCATTGCACTCTGACCTCTGCAATCTTCCGATATTTATCTTCCGTCAGAATGAAATGCGCGCTGCTGCAGCGATTAGCGACGAGAGCAACTCGACCCATTCCCGCTTCAGCGATCGTTTTAAGCTTTGGTGTGACGACGGTGTGACGTCCGGTGTATTCCATGATCATGAAAGGTTCTCCTTGCAGTCGGAACGCTGCGGTTGAGACTCATGAGATGCAGCCATGCGCTAATGGATTATCTCGAACTAGCGCTGGCGCCTTTGGTGTGTGCTTGGAATTTGCATGTCTTCGCGATACTTGGCAACCGTGCGTCGAGTGACCTGGATTCCCTGACGCTGCAGCTCCGCTGCGAGATATTCGTCAGTCCACGGTTTGCGAGGATCCTCCTCTTCAATAAGCTTCTTCACCCTTCTTTTCAGGAGAAGCAAAGGCAAATCTCCCCCCTCCGGTCCGCCAACACCCTCGGAGAAGAAGAATCTTAGCTCATAAACGCCCTGTGCGGTATGTACATATTTATTCGCGACCGCCCGGCTGACCGTCGAGGGATGGACGCCGATCTCTTCCGCAACCTCCTTAATCATCATTGGATGCAGACTCTCCACCCCCCGTTCCAGGAACTCTCGCTGACGCCGGACAATGATCTCGCAGGTGCGAACGATCGTATTCTTGCGCTGCTCGATATTGCGCAATAGCTGAATTGCAGACTTATAACGCTCTTTGACGTACTCTCGAACGTCACGGTCGACGGTCTTTTCCCGAAGCATGCGCCGATAGCCCTTATTGAGACGCAATGAGGGCATGTCCTCTTCATTCATCACAACCACGTACTCATCGTCGCGCTTTACGAAGGCGACATCCGGCTCGATGAGGCGAGTCTCGACCTCGCTATAACGTTGCCCTGGTCGAGGATCCAGCGTGCGGATCAGGTCAATCGCCTCATTGACTCTCTCAGCCGGTCGTCGACACAGTCGAACAAGCTCGCGCATATCCTTCTTTTGCAACAGCCCAAGGTGCTCGCTCACGATGAGAGAGGCCGTTTCGATGATCAATAAGCGCTGGTCATTGGATTGACTCTCCACCGGAGTCTGCGCGTGACGCGCCTCAGCGATTTCCAGGTCGCGACGAAGCGCATCCAGTTGGCACATCAAACACTCGCGCAGGTCGCGGGTTCCGACTCCCGGGGGGTCAAGGTGGATGACCACCGAGCGTGCTTGTTCAATTAATGCGTGACACTCTGCCGAGGTCATCTCCGAGGCTGGCAAGGCGGCGCACAGCGATTCCGCAAGCTCCTCAGAACTCGCAGTCAGATAACCATTCTCATCCAGATTTCCAATGATGAGTTCCGCCACAGTCTTCAGATCGTCAGGGAGCGTTAGCGATCCAAGCTGCCACAACAGGTGGTCGGTCAAGGTGCTTGGTTGCGACAGGAATTGTTCGAAGGATGGCTTGTCGAGCTCTTCGAAGTTGGAAGCCGTGCGATAGCCAGGATCCAAATAGTCCTGAAAATAACTTCCAAAATCAATCTCGTCGAACGGATCCTTCTCTTTATGATCCGCCTCGCCGGCTACGTCCTCGGCACTTCGTTCGCGAGTTCCCTCTTTGCCCGACCGCTCATCGAGGGTCTCGGTCGACTCGTCAATCTCCTCAAGCACTGGATTTGCGACCAGCTCGCCATTAATCATGTCCTTGAGCTCAAGCTTATTGAGCGCCAGAACGCTGACCATTTGAACCAGCCCGGGCGTCAAAACCTGGCGTTGAGAGAGCTTGACATTTAGATGGGGCTGCAACAACGGTTCTACCTCGCGAGTAGCCTGAGAAGAGTTCTACCGTGCCGCCGGCGACGTACCAGCACGCTAGGGGCCATTTTATCGCGCAATTGTAGAAAAAGATTAAATGACGGAATCCATTTAGGTACTCCCGTTCCATTCGTGGGCGTTTTCGCTAAACCAGGGAGAATCCCTCTCCCAGGTACACGCGCTTTACGTCGAGATCTCGCCCGAGCTCGCCTGGAGTTCCGGTTCGGAAGATGCGCCCCTCGTTGATGATATAAGCGCGATCGGTAACCGACAGCGTTTCTCGAACATTGTGGTCCGTGATTAGTACCCCGATGCCAGAGGCTTTGAGGTCAAAGATGATCTGTTGAAGCTCCAGAACCGCGATCGGGTCGATTCCGGAAAACGGCTCATCGAGCAGGATGAAGGCAGGCTCGATAGCCAGGCAACGGGCAATTTCCACTCGACGGCGCTCGCCCCCGGACAACGCGTAGCCACGGGTCTTGCGCACGTGCCCCAGATTCAATTTCGAGATCAGACTTTCGCTCTGCTTGCGCCGAACCTCCCAGGTAAAATGCTGCGTCTCGAGCACAGCAAGGATGTTTTCCTCGACTGACAGGTTTCGAAAGACCGATGGTTCCTGCGGAAGATAACTGATGCGATGCTCGCGGGCCCGGAGATACATGGGGGTACGGGTGATGTCGGTTCCGTCGGTGAGGATGCGTCCGGAGTCTGGCCGCACCAGGCCGACGATCATATAGAACGAGGTGGTCTTGCCCGCCCCGTTCGGCCCCAGTAAGCCCACAACCTCGCCCTGACGGATTTGCAGGCTGACGCCACGGACTACCTGGCGACCGCCATACGCCTTCGTCAACTCCTCGGTCTCGAGGGTCCTCATCTGGCTAATGCCTCTCTTCTTTATTGCCCGGATGAACGTATGTTTCTGTGTGCACACGTCCCCCCTTACCCTTGGGCGCGCCCTGATCCCCGGCTACCACAATCGTACTACCAGCATCGCCAAAGATGAGCGTGGCGCCGGTCACGCTCCCTTGCTGCGTGTCCGCGATGTGCGCCGGAGCGGAAGGCGTGCCCGTCAGGATGTAGTTTGCCTTGGACGCTACATAGAGCAGTTGATCGCCGGTTCCGTGGCGGCCAGGCTGGTCGAGCTGAACATTGCCGTAAACGATCACCCGATCGATTGACCCGTTGAACGGATTCGGTTGGGTTGTCGAATTCGATACGGATTGCATCGCGGCTGGAGCGTGAGCAGCAGTGAGGAAAGCAACCGCATGTTGTCCACGCACTTCACCCATCGTGCCATCGATCGTGACGCCGCCGGAGAAGGTCGCCTCCCGCTGCAGATCGTTGTAGTCCATCTTGGGGCTGGCCACGCGGATCGCGCTGGGCGGGCGAGGAGGCGCTCCTGGCTTCGGTGGAGAGGGATTGGAGGCCAGGATGGCGTGGACGAGGCCATCCGGCTTGCCCGGTCGCGCGCCGAAGGTTCGCTTGATCCCGTCGAAGAGGAGGGTCGCGGCCTGGACCTGTGATGCGTCCTGCCACATGCGCGCGGGCGCCGCGTCGGTGCCATAGAAGGTGGCAAACCGCGTTGCATGGTCGAAGTGCGCACTGGCGGCCAAAACATGCGTCACCGGCTCGGGCCTCGCGTTCGGGGATGGGTTCGGTGTCTTCGGCGAGGAGTTCTGGAACGTGGCCTGCACGCCGCCACTCGCTTCCGCGTCCTGCGTGATTTGATTCAGCGACACGGTCGGCGCCACGAGTGATCCATTTTCACCATCCAGGTGAACACCGCCCGTGAGCGTGAGGATCTGGGATTGGCCGTCATAGCTTGCACGCTCGGCTGTGCCGTTCGTGATGGAGGCTGGCGTGGTCGAGCCCGGCTTTGCAGCCGCTCGGTCATGGATGACGACATTGCCCGTCTGAACTGCCGACGCGATGTTCATCGCCGCACTTTGAGACGGTCCAACGGCAGAAGGTACGGGTGCGAAGAGAATCTCGAGAGTGTCGCCGCTACTGATCTCCTGCTCCCCGAGGGGCGCATCCTGTTGCAGCCGCGTGTGGCCGGTTCCGTAGAGCCGGTCCGGATGCACCTTGCGATCCGCCGTCTGCGTGAAGGTGGTACGAAGGTCATCTGCGCTTACCTGCACATTCTTCAGCGCAGGAGGCCCGGAGACCTCCGCGGGTGCTCCCTTGGTCTGCGCGGCCAGCGACTGGCCGCTCGCATGCGCTGAGCCAATCGCATGAATCTCGGTGAGACGTTCTGACGACTTATGCTGCTGCTGTTCCGGAGCAAAGAGGGCGATGATCTTTGCGCCATCCATTGAGCGCGCAAAGCCGCTTGGATTCGACTTGCGATCAATCATGGAGAGCTTCGCTGCGCCAGTCGCGACAACCTTCGTCGGCTGGCCCTGCGCATTCATAGCCACATCCACGACAGCTGCGGAACCGTGTGCCGGCCTCAATGGATTGCTGTCGACCATCACCACATCGCCGGTCAACTTTGCCGTTTGCGGGATCGACTGCGCGTTGAGCGACGCATCGAGACGATTCGCAGTGACCTGCTGGGTCTTGTCCGTCAGAACCACGTGATGGTTGCCCTGCACGCTTTCGATCGAACCATCGTGCCGCAGAGAAATCACTGCAGCGTCCGCCGTCATCTTGCGATCGTCGGAGGTAACGACAGGCGTTGTGAGATTCGCGATGTTCTCATCACGACTCATGTCGGCACGCGCAGCCGTCACGTGCAGTGGTTTCCCGTGCGCCAGGCCATCCATACGAACGTTGGCTAAGAGTTTGAGCGTGTTCTCATTTGTGTTGAACTCGGCGCCCAGTGCGGTACAGGTCATGTCGCCGTAGTTGAACTCCACTTGTTGATCTGTTGCTGCTACTCCAAGCTTGCGCAGGTAAACCAATCCACTGGTGCGGACGTGGATAACTGGAGCCGAGGCTGGGCGCGGTTGGGTGGTCTGGAACTGGGTCTGGGTGCGACCGCCGTTCGCCAGGCCCTGGGGCGGCTGGATGTCCATGAAGACTTCGCCCTTGGCGCGAGCGATCTGCTCATTCTCGTCGTACTCCATCTCAGAACCGTAGATGTGGTCTGCGGCATCGCCGTTGCGGTTGTAGAGCAGCAGTTCGGCGTCGTGCAGGGCGTACTTACCGCCGCCCAGCGTGCTCTCGGTCTTGGCGCGGATGGTAAAAATCTTCTTGCCCTTGAGTGACTGCGAGTAGGTAACGCCGTTCGAGTCGTGAGTGAGGGACACACCGGAGCGGGCGATGATCTGGCGGTAAGCTTTCAGCGCTCGATAGCGGCCGTAGCCGATGAACGCGGCTAGAACTCCCACCAGAAGCAAGGCCCCTGTTATCAGTACCCATCGAAGTCTTTGTATCGACAGCCCCATCGTTTTTCTGTGTTCCCTGGCCTTATCTTCTCATTGCGGCGTAGTTGTCTCGCACAAGGTGGGACGTGTCCCGCAGACGATAAGACGTTCGAATCGATAGAATAGCGATATGGCAGATCAGTTGTATCTCAGTTTGTGGTATCCGAACTTTCGCCTGGAGGCGTTGCCGGCAGCGCTGGTGGGCGTGCTGCGGCAGTTTGCCGTGATCGCCAAGGATGGCCAGGCGAACAGCGCTCTCGGCCGTGTGGCGGCGGCCAGCGTTTATCCGATCGACTGGACGGAGTCGCCGACCTATCAGCGGATTTATGTGAACGACGAGCGAGCACAGACCTCCGAGGATACCGAAGGCTCGATCATCGAGAACGCTGTTGCCGAAGCCACCGAGCAGCTGCACGATGACATGGCCTACGAGTTCGAGATGCGCTGGATGTTGTGGCTTCCAGATACCGCAGGAGCTGGATTGGACACGGGTTGGCACCTTGAGCCTTGGAGGGTTAAGATCACCGGCTTCGGGCCGCAGTTCGACGCAGGAAGCTTCGAACAGAACGGGCAGATCCGCGTGGATTTTGGGCTCGACACGCCCTGGGTGCTGGAGGATGAGTCGCTGGATGAAGATGCCGCTGAGCGGATCAAGCACAACGTGGAGAAGCTGCTGGCGTTTACCTTGAGCGTGGAGAAACACTGCGGAATCTCCAGCCGATTGCTGTGGACCGAGAGCGGCGAGCCGTTGGCAGAGAAACTGATTGCCCGGTTGCAGCGGCTAAATTGAGGCTTGGAGGCGGAGCCGTCCCCTCTCATCAATTTTGCCCCAAAGTATTGAGAAGATGCCGGTTGAAGGCGGACCTCTGAAAGTTCGCTTTCGCGGGGGCACTTTTGTCGGGGAAGCTAGCCGGCCGTGACGATCTCGGAAAAGTCGGCGACGCGGGAGAGGTCCTCGAGGGTGCGATTGAGTAGCGCGAGCCGGTTGGCGCGAATGTCGTCCTCAGGAGACATGACCATGACCTTGTCGAAAAAGTCGTCGATGGACTGGCGCAGAGTGGCGATGACACGCAGAGCCTCGCCATAGTTGCGTTCACGCTGAAGTTCCTCAATCGCAGAAGCGGCTGCGCTGGCGGTAACAGCGAGAAGCTTCTCGGCAGGGTCGAGAAGAAGATCGTGGTCAACGATCGAGGAGGCGATGTCTCCCTTCGCATGGGCCTGCGTGAGGATATTCTTCATGCGTTTGAAGGCGGCGCTGACGGCGAGAAAGTCTTCGCTGCCGCGCGCTGCGGTGACGGCTTCGGCGCGGGCGACAAGGTCGTGGAGATCGTCGGTGCCGGCGGCCACGGCGGCCTTGACGACGTCGTAGGCTTGACCGCGGGCTTCGCGGAGGTAGAAGTCGATGCGCTCGTGGAAGAACGCTACGAGCTTTGAAGCGACTTCGGAGGTGGGCGCGGCAGCGGCGAGGACGTCCGACAGGGTCAGCGGCAGAGTCGATTCTGCAAGGATTTTGACGATGGCGTTCGCAGCACGGCGGAGGGCAAAGGGGTCCTTCGAGCCAGTGGGCTCCATGCCGAGCGCGAACATGTTGGCGATGGTGTCGATGCGGTCAGCGAGGCCGAGGATGGCGCCCTCCGCTGAGCGCGGGATGGCGTCGCTGGCAGAGGCGGGCAGATATTGATCGTAGATGGCGTCGGCGACGGTGGCGGGAAGGCCCTGGGAGCGGGCGTAGAGGCCGCCGATGATGCCCTGGAGTTCGGTGAACTCCTTGACCAGGTCGGTGGTGAGGTCGGTCTTGGCGAGGGTTGCGGCTGCTTCAATGGCCGATGTGTCGAGGGTGGCGCCGCGTGAGGTCGCGATGGCGGCGAGCGTGGCGGCCAGGGCGCGGACGCGTTCGGATTTTTTGGCGTAGCTGCCGAGCTCTTTCTGGAAGGTGACGTGTTCGAGCAGCTTGACGCGGTCGGCGAGTGGCGTCCTCTGGTCGAACTCCCAGAAGAAGCGGGCGTCGTTGAAGCGGGCGCGGAGAACGCGCTCGTTGCCCTGCTTGATGATGGGCGTGTTGACTTCGTCGAGCGCGATGTTGGTGACGGTTAGGAAGTGCGCGGCCAGTTTTCCTGATGCGTCTTCGACCGCGAAGTATTTCTGGTGGTCGCGCATGACGGTGACCAGGACTTCTTCGGGCAGTTCGAGATAGGCGGGCTCGAAGTTGCCGAGCACGACGTCGGGCCACTCCGTCAGGTGAGTGACGGCGTCGACCAGGGGGTGGTCTTCGCGCCAGCGGGCGTTGGGAATTTCGCGCGTAACTTTGTCGAGGGCCTTGCGGATTTTCTGGCGCCGAACTTCTACGTCAGCGAGGACGTACTCGCCTTCCAGCTGTGCGAGGTAGCTTTGCGGCGAGACGATTTCAAAGGGATCGCCGGTGGAGAGGACGCGGTGGCCGTAGGTCGCGCGGCCGGCGGTCTTGCCGGCGAAGGTGACGGGGACGACCTCTTCGCCGAGCAGACAGGCGAGCCAGAGGACGGGGCGGACAAAGCGCTCGGGCTTGCCGGGGCGCCAGTACATGTTCTTGGCCCAATAGATGGCGGCGATTTCTTTTGGGAGCTCGGCGGCAAGAACCTCGGCGGTGGTGCGGCCGCGCTTGAGCGTGGTGGCGGCGAGGTAGTCGCCCTTGGGGGTGGAGATGGTCTTGAGTTCGGAGACGGCGACGCCGGACTTGCGCGCGAAGGCTTCGGCGGCGGGTGTCGGGACACCTTCCTTGAAGGCGATTTTGACGGCGGGCCCGGTGGTCTCTTCGGTGATATCGGGTTGCTGGCTGAGGACATCTTTGACCAAGACCGCGAGGCGGCGCGGGGTGGAGTAGCTGTGCGCGACGGGATCAGCGGAGATCAGTTGTTCGCGCGTGAGGAGGGCGACGGTGCGCTTGAGGAGCTCTGCCTGGGCAGAGGCGAGCATGCGTGCGGGAACTTCTTCTAAACCGATCTCGAGTAAAAAGTCTGGCATTTGTTTCCTGATTCGTTTTGGTTACGCGGCTGCGGTGAGTCTTCCCTGCTCGGCGTAGATTTTCGCGACGCCTACGATGAGGTTGCGGATGCGGGCCATGACGCCGACGCGCTCGGTGACTGAAATCGCGCCGCGGGCGTCGAGGAGGTTGAAGGTGTGCGAGCACTTGAGCGCGAGCTCGTAGGCGCCGAGCACGGGAAAGCGCAGGACGGCGAGCGCGTCCGTATTCTCTTCGACAAGCGTCTCCTTCGCGCGGGCGAGCAGGGCGAGGCATTCGGCCTCGTAAAGCTCGAGGTGTTTCCAGAGGCTGGGGACGTCGGCGTAGTCGAAGGAGTAGGCGGAAAATTGCTGCTCTTCGTGGAGACGTACTTCGCCGTAGGTTAGTTCGCGGCCGGTGACGGGATCGCGGGACCAGACGATGTCGTAGATGCTGTCGAGGTCCTGGAGGAACTGGGCGATGCGCTCGAGGCCGTAGGTGATTTCGCCGGAGATGGGGTCGAGGTCCATGCCGCCGCACTGCTGGAAGTAGGTGAACTGGGTGATCTCCTGGCCGTCGAGCATGACCTGCCAGCCGACGCCCCAGGCGCCGCCAACCGGCCACTCCCAATTGTCTTCTTCGAACTTGATATCGTGCTGGCGGAGGTCGATGCCGATGGCTACGAGGGATTCAAGGTAGAGTTCCTGGACGCGCTCCGGTGGCGGCTTCAGGATGACTTGCAGCTGCGTATGACGAAACAGCCGGTTGGGATTTTCGCCGTAGCGGCCGTCGGCGGGACGGCGCGAGGGTTGCGCGTACGCGATGCTGATTGGCTTGGGGCCGAGCACGCGCAGGAAGGTGTCGGGCGACATGGTGCCGGCGCCGACTTCGAGGTCGTAGGGCTGCTGGAGTACGCAGCCGTGCTCGGCCCAGAAGCGCTGCAGGGTGAAGAGCAGCTCCTGGAAGGTTAACGCTTTCTTCTTTTCGACTACCGAAGGCATCCCATGATTCTAAATGCCGCGTGCGAATTCTTCTTCGGTGAAGCGTGGCGTAATGTGCTGCGAACAGTTCCAGTCGTAAGCGACGACGGAGATGACGAAGATCCGCTCTATCTTTGCAGGGTCGGCGGGCTGCTGGAGTCTGGCTTCGAGGGCCGGGTCTTCGCCGAGCTGGACGATGCGGGCGTGGCCGATGATCTTGAGGCGGGCCTGGTGCGGGTAATCCATGAGGAAAAGAGCGACGCGGTCGTTGGTGGCGAGGTTGCCGGCGGTGATGTACTGCTTGTTGCCAGCGAAGTCCGCGAAGGCGAGGGTACGGCCGTCGAGGACGTGCAGAAAGCCTTTGGGGCCGCCACGATGCTGGATGTAGGGCCAAGTGTCTTCAGTGACGGAGGCGAGATAGAAGCTGTCGCGAACGGCGATGAACTGCTGTTCGAAGTCGCCCAGGGCTTCGTCGCGGGTGCCGAGGGCGGCCAGCCGCTCGTACTGCGCGCGCGAGCCGTGCCGCTCCTGCAGCAGCTTGGCCGCGGGGGAGAACATCGTCTTGGCGAACTTGCTTCCCATGGTGCCCCCGTACGTTAGAGTGCGTTGGCGAGGGTGCGATGCGGGTATTTATATGCTGAGCGCCGTGGCGCTGCGGAGGCGGCGTTCCAGATGGCGCTCTAGCGTCGCAATGGCGAAGGCGCGGAGGTCGGCGGAGCGGGTGGGGGGCCAGGGTTCGGTGAGGAGGTCGGCCAGGGGTGTGCGGAAGATGCGGTGGCTCTCGGCGACGGAGGCGGCGGTGAGGGCGCGGCTGCCGGGGCGACGGTCGTCGGAACAGGTGACGCCGTCGGCGGTGGGAGACCAGTAGACGGCCTGGTTGCGGAGGTCGAGACCGCAGGCGGCGCAGTGGCCTAGCTCGGGCATCCAGCCCATCAGGCGGTTCATCCAGAGACAGAAGTAGAGTGTGGGCAGGTAGACGCTCTCCGACCGAAGGCAGGTCAGCACGGTTACGGCGAGGCGGTAGATGTTGTCGTCGTGGGCCTGGTCGGGCATGGCTTCTTCGAGGACTTCGGTGACGAGCTGGAGAGCGGCGAGGCGGAGGGTTTCGATGGGGGCGGTGAGCGGAGACCAAAGGATCTCGAACTGGTCGAGGCGGACGAGGTCCTGTTTGGGGCGCTCGGTGTAGTGGGCGCGAACCTGCGTGGCGGGTTCTAACGCGCCACCGAATCTGCGCCGGCTTTTCAATGCATGGCGGGCTACGCCCTTCACCTTGCCCTGGTCGCGGGTGAAGAGCGAGACCAGCAGGTCGGCCTCGTGGAAGGGCCAAGTGCGGAGGACGATGGCCTCGCCGTGATGTTGGATTTGGCGGCCTTCAGGCATAAGAACAGAGTGTAGAGGATAGAGAGTAGAGCGTAGAGAAGACCGGCCTAGCGGTTGAACTGGCGGAGGTGGTGGTCGGCGTGGAGATAGCCCCAGCGCATCCAGTCGGCGTGGTGCATGGAGCCGAAGAAGGGGTGGTCGCGAGTGTGATTGACGAGGGCGCAGAAGCTGTCGAAGGCCGCGAGGAGGGTGTCGCGGTCCTGCTCGAAGGTGGTGCAGGCCATGCCGGGGGCGTCGAGTTTGAGCTGCGGGATGGTGGTGGTGGAGTGGGGCCAGGGTGTGGGCAGTTTGAGTGCGAACTGCTTGACCACTTTTGGAGGATAGGGGAGACGGATGAAGTCGACGGGAGTGTCGGCGAGAGCGTAGACGTAGGCCTCGCGGACGTGGCAGACCATCTGGTTGACGGTCATGATGCCCCACTGGCGGACGTCAGAGGGCATGAGGCTGAGGAAGCGGGTGCGGATCTCGGCGACGTCTTCGGGGTCGGCTAGCGTCTTCATGGGGCGGCTCCGAAGATCAGGGTACGCGAAAGCTCAAGCGCGCGGCTTAAATGCTAAGCGCGCAGCTACGGCTGCGCGCTCGCGTGAAGAATCAGTAGCGGGAGAGATTGGTTTAGCGGCCGAAGTGGGTTGCGTTCTTTTCGCGGAAGCTTTCCCATTTCTCGGGCAGGTCGTCGCTGCCGAAGATCGCGGAGACCGGGCAGACGGGAACACACGCGCCACAATCAATGCACTCGACAGGATCGATGAAGAGCTGATCGTCGGTTTCGGCACCGTCCTCGTCAGCCTTGGGGTGAATACAATCTACCGGACAAGCGTCCACACACGCCCGATCCTTGGTGCCAATACAGGGTTCCGCAATTACATACGCCATCTCAATTTCTCCTTGATACTGCTTGAACTTAAAACTTCACAAGTAGTTTACTCATTTTAGCAACAAAGCCGAAAAGGTCCGAAGAACGACCGTAAATTTACGGTAATCGGCCCAAGGCCTGGATCGCCTTGGAATGGGCTAACGTCCTTCGGCGGCGCGGCGCGCGGCAAACTCTGCAGGCGTGAGGATGGGGTCGAGGTTGCGCCCGGCGAACATGTCGGCAAAAAGATGTTCCATCGCCGGGTGAATGAGGCCGTTGGAGGCGAGGATTTCGCGGCTGTCGAGGGTGAACTTGCTGCCGTCGAAGTGCGTGATGCGGCCGCCAGCCTCCTCGATGAGGAGATAGCCGGCGGAGGTGTCCCAGGGATTGAGCCCGAACTCCCAGTAGCCGTCGAGACGGCCGCAGGCGACGTAGGCGAGGTCGAGAGCGGCCGAGCCGGCGCGACGAACGCCGTGCGAGCGCAGCGTGAACTCCTGGTAGAAGTGGACGTTGGGGCTGTTGTGGCGCTTCTTGCTGGGAAAGCCGGTGGCGATGAGCGACTCGTCGAGCGAATGGGCGCGGGAGACGTGGATGGGCTCGCCGTTGAGCGTGGCGCCTTCGCCGAGGGCCGCGGAAAACATCTCGTCGCGCAAAGGATCGTAGATGACGCCGGCAAGCATCTCGCCGTCCTGGTCCGCGGGAGTGCCGGCAGCCCGCCGCTCGCAGCCGAGCACGACGCAGAATGCGGGAAACGCGTGGGCGAAGTTGGTGGTGCCGTCCAGTGGATCGACGTACCAACGAAACTCGCCGTCGAGGCCTTCACGAGTTCCCTCTTCGCCGTAGATGCCGTGGTCTGGAAATGCGGCACGGAGGCGGGCGCCGATCAAGGCTTCGCTGGCGCGGTCGGCTTCGGTGACGAGGTCGACATCGCCTTTGTACTCGGTGCGCACGCCGCGATGATAGAAGTCGCGCAGAAGGGCGCCGGCCTCGCGTGCGATGGATTCCGCGGCGGGAAGAAGCTCGGCCATGCTAGAGGCCCGCGCCGTCGTCACGCCGGACCGTGCGGCGCAGACCGGCGGCGCCACCTTCGGTGATGGTGCGAATCTGTGCCTTGTAGATAAACAGATTTGGCTTGCCTTCGCGGGTGAGGCGCAGCATCATGTCGTCGAAGTATTCGACCCAGCCGCTGACCGTCTCGCCGTCGCGCAGCTTGATGGTGACAGGGACCTGGCGGTCGCTGAGAGATTTGAGGTAGAGCGCTTCCTGCCCGGTTTCGCCGGCAGGCGGCCCTTTGTGACGCTTCTTTGTCGCCATGAATAGATTGTACGGCGAGCGATTGCCGGAAGTCTCAGGGCTGAGCAGAAGCGTAGTACGAGGTGCGATAGCGCAGAGTGGTTCGGGCTCCGAGTGCAGCGTTCGTGAGCTGCAGATGGATGTGTCGGATGGGAGATCTTGCGGTCATCGCTGTCGGGTAATAGCCAAGGACGTACTGGGTGCGCAGATCATCGGACACGTGCTCAAGCGCGCGGGCGAGATCGGTCTGCTGAGCGATGGAGTAGGATTTACCGCCGGTGTCGGCTGCGAGCTGCATCAGGGCGTGTTCGCCACCGGTGTCGCGGCCGGCGTCAGCCGTGACAGGGATCAAGATGAGCGAGTAGACCGTCGCGCCAGCGCGCTGCGCGCCCTCAAGCGCGGAGTCGTAGGAGCCGTGATGGGTGGTGTTTTCTCCGTCGGTAATCAGGACGATGACGCGGCGCGTGTTGGGTGCCGACTCCGCGTCGGTGAAGCGCTGGCTGGCGAAGGAGACGGCGTCGTAGAGCGCGGTGGCGTGGCCGTGATGTATGTGACCGAGCGCGGCGTCGATGCGGCGGCGATTGCTGGTGAAGGGGGCGAGTTCGGCGACGGCATCGGAGAAGGCAACGAGGGCTATGCGATCGTGCTGATCCTGGAGTGAGTGGAGGAACGTGCGGGCGGCGGCACGCTCGAGGTGCCGGTAGGGGGCGACGCTTTCGCTTGCGTCGATGGCCAGGACGATGTCGAGCGGGCTGGTGGACGCGTGATCGAAGAAAGCAATGCGCTGGGGGCGATCGTCTTCGGTGAGCTCGAAGTCGGCGGCGGTGAGGTTGGGTACGGGTGCGCCGCGGTCGTCGGTGACGTTGAGGGCGAGGGTAAGCAGGCGGGAGTTGAGTTGGAGCGTCGCGGGCTGCTGAGCTGTAAGGGTGAGCGCGAAGGTAAGGAGGGCTAGCGGAGAGCAGCGAAGAGCGCTGCTCATCGCGCAGGGCCGGCGAGGTCATCGGGGAAGGGCTCGCCATCGGCCCACGCGGCGCCGTCGGCAAATTGCTCCTTCTTCCAGATGGGAACCGTTTTTTTGAGGGTATCGATGACCCAACGGCAGGCGTCGAATGCCGCGCCGCGATGAGCGGAGGCGACGGCGATGAAAACGCTGGTTTCGCCGACGGTCAGGCGGCCGAGGCGATGGACGATCGCGACGTCACGGACGCCGAAGTGCTCGATGGCCTCGGATCGGAGGAGATGCAGCTGCTGCAGGGCCATCTGCTCGTAGGCTTCGTAGTCGAGGTGCAGGGTCTGGCGGCCGCGGGTATTGTCGCGAACGATGCCGTCGAAGACGCAGACAGCTCCGTCGGCTCCTGACTTAATTGCGCGCTCGATGGCGGCGGCGTCAATGGGTTCGCGGACGAGAGCGATCAGCGGCGTGGACGGCACCGCCGCGTCGAGGCCTCCGCTCACGGGAGGGAGAATTGCGACCTCATCGCCATCCTGGAGGATGCAGCTGCGCGGGCTGTACTGCTGATTGACGGCAATGGCGGCGGATTGAAGCGCGCCTGCGTTCGTGAGGCCCTCGCGGCAGAGGAGTGCCAGAAGATCGGCAACCGAAGCGCCGGAAGTGAGATCGCGCCAGTCTGCGCCGGCAGGGATGATCGTTTTGAGGGCGCCAAAGGCAAGCAGACGGACGCGGATAGCAGTCGAGCTCATAGTTCAAGGATACTGCGGTCCTGATTTATCGGCGAGAGACGGGTTATCATGCGGTGCATGGGCTGGATAGACTCAGCCGACAATTCAAGTCCATAGTTTTCAATACACTGGAGGGTCCATGCTAAAGGGATTTCGCGATTTCGTCCTGCGCGGCAATGTGATGGATTTGGCGGTAGCTGTCATCATCGGCGCAGCATTCACTGCAATTATCACCGCACTTACCGCGAACATCATCAATCCACTGCTTGGCGCGGTGATTGGCAAGCCGAACTTCGACTACCTGGTGGGACATCTTCACGGCGGCGAGATCAAGTACGGGACGTTTCTCACCGCGATCATCAACTTCGCTCTGATTGCTGCCGTGGTGTACTTCTTCCTGGTGCTGCCGACGCAGTATCTGCTCAAGAAATTCAACCCTCCTGCGGCCGAACCGCCAGCCATGAAGGCCTGCCCGCAGTGCCTTGGGGACATCCCGGTGGCTGCCACTCGCTGCAAGTTCTGCACACAGCCCGTTTAAGTTCGACTCGGCCAAGGCTGGGATCATCGCGTACACTCCTAACAAATCCATAGGAGTTTGTTCTGATGCGTCGATCGACAGCCCGTGCCGTTTCGTTATTCGCTTCAATTTTCGCGTTCCAAAGTACTGTGCGTGCTCAAGCGCCGGCTAGCCATGTGTTCGGCTATGAGGATTTTTCGCAGCAAGCCAAGTGGGACCATGCGTTCATGGAGATCCCGAGTGCGAAGCTGGCGGGCGAGGAACTGAAGACCCTGACGGCAGCGCCGCACTGGGCAAGCTCGCCGGAGGACCACCAGACAGCACTGTATGTGGCCGAGAAGTTTCGGGCGGCGGGGCTGCATACCGAGATCCAGCCGTTCCGCGTCTGGCTGAACAAGCCGGTCACGATTGAGATTGAGGCGTTCGACGCTA
>Ga0187887_10001829_pt1 | contig 17786 bp, 15 predicted proteins | sample June2016WEW_7_10_FD_132977 | JGI IMG/M metagenome (GOLD analysis project Ga0187887, IMG submission 132977) | Peatland microbial communities from SPRUCE experiment site at the Marcell Experimental Forest, Minnesota, USA - June2016WEW_7_10 | ecosystem: Environmental > Terrestrial > Soil >...
CGCCGCGACGCATGACCGCGCCGCGACGCATGACCGCGCCGCGACGCATGACCGCGATGTCGGGATCAACGTTCCCCACGAGGGGGTTGCCCGGATGGTGCTTACCCTGAGAGTGATCGACGCGGCACGACACCGCTTGTGGCTCGTTACCGGCGCCGACAAGGCGGCGGCGCTGAAGAAATTGTGGCTCGGCGACGCATCGGTGCCTGCCGGGCGCGTCGTGCGCGAATCGGCAATCATATTTGCCGATGCGGCAGCGGCCGTCGAACTGCCCGCGCAGATCCGGTCTCCCCACTGAAGCGGCGGCCGGCTCACTCAAAATCCCGCTGTGCTCGAAGAACGCGGGCCATTCGTTGGCGTGAGCAGACTTGCCAATACCGTGATCAGAAAGTTGAGACCCAGCGCTAGAAAGCCTGCGCTCAAGCCGAACAACGGATCGCGATGGCTGAGCATGAGAAACACGGCGGCCGCCACTCCGCAAATCATCCCGCCGAAGACTCCCGATGCGGTGACGCGTTTCCAGTAAAGACCGAGGACGACACCGGGGAAGAATTGGGTTACACCGGCATAGCCGGTCAAGAGCATCGACACCAGCGTGGTGGAACTGTAGATCGCGAGACCGAGACTGATCAGGCCCAGCACGATGACCATCGAGCGCGCCAGTTTGGCAACTTGATCATCCGTCATGGCGGGCGCAAACACCGGCCGATAGAGATTCTTGGCGAACAGCGTGGCCGCGGTCAGAATGAAAATGGCCGCGGGCACCATGGCGGTGAGCGCGCCGGCGCCACCGACCACCCCGAGAAACCAGGGCGGGAAACTGTCACGCACCACCGTCAGCATGGCCAGATCACCGCTGGCCAAGCCGGGCACGAGCAGAACGGCGGCAAAGCCGGCGAAGAAGATAAAGACCAGCGTGAGGGTGTACAGCGGCATGACGACGGCGTTGCGGCGTAATGTGTCGGCACTCCTGGCGGTGAAGGTCGCCGCAAACGCGTGCGGCCACATATAAAAGCCCATCGACGTGAGTAACACCGTGGAGATGAACCAGGCATGCCCCAGGTTGGTGGTGGCGCCTGGCATCGTGAGGTGTCCCGGCCGAGCATGTGCCAAGGCGGCGAACATGGGGCCGATGCCGCCAAAGTGGATCAGCGGGATGCCTATGCCAATGGCGAGCGTTGCGAACACCATGAGCGCATCCTTCACGACGCTGACCCACGCCACCGCCCGGACTCCGCTCGCAAAGACGAATGCCGCCAACGACACCACGGCTACCGCCATGGCAGGCGTGCGGCCTATGCCGTCATAGCTCGCGACCGAGACGATGATGCCGATGCCGGTGAGCTGCAACTGCAGATACGGTATGAAGCACACAATGCCCACGACGCAGACAAACCCGGCCAGATACTTGTTGCCGTAGCGCACGCTGAAGAAATCCGATTGCGTCTGCATTCCATGCTTGCGGCCCACCTCCCAGATCTGCGGCAGGATGAAGAACGACACGACGTAGGCCAGCGTCAGGTACGCCAGCACGTATAGCGTCGGGCCGCCGCGCGAATAGGCCCAGCCGCTGGCGCCCAGAAAGGCAAACGTGGTGTACACCTCGCCGGCCATCAGCAGGAACACGAGCACCACACCAAAGCCGCGACCACCCACCGTCCACTGCTCGAGGTCCATCTTTCGATGCACACCGGCCAGAAAGCCGATGACCGCGCCGATGGCGACAATGACGAAAATCATCGTCAAGGAGATCGCTGCGCTGCTCATCGGGCGCGGCGACCGCGCTTCTCGCACGCGGTTTCCCACGCATATGCCGCCCACAGGCATGCGCTGGTGAGTACGATCCAACAAATGAGCCAGAACAGATTGAACGGCAGACCAAAAAGCACGGGATCGATTCGATCCCAAAGCGAGACCGAAAAGCACATCGCCGCAAACGGAATCAGCCCGAGCAGCAGAGCCCCGGCTGATGGCTTCTTCACGGCGACCGGTAAATCGCAGAGTGAGGCATCAGCTGGACTGATCGGGATGGCAAGCGGAATCCATGATTCTGCGCATTCTTGATTATTGCAACGCCAATGACCAATCCATAGTCTGCTCCAAAAACTTAGTCCTCGAGACATCGAAAGTCAATTAGCAAGGTCTGGATTGCCTGCGCAGGGACGCCTCCCCACGTCTATTCAGCGCCCTATGTACGGTAGAGCACGGCGCGGCATGCAAGGCAAGCGGACAATCTAACGTTGCCAGCCTTGGTGACAAGGTCGGCGGCTGGACAGCCATTACCGGTACCTGGACACGCTATGACGATCGAATCTGAACGTGGATCTCTCCACCGTGCCGGGTAAATTCCTCACCCAAGTGCTTGGGCAAAGCGGGCACGTACAGACGTTAGTAAAGCAATCCATCGAAGAGCTATTCCTGGTCGATACCGGCCCGACGAATGCTCTCGAAAAAATTGAGGCCGTCGCAAGCAAACTGCAAGACGCGTGCGAAAGACTAACGGCGGTGAATCAGGCGCTTGAGGTTGAAATCCGAGATCGCACCATGGTCGATCATCAATTGGCTGCGGCGGTGGAACAGGAGGAGGGTGCTCGCAAAGCCGCTCTGCATGACCAGTTGACCGGTCTGCCGAACCGCTTGCTGTTCAAGGATCGGCTGGAACATGGAATTGCTCAGGCGAAACGGCATCAGTGGATCCTGGCGGTGATGTTCCTGGATCTGGACAATTTCAAAACCATAAACGATACCTATGGGCATCCGGCAGGCGACGTCGTTCTGCAGACTGTTGCAACGCGGATCGCGCGCAACGCGCGCAATGAAGACACGGTCAGCCGCCATGGTGGCGACGAGTTTTTATACTTGCTGACTTCTCTGCACGAGCAAAAGGACGTTGCGATGATTGCCGCAAAAATCCTCAAGGCGATTCAAGCGCCATGCGAGGTGTGCGTAGGCGATGTCATCATCAATTTATGTCCCGAGGTCAGCATCGGGATCTCGGTATTCCCGAAAGACGGCGCCACGGCGGAAGCGTTGATCAGAAATGCGGACGAATCCATGTACCGCGCCAAAGAGCAAAAATCCGGTGTTGCATTTGCACAATAGAAGTCCGCATGGCTCGTGTGTGGTGCCGTACAGACGGCCGACCGGGGGGGGGGAGATAATATCCCATGATGCTTCACGAATTCTTGACCTCGAATCGTCCGCTGTTGATCAGTCGTTGCAGAGACAAGGTCGCCAAACGGTTCGAGCCCACGGAGACCCTGGCCACGGTAGATCACGGCGTGCCGCTATTCCTCCAGCAGCTGGTCGAAACTCTTCGAGAGGAGCAAGGAACGCCCGGCCGGGCTTTCGAGTCAGAGCCGACGCCGGCGCCAACGGACATCGGCCGCGCTGCTGCGTTACACGGCGCTGAATTGCTGCGTCGCGGTTTCACCGTCGACCAAGTGGTGCACGACTATGGAGATGTGTGCCAGTGCGTGACGGCGTTGGCGGTCGAGCAGAACGTATCCATCTCCACAGACGAATTTCGCACGCTAAACCGTTGTCTCGACAACGCGATAGCGGACGCCGTGGCGGCGTTTGGGTCTGCGCGCCAGACCTCGATCGAGCGCCAAACGGAAACCTTGCAGCAGCGCCTGGTTGTTTTCGCCGCGGAACACCGACGGCTGATCGATATCGCCATTCAGTCACTCGGTGCCATCAAAACCGGCAATATTGGAATAAGCGGAGCGACGGGCACATTGCTCGCTCATGCCTTGGATGAACTACGCTCCCTGACTGACCGGACCCTTCCCGAGATTGTGCTCGCTTCCCCAAGCGCCAAAGCGGTGTCTGCCTAGGTTCTGCCGGAGCACGGCACGGAAGCCGTGGGCTTTTGGAGAGATGCGTTCCGCCGGGGTCCGGCTCGTGCTTAGCTCAACGGCTCGCTTCCTGCGCAACCGCTTCCGCCGCCGACAAGCGTTCCGATTTGCGATCCGGCCGCATGTCACGGATGTCGCCGGTATGCAAATCCACCGCGTACACGACGGTCCCGAGCAGCGTGGCCTGAATACTGGCGAGCAGAATGGGCTGCGCAGAGCCGTAGCGTTCTGTCTCGAGGTTGCCGGACGAATCTCGCCTGATGAGGCGACGTGCGACCAAGCAGTTTTCGATCGGCTCGCAGTTCTTCTTCGCCAAGAGCAAAATAGAGCCGGACTTCATGTCCTTGAGTTTCGGATAATCGAGGACGACGAGAACCATGCTGCTGGACAGCTCATTGGTTGAGAGCGCTGAACCTGCCATGAGCAGGGAGCTTCTGCCGGCCACGACAATCTTCTTCGCGTCATCGATCGCGGCGAGCGCGGTACGAACGTCATCGGGGGACATCGACACGGTTGAGCCCTCGGCGCGCACTGGAGCGTTTGCGAGTACCGAACAGATGAGCAACCCAACGGCCATATTCCTCATAAGTGATCTCCCCACGGAAGTAATTACCTCGCTGGGCCCCGCCATGAATCAAGCTCATGCTGCATCGCGTCCGTTGACTGCGGCTCGCTGAGGGCGAATACGCACCACCCTAGGCCTCAAATCGCCGGCGATCCGATACGGCGTCGACAAATTACGATATGTAATGCGATATCGTGAGGTGCGACGGACGGGCTAAAAGCGTCCGGGCCGCATCACCAAGGAACGGTCCGGCCCAGGTAGTCGAGGTACTCGAGACGGGATTGCCCTGCTTTTTGAGCAGGACGTTCACCAGGTTCGGAACGCTGTCCTCTAAGCTCAGGGGAGCCTCGGGTCTACCAACTCCGTACGGACCCATCCGGCGGCCATCAGCACCATCGCACGCGATTTCCCCGATTGACGGGCTGTGTAGCTGCGCATGAACTGGTGGAAGGCCGCCTTGCTGCCGCGATAGACCTCTTGCATCCCTCTGACATTGTTCGTGACGCGGCCTTGCCCGGATGACATCACACCGATGAGGCCGTCTACAGAGACAAGATCCTACAGAGACTCAACCACTCGCAGGGGACACGAGGATCCAAGCGGCGGCACGGATGGCATGATGTCGTCCTCGCTTAATGACATTTATATGACGGCCCAACGCGCCGCCGCTTCGCGCCCGCTCGAAATGGCTCATCGGTGGCATACAGTACAGAACAACGGCGGCTTACAGCGTAGGCTGAATTTTCCGCTCTTGAGCCTGCCACATAGCCTGACCTCCGTTCGCATTCGAAGATTTCGTGAGAACCGCGATGAAAACACAGATATTGGCCGCCATCGGCGAGAAAGAACTGCAGCCGCTGACACTCTTGAACTCGGCGCTGGCGGCGAACGACAGAATCAAGTTCGCTTTTTCCTTGTTGCAAATGGCGGCATCCCATGCGGCGCACCCGGACCGGCCAACGAGCACATTGAAACAGGAGCGCGTGGCTTGCGGCATAGACGATCCGGAACTCGACGGCGTGTCAGCCGGATCGCATATGGCAGGCGCCGCTTGCTGCATTCCCGCTGCTTCACGCATTCTGCGACGGATTGCGGATGACATCCGCATCATGGCCACCCCCTTGCTTGCCTCGAGGCCCAATGGGCTCGCTGCACGAGTGGATGGCTTAATGCGTACACTCCCGACAGGCGCCGATGACCTGCTCGACCCGCACGCCATTGCTGCGATGACCCAAATCGGGGCGGCCGGCGCGGACAGTCTGCATCAACTGGTCATGGATATGCACAAGCAACTGTATGCCATGCAGGCGGATCTTGCCGAAGAGACGGTGGACGGCGCCGCCGCGTACGGTCTCGCGGACGCCGACCGGCCGCTGGTATCGGCATTCATGAAGGGGGTCAACCGGACGGCAAAGGTCAAATTTGGGCATCCGGGTTTGGCGACGACCGCGACCCGCGCCGCTGATCAGCTCGTCGTTCAAAACGACATTGGCACGACCGATGCCCACGTGATCGTCATCCGCGTCAAGCTTCTCGCGGTCACGGTCACTTATACCGACGTGCATCCCGAACGGCTCGCATTCTTCCAAGAGATGCTCAAGAGCCGCGCCTTGATATGGGACCAAGGTCGCCAAGCGCTGCTGGCCGACAAGGAACCGTTTTACCTCACGAACGGACGGCACGAATGCTCGGACGCTGCGGCGTGTGGGGACTTGCTCGAATTTCTTGGCTCGCGCCTGGTGTTCTTGATCGATTGGAACCGCGCCCGAAAGCAGTTGCGAACGTTCCTGCGCCGTGCGGACCGCCTGGCGCTGTTGGGCTGGGCCGCCGAGACGGAGCTCGGGCATCGCGGCTTCCTGGAATTGGGCGGGGCGCGGATGGTAAATCAGGCAATCGAAGCCACCGCCGCTTCCTCGATGCGCTTCGGCGACCGACTCTGCGACGTGCTGGGCGATACACAGACCGTGGAGTTTCTGAAATCAGCCTTCCGCGCGGCGGCCGACGGCATGCTGGCCGGCGATTCGCACACGCTGATTCATGATCGTGTGCGAGTGACGCTGGCCGCCCATTTCAACAACGAGGAGCGACAACTTCTGCAGTTGGCCGGTGAACATGCCGGGCTTATTTTCGAAATCGCCACCCTGGTTCGGAGCGCGTTGCGCAGCGGGGAGGAAATTGGAGACAAACATGTGCTGCGGGCGGCCCGGTACGAGCATGATGCGGACCAATTGGTCCGCGATACCCGGGAAGCCGTGCGCCGCCGCGGCGACCATGCGGTGTTCCTGCAGTTGCTGGAAGCCGCGGACGATGCGGCGGACGAACTGGAGGACGCCGCGTTCCTGCTCAATATCGAGACCTTGCAGGGCAAGGCACTGGAGTCATTGCAGGGATTGGCGGACCTGCTCGTAGACTCATCGCAGGAATGGATCAAGGCATTGGGGCATGCGGCTCAAATCGGTCGTTCGGCGAGCGCGCTGGAAGCCGAGGATTTCTTGACGGCGATCGATCGCGTCACGGCCATCGAGCATGAGGCGGACGATGCTCAACGCACGGTGGCCTCGAGTGCGATCCAACATTCCGGTGACTTTCGCCAACTGCATCTGTTCACGGCGATCGGCGCCAAGCTCGAGGCTGCCGCGGACGCGCTGAAGCATGCCTGCTTGATCCTGCGTGATCATGTACTCGAGGATGTCATCGATGGCTGACTATTACGCCATCCTTCCGGGTGCCGTGCTGCCCAAGTGGGGCGCCGCGGAAGTCGGCAACAAAGCCTGGAACTTGATGCGCTTGGTGCATGCCAACATGCCAGTGCCGCCGGCCTTCGTCCTGCCGACGACGTGGTGCCGGCGTTCGCCGGCCGAATCGACCGTGCAGATCAAGCAGGCCTTGACCGCCGGTATTCAACGACTGGAGACAGCCACCGGTCTGCAACTGGGATCGACACGCCGGCCTTTGTTGGTCTCGGTCCGGTCAGGCGCGGCAGTGTCGATGCCCGGCATGATGGAGACCGTGTTGGACGTGGGTCTCAACAACGCAACCGTCGACGCGCTCATCCGCATGACCGGCAATCCAAGACTGGCCTGGGACAGTTACCGGCGCCTAGTCCAAGGCTACGCGGACGTCGTGATCAACCTGCCTACGGCACCCTTTGACCGTCTGGTCGATGAGGAGCTGCAGCGAGCGGGCGTGGACACCGAACGCGATCTTGATCACCGGAGCCTACGCGCGCTGACGCTGGCCATGCTCGAGTGTTACCGCACGATGGCCGACAGAGCCTTTCCAACCGATCCCTATGAACAGCTCAGCGCAGCCACCGCGGCGGTGTTTCGCTCATGGGATGCGCCCAAGGCGGCGAGCTACCGCCATCTCAATGCCATCAATGATGCCGACGGCACAGCCGTGACCATTCAGAGGATGGTATTTGGCAACGCGGGCGGCACATCCGGCGCCGGCGTGGGCTTCACGCGCAACCCAGCAACCGGTGCGCGTGAATTCTATTTCGATTTTAAATTCGACGCGCAAGGCGAGGATGTCGTGGGCGGTCGACAATCGCTATCCGACAATGAACGGCTGCCCAAGGTGCTACCGGCCGTCTGGTCCCAGCTGAACAACCTCTGCCGGGAACTCGAATCGCTGTTTCGCGATGTTCAGGATTTCGAATTCACCGTGGAATCAGGCAAGCTCTACCTGCTCCAGACCAGGAACGCCAAACGCACCGATTGGGCGGCGGTGAGCGCTGCGGTGGACATGGTGGCCGACGGGCTTCTGCGGCCCCCGGAAGCATTGGCTCACCTCCAGGGTATCCGGCTGGACACCGTAGCGCGGGCAAATCTCGCGCCGCCGCCGCCGTTGGCGGTTGCGCAAGTGGCAAGCCTCGGCGCAGCGAGTGGCGCCATTGCCCTTGACTCGCAAGCCGTTGCACGCCTGTCGGCCGCCGGAGCGCCGGCGATCCTGGTGCGGCGTCATACGGTCACCTCCGACGTTGATGGTATGGCGCTTGCGGACGGGATTTTGACCGGGTCGGGCGGTCGCACGTCGCATGCCGCGGTCATCGCCCGGCAACTCGGAAAAGTCTGTCTGGTCGGCTGTTCCTCGCTCGAGGTCGATGTCGACAACCGCGTGTGCCGCATCGGCGCGACGCAATTAAAGGAAGGTGACTTGCTGTCTCTCGACGGCAACACCGGGGCGGTGTATCCGGGCCGATTGGTACCCCTCGTCGAACGCCCGGTCGCGGCCCTGGCTACTATTGCCACATGGGCCACGCGCACGGGAACGGCGTGATCCCCGGTCCGTCACAATCACGGCTTCGAAAGCTCGTCGCTGCCGGCTTTTTGCGCGGTCAATTTGACCCTGACGAGATTACCGGCAAGCAACGGAAGGAATGCCTTTATGCGCGCTCCTTCCGCCAGCCTTTGGTACTCCTCGAGAAACACTTCCCGCACCCTGGCGATCGTGGTGTGCGTCTCGCGCGACAACAATTCAATCGTCCATTGCTCTTGCTCGAGGATCAGAGAGTCCGGTGAATGGCCGGTCATGGTTCGACCTCAATTCGGCCACACGGAGCGTGCAGGTATCGGCACACTATGCGGGGCGGAACGGTAGAAGTTGTGGGTGGAGGCAGGGAGGATCGAAGCTAGTATGAGCGTGGCGATCGACCACGTCCGTTCTCTAACGCACACGGAGATGCAGCGGGACGTCATTTCGCGCTGTTTCATTCTTGGTTGGAGTATCTCGACTCAAAGCGCGTCTGCACGCGACCGATGGAGTCGCGGATTTCGGGTGGCAGCGGGACGGGTTGATGCTCGGCGACGATCCCTGCCAGGTGCGCATCGATGCGCTCGAACAGATCCAGGTCCGGCTTGTCGCCGGTGCTCAGCGGGATGTGCGGACCCAGGTAACGCGCGGGCCAGAGCTGATCGCGGCAATGAGCGGCTGTATGTGTCCGCGCCAAGTAGTTGCCGCGCGCTCCCACCTGGTTGGCGAGACTGAGGGCCAGGGTATCCGCATTGATCCTCACGCCCTGCCACATGGTGCGAAGCAGTCCGGCTAGTTCGTCGCAAAGACACAAGGCCTGCAGGGAGAAGGTGATGCCCTCGTCCAACGAGCCGAGGTAGTCGAGCGTCGCCGGACGGCTGTAGAACGCCTGCATCATGCCCGCCGAGATCTCCCAGACTGCGTCCTGGTTGAAGCGGCGCGCGACCGAATGCCCTGCGAATCCGGTGAATGATGGAATGCCGAGATGGCGCCGCACCTGATGCGCGGCCATGTCCGCGAGCGACGCCTGCGGGAAATTCCCAATGCCGCCGGTCGAAGGCTCCATGAAGCAGATATCCGAGCTCCCGACCACGAAGGAGCCGGGGCGTGCAAGCTGGCCGAGAACCATGGCCGCGAAATCCGTGGCCAGGCTGTTTGCCATGCAGCCAGCCAAGGTGATCGGAGTCGAGGCGCCGCCGATGGGCAAGGTGCCGACGCTGATTGGCACGCCGGCGCGCGCGCCCATGATGATCTGGTCGCTGTGCGTTCGCCAATAAGACAGGGGCAGCGGAGTGACGATTTGAAGAAAGTACGGCTTCCGCTCCAATTCCTGCCGCGAGGTACGCACGGCCGCCGCCATGTCGATCGCCGCCTGGAATGATTCCGGATTCTCGCAGAGATACTCGAGAGGCTTTGAGGTATTTTCAATCAGAATTGCAAATTCATTGACCTCTCCGAACATATCCGACCGGGGCACATCCTTGCATGCCACACACATACCGTCGATGTTGGGCAGCGCGTCGGCTACGCGGGCGATGGTGGCCAGATCGTTGCCGGTGCTCTCGCGTCTCTCCCCACTCACCGGATCGTAAACTTTGATGCAGGTCATGCCCGGCAGGAACCAGGTGTGCGAGGTGTCCAGCTCGATGTAGTCGTGGCCCATGCGATCCCAGAGCCGCGCGCTCTTCGCCATCGTACCCAGCGCGGCGCGCACCAGCGCGGGATCGAAGCGCACGATCCCGTCGGCGCTCGCATTGCAGCCCGCCGCGCTCAGCAAATCTATCGCCTCGGTGCCTGGCTCGAACGCGCAGCCGGTGTCACGAAGCAACTGCAGGGCCGCCTCAATCAGCAGCTCGACGTCCCGCTGCCGCAGCAGCTCATACGCAGGGGTGTGTTCGGCATGGCGTCCCCGATCCGGTACCGTCGTTGCGATCGCGGGTCCGCGCAGGCGCGGGCGCCGGCGCATCGGTAGTGTTTCTTGCATGGACATCCACGGGCCTTCGAGCGAAAAGATATTTTCTCTATACGCTCGTAAAGTAGCTGGGTCAGTCCGTAGAACCCACATGGACAGAATCTCGAATCTGTGGCCGGATAACCGAAAGGAAGTTGAAATGAGAATCGAATCGCGCTACGCGCCGCTCTTCGAGCCCTTGAAGATCGGGCCGGTGACGGCGCCGAACCGCTTTTACCAAGTACCCCATTGCACCGGCATGGGCCATGCCTTGCCGCGTACGCTGGCGGCAATGCGCGGCATCAAGGCCGAAGGGGGCTGGGGCGTCGTATGCACCGAGTACTGCTCGATTCATCCGAGTTCCGATGATCACCCATTTCCCTATGCATCGATCTGGGATGACGGCGACATCGCGAACCTCGCCGCGGTCGCCGATGCCGTGCATGCACACGGCGCCCTGGCGGGCATCGAGCTCTGGCACGGCGGCAGCTACGTTGCCAATCTTGCCAGCCGAGTGCCGTCGTTAGGGGTCCGTTCGATGCCCTGCCGGACGGATCCTGTCCAATCGCAGCGGATGGACCGCGGCGATATCGCACGCTTGAGGCAGTGGCATCGTCAAGCGGCGCTGCGTGCACGTTCTGCGGGATTCGACATCATCTATGTCTACGCCACGCATGGATACCTCGTGTCTGAATTTCTTTCACGCAGTCTGAACGACCGGGTCGATGAGTATGGTGGCTCGCTTTGGAATCGCACACGGCTGTACCGCGAGCTGCTGGAGGACACCAAGGACGCGGTCGGGGATCGCTGCGCCGTGGCGACGCGCTTCAGCGCGAACGGTCATGGCGATGAGCATTTGAGCGGCGAGGAGGCCGAAGAGGTCCTCGATACACTCGGTCCGCTCCCCGACCTGTGGGACATCGTGGTCGACGACTACGAGGAGGAAATGGGTTCCTCGCGCTTCGTGAAGGAGGCGGCCTTCGAGTCGCGTGTCCAACGCGCGCGCGAGTTGACCGGGCGGCCGGTCGTGAGCGTCGGCAGGTTCACGTCGCCGGACATCATGCTGCGCCAGATCAAGAGCGGTTTGCTCGACTTCATCGGCGCCGCCCGACCGTCCATCGCCGATCCGTTCCTTCCCACCAAGATCCGTGAAGGACGTGTTGAGGACATTCGCGAGTGCATCGGCTGCAACATATGCTACGGGCACAACTTTCGCGGCGCGGCGCTGCGCTGCACGCAAAATCCAACCATGGGCGAGGAATGGCGCAGCGGCTGGCACCCGGAGCTGGTGCCCGCAGGACAAGGCGCCGTATTGATCGTGGGTGCCGGACCGTCGGGGCTGGAAGCCGCCCATATTCTTGGAAAGAGGGGCTTTACCGTGACACTGGCGGATGCAGAGCACACGCCGGGCGGTCGCGTCACGCGCGAAAGCCGTCTGCCAGGACTCGCCGAGTGGGCGCGGGTCCGCGACTACCGCACCGGTCAGTTGAGTCGCATGAACAACGTGTCGATCTATCTGGGCAACCGGCTGACGGCCGCGGACGTGCGTGAGTTCGATGCGGACTATGTATTGATCGCAACGGGAGCGCGCTGGCGCCGCAGCGGCCTCGGTCGGTCGCACCCCGTGCCCGTGGCGATGCTGGAGGGCGACGTGCTGACTCCGGATGACATCATGGACGGCGCGCGGCCTCAGGGCCCGGTGACCGTGTTCGACGATGACCACTATTACATGGGTCCGGTCTTGGCGCTGCTGCTCGCGCGCGCAGGCGCACAGGTCAGTTACGTCACCAGCGAGGGCCATGCGGGCGCGTGGAGCGCCTACACCGCCGAGCAGTTCCGCACGCAGCGGGAGTTGCTCGAGGCAGATGTTGAAATCATCGTAAATCACGTCGTGGAGAGCTACGACGGGGCAACCGTAACGCTCGGCTGCATCTACACGGGACGAATGCACACGCGCGGCGCGCAGAGTCTCGTGCTGGTCACATCGCGAGAACCGGAGGACTCGCTCTACCGCGAGCTGGTTGCACCGGAGGTCGAGGAAGCCTCGTCTCGGATCATACGAATCGGTGACTGTCGCCAGCCCGCGATCATTGCCGCGGCGGTGTATTCGGGGCACAAGACCGCTCGAGAACTGGGCGAGCAGTTGGATGCGGTGCCGCGCGCGCGCGACCGCGTCGAAATCGGACGATAGCCGTGCCAACGCTCGTAGTGGCAAAATCCGCCCTGGATCAACATAATCGCCGGATGCCGATGGTAAAGTCCTCCACCGTCCCCATATTTGGAATATTGCTGCCCTGCATGATCGCGTCGCGTCCAGGAGGAACGAATGAATGACCAGACCGGCCGCCGGCCGCCTCGAAATTGGCCGGCCCTGTTGATGTTTGCAATCACGTTGGGGATAGCCCTGACGCTGGTTCCCTGGTATGGGATCGCCCACGGTTACACCCTCGCCGCTTGGGTGTCATTCGCCGTGCTCTTGAGCGTCACCGAACTGTCGATCACCTGCGGATATCACCGCCTGTTTTCGCACGCCGCCTATCAGGCGCACCCGGCCCTGAAAGCAGTCTTTCTTTTATTCGGCGCCATGGCTCTGCAGAATAGCGCCTTGGTCTGGAGCGCCGGCCATCGCGTGCATCATCGATTCATCGACGATCCGGAACGGGATCCCTATTGCGCGCGGCGTGGTTTCTGGTTTTCGCACATCGGCTGGATGCTGCGCAACTACCCGAGCGGTGACCCGGATTTGAAGTACGTGCGGGAACTGCAAAACGACCCCCTCGTGGCATTTCAACATCGGCATTACCTGGCACTCGCCGTCGGCATGAATGTCGGGGTGCCGCTGCTGCTGGGTTGGGCGTTCGGCAACGTCGTGGGCATGCTCTTGCTTGCCGGGGTTTTGCGCCTCGTCATCAGCCACCACCTGACATTTTGCATCAATTCCCTGGCGCACATCGTCGGCACCCGTCCCTACTCGACGGCCAACACCGCACGGGACAACGGAGTGGTCGCATTGCTCACGTTTGGCGAGGGATATCACAATTTTCATCACCAATTCGCGCACGATTACCGCAACGGCGTGCGCTGGTGGCAATGGGATCCCTCCAAATGGTTGATTGTTGCATTGCACTGGGCGGGGCTCGCCAAGAATCTGAAGCGGGTGCCCTGGTTCAAGATTCGACGCGTGATGCTCGAGACCCAGTTTCTCCGGGCGAAGCAAGAACTCGCCCGCCAGGCGGGCTCCCCTCGATTCGATGAATTGCGCCGGCGTGTGGCGGAAGAGTATGAAAGCTTCAGCAAATCAGTCGCGGCCTGGACCGCGCTGCGCGAGCAATCGATTGCAGATGCGAAGCGTGCTTTGGTCGATCGGTGGGAGAAATCCAATCTGCCGTCCGGACTCAAGGCTCTCGAGGATGGTTTGCACGAACAGTATCGGCGCATGCAGCGTATCGGAGCGGAATTGGGCTCTGCGCGCGCTTGAGCCGTTCCCTGAGAAAGCCATCGCGATCGGGAATCGATCACGCATATTTCCCTGATCGGCTCCACAGCCGGTAAGTGTTTCCTCCATGGCGCTTTGCGTGAAACATGGCGTCGTCCGCGTTTCGCAGCAAGGTTTGCGGATCGTTGCCGTCATGGGGATAGAGCCCAATCCCGATACTTGCGGTGACCACGAGGCTATGCTGGGCGACCGAATGCGGCGCGCTGAGCGCGTGCAGGATTTTCTCGGCAAATAGGACGGCGTCGCTCGGGCGCGAGATTTCCGACAAAAGCACGACAAATTCATCGCCTCCGAAACGGCCGACGGTGTCGGTACTGCGTACGCATTGCTGCAAAAGGCGCGCTACCGACTCCAATAGCTGGTCACCCACCGCATGTCCGAACGTGTCATTGATCAGCTTGAAACCATCCAGGTCCAAGAACAGAACTGCGGCTTCGCAGTTGTGGCGGGTGGCCAACGCGATGGCCTGCGTCACCCGGGATTCCAGGAGCAAGCGGTTAGGCAGCCCCGTCAGTGCGTCATGGTGGGCGGCATAGGCGAGCTTCTCGGTGATGGCACGCGCGACGCTTACGTCGCGAAGAACTATCACCGCACCAATGACATCTCCATCATCATTCTTCATGGGTGCCGAGGAGTGTTCGATTGCGACTTCGGATCCATCCCGCCGAGTCAGGATTCCACTCGCAGCGGCGCTCCCGATGTTTATGGTCCGATTCGACGACTGCAGCGGGACCGGCGCGGATTTTCGTCCGTTGTCCTCGGTGATGGTAAGCACTTCTTGAAGGGGCCGCCCGGTCGCGTCCGTGCGCGACCAGCCTGTCATCTTCTCAGCACTGGGATTGAGGTAGTTCACATTACCCGCCAGATCGATGCTGACGACCGCGTCACCGATGGAATTCAGCGTGCCTTGGGCGCGTTCTCTTGCCTCGAATAAATCGTCCTTCTGAGCTTGGCGCTCAGTCTTGGCTGGATCACCTCGGACCACGAGACCGGTCTTCAGCGGCAAATCCCCGCGCGCGGTTATGTCGCGAATGGTGCTTAGGACGAGCAGTCCGTCCTCGGTTTGCAGGGCGCTCAGGCGGATTTCGACGAGAATCTCCGAGCCGTTCCGATGTCGTCCGTACAACCGCCGATTCGCACCCATCGGGCGCAAGCGCGGATTCTGCGCGTACCCGGCCCGCAGAGCCGGATGATCCTTCCGGAACCGCTCGGGAAGGAGCATTTCCACCCGCTCGCCAACCAACTCCTCACTCCGATAACCAAACAGCGTTGCCGTGTGGTGGTTCGCATAAATAATCGTCCCGCGCGAGTCGGCGATGATCATCGCGTCCGGAGCCGCGTCGAGTAATTCGCTCGCGTGTGCTTTGATCATTGGCTTGCGTCCGCATGAATCCCAGGTAAGGCATGGCCGTGGCGAAGAATCCCGAATCTGGGGATAACTCGCATGTATGATTACTAACACCCGGGAAGATCGCGGGTTAATCGTGCCTTATGCCTCGGCGATGTGGAATCCGTGGTTACCCCCAGCGTATTTCGGCGTTCCGCTAGGCGGTTAGAACGACTCGCTCACAGCACTCCCGCGCGTCCCGCCCATGTAGCAACGTAGCTCTTGAGGAAGGACGTGAACTCATCCGCCCCGGGCGGCAGCTCCCGGGCGCGGCTGCTGATCAGGTGAAAGTCGAAGCGCACCACGGGATTGATCAGTTGGCTCATCACAACCTTTCGGTTGCGGCACGCCGGCACCCCAAACGACGGAATCACGGCGATGCCCTCCTCTGCTTCGACCAGGGCAATCTGCGTGTCGAGCAGGTTGACGGTGGATCCGATCCGAGCCTTTACACCGGCTCGCGCGAGGTGCCTGTCGATGAGTTGTTGATGTGGGTGGTCGGACGATAACGAGATCAGCGTCTCGCCATCGAGTGCCGACCACGTCGTTGTTCTGCGAGGCGAAATGTCGTCCTTGGAAGCCCGAGCCACCATCAGGGAGAAACGGAAGAATGGCTCGCGACGCATATCGGCCATGGCCTTGAATATCCCCAGGCTCATGTCCAGCTTACCGGCCTCAACCATCTTTATCAGGGTCGGCAGGTCAGCGTCGAACAGCTGAATCCGCACGTCGGGCCGCAGCTTTCGAAACTCACGCATCGCCGGCGGCAGAATGTTGGCGGCCACGAGTGGCGTCGTGCCGAGCGATATCTGCTGGTGAGTATGCTTGGCGCTACGTGCGATATTTGCAATTGCGGCATCGAGCTCCTCCAGGCTTCGCTGAATGACGGCGAGCAGCTCCCTGCCGTGAGGCGTCAGCTCCACGTGGCGGGTGGTGCGGTCGAACAGCCGGAAGCCGACGCGACTTTCCAGCTCTCTGATCAGCACGCTGAGCCCGGATGGCGTGATGAAGAGCGCTTCGGCGGCGCGCGTGAAATTGCGGTGTTGCGCCACGAGGCGAAACGCGCGCAGCTGCCGGGTAGTGACTTCCATTGTTGATATTTTATCACTACTAGTTGAACACCTGGAACTTAAGGTTCACATGGAGCCGGCGTATAAAAGTCGCCGTGAGCTCTGACGGATGGCGTCGGCTCTGGGAACAAAACATCAAAACACTTGGAGATCGTCATGCCTCCTATCGAAAATAGCGCTCTTGGATCGATTGTTCTGGTGCACGGCGGATTCGTCGACGGTTCGGGCTGGGAGGGCGTCTACCGGATCCTGAAAAAAGACGGCTATCGCGTCAGCATCGTGCAAAATCCGACCACCTCACTTGCCGACGATGTGGCCGCCACCAAGCGGGTCATCGACGAACAGAAGGGCCTCGTGATCCTCGTGGGGCATTCCTACGGCGGGGTGGTGATCACCGAAGCCGGCAACGACCCACGCGTCGCAGGCCTGGTCTACATCACCGCGTTTGCCCCCGGGCGTGGCGAATCCGTCGCCAACCTGATCAAGGATCCTCCGCCGGGCGCGCCGGTTCCGCCGATCCTCCCTCCACAGGAGGGCTTTTTGATGCTCGACCAAGCCAAGTTTGCGGCCAGCTTTGCGGCCGATGTGGCGCCGGAGAAGGCGGAATTCATGGCGAATTCGCAGGTGCCGTGGGGCGTCGTCGCGCTCAACGGCGCGATCACCCAGCCCGCCTGGGAGAGCAAGCCGAGCTGGTATCTGGTCGCGACCGACGATCGGATGATCCCCCCGCCCGCTCAGCGGGCCATGTCGAAGCGAGCGGGATCCAGCGTCGTCGAAGTGAAGGGCAGCCACGCGGTCTACGTCTCGCAGCCGGAGGCAGTCGCTGACCTCATCAAGAAGGCGGCGAAGAGTCTTGCGACGAGGTAGGTTCTGCGGCGCGAACGCCGGTAGGAGCCTTCGTGCACTACCGGCGCTCTTTGGCTCAACACCAGCCGCTCATCACCGCGGACCAATTTCGTCCAAATCTGCGACCTACAGGGTCTTTATTTCGCGCGGCAGAAGTCCACCGCCCTGGTCTCGATCGTCCCGGCCCTCCGCCCGGGAGCCGTTTGCGAGCCCCAGTATAGATTCGTATGCGCAATGACCTTCTCCGGCGGCGGTGCCCCCCGGGTCGTTTGATCTTCTGTCGTATGAGCATCGCTCACAAGAGTCGCGTCGTAACCCCGGACGAGTGCGCCATGGAGAGTTGAGCGGATGCAGAAA
>Ga0187887_10001832_pt1 | contig 17766 bp, 15 predicted proteins | sample June2016WEW_7_10_FD_132977 | JGI IMG/M metagenome (GOLD analysis project Ga0187887, IMG submission 132977) | Peatland microbial communities from SPRUCE experiment site at the Marcell Experimental Forest, Minnesota, USA - June2016WEW_7_10 | ecosystem: Environmental > Terrestrial > Soil >...
CGCCACCGCATCGAGCACCTTGCTGCCCTGGATGCGCATCTTTAAGCCCCGAAAATCGTCGGGCATGATCAAGGGCACATTCGCGGTATAGACGTGTGCGCCGTTGTCCCAATAGGCGAGCGGCGTGACGCCTTTGTCCTCGAGCTTCTTGTTGAGATCGGCCATCATCGGGCTCGCCATCATCTGGCGTGCGTGAGTGTCGTCGGTCATCAGGAACGGCAGATCGAAGATGTCGAATTCCTTGACCCCGAGTGGGCCGAATTTGGAGATCGACGGCGCCAGCAATCGCACGGAACCGAGCTGCAAAGCCTCCAGTTCCTCCTTGTCCTTGTAGAGCGAGGAGTTGGGATAGACCTCGACCGTCACTTTGCCGTCGGTATATTTTTCTGCCAATTGCTTGAACAGCAAGGCCGACTTGCCCTTGGGCGCATCCGGCGACACCACATGGCTGAATTTGATGATGAGCGGATCGGCAAATGCGGGCCTGCCGAAGCTTAAGGCTGGCGCCGCGGCGAGCGCTACGGCGGCGTGTTTTATTGCGGCACGTCTGGTGACTTTGAACGCCATGGTATCCCTCCCTGGACGCGGCCGTGGACCGGGTATGGCCCGGCTGCCGCTGCTATCGCTGTACGACCTACGTCTTTTAAGACTTGCCCTTTTAGGCTTGCCTTTTCATAGCGCGAATGCGGCGGCGGGCCAATGCTACACTTTGACCGCCCGGGGTTCGCACGGGCTTTGGGGCGGACAGGCGTTGCCGTCCTCGCGCCACGCTTTTCGCGCGCGAACTGAAAAAATCCCCGTTACGTTCAGCGCGAAACTTAAGGAGCAAAAGGAAAACCGAGGGGTGGTGCCTCGTTATCGCTGTTCGCTATGTAGGTTTCGCCGTCTTTAAGCCCGTCATTGCGAGCGTTAGCGAAGCAATCCAATGCTTTGCCGTCGTCTGGATTGTTTCGTCGTTTCACTCCTCGCAATGACGAAGAAAAAATGGAAGCGGAACGCCAACAGACGCGCGGTACAACCGCCGCACCTGCGGATCCGGCGCCCCCTAAGCGAGGGGGCTCGTCTATCGGCGTTCCACCGCGGTTCTTGCCAAGGAGAGTTTTTCATCCCCATGGCTCCAGCGTCAGGCCAGGCTTCCTGGGACGCGGTCCGCGCGGGCGTTACCCGGCTTCGCCTGTCCCAGTCCAGGGTGGCACCTCCCACTCCGGTCATAGTGCCGGAGGGCATGATGCCCGAGCCGCCCGGGAACGGGGTGTATGGCCCCGCCGCGGGCACCGCACTCGCCCCACCGGCGGAAAGTACCCTTCCCGACGGCGTCCGAAACTTGGACGAGATGGCGGGGTACGTGACTGTAATAAGGACCGACGTCAAGGGCGTTGTCGCGAAAAACATGTCGACGATCGGAAGGGCCGTCTTGATATAGCTTCGGCTGAGCCTGAATATGCAAGCGGAGGGGCAACGACGCTAAGCACCGCGCTCACCTCGGCGTCGACGCAAACTGCACGTCAGCAGGCGGGACGCTCATCTTGACTGAGCGCAATTGTCACAGCCGGGAACAGGCGCCGAGGCCACGAGTGCGGAACTGAGCGCAGCAAAAACCGTTTAATCAGCAACGATTGCCGGCGGTCCTCGGCGATCCGCTGGATCATCGGAATTCAGGCGATGGAAACTCCCAGGTCTGGAGCGGTGGCGTGAATGAAATGATGCGCCCGGGAAACATCCTCTATTTGACAGCAAGCATTATTGCCGGGCTCATCGCGCTTTGGGTCGTATGGGCCTATGTGGACAACGCTGAAATGGGCGAACACATCGTCCAGGTCGTCCCCTTAATGTTCGCTGGAGCTATTTGGTTGTTGGCCCGGCTTGGCCGAGACCTTCTTGCTGGACGCTGACTGTAGCCCGAACTGGATCAGTTTTGTTTCCGAAAGCAGAGATCGGCCGTGTTATGAGGCCATGCTCTCACGCATCGCACCCCCGCCGCGCGACATCAGCGCGCCGGGATGGCGGATCACATTGGCGGCGAGACGGTGGGCGGCGGCGGTGTCGGCGGGCACGAGCACTTCGGATGCAGTGCCGGCGGCTCTTTGTCTTGAGCGTGGCAACGCATGATGCTAGCGTTGTCGCAAGAATTTTCCGAAATGTCTTTGCGATGGCAGGCAATCTCCACAACCAGATTTTGGCGGTGGGAATTCAGATCGGTCTTGTCGGCATCGCCGCGCTGGTGGCGATGTGGACCGCGCATTTGGCGCTATTTCGCACCGGCAGCTTTGCCGCCTGGATTGGGCTTGTCGTCGTCATCCAGAACATCGTCGGTTCGTTATTCAACTCGCATCTGTTCGATTTTACGCACGGTGCAGCTTACGTGATCGGCGTCGGAATCGCCGGCGGGATCGTATTGAAGGAATCGCTTAAAGCGTCGAAATAGACGTGCCGGCTCTGCACGACGAATGCCGCGCGGCAGACCGCGCCGCCTTTGTCCAGCTGGCGTCAATTCGGCTAGTGCACCGCACCCGCGGTGCGCGGCATCAGCGCGCCGGGATGGCGGATCACATTGCCGGCGAGGCGGTGGGCGGCGGTTGTAGCCTGCATCGGCTCGCTGCCGCAAAGTCTGGCCGCGAGATAGCCGGCGTTGAAGCCGTCGCCGGCGGCGGTGGTATCGACGGGCACGAGCACTTCGGGAACCGGCACGAATTCATGGCCGCCGGCGGTGGCGACGAGCGCGCTGTTGGGTCCGTTCTTGACCACGATCTCGCCGATGCCGAAGGCTTGCAGGCGCGCCACGGTGCTCTCCGGGCTCGGATCGCCCCACAGCACCGCCTCGTCGTCGAAGGCCGGTAGCGCGATATCGATCCGCTTGAGCGCTTCGATGAAGACGTTGCGGGTGCGCTGGAGGTCGCCGTTCCAGCCGCGCGGACGGAAATTTCCGTCGAAGGCGACCTTGGCGCCCTGCTGGCGCGCCACCTCGAGCACGGCGAACAGGCGGCCGAGACCGTGGTTGGAGTAGAGCGACAGCGTAATGCCGGAAAAGTAGATCAGCCGCGCCGCGGTGAGGCTTTCGGCAAGCCGCATCCAGTCGGGAAGCTCGAACAGGTCGCGCGCCGGAGCGCCATCGCGCCAGCTGCGCACGATATGTTCGCCGGACGGGCCGTTTTCGATCAGAGATAGAGCCGGCAGCCGGTTCGGCACGCGCAAAATGAGATCGGACGCGACCCCTTCCGCGGCGGCGAGCGCCGCCACGCTTTCGGAATAGCGGTCGTCACCGACGGCGGTGGCGAGTGCGACGTCGATCCCGGCACGGGCGAGATAGACCGCGGCATTGAAGGTGTCACCGCCGCAGGCCAAGGCGAAGCGGCCGTCGGCGCCGCGCGACAGCTCGATCACCGCTTCCCCGACGCAGATGGCGCGGGCTTTTTGCTCGCTCATGGCGCTTGCTCGTATCTCGGAAAGCCTTATCGGCGCGGCGGTTCAGCTTGGCAATAGGGGCCGCGATAGCGGGCTCCTGTGAATAAGCCGGGCCGTTCGAGTGGTCAAAACTGCTCAGACTCTGTTCCCTAACTGAAACAGGCTGCAAGCGAGGGCGACGGAGAAGCAAAATGTGACGGTTCGTCCGCAGCCAAAACGTTGAGCGCTATTGGAGGCTTCTAGACCGCGTGACCGACGCATCGAATCGGCAGCAAATAACCAAGCTGCTCGGCGAAGAGCAGCAGAAACAAAAAGATGCTGGCGATTCGCTCAAATAGCCATCAGTGACTAGAGGCCGCCTCAGTTGGCGGCCTCGATGCTGAGGCTCCGCCTTATTCAAAGGAGCCCACTACCGAGACCGCAGGTGCCCTGGTGAAGGTGGCTAGCCTTGGGCCGCCGTGATGTTATATTGTAACAATATTGCGTTTGCTCAATTGCACCCAATTGGATCCTCCTGGCCGGGAACTCGATGACCCATCACCACCACCATGGCGGCGAGCCGCATCCGTCGCCGGCGATTTCGCCGTCTTTGATCCGGCTGTCGGCGGCAAAGAGGCTTGCGCTCTCGGGCGCGCTGATCGCGCTGATATGGGCCGCGTTTTTCTGGGCGACGCGCTGAGACCGATGCCGGCACTGCAGTTCCACAATCTCACCCTCGGCTACGACCGCCACCCCGCCGTGCATCATCTTGACGGCACGGTTGAGACCGGCGCGCTGGTCGCGGTGGTCGGACCGAACGGCGCCGGCAAGTCGACCTTGTTCAAGGGCATCACCGGCGTGCTCCGGCCACTGTCAGGCTCGATCGAGCGCGACGGCCGCGAGGCCCGCGACATCGCCTATCTGCCGCAGGTGCCGGATATCGACCGCACGTTTCCGATCGATGTCTATGACATGGTGGCGATGGGGCTGTGGCGGAAGAAGGGCCTGTTCGGCGGCATCGGCAGGAAAGATCACCGCATCATCGAGACGGCCATTGCCACGGTCGGTCTCACCGGATTCGAAGAGCGCGCCATCGGCACGCTGTCGGGCGGACAGATGCAGCGCATGCTGTTCGCCCGGGTGCTGGTGCAGGACGCACGGGTCATCGTGCTCGATGAGCCGTTCACCGCGATCGACGAACGGACCGCGGCGGACCTCTTGAACCTGGTGCAGCGCTGGCACGGCGAACAGCGCACCGTGGTCGCAGCCCTCCACGATATCGATCTGGTCAAAGCGAATTTTCCCAAAACTTTGCTGTTGGCGCGCGAGCCGGTGGCCTGGGGTTCGACGGTTGAGGTGCTGACGCCGGAGAACCTCGCCAAGGCCCGCCACATGTGCGAGGCGTTCGACGAAGAGGCGGCCGCATGCGCGGTGCCGGAGATGGCTTAGACGCGATGCTGTTCCAATTCCTGCTCGAGCCTTTCGCTGACACGTCGGTCCGGCACTCGCTGGCCGCGATCCTGGCGCTGGTGTTGAGCGCGGGGCCGATCGGCGTGTTCCTGATGCTGCGGCGCATGAGCCTGGTCGGCGATGCGATGGCGCACGCCATCCTGCCAGGCGTCGCGATCGGCTTCCTGGCCGCCGGGCTGAACGTCTTTGCCATGACGCTTGGCGGTCTCGTCGCCGGACTTCTCATTGCGCTTCTCGCCGGCGCGGTCAGCCGGGCCACCAAGCTCCAGGAGGATGCCTCGCTCGCGGTGTTTCTCTTGGTGTCGCTGGCGTTAGGGGTCGTGATCGTGACGGCGAACGGCAGCGATATCGAAGGTCTGATGACCTTCCTGTTCGGCGAAACGGCGGCAAGAATGAGCGCCAGCAAGCTGTTGGTCGTTGCCGGCACCGCGACCTTAAGCCTGATCGCGCTGGCGCTGATCTACCGTCCGCTGGTACTGGGTTGCGTCGATCCCGGATTTTTGCGCGCGATCAGCCGCTCGGATGGCGTGGCGCATCTGACCTTCATGACTTTATTGGTGCTCAACCTCATCAATGCGTTTCATACGCTGGGCACGCTTCTCGGCGTCGGTATCATCATCATCCCGGCCGCGATCTCGCGGTTTTGGACGCGCGATATCTCGAAGATGATCGTGCTGGCGATCGCAAGCGGGCTCGTTTCCGGCTGGGCTGGGCTGCTCGTTGCCTTTCACGCCAAGATTCCGTCAGGTCCCGCGGTGACGCTCGTTGCCGGCGTCCTCTATGCCGGCTCGGTGCTGTTCGGGCGGATCGGCGGACTGGTGTGGCAGGCCTTTCCGGGCCGCCATCTGGAGGCTTAGCCACCGATCGCCAGGTCTTGTCTTGAGGGGTTTTGTTTTGCCCTCCCACTCAATATATCTGCGGCTCCTCTGGAGTGATTGTCCCCATGTCCGATACCAAGTCCGCCGCCAAACCCGACGCGCCTCACATTGAGAAGATCCCCGTCACCGTGCTGACCGGCTATCTCGGAGCCGGCAAGACCACCCTTCTGAACCGCATATTGTCCGAGCCGCACGGCAAGAAATACGCCGTGATCGTCAATGAATTCGGCGAGATCGGCATCGACAATGAGCTCGTCATCGGCGCCGACGAGGAAGTGTTCGAGATGAACAACGGTTGCATCTGCTGCACCGTGCGCGGCGACTTGGTGCGAATCCTCGACGGCTTGATGCGGAAGAAGGGAAAATTCGACGCCATTATCGTGGAGACCACGGGGCTTGCCGATCCGGCGCCGGTGGCGCAGACCTTCTTTGTCGACGAGAATGTCGGCAAAAGAACCAAGCTCGATGCGGTGGTGACGGTCGCCGACGCCAGATGGCTCAACGACCGGCTCAAGGACGCGCCGGAGGCCAAGAATCAGATCGCTTTCGCCGACGTGATCTTGATCAACAAGACCGATCTGGTTACGCCCGCGGAGCTCGCCGAGGTCGAGGCCCGCATCCGCGGCATCAACCCGTATGCCAGGGTGCATAAGACCGAGCGCGCGCAGATCGCGTTGAGCGAGGTGCTCGGCCGCAATGCTTTCGATCTCGACCGCATCCTCGATATCGAACCGGATTTTCTCGGACGCGAAGACCACGATCATGACCACGATCATGCGCATGGCCATGAGCATGGGCACGATCATGATCATCATGAGGCTCACGGCCACGAACACGCGCATCACCACGGCGGTTTGAAGCACTATCACGACGAGGACATGCAATCGATTTCGCTTCATACCGACAAGCCGCTCGATCCGGACAAATTCTTCCCCTGGGTTCAGGATCTGGTGCAGAAGGAAGGCCCGAACATTTTGCGCTGCAAGGGCATCCTCGCGTTTAAGAACGACGACGAGCGCTTCGTCTTTCAGGGCGTGCATATGATCCTCGACGGCGACCACCAGCGGCCGTGGAACGAGGACGAAAAACGGCAAAGCCGCATCGTCTTCATCGGCCGCAATCTGCCGGGCAAGATGATCACCGAAGGATTCGAAAGCTGTGTGGCGTAAGCTTAAACCTCCCCTGCAGGGGGAGGTTGGTTCGCGCAGCGAACCGGGTGGGGCAGTTTCCGCCGCACCGCTTCACCCCACCCCGCTCGCCTTCGGCGAGCGACCCTCCCCCTCCAGGGGAGAGTGAAGAGAGCAAGTGGCAACGGCTTCCATGACCGACACCCGCAGCGATACCGTCTCCGTCGTCGAACGTACGCATTCGGTCGCCGCCGAAGGTCCGATCGTCGCCGCGCATTTTCTCGGCCGTACCGCGGCCTTCGTCCTCGGCGAGGAGGCGATCGTGCTGGCGGCGCCGACCGGCGAGCCGCATCGCGTCGCGGTGCATGGCGGCGCCATCCTTAGCACCACTTCCGATGCCGAACGCATCGTCAGCACTGGCGATGACGGTAACGTCGTCGCCACCGATACCAAGGGCTATAGCGCCACGCTGGCGAGCGACCCGAAACACCGCTGGATCGATCACGTGGCGCTCGGCCCGGACGGAGCCGTCGCCTGGTCGGCCGGCAAGACGGCCTATGTGCAGGCCAAGGAATTGCGCAGCTTCGAAGCGCCCTCGACCGTCGGTGGGCTGGTCTTTTTACCCAAGGGCTTTCGGCTCGCGGTGGCGCATTACAATGGCGCCACGCTGTGGTTTCCCAACGCGGTCGGCGCGGCGCCGGAAAAGCTCGAATGGAAGGGCTCGCATCTCGGCGTCACGGTGAGTCCGGACGGCCGCTTCCTGGTCACCACCATGCAGGAGCCGATGCTGCACGGCTGGCGGCTGTCCGATCGCCAGCATATGCGGATGTCCGGTTACGCCGCGCGCGTAAAGTCGTTCGGCTGGACGGTCGGCGGTCATTGGCTGGCGACGTCGGGCGCGACGCAGCTCATCCTGTGGCCGTTCCAGGCCAAGGACGGCCCGATGGGCAAGCAGCCGAAAGTGCTGGCGCCGTCCGAGCACCGGATCGCTGCCGTCGCCTGTCATCCCAAACAGGACATCGTCGCCGCAGGCTATGAGGACGGCCTGGTGCTCTTGGTGCGCGTTGACGACGGTGCCGAGATTTTGGCCAAGGCGCCGGGCGACGCGCCGGTCACCGCGCTCGCCTGGAGCGCCGACGGGCTCCTGCTCGCTTTCGGCACCGAAAGCGGCGAGGCGGGGATTATCAACCTCGCCTGATCGTCAGATCACATATTGCCGCAACGGCGGATAGCCGTTGAAGCCGACCGAGGAATAGGTCGCGGTGTAGGCACCCGCGGCCTCGATCAAGACTTTGTCGCCGATGGCGAGCGACACCGGCAGCGGATAGGGAGTCTTCTCGTAAAGTACGTCGACCGAATCGCAGGTTGGGCCGGCGACGACGCAGGGCACCGTCTCGTCCCGATCATGCGTGGTGCGGATCGGATATCGGATCGATTCACCGATGGTCTCGGCGAGACCGTGGAACTTGCCGATGTCGAGGTAAACCCAGCGCAACTCGTCTTCCGGCGAGCGCTTGGCGATCAGCACCACTTCGGCTTCGATGACACCCGCATTGCCGACCAGACCCCGTCCGGGCTCGACGATGGTGTTCGGCAGATTGTTGCCGAAGTGCTTGCGCAGCGCCTTGAAGATCGCCTTGCCGTAGCTTTCGAGCTTGGGCGTTTTGCGGATGTATTTCGCGGGGAAGCCGCCACCGAGATTGACGATCGACAGGCTGATGCCGCGCTCGGCGCAGGTGCGAAACACCGATGCTGTCGAAGCCAGCGCGCGGTCCCAGGCCTCGACATTGTGTTGCTGCGAGCCGACATGGAACGAGATGCCGTACGGGATGAGCCCGTTTTTGTGGGCAAGCTCTAAAATGTCGGCGGCATAAGCTGGCTCGCAGCCGAACTTGCGCGATAACGGCCATTCGGCGCCGGAGCCGTCGCAATGGATGCGGCAGATCACGCGGCTGCCGGGCGCGGCGCGCGCCACCTTCTCGACCTCGGCCTCGCAGTCGACCGCGAACAGCGTGACGCCGAGCCTGAAGGCTTCGGCGATCTCCTTCTCTTTCTTGATGGTGTTGCCGTAGGAGATGCGGTCGGGCGCGGCGCCGGCGGCGAGCACGTCGTGCGTCTCGGGCAGCGAAGCGACGTCGAAGCAGCAGCCGAGCGTCGCCAAGAGTTTGAGGATTTCGGGCGCCGGATTGGCCTTCACCGCATAGAACACTTTGGTGTCCGGCAACACCTTGGCGAAGTTCTGATAGTTCTCGCGGACGACGTCGAGGTCGACGACGAGGCAGGGTCCGTGATCGGTGCGTTGCTTGAGGAATTCGCGGATGCGTGCGGTCATTTCAACCCAGCTCCCTGATCCGACTGGCGGCGTAGCCGCCGAGGTGAACCTCCTGCGACGCGCGTCGCTCCGCACCATTGCGGAACGCGTTGCGCCGCCGTGATTGCTGCCTTGGTCCGGATGAGGGAGACCCCGTTCCGCACTGCTGGCAAAGATGGACAAGCCTCTTCGGTGTCCCCGGCATTGGCGCCGGCAAGTAGACCCAAAAAAGCCCTTCCGTCGTTGCTTTAAGCCGCGTCGCCCGTGGAGAGCGGGCATTGCCGGTTTCGCCTCCGGCTGCCGGTCGCTGGAGCAAGGAAGTAGGCGCGACAAAAGGAGCGCTCTTCCTTAGGCGGCTGTCCGGCCTCTTGTCCGGATGCCCACCGACCGACACACGGCCACAGGCACGTGCGAAATTGGGCAATTCCGCCAATAAGCGATTTCGCTTATGCGCGCAAGCGATTTAGTCTTAACGAAAAGTGAAGTGCCGACTTAGCTGCGCATCGTTACAGCAAACCAGCTCGCTTTAGTCCGCCGTGAACGGCTCGACGAGATGCGCAGCGCGCACGAATTGCACCATCACCACGATGCCGAGCAGGATGAAGAGGCCGTCGAGCACGCGCGCGCCGAGCGCGCCGAGCGCGAACAGGTTGGCGATCGCCCAGCTGCCGGCGAAGGCTGCGCCGAACACCTCGGCGCTGATCAAAATCGCCGCGCTCAGCACCGTCAGCACATTGGCCCAGAGGATACGTCGCGAGCGCCGCGGTTGAGAGTTGTTCATGGTGTCGGCTTATGGCGGTGGTTTAGAGGTTGATCGCGGTCACGCCGCGTCTCGGGCGGTCTTATGCGACAGCAGCCCAGCTTCCACAAGGGCTGACCGGATGCGGTCGATTTCGGTGCGGCCGAGCTTGACCAGAGGCGGCCGCACCACGGCGCGCGGCAGCCGGCCAAGCAGCACCAGGGCTTCCTTCATGCGGTTGTGCATATCCGCCCAAGGCTCGGCATAAAAGACGCGTGCCAGGGGATAGATGCGGTCGTTGAGCCGGCGCGCCTCAGCAAGATCGTTGCCTTTGACCGCCCGGAACAGCGCCGCCTGGAGGTCGGCGATGACGCTGCCCGAGCCCGACAACAGTCCGTTACAGCCGAGCACCAGCGAGCTCAACAACCAGGCGCTATGGGTGGTCAGCACATTGACCGGCCGCTTGAGGCTCTGCAGTTCGCGGACATGCATCTCATGCTGCGGCACATTACCGGCCCAGTCCTTAATCGCGCGGATGGTCGGCACCTCGTCGATCATCTTCAGCAGCGTGTCGCGCGGATAGCCCTGGCCGGTTGCCAGCGGGTATTGAAACGCGATCAGCGGCAGACTTGTGGCGTCGGCGATGCGCTTGAAATGCTCGATCGCCATGGCCGGCGACTGCCCGAGCGTGAACGGCGCCGGCGGGAACACCAGGAGCGCCGAGGCGCCGCCCGCTTCCGCCATGCGGGCAAGCCGCGCGGCTTCGAGGCTGCCGTCGGCCCAGATGCCGTTGACGATCGGCAAGCGGCCACCGATCTCGTCCTGCGCAATGTCGAGCACCCGATGCTGTTCGTCGAAGCTGCAGGAGGCGACCTCGGTCGAATGGGCATTGATGGTGACGGCCGAAAGGCCCTCGACCGCCGCCACGTCGGCAAGGTGCTTGCGGAAGCTCGGCTCGTCGATCGCGAGGTCGTCCGTGAACGGCAAGAGTACGGCCGGAATGACACCGTGCGGGACATAATGGGCGTGACGAGGCATGTTTCGGCGCTCCTTTTGGCGCTGAGCTGACTTCTTTTGGCGCGAGCCTACGGATGACATATATCACGCCTGCACCCGCATTTGGTATGGCCCCCCGATGACCCAGACCGCCGCTCCCGGCACCCTGCCCGGTAACCCCTTCTTCGAGGCTTGGACCACCCCGGACCAGGTTCCGCCGTTCGACCGCATCAGGCCGGAGCATTTCCGCGAGGCTTACGCGAGGGCGCTGGCCGAGTACGAGGCCGAGGTCGCGGCCATCGCCGCGCAGCCCGCGCCGCCGAGCTTCGCCAATACCATCGCCGCCTTGGAGCTCAGCGGCCGGGCGCTCGATCGCGTCGAAAGCGCGTTCCATCTCCTGGTCGGGGCCCACAGCAACGACGCGCTGCTCGAAATCGAGCGCGAAATGTCGCCGCAACTGGCCCGCCACTGGAACGCGATCAACTCCAATGTGACGCTCTATCGCCGTGTCGATACGCTGATGCAGCAGGCCGACACGCTTGGGCTTGATGCCGAGCAAAAGCGCGTGATCGAGCGTTACCATTCGGGCTTCCGCCGCGCCGGCGCGGGGCTCGATGCCGCGGCCAAAAAGCGGCTTGCCGAGATCATCGAACGGCTGGCGGCGCTCGGCACGGCGTTCAGCCAGAACGTGCTCGCCGACGAACAGGCCTTCGCGCTTCAGCTTGGCGGTGAAGCCGAGCTTGCCGGCCTGCCCGATTTCATGCGCCAGACGCTGCGGTCGGAGGCGCAGGAGCGCGGCCTCGACGGCTATGCGGTGACGCTGTCGCGTTCGAACGTCGAACCGTTTCTGCAATTCTCCGACCGGCGCGACCTGCGCGAAAAGGCGTTTCGCGGCTTTATCATGCGCGGCGACAATGGCGGTGCGGCCGATAATAAAGCCAACATCGCCGAGATGGTCCGGCTGCGCGCCGAGCGGGCGCAGCTCCTCGGCTACGCCGACTTCGCTCATTATCGGCTCGATGACGCCATGGCCAAGACGCCTGCGGCGGTGCGCAATCTCCTTGACGCGGTGTGGGCACCGGCGCGCTCGCGGGCGCTCGCCGACCGCGACGCCATGCAAGAGCTGATCGCCGAAGATGGCGGCAACTTCAAGCTCGCGCCCTGGGACTGGCGCTACTACGCCGAGAAGCTGCGGCAGCGCCGGTGTGATTTCGAGGAGGCCGCAATCAAGCCTTTTCTTAATCTCGACCGTATGATCGAGGCCGTCTTCGACACCGCGCAGCGCTTGTTCGGGCTCTCCTTCACCCCACGTCCCGACGTGCCGGCCTGGCATCCCGACGTGCGGGTGTGGGAAGTGCGCGGCGCCGACGGCAATAAGGTCGGCCTGTTCTTCGGCGACTATTTCGCGCGAGGATCGAAGCGGAGCGGCGCCTGGATGACGTCGCTGCGCGACCAGGACAAGCTCTCAGGCGATATCCGGCCTTTGATCATCAATGTCTGCAATTTCGCCAAGGCGCCCGACGGCGAGCCGACGCTGCTCTCCTTCGAGGATGCCCGCACCCTGTTCCACGAGTTCGGCCATGCGCTGCACGGCCTCCTCTCCGCCGTCACTTACCCGAAGATTTCCGGCACCAATGTCTCCACCGATTTCGTCGAGCTGCCGTCGCAGCTATACGAGCACTGGCTGTCGCAGCCGGACGTGCTGCGGCGCTTCGCGCGCCACTACCAGACCGACACGCCGATGCCGGAGGAATTGCTGCGACGGCTGATCGCCGCGCGCAACTTCAATATGGGCGCCGCCACGGTCGAGTACATCGCCTCCGCCGTGGTCGACCTCGACTTCCACTCGCTGCCGCGAGCAAAGGAAGGCGCTTCGCCAATCGATACGACGGCCTTCGAAGCGGAGTCGCTGTCGCGCATCGGCATGCCGGACGAGATCGTCATGCGCCACCGCCCCCCGCATTTCGGCCATGTCTTTTCCGGCGGCTATTATGCCGCGGCCTATTACAGTTACATGTGGTCGGAAGTGCTCGACGCCGACGCGTTCTCGGCCTTCGAGGAAACCGGCGACATCTTCGATCCAGCGACGGCGCGACGGTTGCGCGACACCATCTACTCTGCCGGAGGCTCGCGCGACCCCGTCGAGGCCTACAAGGCGTTTCGCGGCCGGCTGCCAAGCGCGGAGGCGCTGTTGCGCAAACGCGGTTTCGCCGAGCCTGTCCAAGAGCCTGTCAAAGCCGATCAGGCCGTGAATTGAGCCCAAGCCGTCAATTGAGCCATTGAGCAGCACCATGGATCTGCATAGCGCCGGCCATCGCCGCGGCGTCATTTGTGCGCCGCATTTTGCCGCTGTCGAAGCCGGCCGCTCGATCATTGCCGAGGGCGGCAACGCGCTTGAAGCCATGGTGGCCATGGCGGCGGCGATCGCTGCGGTCTATCCGCACATGAACCATGTCGGCGGAGACGGCTTCTGGCTCATCCGCCTGCCGTCCGGCCGGCTGCGCGCCATCATGGCGGCGGGTCCCGCTGGCGCGCAAGCGAGGCCTGAGCTGTATCGCGACTACGAAACGATCCCGACACGCGGGCCGCTTGCCGCACTCACCGTGCCCGGCGCCATCGGCGGCTGGCTTGTGGCGCTCGAAGCCGCCAAGGCAACGGGCGGAAAAATGCCGCTCGATGCGCTGCTGGCACCGGCCATCGCGCATGCGCGTGAGGGTTACGCCGTCACCCGCAGCCAGGTGCGGCTGACACGCGAGGATTCCGCAGGGCTTAAAGACGCGCCGGGCTTCGCCGCGGCCTTTCTGGTCGACGGCAAAGCGCCCGAGCTCGGCGCCAAGCTCAAGCAGACGGCGTTCGCCGAAACGCTGTCACACCTCGCCCAGGCCGGGCTCGACGATTTCTACTGCGGCGATGTCGGGCGCGAAATTGCCGCCGATCTCCAACGCATCGGCAGCCCGCTCACCCGCCACGATCTGGAGCGTTTCCGCGCCACCCTCGCCGAGCCGCTCCGCGTCACCCTGCCATCCGGCACCGTCTACAACACCGACGCACCGACCCAAGGCGTGGTGTCGTTGATGATCCTTGCCGTGTTCGCGCGGCTTGGTGTCACCGAGGCCGAAGGCTTCGATCACATCCACGGCCTGGTCGAAGCGACCAAGCGGGCGCTGCGCATGCGCGACCGCGTCGTCACTGACCCGAATTTTTTAGCCCACGCGCTCGAGCGTTGCCTCGACGATCGCTTCATCTCAGGCGAAGCAATGAAGATCGACCGCCGCAAGGCCGCGCGCTGGCCGCTTGGCGCCGGCTCGGGCGATACGATCTGGATGGGAGCGGCCGATACATCGGGCCTCGTCGTCTCCTACATCCAATCGCTCTATTGGGAATTCGGCTCCGGCTGCGTGCTGCCGGCGACCGGCGTCTTGATGCAAAATCGCGGCGCAAGCTTTTCGCTGGAAGCCGGCGCGCTGAATTATTTAGGCCCCGGCCGGCTGCCGTTCCACACGCTCAACCCGGCGCTCGCGGTGCTCAACGACGGCCGCATCATGGCCTATGGCACGATGGGCGGTGACGGCCAGCCGCAGACCCAAGGCGCGCTGTTCACCCGCTATGTCGAATTCCGCGAGCCGCTTTTCGACGCGCTCGATCGTCCGCGTTGGGTGCTCGGCCGCACCTGGGGCGCGCCGAAGACCGCGCTGCGGCTGGAATCGCGCTTCGACGGCAATCTCATCGACCGGCTCGCCGCCGCTGGCCACGATGTCGAAATGATCGATGAGCCCTATGCCGACCTCATGGGCCACGCCGGCGCCGTGGTGCTGCACCCCGATGGTTCCTGCGAAGGCGCGCACGATCCGCGGGCGGATGGCGGCGCGGCGGGGGTCTGATCCCAAGCGGCTCCAAAAACCTTAATCGACGCCGCGGCGCTTCTACTGACCAGGACCGCCGTAGCGCACTGCGCCAAAGCTCGTGTGGTTTTGAATGTCGTAGTAGTTGGTGTCAGTAGCACCCGTGCTTTGGCTGTCGTTGTAATAACAGACCCAGGCCTTGGCATTGACGTAGCATAAAGTCGTCATACCTGCTGCCGTCGGTTTTGCCGGGAATTGGCCATCGCCCATTTGCGTCTGCGGAGGAATGCCGTTGTTCGACGCGACTTCTCCATACCACTGAATCTGAGCCGTCTTTGTGAATGCCGTGGTCCATGCCGAGTTGTTGATGTAACCCAACCACTGGTCATTGAACCAAGCCCACCACGCCTCTCGATACTGCACCCAGCCGATATAGACGAATTTGCCGACGAGAGGGGTCAGATCCATGCCGGGGTAATAGGTGTTGCTGACCTGATTCCAATTGCAAGTATCGTAACAAGTCTCGTTTCCGTCGTTCCAATGGTAGACAAAGAGATGCGACTTGTTATCCCCCCACTGGCCCGAAGAGACGCTAAAGCCCATCTCGACATCATCGAGGCTGCCGCCCGCGCCGCCCGGACCCATAACTGCAATTTCGCCGATTGAATGGTCATCATCGCCAACAACCTTCGGCGCTTCGATTTGCAGCGTCATGCCGCCGCCATCGGCGACCACCTGCTCCGCCGCGGTTCCGTAATAAAAGCAACTGCCGAACCAAGCCATGCCGTCGCACGGCGGATCGCCGGATCCATGGATCGGTTTTGAACGTGAGGGCGTGGGTTTGCCGTCGCGTTTCCAATAGGTTTGATCGAATGGCCGCAACAGATTGTGGTTGACGAAATCTCCCGGCAACGGCTGCGCGGGGCCAGGCGCTGCGTAGGACCGCAACATGGGATTGCCTTTGATGAAGTGTCGGGTGCTTGGCGCTACCGGCACTGGCACTTCGCCTTCCGGGCAGACCGGCTTTAGTTTTGGCGCGGCTTCGTGCTCTTGCTCTTTTCCACCCACCGGCCGCACTGAGGGGAGCACGGCGCGAGGTGGCGTAGCCACAGCTTCGCGCTTCACACACTTGATCCCGCTCGGCGGTTCCTGAGCAGCGGTAGGTTTTGCCGACCCGACCGCGGACAGGCACACCGTGATGAGCAGCAGATTTAGGAGTGATCGAGAATTCGCCATTTCGCTTCTCCTCTGGCCGAGGGGTTGCCGTATGGACCGAGAACTCTCGCGTATAATCCCATAGTTCGAACGTCGATGCAACTACCACGAGCGTTATTTTCTAGCGCTACTGAGACAGGCGATTTCCGCTTCGACGGCAATCTCGTCGACCGTCTCGCCGCCGCCGGCCACAATGCCGAAACGATCGGCGAGCGGGCGGATGGCGGGGTAGCGGGCGGGAATGTGAGAATGTAGCCCCTTATGTCGGCTCCATCGGCGACAATCCCAGCCGCGCCATCAACTCCCGATCGCGATCGCGCCCAGGGTTTGGCGTCGTCAGCAGTTTCGGCCCGTAAAAAATCGAATTGGCGCCGGCGAGGAAACACAACGCCTGCGTCTCTTCGCTCATGTCCTCGCGGCCGGCGGAAAGCCGCACCACCGAGCGCGGCATCGTAACGCGGGCGACCGCGATGGTGCGCACGAATTCGATCGGGTCGAGCGCGCTTTCGCTGGCGAGCGGCGTGCCCTCGACCTTGACCAGCATATTGATGGGCACCGATTCCGGATGCTCAGGCAGGCTCGCCAGCACGGCGATCATGCCGACGCGGTCTTCGCGGGTTTCGCCCATGCCGACGATGCCGCCGCAGCAGACATGGATGCCGGCGTCGCGCACATGGTCGAGCGTCTCCAGCCGATCCTTGTAAGTGCGCGTGGTGATGATGTGATCGTAGAACTCGGGCGAAGTATCGAGGTTGTGGTTATAATAATCGAGCCCTGAATGCTTCAGCCGCTGGGCTTGCGCGCCGGTCAGCATGCCGAGCGTGGCGCAAGTTTCGAGCCCGAGCGCCTTGACGCCCTCGACCATTTCGCACACGGCATCGAGATCGCGGTCCTTGGGCGAACGCCAAGCCGCGCCCATGCAAAAACGGCTGGCGCCCGAGTTTTTCGCTGTGCGCGCCTCCGCCAGCACGGCTTCGATCGCCATCAGCTTTTCCGCCTGGACCCCGGTTTCGTAGCGCGCGCTCTGCGGGCAATAGGCGCAATCCTCCGGGCAGCCGCCGGTCTTGATCGAAAGCAGCGTCGAAATCTGCACTTCGGTCGGATCGAAATTCGCCCGGTGCGCGCTCTGGGCGCGGAACATCAACTCCGGGAACGCCAAGTCGAACAGCGCCCGCACCTCCTGCCGTGTCCAGTCGTGACGCGGCAAGTTCGAGGATGGCAAAAGCGGTGAAGCATCAGCGGCAAGAGACATGGTTGAGGTTGTAACTCCCCTGGCGGCGCGGCAAAAGCCGCCGCGTTGCGGGCCCGCGCGAAACGCGGCATTGTGACACAAATCCGGTTTGGGAGGAAAACATGCGATCGCGTCGCGCCTTCGGCGCCGCTCTGGTCGCCGTGGCGGCGATGGCCGCGAGTGCGGCTGCACAGGCGGAGGATTGGCCGGCCCGTTCGGTCCTGGTGGTGAGCCCGTTCGCGGCCGGCAGCGCCAACGACACCGTGGCGCGGATCGTGCTCGATCAGGTCGGACAACAGATCGGCGAACCCTTTGTCATCGAGAACCGCCCGGGCGGCGGCGGCATTGTCGGCGTCGCCTCGGTGGTGCGCGCTGAGCCCGACGGTTACACCTTGATCATGAGTTCGGCGTCGATGAGCTCCGCGGTCATCCTGCACAAGTCGCTGCCCTATGACGAGCTGAGCGATCTGGTGCCGATCGCGATGATCGGTGTGCAGCCAAGCGTGCTGGTGGCGGCGCCGCAGCGGGGATTCAAGACCGTCGCCGACCTGGTGGCGGCCGCCAAAGCCAAGCCCG
>Ga0187887_10001837_pt1 | contig 17747 bp, 14 predicted proteins | sample June2016WEW_7_10_FD_132977 | JGI IMG/M metagenome (GOLD analysis project Ga0187887, IMG submission 132977) | Peatland microbial communities from SPRUCE experiment site at the Marcell Experimental Forest, Minnesota, USA - June2016WEW_7_10 | ecosystem: Environmental > Terrestrial > Soil >...
CTGCCGAACTCCGGACTGATTACCGATACCTCATATCCATTCCTCGTAAGCGCTCGAGCCTCTTTGCTCACTCGAGCATCTCGCAGATAGCTGCAATTCTCCAGAATCATGAGAACTCGATTGCGCCTAGGCATGAGTTGAGCTGAATCGTGTTGTCATTTTGCGGATATCGAAGACTAAAAACCTGCAGCGCGGTGTCACTTCCAGAGCGGTCCTGCAAATTCGCCAACCGCCGCTCCCATTTTGAAAGGTCAGCCTTTGCTTTCGATGCGGTAGAGCGCCTTGTCCCAGAGCCTTATCAGCGACCACCGGAAACGGGGCAAAGACCATTGCGCGCGTCGAGCCAGACTCCAGCCAAATAATAGCTTGATCCACGCGTACTTCCAGGACAATCGCGGCACCTGCAACCGTCCTCCCAGGTTCCTGGACAATTCCTCGGCCTGCCGGAAGATGTGCATCTGTTCGGGATAGAAAGCAACCATCCGGTCTTGCAGGAACTGCACACAGGCGGCCCGCGCCCGTTCGCTGTCTTCGAGCGACCGCAGATACCCTATATGCAACTGCAGGGAAAGCCAATGTGCTTCCCTCTTTTTTTCCGAAGTTCCGATATAGCTCAGGCTACCGGAACCGGACGCTCGATAGTACACTCTCGCACCGGGAACAAATCGAACGCCGTCGCTGGCGAGCAGAACACGGCAGAAATATTCCTGATCGTCGTCGCTCAAGAGCCGCGTATCCCATGGACCGGCCGCTGCGGTCAACTCACGACTGACCAGCCAAGTGGCTGTCTGCATATACAGGTTCTTGCCCATCCGGCGCACCAGCCATTCCGCAGGGGACAGATCGCACCACAGCGGGGTCGGTAGGAACTTCGCCCGATCGCACCGGTGCAGGAAACGTCCCCATTCCGACGACAGAAGAGTACGCTTACTTCCACACTGGTCGGCTGCTTCCATCTGCTTTTCCACCTTGTCGGGAGCTAAGAGGTCGTCTGCATCCAGCCACTGAATGTAATCTCCCCGGCTCAGCGAGAAAGCCTTATTTCTGGCTGCAGCCGCTCCCTGATTCTCCTGCGTGATTACGTGCACCGAATCCGACTCAAAACTTCGCGCAATCGCCAACGTTTCATCGGCAGAACCATCGTCCACGACAACGATTTCCTTGGGCTCCCAAGTCTGCGCTATCGCCGAGCGGAGGGTGTCTCCAATCCATTCTTGCGCGTTAAATGCGGGAATCAGAATTGATACTAAAGAGCCTCTCATGACGGATTGGGAGTTTACAATTCGGAAATTATTTCTAGAAAGCGCGGGTCAGCATGGATCGTAAATCGGTGTCTGAAAAGCAACCCGGGCTGCTCTCCCGGTCAGGGCACAACGACTTCGTCCGGGCCGATGACTGGGGTGGCCGCGGCATCCGGCGACAGCTTTGAGAAAAGGCTCGCCGGGAGCATTTCCCGCAAGAGCCCCGTCAACTGACGGAGGGGCGCATACCCTCCGTGTAGAACAATGACCGCAACCAGATAAAGAACGACGAATAACATCGAGGTTGCCACCAGCCGGATCAACGCTCCGGCGGCGCTTGAAGCCGAAACAGCGGACAGAATGACCTTCGCGATGCCTGCGGTCGCGCAACCCGCCAACAGGCTCGCGACCAGGTATTTCCAGATCGTCGCCAGTACAGGACCGAATCCGAAATCGATTGGTTTTCCGGCATACCAAAACGCTGGTGCGATCAGAATGAAGTAGGAGGCGATCCAAGCAACCGCGATTCCCTCGGGCCCCCAGGGCAGGGCCATCACCAGCAGCAGCACTGTAACCACAGCCTCGAACAGACCCCAGCGAAACCACCGGTCTGCCCGTCCGATGGAAAGATTGATCCAACCGTGGATCTGGTAGAGGATCATGATGCCGATTCCGGGACCAAATAAGGTGAAGATGCGCCCCGCCCTCTCCCACCCCGGTCCCAATAAAAGGCGAATCAGATCCCTACCCACCAGGGTGAGATCGCCACTGAACGCCATACCCACAAAAGCCACCACCGACAGCACGCCGAGAAGATGTTGCTTGTACTTAACGGGGTTCCCCCGGAACCGACTCAGGGCCGACACGGCAACGTTAGTGAGCGACGCCGTCGATAGGCTCATCGGAAGGTTGAATAGATCGTAAGCCTTCTTGTAGAAGCCCAGAGGAGTCGCCCCAAAGCGCCATCCCACCAGAAAGTTGTCCGTGTTGTTCGCAAAGTAGTTGGCGGCAAAGCGCCCATAGGTGTGCATGGCGAACCGCACCATCGGCCGGGTACCGACTCCCGTCCGGGGACGGCCGGGAAGCCAGCGGCACAGTGACCACGCCCCGATGGATGTACTCAGCGCAAGGGCAACGGATCCGCCGACCAGAGCCCAGTATCCCCACCCTGCCCAGCCGAGGCCAATAGAAACGACAGTTGAGACCAAACGGGCAATCACATCGTTGGCGGACACAACCGAGAACCGCATCGCCCGCTTGAGCAGGGCCACATGCTGCACCGAAGTGCTGCTTATGAAGACCGTGACGGACATGCCAACGGCCACATGCGTTACGCGCGGGTCGTGATAGAACCGCGCCAGCAGAGTTCCGGCGGCAGCAAACCCGACGGTTAATAGAACGCCCAGTCCAATATTGACCCAGAACAAATTGCTGGCCAGAAAATGGTCGATCTCGTCAACCTGAAGAATGGCCTCGGTCATTCCATTCGGACCACAGTTCACAAGCAGCAGGCTGAACAAACTAACCATGCCGATAAGACCAAAATCGGCAGGAACGAGGAGCCGTGCCAGGATCATCGTCGAGATGATCTGGATCGCCAGGCTCGACACTGAGGAAATCAGTGTGGCCCCGGCACCCCGAACCGCCCGCCGGGGCACGTTGTCTGGGGTGAATTGGAACTTGCCCCGGGCGTCGAACGGCTTCAAATGGTCGCCTCAGCGAGGCCCATACCGAGCCGGTCGTCAATGTTGAAATTCGGATTTAACAAAGTTGTAGGTGTCGAGTCTCGCGGAACGAGCGATCTCTCCGAGCGGCCGACTATTGCCAAATACGATGAGACCCACACAATTCACGGTTGCAATGTGGATCGCTTTTAAGGGACTCGTGGATTGATGCACTCCGGCCCGCGAAAAGCGCCCTTCCACTCTTGGAAAGGGGAGTGAAGCGGTCGGCGTCCGGTGTCAACGGATGTACGGATTAACGGAAGATCGAACTTAGATCAGTGAACTACCGCCGTCAGCCCCGTCGGTGCCGGCGGAGCAGAAGAACCCCCACCACCATAGCAAGTGGTTCCGTTGAACGATGTCAGAAAGCTTCCCGAACCATCCGACGGTCCTCCCATCACGTTGAAGTAGCAATTCATGGCTGGATTGGGATAGGCATGTCCGCCCAGGCTGGAGGTTCCAGCAGTCAATGTCCCGCCGCTCACGTCCGGTCCAATCGCGGGAAAAGGCGATGGCGTTCCGTTCGGGAATGCCCACCAACTCGGCGCACCCGACAAGTAAAAAGAATTCGGCAACGTTGTGGAGGATGGGACAGGGTTGCCGTTGATGTAAGTGACCCCTGCGGTTGGAATCTCCGAGGTGCTGTTACAGGTTGTGGTCCATCCGGGACTACTGGAATTGCCACACCAACGAACCGCATTCGTCACCGTGTCGTAGTTTCCCCAGCGCAACATGGTCGTTTCCACTAGCGGATCCTTTTGTGGATAGCCACTGCCGCCAGGGTCACCTGTGCAAACCGAAGATCCCCAGCCCATGCTATAGATCGAGGTATTGCAGTTCGACACGTTCCCCGTAGCAGGCGAGGCTTCGTACTGGTTGAAATACCCGCCATAGCCAAGAACGTTGCCAAGAATATTGATCCCGCGCCATCCGAAGTAAATATTGATGGCATTGGTGTTGTTGGTGGTCAGCCCCGGACTCGTTGCGCCGTTGTAGCCCCGACCCGCCAATTGGTTGCGGAATAAAGTATCTGGAGCGCCACCGATTCCGTGAATGTCGTCCAAATCGATCGAGTTGCCTTCGTTGCCTTCCATCAACTGCATCTCATTGCCGGCGTCGTGCGCAAGGAAAGCAGTCTCGTTCCAGGTCGGGGTTGTCGTCGGCTGGTAAAGATCGTTGATCCAAAAGTTATAGGCAAATACACATCCGGAACAGCCAGCCCCAATCTTGGGCGCTGCGATTTGTTGAAAAACGTTATTTTGCACTAACAAATCCGACGAAATGAAGTCTTCAATACCGTAACTTTCAGAGGTTTCATTCTGCGTTCCAAAAAAATAGCTGTTTATGATCGAAACATTCTTGCTCTGATAGGGATATACGTGATTGCGATTGGCATGCCCGGACGCAACGTTTTGCACCCAGCAGTTAAAGCAGTCATAGAGTTCAATTCCGGCGAGTGCCGTAGTGCTGCCGTTGTAATCCAGAGTGATGTTTTCGATGCCCACTCCCTGAATCTCACCCGGCCACCAAATGCCAATCTGCGTCCCGCTAAGGCTCCCACCCAGAGACCAGTTGTTCATGTACAAGCCGGGAGAAATGCCGACGGTGTTCGTACCGCTGCCACAAGAGTTGATACTGGTGATGGTTACGACCTGAGTTTGGTTGTAATCCACGCCGTTAATGGTTCTCCCGTTATAGGAGGCTTCTGTCTGGCCGCTTTGATAACATCCATGAGCGTCGCACACCGAGAGTCCGGCATTGTTCGAGTTGGTGCTGTTGGCCTGGTCTAGGATAATTTGCTGGCCCACCGACAAGCCGGATGTCTTGGCCGCGGTTAGACACGTGCTGCCTTGCGCGTAACCGCCTGTCCAATTTGTCTGGTTGGATCCGTTGGGTGGCATCACCGCGGCACTGCCTACATACCAGTCCGTAGCGTCCACAACGCAGACATTCGAGTTGCAAGCGGCGCTGCTGCCGCTGGTGAAATTCAATATCGTCTGCCCCGGCCCCGCTCCGCGGAGGGTAACGTTCGAGTTGGCTACATCGGCGATGCCGCCAGAGATCGTGAACGTACCGGCGGGGAGCAGCACAACGGAGTTGGCAGGTGCCGAAGACCAAGCCTTAGTGATGTTGGCTCCGGTTACGCCCGAGCCTGTGAGCGCATTACACGCTGCAGTCGCACAGATCGTGGTGCGGTTGGTAATGGTTGCGCCGGCTTTCGTCCAATCGATGGCGCGACTGGGATCAATGAGGCCCGACCAAACCTGGGCTGAGGCACAGGCACAAAGACAAAGCAAAATAAGGGGGAGAAGAAACTTGCGTTTCATTATTTATCACCTCGTCAAGGCCCGCATTCCCGACATACAGCAGAGCCGCCGCCAGAGATCTGGAATGCCTACTTTGACCAGAGAGCAATGTCTTGCCTCCTGGCCCAAAATCAAGCTCAAAGACCTTATAGATTGAGCTTAAGCAACGCAACCGTGACGTGCAAGACACAGAAGTACACGCCCAGAATCACTAGGGCTGCTGATCCTCGGACGCTCCACCCCTGGACTCTCGTACGACCCGGATTTTCGCTATAATCCGTGCTTATCCCATAATTCATGCTTCTCCCATGAGCGCCGCCACGGGCTGGCCAGGTGCAGGCAGTGCCACTGCTTTCGTGGGTCGAATTCGCGCCCAACCTCCTGGAACCGCAACCGTCGACAGAAGGAGGAAAATCCAGATCGGGTCCATCACATGAAACGCCGACTCCGTGAAGTTATAGGCGACCGCCACAACGAAAAACGCCAGCCTGAGGCTACTGGAACGCGAATCGTCGCGAAACGCCGCCAATATATTTAGATAACCGGACACCAGGAGCACGGCCAGGAGCGTAAGGCCCACGATCCCCAAGTTCAAGTAAATATCAATATAGCCGTCATGAGCCTGCACGGGATGCCACCAGTAGACGCTCCATATCCTTTCCAAACGACTCCCCAGCCAGAAACTGTCAAACCCCGTACCGAACAATGGATTGTGAGCCATTCCGAGCACCAATTTCCAGATATCAGTCCGGCCCGTAAGGCTTGGGTCCCTTCCCATCGTCTGCACCAGGCCGGAACCAAGATTCAAAAACAGAGCCGACACGGAAACCGCTAGAATCGCCGCCACCAGCAAGTGCACAAGCCACGGTCGCCGGCGGAAAGCGCGGACATTCGCCGCGACAAGCAACGTAACCGCCATCAGGAAACAGGCAAAGGAAGTCATCGAATTCGCCATCCCGAATAGCCAAATCACCATTGCGAGGACGACGCCATGCGCAACCAGGGGTCCGTTTCTGTTTCTATCGGTGCCGCGCCCGTCCCGCACCACCTCAACAATTCGCCACACCGAGCCAAGTCCAAGGAGCAGGCAAACGTAACCGAGCTGATTCTTATTGGATGTGACCCCGGTGTAACTAGCCTCCCCGGTGAAAGGACTGTACAGCCTCCCAAACTCGGGATAGTACTTGATCAACAAAACAGAAACGGGTATCAACAGAAAAGCCGCTCGCGCCAATAGTCGCTTGACGGCCGCCAAGCGATCAAAATCGGTCAGGACGATCAGGACCATCACCAAGTCGCCCAAAGCCTTCACCCAACGCTTGAACGACACATCGCTGTAGTCGGACCAAACGGTGCTAACACCGCAGTAGAAGAAAAACAGGGAAATCGGAACGTTCGCCCGCAGCAGACTGACTACGCGGCGGCCTCGTGTGCAGAGCACAACCACCCCGAGCACCACTAGTCCCGTGAACAGGAACCGGTCCAAAGGACTGCCGTCAAGGAGCTGTTCGGGGTTGATGGCCGAGGCGTCCGATCCTCCCGCGATCCATTCCGATACCGGCCGGGATGCTCCAATCCAGAGCCACACCACGGGTATCCAAAGAGCTTTCGAAGTGCGTGCCTTCCGGTCACGGCCAAGAAGGAACAGGCCCGTGATGCCAAGTGCGAACAAAAGCGTGGCAATCTGCGGAGTCAATTCTCGCCCATGTTTTTCTATTCAGAGCTGCCCGGTCATCTCGCGTCCACAAAAAGGCGGTGCAAGAGTTCCAAAGTTAGTACTTTGTGGATCTCGGAGGTGTAGTTCCAGTCTCCCCGAAGGTGTCCGCGCACCATCAATTCAAGTTTCTTAGGTTGGAGGTAAGGCCGGGAGAGCGTCCTCGGGTCAAGCAGCATCTCGCGAACATAATTGGAGAGGACGTCCCGGTACCAAACCCTATAGTGATAAAACTTGTGCCTGCCCAGAAAAAGACGCTCGAGATGGAGCCGCGAGAGCCGATGGTCGATTTTCGCGATCCACTGAGGCATGCCATAGTCATAGGCATACTCCGACTTGAATGTGAACTCTAGAAACCCTCCAAGTAGCGCTCCCGGCAATAGCCCCTGGCTTCCGGCTAAACCGCGGTCTGTCCGGATTCTGCTGAGTTTTGCGTCCCCGTCTGCAATCAGACGCAGACAAACATCGTTGCTGGCACAAGCCGAATCCGGCGCGCGAAAAACGGTGCGCACGAAATCATTGTCCAGAAACGGCGACCGAGTTGAGATCTGGGTCTGCTCAAGTTCCAGAAGTCCGTAGTGATGCCAAGGAGCCTGCCGGAACACTGCAAAGGAAAGCGGGTGCCCTTCGACAGCGCGGGCATAGATCGCGTTCGCCGCTTGGACCTGGGGGAGAAAATCCCCACTGAACAGCCCTGCCGTGGCCGGTGCAGGCTTGAACGCCCTCACTCGGCGGAGCACCTCGCCACCGTAGTTTCCCGTCATTCTCACCGGCGCGACCTCGCGGGCGCGCTCATTCACGTACAGATCGGCGGAGCGACTTACGTCCGCGCATCCATCCGTCAGGTACACCGTTCGTTCCGCATACCGCGAAAATCGATTGAGAAACTCGTCGCCCACCTTTATTACTTGGTGGGGTTGCTCACATGACTTGGCCACTTGCCGCGCAATGACAACATCTTGACTCTCGCGAAACGCTCCGCCAAACGAGTAGCACGGAAGCGTTCCCGGCGCGGACTTCTCCCACGCCATGACCATGCGCGTGTCGAGTCCGCCGGTCAGCGAAACCGCGATACGTTCGCGGCCGCTGAAGTACCGGGGCAGGTTCGCTGCGAACACCCGACGGAGTTCCTGATAGTACGCCTCCGGTTCGAGGGCGGTCTGCCCCTCCCATTCGGCCGGATCGAAATAGCTCTTCCGGCTTAACGAATCGCGCTGAAACACCCACACCGAGGCGGGCGGGAGCACGGAAATGCCTCGAAAGAGGGTCCGATTCTCGAGGACACAGCCGTAAGCGACGAACTCGCCCAACGCTCCAGGGTCCAACGATCTGAGCTCTGGACGGACTTCCAGGATCGCCTTGGCCTCCGCCGCAAAATAGAAGGCTTCGGGCGACTCGTGGTAGTAGACCCGATGCATGCCGTAGCGATCATTGAAAAGAGTGGCCGTTCCCTGCGTTTCATCCGCCACCAATCCGTGGAACCTTCCATTCAAGCATGCCGGGAACGATGGTTCTTCTTCGTAGAGGTGGACGAGATACGAAGCCGGTTGGTCGCTAAGAATATGGCCGCGCTCTTGCAGGCATCGATTGATTCCGGCCTCGGGAAACTCCTCGCCGGAAAACACGAGTATGTTGTCCCCTCGTTCGTTGCGGAGAGGCATACCGTCGGAAACGGAATTCTTTCGCGCCACCCACCCTACATAGACTCCGAGAGACTCATTTATCCACGACCCGGTCTCGTAGAACGATTCGTGGCAAAGAGCTTCCACCATGCGGCGCAGTTCGGCCTCGGCCTGCGCGCGTGGCATTCTCGTGACGAGACCGACAATCCCTGGCATAAGTTTCTCTGTAAAGTAGCTTCGCCCCGGATCGGGGCAGGAAGGGTATCGTGAGGAATTTTATTCCGCGAACTTACAAGCGACAGTATCGGAAGGTTTCAAGAGGTCTCAACCGACTGTAACTTGCGGTTGTACCATGCACTGCGGACGGCGCGGAATCTGCCCACCAGAGATTCCGGGAGGTGGTCCGCCAGTTTGTGATGCAGGCCGAGGCGGAAAGCCAGTGAACCGAGCGGCGTCAGCGGAACGTAGTAGCGCGGTAGTTCGACTTTCCCGAAACCGTTAATCTCCTTGAATGTACTCAAGCTGTCTTGCTGCTTCTTGCCATAGGAAAAACTTTGGTACACAAGGTACGGTATTCCTCGATCTGCACAGGTCCGGACGGCTTGCGCGATCAGCGCGTTAGTCGGAGCCTTATCCCGGTGCCGAACCATGGCGACGATGTTCATCAGGTTCGCCTGGGTGCGAGTTTCGTCCCACATCAACTTTGCGAAGCCAATCAGACTCTCACCCACAAAGGCGCCGATAAAAACGCTGCGGTCCAGGAACGTTGCCGCTTCGCTGCGCACGGTTTCGAGATCCTTTCCGTAATGAGCATTGGGCTTTCCTTGCCGGACCGGTGTTTCGTTGTACACCTCCCAGATTCCTCGGATCAGGGCATCGTCGAAAGGCACTTCGCGAAGAGTCGCCCCTTTCTTCTCGGCTTGCCGGGCGCGATTTCGCGGGAGTGACCGGAGCTGGTTATTCCACCAGTTCTCGAAGGTGCTTACGGGCAGAACCGCCAGGTTGTCCCACTCCATGGGATAGGAGTAGATCGGAGAGGTGTGCGGCAGCTTTTGCAAGAAGTGAAAGAGGTCGATGCGGGTGCCGAGCCTGCGCAAACCGTCGAGCATTGCCTCCGGATCATCCACGAATTCATGCTTGTCCGCGTCCAAGCGTGCGATCCGGACCAGCCGTCCCTGGATCTTGATGTCCTTCCCACAAACGTTGATCAATGGAAGCATGAATCGGTACTCTCCAAACCAGGGAACTCGCCCGTGAAAAATGAGATTTCGTCGCTAGTCCGTAACATATTGTTCCTTGATCGGGTTGATGCCCACAAACGCCAGCAACTTGCCCAGATGATCGAAAAGACTGACCAACAGAGTCATGAAGCGATGAAATCCCAACAATAGCGCAAACGGCAGAGCCAGGGTGTAAACGACTGCAGCCACCAGGGATTTCCCAACACTCATTGCCCCGAAGGTCGGTTGCAGCCTGGCCGACGCTCCCCGAAGCAACGCTTTCCTCAACATATAAGTAGGCTTCCAGCGGACGGGGGGGACAACTTCATACGCCACCGCGTCCGCCGACCAAATGAACCGATGGCCCTTTTCGATCATCCTGCGGAAAAAATCCTGGTCCTCGCCCACGCGAAACTGTGGCCGAAACGGGAGTTCACCAGTTTCGAGAATGTGATGGTTCAGCAGTACATTCCCGGAGCGTGCCTCGAACCACTTCACAACCGTTCCCGTCCGCTGCACCGGACGTTCGTAAAAGTCGCTCTTGACCAGCCAGTTGGGCGGTTCACCATCGAAGTGGCGCTTCACCGGCCCCAGCACCCCGTCGACGTGATAGTCCTCACAGGTATTGAACAAAGTCAGCAGCCAATCCTTCGCCGGAAACTCATCGTCGTCGATCAGAGCGATGAAATCGCCGCTGGCGTTTTCGATTGCCTTATTGCGCGCTCGCGCGATACCCTGCTGCGGCTCCACACAATATTGGATTGGGACGCTGCCCTGAGCGGCAAACTCCGACACCGCAGCTCTTGCCGATTGCAGCTCATCGTTGTCGGCAACCACAATGGAGAAAGTGAATCGACCGTTGGTAGCCTGGCCAGCCAACTCCTTCAACAATCGTTGCAGGCATTGGGGCCGCTTATAAGTGCAGACGCAAACACAGATATGATCCACTTCTTTTGACATTGATTTCGCGTCGGCCCGTGCTACCGGCCTTCACTTCGCTTGAAGGCAACGCCTTCCACCACTCCTGCAAGGGGACACTAGGTTTCGATAAGACTCGCAGCCGCGTGAAGCGACGGCTCGCCCGGTTGCCGTACTCGCGAGGCCTGAGCGTCGAGCTGAGTAAAGATGTCGTCCATAATCTTAGCCGTGAGCAGAATCTCCCGATAAGAGATTGGCAGTGGAGCATTTTCCCGGATCGAACGGTAGAAAGCCTCGATCAAGTATTTCATACCCGACTTCATGTGGAAATCATTGCCCAGAAAGCTCCGCAGGTTCGTCTTCAGGTTTCCCAAATACTGCCCGGCCATCGTTACGGGTGGCACGAACTTCTCCGCGTAACTCTTGTACCGGGCTCCGCGCAGTTTGATCACGGTCTCCTGATTAAGATCCAGCAGCAGCCCGTTCTTCGAGCCGTAGAGCCGAAACTGATGCAGCGAAGGCCGCATCTGCGATGAGAAGGTGAAATACGCAGTGCGATACTCCTGATCGCAAACGATGACCCTCAATTCGTCGATGATCTCGTTTTCGCCAAGATTCTGCAAAAAAGGGCTGGTAAACCCGTGGGCAATCACCTGGGGCGCCGCGCCGCTCGTAAATTCCGCGATTCTGGCAATCCCATGACTGATGATATTGTGGAGCAACTTTCCGGGGAGCCTTCGCACCCAGTGTTTCTTGTCGCCCAGCAGGGCTCCGGCATAGTCCGAAGCCCCCATTTCATAACAGTAATAACTCTCCATATGCACCGGGGCGCCACCGAGATAACCCGCCTGGACCAGCCCCCGCATACGCAGGGCGGCGTGGCTGAATTGATGATCGTGTCCCGCTGTGAGCTTGAGTCCTTTTTCGGTGGCGAGATCGATCAGTCTTCGGGCTTCTTCTTCATACAGAGTGAATGGTTTCTCCACATAAACATGGCATCCCTGTTCCAGACAGAGCCTGGCAATGTCGAAATGGCTCTGCGGCGGCGTCGTGATGTGAATTACGTCCGGACGCGATTTCTCCAGCATTTCGTTCAAATCGCCAAAATACTGCTGGACTGGAAACCGCTCCGAGAGCTGGCGCGCCATCAGCGGCTCCCGATCGCACACACCTACGATCTCGCAGTCCAGGATTCTCCCGATCTGCGCGGCATGCGAATCGGCAATCTTGCCGCAGCCGACGATGCCAATTTTAAGCATGCGCTTTCCCGCGCTTCTGGCTTCCTTCTGCAGCGGCGGCTCGCGGGCGAAACACAATGACCGTTGGCCCGCTTTCGCCATATTGGTTCTTTTCCACCACGTCGAAGTCGGCCTCCATAACCCCCAAGATCGCCGCCAGTCTCGGCTTATCGCTGCCCTTGCCATCCGTGATGTTCATTCTCACCACGAACACGCCGCTATCGTTTAAGTATTTTGAGAAGTGATCGAGTATCGGCTTGACCTTCGCCAGCGGCACATGGTACATGGATTCCCGGAACAAAATCACATTGAACTTCTGGGTCGGCCGGTAGCCGAGAAAATCCGAGCACGCAAAACTGTTCTTGCCGCTACGGCCGTTTTCCTCGGTTCGCTTCCTCGCCTTCACCAATGCTGCCTCGGATATATCGATGCCCACATAGGTCGTATATGCACTGGCCGCCAGTTCGTTCGCGGTGTTGCCCGGTCCGCATCCGAGATCAAGGATGCTGCCGCCGTGAAGTTGCTTTTCGAGGTGCGAGTAGACGCAGTCGCCTGCCGTATCGTCAATGAAGTCCCAATGGGTTCCGGAAAATTCCTGGTCCCACAAAATCATCTTGATCCTGGACGGGCCGTACCTTTTGATAAGACCGCTGCTCACCGTTATCGTTCGTTCCACCATATCCTTATTCTCCTCTTTGTCCAACTTTCGAACACCCGCCTGACGATTGCGGAACTAAACGCGCCCCGCCGCACAACTTTCGAAATAACGCTTAAGCCCTTCGGCCATGCCCACTCTTGGAGTCCAGCCCAGTTGAGTCTTGAGCTTGAGGTTGCTATATCGCGTCCTCTTCCAGTACCGGTGCCAGAGTCTGCGATTAAAGACCGGCTCAAGCTGCCCTTCGGACCAACTCGAATATCGTTCCCATAAGTAACAGCTCGTGTAACTCAACCAGTGCGGAACATAAATCGATTGAAAGCTCCCGACGCTGCGCTTGTAGGAACGCAAGAATTGCCAACTGGAAGGCAAATCGTCATCCACGATATTGAACGCCTCCCCGTCGACCCCGGACTTGAGCCCCGCCAGCGCAATCGCATCGGCGCAGTTATCGACATAGGTGATGGGTAATGAATTGAAGCCACCCAGATGCAGAAAAATGCCAAACGTGCCAATTCCCACCCGGCCGGTAATCGCTGGATTCCCGGGACCAATCACATACCCCGGACGAACCATCACGTATGGGATGCCAAACCGGCCGCAGCACTCCGCCACGATTTCGTCTTGTTTGACTTTTGCGAAGGAGTAAGCGTCTCCACAAAGTTCCGGCCGCGATTCGATCGAGCACGACTCGTCGAGCAGGTTCCCCTGCTGCTTGCGGCGGTTGCTATAGACCGCAAATGAACTGACGTTCACGAAACGCCGCAGACAGACGTTTTCACGGCTCGCTCTCGAACTTGATTCGGCTGCCGCTTCGATAAGATTCCGCGTCGCCACCACCGAATTCATGTAGGCGTCGGGGAAGGACTTCGCGCCTCTGCCCGCGGCCAGATGAAAAATGAGTCTCACATCCTTCGTCGCAGCCTTGCAATCCTCGCGCGACAGAAGGTTCCCCGTGATCACTTGCACCCGCGAATCGCGCGGATTGTTCCGCAAAGCTTCGAGTTTTGCCACCTTGCCCGGAAGCCGGGTGAGACAACGCAGATTCTGGAATCCCCTGTCCAGCAGCGTCTTAACCAGGCGCGTCCCAATGAAGCCACTCGCCCCGGTGATCAAGATCGGATCGTCCGGGCCGAATCCCACTGGCTCAGGCTGAGAGTTGCTTCTTTCGTGATTATCCGCGGCATTCTGCATAGTAGTCGTAATCGATGGTTGGATTCTGAGTTGTACTCTGAAACGCTAGTTTGTTCCTAAATCGGTTACGCCCGCATCCCCAGCGTCTTGCCCGTCAGGAATTCCTTCAAGCGCTGCATCTGCTCGTGTCTGGTGAACCGTGCCATTTCCTCGGAAACCGGCCTCTCGACGCCTCTCGCGACCGACCAGAAGTAACCGAGCAGTAAGACGAGCCCTCCGATGATATAGGGCGGTTTCGTCATCTGATACGCCGTCCGGAACAGTTCCCAGAGCGGATGGCTGCCGACGGCGTAGTCCTTCGCTCCGTCCTTGAATCTCGCTTTGATTACGCCCTGCTCCGCCGTGCTCATCGTTCGATGGTGAAAGTACGTCTTCTCGGTGAAGGTTCTCGTCTTCCATCCCTTCATCCGGGCGGCGATGTTCGCGATCCGGTCGATTGCGCCGCCCTTCACCGGGACATACCCTCCGATATCCTGATAGCACTGCCGTCGAAACAATTGACAGATGCCCGTCACGTGCTCGATGCTGACGAAACGATAGTCGTACTTGTCTCCCGATGTTTCCCGGAAGGCAGTTCCGGCCAGACCGAGCGCAGGGTCGTCGGCGAGTTTCTGCAGCAGGAAGGCAAAGAAGTCTTCCTCGAACGAGGCGTCGGCGTCCACGCTGCCGATCGCGTCGAATTGCATTCCCTTCACCTTGTCATATCCGGCGTTGAAGGCCAGCACCTTGCCGGCAAAGTTGCGCTCCTCGCGTTCCGGCATCCGGACCAGTTCGATCCACGGATTAGCTGCCGAATACTTACTTACAATCTCGTCGGTGCCGTCGGTGGACCCATCGCTCACGATCACCCACTTCAGTGGATGGACGGTCTGGGACACCACGGACCTGAGCGTGAGCTCAATGAACTTAGCTTCGTTCCGGGCTGGAGTGATAAGGACGTAAGTCAGCATATTAAAGTTAGCCTACTCTGACCAAACCGTTTGCCTCTGGATGCTGCTTGGGCGTGTCCGCTGCCCGCATCAGCTCACACAGCGCCAAAAGCATCCACGCTTGCGACCATCTCATGTACGATGTCCGCACCGTTCCCAGGCGCAGCACCCGATAGTAGAAGAAACCGCGATCATCCCACATATGCTCCATCGCCCATCGGAATACCGAAAACGCCAATTGGGAATTGTCTTGACCGAAATCCCCAAACGCCAGCAGGGTAATGATGCTTTGCGCCACGCAATGAATGTCCAGTGGATAGGTGCGATCGTGAAAGTATCTGGGGGCGCCGTCCAATCGGAAGAAGTGGGCCTTATAGAACTCAAACCCGCGCCGCATCGGTGATTCGAACTCTCCGGTGCCGAGATCTCGCCCAATCGACTGCAAGGCGCACAGGTTGTAGCCAGTGTGGAAGTTATCCACCCACTGTTGCTTCGGCGACTCGCCATACGGCCAGGAGCCATCCGAATGCTGCTTGGCGGCCGAGTAGCGGGCAGCCTGGAGCGCGGGGCCGATGAATTTTTCCTTGCCCGTGTGCTTGTAGGCCCGGCAGAGCAGGGCGGCGGCGAGGAAATTCGCATTGTGGACGTGACTTCTAGCGGACGGCAATGGATAACAAAATCCCGCAACCTCGCGGCCCTCGCTCCAGTAGAGCTCGTCCAAAATGTACTCTGCCCCGCTGACCGCTATCTCGAGGTGCTGCGAGTCGTGGCGCCGCTCATAGAGATCGAACAGCGCCGCGGCAACAAACATGGTGCAGACCAAGTTTGGCGCGCCGCGCGGCACAATGATGGTGCGCGTCTGCCATGGAAAACTGTAGCCCCAACACCAGTATCGAGTTCCAGGAGAGCGCAACGCCACCAGTCTTTCCGCCAGCGCGGCGATCAAGTCTTCGGATTCGCCAGCGCAGAGTTCGGGAGCCTTCAGCAACGCCGCCAAAAAGAGCGCAATGCCTTTTGGGTTTTGCGTCTTTGAGACCTGTAACAACCCGCGGATGTTCACCGGACTGCGTTTCAAGAGCTGAGTAAGAACCAGCCGCGGAATCCGGGAGTCAAGCGCTGGCAGCGCCATGAAGATACGGCTGTTCAAGGCGTCGTAAGGATCGTAGCCGGCCCAGTTGTTTTCACGGCAGTAGGCAAATAGCTTCCTCGCCGCGGTCGCCGCATCCGGCATTGGATCGGAATGATCTCTCATGGGCGCTGGGCAATCAAATTTTGCGGGGAGCCGTTCATCCGATGGGAACGGCCTTCGGCGCATCCATTTTATTGGCCGTACGACCCGTGCCTCGCGCGGCAGGTTCGCTTGCCTGGGAGCCTCGTCCAATCTCAACGTACTCGAATCCATGTGCCGCCATCTGTTCCTTGGACGGGGAAAGCATGTTGCGGCCGTCGATGACGAGCTTTCTGTGGAGCAGCGATCCGAGCCGTTCCCAATCCAGCCTCTGAAATTGCTCCCACTCGGTCAGGATCAGAATCGCTTCGGCGCCGCGCGCGGCCGAGTACAGATCGTCGCAGAATGTCACTCCGGTCAGCTGGCGCTTGGCATTGGGCATGGCTTCGGGATCGTAGACCTGGAGGTGGGCTCCCTCGTCAACCAGTTGTTTCACTACTGCGAGCGACGGAGCAAAACGGATGTCGTCGGTATTGGGCTTAAAAGCCAAGCCCCAAATCGCGATTTTCTTGCCGCGCAACACCCACAGCTCCTGCCGCACCTTTTCGATAAATTTTGGAACGCGGGCAAGGTTCACGTTCTCCACTTCACGCAACAGCGAAAAATCGCATCCCGCTTTTTCCGCGATTCGCACGAAAGCTTGCAAGTCCTTCGGAAAACAGAACCCTCCGAAACCGATCCCGGGACGCAAGAACGCCCGTCCAATCCGCCGATCGAGGCCAATTCCCTCCGCCACTTTCTCCACATCGGCACCGCTCGCCTCGCACAGGTCGGCAATCAGATTGATGTAGGAGATTTTCATGGCCAGAAACGAGTTCGACGCGTGCTTGATGATCTCCGAGCTGTTCGTGTCCGTGACCAGGAACGCAGGCTTCACCCGAGACCGGCACTCGGCATGCACCGGACAAGCGAAGCTCTGGTCGAGAACGGGCCGGTAGATTTCTCGAAACTGCTCCTCCGCCCGCTTCGATTCGACGCCAACCACAATCCGATCGGGATGGAAAAAGTCTTCCAGGGCGCAACCCTCGCGGAGAAATTCGGGATTGGAGGCGACCTCGTAATCGAGTTCGTTCGAGCCGTAGAGAGCAAGCTCCCGCTTGATCTGCCGCGCTGTCTGCACTGGCACCGTGCTCTTCTCCACAATCAGGCGGTACCCTCGCGCCCGGGCCGCAATCTCTCGAGCCACCGTTTGAATGGCCGACAAATCCGCTTCGCCGTTGTTCAGTGGCGGCGTGCCCACACAGATGAAAATTGCCTCGGAGCGATCGATGCCAAGCTCGGTCGAGCCAAACTCGAGGCGACCCGATTGATGGTTCTTCGCGACCAGCTGCGCAAGATTCGGCTCGTAGAACGGCAGCTTCCCGCCCTGGAGCAGCGCGAGCTTCCCTTGATCGTTATCACTGCATAAGACATGGTGGCCAATTTCCGCCAGGCAAGCGGCCGTCGTCAGCCCCACATACCCCGCGCCCACAATCGATATTTTCACAATCACTCCTGCCGAACGTTGGATCGTTTTGCCGACGGGCTTCAGGCCCGGGTCGAGCCCTTCTGCTCCAGAATCGCCACAATATGGTTGACGACCGCATCGAGCGTCTCGCTCTGCTTCGCTCTCGATACGAAGTTCTTATCGCGGGACACAAGCTTCAACTTCTCCCGCACGTCCGCGACGCTCTCGAGCAGCACCAACCGGCCTGTCGCCGCCAGATGCTTGTCGACCGCTCCCATGGTCCCGCGGAACAAACTGTACACCGGAATTCC
>Ga0187887_10001839_pt1 | contig 17730 bp, 16 predicted proteins | sample June2016WEW_7_10_FD_132977 | JGI IMG/M metagenome (GOLD analysis project Ga0187887, IMG submission 132977) | Peatland microbial communities from SPRUCE experiment site at the Marcell Experimental Forest, Minnesota, USA - June2016WEW_7_10 | ecosystem: Environmental > Terrestrial > Soil >...
GGCCTTCCCGGCGATGAGCGGCACCATGATCTCCGGCACCACCGCGACGCCGGTCGCGCGGCTGGCCACGACCGCGGCCTCGAAAATGGCGCGCGCCTGCATTTCCGCGATCTCCGGATAGGCGATCGCCAGCCGGGAGCCGCGGAAGCCGAGCATCGGATTGAATTCGTGCAGCTCGCGGGCGCGGTCGGCGAGTTTTCGCGGGTCCGCGCCCATGGCCTGCGCCACCGCCGCGATCTCCTCCTCGGTGTGCGGCAGGAATTCGTGCAGCGGCGGATCGAGCAAGCGGATGGTCACGGGCAGGCCGCCCATGATCTTGAACAGCTCGACGAAATCGGCCCGCTGCATCGGCAGGAGTTTGGCGAGCGCGGCGCGGCGCGCCGTCTCGTCCCCGGCCAAGATCATCTCGCGCACGGCGCGGATGCGGTCCTCGTCGAAGAACATATGCTCGGTGCGGCAGAGCCCGATGCCCTCGGCGCCGAACTTGATGGCGGCCCGCGCATCGGCCGGCGTATCGGCGTTGGCGCGCACCTTGAGCTTGCGCGCCGCGTCGGCCCATTGCATCAGCGTGGCAAATTCGCCGGCGAGCGCCGGCTCGCGCATCGCTACCCTGCCGGCGAGCACTTGGCCGGTCGAACCATCGATGGTCAGGATTTCGCCCTTCTTCAGCGTCGTGCCGCCGGCGGTCAGCGTCTGCGCGCGATAGTCGACGCGCAGCGCCCCGGCGCCGGAGACGCACGGCTTGCCCATGCCGCGCGCGACGACCGCGGCGTGCGAAGTCATGCCGCCGCGCGTGGTCAGAATTCCCTCGGCGGCGTGCATGCCGTGAATGTCCTCGGGCGACGTTTCGATGCGGACCAGGATCACCTTGTGGCCCTGGGTCTTGAGGAGTTCGGCCTCCTCCGAGGAGAACACGATCTCGCCGCAGGCGGCGCCCGGCGACGCCGGCAGGCCGGTGGCGATCACCTTGCGCTCGGCCTCGGGATCGATGGTCGGATGCAGGAGTTGGTCGAGCGCAGCGGGATCGACGCGCGTCACCGCCTCGTCCTTGCTGATCAGCTTCTCCTGCGCCAGCTCGACGGCGATGCGCAAGGCGGCCTTGGCGGTGCGCTTGCCGCTGCGCGTCTGCAACATCCACAACTTGCCCTGCTCCACCGTGAATTCGAGATCCTGCATGTCGCGGTAATGCCGTTCGAGTGCGGCGTAGATACGCTTGAGCTCGGCGAAGGCGTGCGGCAACGCGGATTCCATCGAGGGTTTGTCCGAGCCGGCCTCCTGGCGCGCTTCCTCGGTGATCTCCTGCGGCGTGCGGATACCGGCGACCACGTCCTCGCCCTGCGCATTGATGAGGAATTCGCCGTAGAGTTTTTTCTCGCCGGTCGAGGGATTGCGCGTGAACGCGACGCCGGTCGCCGAGGTCTCGCCCATATTGCCGAACACCATGGCCTGCACGTTGACCGCGGTGCCCCAGCTTTCCGGGAGGCCATTCAGGCGCCGATAGGTGATGGCGCGGTGGTTCATCCACGAGCTGAACACGGCGCCGATGGCGCCCCATAATTGTGCGTGCGGGTCCTGCGGAAACGGCTCGCCGCGCTCCTTCTCGACGCGCTCCTTGTAGCGAGCGACCAGTTGCTCCCAATCGTCGGCCTCGAGTTCGGTGTCGAGCGTGTAGCCGCTGCGGTCCTTGTGCTCGTCGAGGATTTCCTCGAAGTGATGGTGCGCGATGCCGAGCACCACGTCCGAATACATGGTGATGAAACGCCGGTAGCTATCATAGGCGAAGCGGCGGTCGCCGGATTTCTCCGCAAGCGCCGCCACGGTCACGTCGTTGAGGCCGAGATTGAGCACGGTGTCGAGCATGCCCGGCATCGAGGCGCGGGCGCCCGAGCGCACCGAGACCAGCAGCGGATTCTTACCGTCGCCGAATGTCTTGCCGGCGATGCGGCCGACCTCGGCAAGCGCCGCTTCGACCTGGACCTTCAGATTCTTCGGGTAGGTTTTGTGGTTCTGGTAGAAATACGTGCACACCTCGGTGCTGATGGTGAAGCCGGGCGGCACCGGCAGCCCCAGATGCGCCATCTCGGCGAGGCCGGCGCCCTTGCCGCCAAGCAGATTGCGCATGCCGGCGCGGCCGGCGGCCTTGCCGCCGCCGAAACTGTAGACCCATTGGCCCTTGGCCGCGGTCTTGGCCGAGGCGCGTTTCACCGCGGCTTTGGCCGGCCGGGAGCGCTTCACAGGCTGCCGGGAGATTTTTGAGCGCGATTTGACCATGGCACCATAAATTCGATTTCAGGCATCCGGCCGGCGCGATGAAGCTAGTGGACGAAATGATAGATGCCGTTGAGGCCCATCAATCCGACAACGATGAGGTAGATGGCTACAATGAAATTCAACAGCCGCGGCATGATCAGGATCAAAATGCCGGCGATGAGTGCAACAAGCGGCGTGATGTGAGCGGCGGTGATGACCATGGGCTTTCCTTAAGGCTCGGGACAATGCCAGGCGAATAGGCGCGCGGGGTGCGGCCGGCCATCGACACGATTACAAGGTCCGGGCCGCGGCTTGGTTCTATGCGACAAGCCAAGACAAGGAAAGCCCGCGCGCGGAGTGCCGGCAAGGCGAAGGCGCATCGCGTAACACAGCGTGCGACGACGTTCTCGCGGCGCGTCAGCGTCCGAGCCTTGCTGCAAGCGTCACGAAAGGCCTCCCCAAAAGGGAGGAATGGAGCGCCGGGAGGCGCCAGGGTCGTGGGCCGCGCCACGCGGACGGATGTTACCACCCGCTCGCGCTTCGGGCGCGGCGCGCGCCACAGAACGATCCGCTTGCGCGAACCGCCTGCTTCGGGCGCGCGGCGCCTCCCGGCGCTCCACCTCGGTTGTCGCCAGGGCGGCCGACCGCCGCGGCGCAAAACCGCATCCGCCCTGCCGATCGACGGTCGCCGGCGACCGCCATCGACGAGGGTGAGTCGTATCCTTGTAACCGAATTGATGATAAACGTCAATAAAAAAGTGACAACCGCCCCGAAGCCGTGGTACGATCCTCCGCCGGACTTCAGCCTTCGATCTTGGAAAAATCCGCCACGGCGCGGGTGGCGGCGCGTATTTCGTTGAGCAGCTTGAGTCGGTTCTCGCGCAGCGCCTTGTCCTCGACGTTGACCGTCACCTTGTCGAAGAAGGCGTCGACACGCGGTCGCAACTGCGCCATATAACTCATCGCAACTTCGAAGGCTTCGGCATCGATGGCATGTTTTGCCTCGACTTTAACGCGATTAATCCAGTACGAGAGCTCTTCCTCTTCAGGTTCGTAAAGGTCACGATCGGGCTTGCCGGTATATTCGCGGCCGTCTTTTTTCTCCTCGATGCGGATGATGTTGGTCGCGCGCTTATAGCCGGCGAGCAGGTTTTTGCCGTCCTCGGTGTCGAGGAATTTCCCCAGCGCCTCGACGCGGCGGACAATTAAAAAGAGATCGTCCTCGCCTCCGAGCGCGAAAACTGCATCGACGAGATCGTGGCGCGCACCTTGCTCGCGGAGTTGAATCTTAAGACGTTCCGCAAAGAAAATTAACAACTCACCGGCAGAAAAAGCAATCTGCTGCGTAGCAGAGAACTGATGCCAATTCTTTCTGTAGCTTTGGGCAGATTTCTTTAATTCGTTAAGACCGATTAGGATGTGTGAGAAATCTCCGCCAATATCTTTATAGACATCCGGCGACAATGGAATTGCTGGATCTTCGATTTGCCGTCTGACCTGCACTCCGTGGCTAATGAACAGGCTAAACAGATGGAGGCGCAAACTATTATTTAGTATGATTCGTATGGCACCAAGCGCGGCGCGGCGAAGAGCAAATGGGTCGGCACTACTAGTTGGCGTTTCGTCAATTATCCAGAATCCAACTAATGTGTCGATTTTATCTGCAAGGGCAACGGCGATCGAAACAGGTTCCGCAGGCACTAAATCGCTTGGACCCTTTGGCTTCCAATGATCCTCGCAAGCAAGAGCAACAGCTTTGTCCTCTTCCTGCTCTTCAGCGTAATATTTACCCATTAGGCCTTGGAGTTCAGGAAATTCGCCGACGACTTCAGTGAGTATATCTGTCTTGCAAAGGCGTGCTGCGCGCTGGGCCTTCTCGACATTCGCGCCAACCTTTGGCGCCAACTCGGCGGCAAGCAGCTCAATTCGTTCGATTCGGTTCCACTGCGAGCCGAGCTTCTCGTGAAACACGATCTCCTTGAACTTCGGCAGCCGATCTTCAAGATTCGTCTTTAGATCGGTGTCATAGAAAAACTTGGCGTCGGCGAGCCGGGCGCGGATGACGCGCTCGTTGCCGGCGACAATCGCTTCGCCGCCGTCTTCCGCTTCGATATTGGCGACGAGAATGAACTTGTCGACCAGCTCGGCGTGCGCGGCGTCGCGCAGCACGAAGCATTTCTGGTTGTTACGGATGGTGGCGCGGATCACCTCCTCGGGGATTTGCAGAAATTCCCGATCAAACGAGCCCATCAGCACCACCGGCCATTCGACCAGGCCCGTGACTTCGGCGAGAAGGCCGTCGTCCTCGACCAGTTCGAGCCCTTGCGCGAAGGCGAGCTGCTTCGCCTCGGCAAGGATGATGTCGCGCCGTCGCTCGGCGTCGAGCACCACCTTGGCCTTGTCGAGCTTGTGCCGGTAATCGGCGAAGCGGCGCACGGTGAACGGCTCCGGCGCCAGAAAGCGATGGCCGCGCGTCTGGTTGCCCGCCGCGATGCCGTCGACCGAAAACGCCACGATGTCCGGCTCCTCGGTCTCCGGCCCGAACGTCGCCAGGATGGAATGCAGCGGCCGCACCCAGGTGAGCGCTCCGGGCTCTTTCGAGCGGACGCCCCAGCGCATGGATTTCGGCCAGGGAAAGCCTTTGATGACGTCGGGCAGGATATCGCCGATCACCTCGATCGCCGCCCGCCCCGGCTTCTCGATCACGGCGACATAGAAGTCGCCCTTCTTGTCGGGCTGCACCTTGGCTTCGCCGATCGATTTCAGCCCCGCGGCTTTGAGAAAGCCGGCGATCGCCTGCTCCGGCGCGCCGACGCGCGGGCCTTTTTTCTCCTCGCGCACGTCCGGCTGGCGCACCGGCACGCCGTGCACCGCGAGCGCCAGCCGCCGCGGCGTCACGAATGCCTTGGCGCCGTCGTAGACGAGCCCCGCGTCGACCAGCCGATCGGTGACAGCTTTTCGCAAATCCTCCGCCGCGCGCGCCTGCATGCGCGCGGGGATTTCTTCGGAGAAAAGCTCGAGCAGAAGGTCGGGCATTGTTTGTGCCGCTTACTCCATTACCCTCCCCCTCCAGGGGAGGGTGAAGAAAGAGCCGAGCGCGACATTATGAGTCGTCGCCCTTACAGCGTCTTGTGGGTCCCGTCGCACAGCGGTTTTTTCGCCGAGCGCTTGCAGGCGCAGAACCAAACCTCGGCGGTAGCCTCCGGCTTGAATTCGATGGGCGTGAAGCTCGTGACTTTGTGCGAACCGTCGCAGAACGGCTGCGACTTCGAGCGGCCGCAGGCGCACCACCAATAGCTCTTGCCGGCCTCGACTTTGACCGGAATTGACCGCCGTCCGCCGATTTCAGGCATTTCACTCATTTCGTCCAACCTCCACCTTCGGTCGCGAGCCACGCCGCGCCGCACGCTTTGGCGAGCTCGCGCACCCGCAGAATGTAACTCTGCCGCTCGGTCACGGAAATCACCCCCCGCGCGTCGAGCAAATTGAACACGTGACTCGCTTTGATGCACTGGTCGTAAGCCGGCAACGCCAGCTCGTTACGCTTGTCCTTGCCGCCGATCTGCAAAAGCCGCCTGCACTCGTCCTCGGCGTCCTTGAAGTGGCGGAACAGCATCTCGGTGTCGGCGGCCTCGAAGTTGTAGCGCGAATATTCCTGCTCGGCCTGCTTAAACACCGCGCCGTAGGTGACCTTCCGCGCGCCCTCGCGGCCGTTGAAGTTGAGATCGAAAACGTTCTCCACCCCCTGCACGTACATCGCCAGCCGCTCCAGCCCATAGGTCAGTTCGCCAGAGACCGGCGCGCATTCGAAGCCGGCGACCTGCTGGAAATAGGTGAACTGGGAGACTTCCATGCCGTCGCACCAGCATTCCCAACCGAGTCCCCAGGCGCCGAGCGTCGGGCTCTCCCAATCGTCCTCGACGAAGCGGATGTCATGAAGCCTCGGATCGATGCCGATCGCGGAGAGCGAGCGCAGATAAAGCTCCTGCAAATCGTCCGGCGACGGTTTGAGGATTACCTGAAACTGGTAGTAATGCTGCAGACGGTTGGGGTTCTCGCCGTAGCGGCCGTCCTTGGGCCGGCGCGAGGGCTGCACGTAGGCGGCATTCCACGGCTTGGGGCCGAGTGCGCGCAGCGTCGTCGCCGGATGGAAGGTGCCGGCCCCGACCTCCATGTCATAGGGTTGCAGGATGACGCAGCCCCAATCCGCCCAGTAGCGCTGCAACGCCAGGATGAGCCCCTGAAACGACCGTTCGGGGCGCATGTGCGGCGGCAAATCGTCGTTGGAGGTTAAGTCCATCGGGACGTTGTTGTGGAACGGCCGCTTGCGGTCAAGTGTCGCTGCTCAACCCGGCCGGTACTCGTCCGTCTGCGGATCGCGCTTCAATGTCGGCAGTGCGTCGCGGTCGATCGGCTCGACAGCGGAGCGGTCGCGCATTGCATCCAGCTCGGCGTTGACGCGCCGCACTTCCTTGACGCACCAGCGCACCAAGACCGCCGCTCCCATCAGTCCCAGAGCCAAGGCGAATACCGGCGGCATCCTTGTGCCCTCCATCAAAGCCCATAACGCGCCCAAAGCGCGCGGGCTTCAAGCGCCGAGATCATGTCTTCGGCAAGGCCGCTTTGCCCGAACGCACTGCCGCCGACGCCCCAAACGCGGCGGCCGAACAAGCCGCGCTCGGCGGTCACCAGGGGCGTATAGACCTTGTCGCCGAAGCGCGCCCGCAGCGTCGAGCGCAAGTCGCCGATCGCATCGACAAGGCCGAGCCCGAGCGCCCGCCTTCCGGTCCAATACTCGCCCGAGAACAACTCGTTTTCCGGGCCGTTGAGCTTGTCGCCGCGCCGCGACCTCACCAGCGCGATGAAATCGTCGTGGATTTCGCGTTGCAGGGTTTTCAGCCGCGCGACATCGTCGGGGTTCTCCGGCAGGAACGGATCGAGCGTCGCCTTGTGCTCGCCCGAAGTATAAAGCCGGCGCTCGATGCCGATCTTGGCGATCAATTTGTCGAAGCCGAACGAGCCGCCGACGACGCCGATCGAGCCGACGATCGAGTTGGGATCGGCGATGATTTCGTCGGCGGCGCAGGCGATCATGTAGCCGCCGGATGCGGCGGCGTCTTCCACGAAGGCGATCACCCGGCGCTGTTTTTCCTCCGCCAGCTCGCGGATGCGGCGGAAGATGAGGTGCGATTGCGCCGGCGATCCGCCCGGCGAGTTGATCGAGAGCGCGACGGCGGCGGCGTTGCGCACGGCAAAGACGCGGTCGAGCGTGCGCGCCATGCCGGCGAGCGTGAGGCCGGGCTTCAGCGGCGTCGAGAAACCGACGACCCCGGTAAGCCGCACCACCGGCACCACCGGCCGATCGCCGCGGAAGCGCTGGGGAACGTATTCGCGCAAGCCCGCCAGCGCGCGCCTCCACCTATCTCTCATGCGTTCAGCAGTCCACGGCTCGCTCATGAAATCCAGATAGGCCCTGCCTGCCGCACGCTCAAGTCACCGTTTGTTAACCCGATGGTACGCTTTTTGCGTGCAGACTGCGGGCTGAGTGGAACGGCGGAAGTGCGCAAGCAATGAAGATATACGTGCTCCTGACGCTCATCGGCGTCATTGTCGCCTTTTCCTATCTTCCGCGCTTCGGCCGAGCGAAGCCAGTCCCGCCAGCGCCGCCGGATTCGGTGCCTGCATGATGCCTAAAGGCTGAGCAGCGGGCAGTTTCAGTCCCGAGCCAATGGCAAGAGAGCGCCGCCGCGCAGCACAGCCTCGGCTTCCGCGGTGGGCTTTCCCGCCTCGTCGGCAAGAATGAAGCCGGGCAATAGCGACAGCGGCGAGCGGCTTGCCTTGACGGCGCGCGCCAGCACGCGGATCGCCGCTACGCCCGGCTTGGGGTGGATCGGCAACAGAGTGACCGCGCCGAAACCAGTGGTCAGCGCCGCCAACAGCGAAGCGAGGGCATCGGCGCGCCAGATCAGCGTGACCACGCCCGCGGGCTGAAGCAGCCGTGCCGCGGCGCCGACCCACCGATCGAGCGTGTGACGCGAAGCGCTATGCGCCAGGCGGCGGCCGGGGTCCGGCGAGGCCTGCTGCTGCGGAGCATTGAAGGGCGGATTCATCAGCACGCGGTCCGCAGCACCGGGCGCCAGCCCCGCTGAGGCAAACGCGGCGGCCGGCGCCGCGACGTCGAGGCAGACCGCGCGCACGCGCTCGGCGAGCGCGTTACGCGCGGCATTCTCGCTCGCGAGCGCCGCCAGCGCCGGGTCGATCTCGACCAGGGTGACGGCGACGCCCTCGGTGCGGCGGGCAACCGCCAGCCCCGCCGCGCCGACACCGGCACCGAGATCGATGATCTGCTCGCCGGCACGCGCCAACGTCGCCGCCGCCAGCAGGATGGCGTCGTGGCCGACGCGGTGACCGTTGCGAGGTTGGCGCAGGATGAGCCGGCCGCCGAGGATCGCATCCTCGCTGATTTCGGCCCGTTCAGCGGCCATCGCCGCGCAGCTCGTGGGCGAAGCCGGCCTCCTCGAGCAGCCGGCGTGCGCCTTCGAATTCATCCTCGCCGACCAGAATGCGGCGCGGGAAAATGCCGATCGAGCCTTCCAGCACGCTCATGTTCTGATCGACCACCATGTGGTCGATTTGCGCGCCCTTGAGGAGCGCCTCGATCGCCGAGATCAACACCGCATCGTTAGTGCGGACGAGTTCGCGCATGCTCAGCCTCGGTGACGCTCCTCGCCCGGTGCGCCCAGCGCCAAATAGGCGATGAGATTGCCGACGATGGAATTGTTGTCATAGACATGGACGGCCGCCTCGGGCAAAACCGCACAGTAGGTCGCTAGCGTGGTCGGCGCTAACGGAACAGATGCAGGCGCCGGCGGATTTTTACTGCAACCGCCGGCATACTTGCCCCCTTACCTTAGCGTTTCTATGCTTGCGCGTCCTCTTCGGAGTAGTTCAAGTGGCCGTTGTCGTCCCTTTTGAAAGTCCGGGTGCACCCTCGATCGATCCCTTGGTCGAGCTGGTCACCCCCGATATGGAGCGCGTCAACAACGCCATCCTCGCGCGCGCGGGCTCCGAGGTGGCCATGATCCCGGAGGTCGCCAACCACCTGATCAATTCCGGCGGCAAGCGGCTGCGGCCGATGCTGACGCTGGCGCTGGCGCGGCTCACCGGCTATGGCGGCGACGGCCATATCAAGCTCGCGGCGGCCGTCGAGTTCATGCACACGGCCACGCTCTTGCACGACGACGTGGTCGACGAGAGCGAGCTGCGGCGCGGTCGGCTCGCCGCCCGCATGCTCTGGGGCAACGAGGCGAGCGTGCTGGTGGGCGATTTCCTGCTCGGCCAGGCCTTCAAGATGATGGTCGAGGTCGGCAGCCTCAAGGCGCTCGAAATTCTCTCCTCGGCCGCCGCCGTGATCGCCGAAGGCGAGGTCATGCAGCTGGCCGCGGCCAAGAACACGGCGACCACCGAGGACGAGTACATCGCCGTCATCCGCGCCAAAACCGCCGAGTTGTTCGCCGCCGCCTGCGAAGTCGGGCCGGTGCTGTCTTCGCGGGGAAAGGCCGAGCAGGCCGCCTGCCGGTCGTTTGGGATGAATCTCGGCATCACGTTCCAGCTGGTCGACGACGCGCTCGACTATGGCGGCGCCGCAGCCAAGCTCGGCAAGAACATCGGCGATGATTTCCGCGAAGGAAAGATCACGTTGCCGGTCGTGCTTGCCTTCCGCCGCGGCAACGACGCCGAGCGCGAGTTCTGGCGGCGCGCGCTGGAACGCGGCGAGACCACCAATGCCGACCTCGATCATGCCATCGGGCTGATGACCAAGCACCGCGCGCTCGAAGACACGATCGGACGCGCGCATCATTACGGCGCCATCGCCCGCGATGCGCTCGCCTTGTTCCCTGATTCGCCGATGAAATCCGCGCTCGCCGAGACGGTCGATTTTTGCGTGGCGCGGACACATTAGCGGAGCACGATCTTTTCGGAAAACCGGCTTCCACTTTTCCGGATCATGCTCTAGCGCGCCAATCCGCCCCACGTCCGGTCGCGACCCAATACGCCTGCCTTGACCCACCAATGCTGATATTTGTCGCGCAAGACCTTGCCCGCCGCGCGTGCCGCCGCCGCCGAGGAAAATAAGCCGAAACACGTCGCGCCGGAGCCCGACATACGGGCGAGTTGGCATCCCGAAAGCCCGCGCAGTGCCGCAAGAACATCGGCGATGACCGGCTTAAGCGCGATGGCCGCGTCTTCCAGATCGTTCGACTGCGTAACGAGTAGATGCAACAGCGGATCGCGGCTTGTCAGTTTGGCGACCGCCGCAAGGTCGAGCCCCGCGCCCGGCGCCGCAGCCGGCCGCCATGCGGCAAAGACCGCCTTGGTGGGCAGCGCCACGCGCGGGTTGACCAGCACCGCCGGCAGTGGCGGGAGCGAAAGTGGCGCCGAGAGCACCTCGCCGATGCCGCGCATGATCCGGGCGCGCGCATCGAGACAAACCGGCACATCGGCGCCGGTCGCGCGGGCGGCCGCATACAGACGCGGATCGTCGCGCGCAAGCCCATTCGCTTGCGCAAGAAGCCGCAGCGCCGCGCCGGCATCGGCCGAACCGCCGCCGAGCCCGGCCGCGACCGGCAGTCTCTTGTCCAGGCGAAAAGCGCCGAGGACGATATCGGGGTACCGCGCCGCAAGCGCGCGCGCCGCCTTGAGCACGAGATTGTCGGCGCCCTCGCCGGCGGCTGCCACGCTCGGTCCGCGCACCGTCAACGTTAGCCCTTGGCCGCGCGACAAACTCAAGGTGTCGCCGAAGTCGGCGAACGCCACCAGGCTTTCAATGTCGTGATAGCCGTCGTCGCGGCGGCGCACCACCCGCAGCGTGAGATTGACCTTGGCTGGTGCATTCTCGACCAGCGGAACGGGCGAGGACACGTCTCAGCCGCCGTCACCGGCCCTCTTCGCCTTGGCGGCATCGGCCGCCGAAGACGTGTCGTCGGGTAGCCCAGATTTGATCTTTTGCTCGATCTTCGGCAGGTCTTCCGGGTCCGGATTGAGATCCTTGGCGTGCGACCATTGGAAGTGCGCCTCCAGCACTCGGCCGACCCGCCAATAGGCATCGCCGAGATGATCGTTGATGGTCGAGTCGTCGGGCTTGAGCTCGACGGCGCGATCGAGGTCCTTCACCGCGTCCTCGTAATTGCCGATGCGGAAATTGGCCCAGCCGAGCGAGTCAACGATGTAGCCGTCGTCCGGCCGCTGCTCGACGGCGCGACGGATCATGCGCATGCCTTCGTCGAGATTGACGCCCTGGTCGACCCAGGAATAGCCGAGGTAATTGAGCACGAGCGGCTGGTCCGGAAACAGCTCCAGCGCCTTCTTCAGATCGGCTTCGGCCTTCGGCCATTGCTTGGAGCGCTCGTAGCAGATGCCGCGAAAATAGAACAACACCCAGTTCGCCTTTTCCGGCACCGCCAGGTTGTCGACCGCCTTGCTGTAGACCTCGGCGCATTCGGCAAACGCCTTGCGGCCGCGCAAGATATTGCCGAGCGCGATAATCGCTTCGGAATCCTTCGGATGCTCGGCGATCAAAGCTTCGAGCCGCTTCTTGGCCTCGTCGGTGCGATCGAGCGAATCGAGATCGGAGGCGACCTGAATTTCGGCGTTGCGCCGCAGCGGCGACGACGCCGGTATCCGGTCGTAGATCTTGATCGCGAGCTCGGGCTTTTTCAACGAGTCGTAGAGGTCGGCGAGCGACAGCAGCGCCATGGCGTGCGTCGGCTCGAGATAGAGGGCAAGCTGCAGATAGACCAGCGCTAGGTCTTCGCCGCCGCGACGCCCGATCGAGGCACCGAGGCCGTAAAGCGCTTCAGCGGCGCCGGCCCGCGGCGAATCGGCGAGCGGCGGCAATTTTTCGCCGGCCGAGATTTCCTTCATCTCTTCGACGACGACCGGATGATCGGCCACGGCCTTGTTGAATTGCTGATAGAGCTTCAGCGCGTCGTCCTTGCCGCCGTTGCGCGACAAATAGCGGGCGTACGCCTGAACGGTGCGCAGCGCCATCGGGTCGGCCTTGTAAGCGCGCTCGTAACGCTTGCCCGCTTCCTTCTTGTTGTTGGCAACATCGAGGATCAGGCCGCCATGCAGGTCCTTGAAGATGGCGTACCAATCCGGTCCGGCGAGCCGATCCAGGGTGTCGATCGCGGCGTGCGTGTCGCCGGCGCCGGCCAGCGCCCACGCCGAGAGCAGCGTCGCGGTCAAATCGGTCACCGGACCGCGCACGGATTGCGCAAAATTCTGCCGGGCGATCGCATATTGCTTCTGCTTGAGCGCCCGCACGCCGATCACCAGGCGCGCAATGCGGTCGGTGCGGTCGAGCTGGATCAATCGGTCGGCGAGCCTGCCGGCTTCGTCGATGTCGCCGTCGGTCAGAACGGACAGGAAGGTGCGGCTGAGCAGATCCGCATTGCGCGGATCGGCCTTGAGGACGTTGAGATAATAGGCGGCGGCCGTTTCGGAATCGCGCTCGACGCCGGCGTGCCGGGCAGCCAAATAGCTGCCGGAGGCCGTCGAGTGCGAGAGATCCTGAGGCGTCGGCGCCTGGGCGGCGAGCGCTGAAGGCAGACTCCAGAGGACAACGGCGCCGACGATAGCGGCGCGCCGAGACAGCAGCAGATGAATCACGAGGTCTCCATTGGTAACCTGGATCGGCGAACTGGGACTAGAAAGCGCCGGATGTCGGTATGGCGCGAGAATGACCGTTTTGCCTCGCCGCCGCAAGAACGGACGGCATTAGCCCCGAAGGGAGGCGAAATCGCGGCAGCAGAACCAGGTTGATTCGGCGCAAGTGCCGCTGGGGACGCGAGAATCACATGTTCGGGTAATTCGGCCCGCCGCCGCCCTCGGGCGGAACCCAGGTGATGTTTTGATTCGGGTCCTTGATGTCGCAGGTTTTGCAGTGGACGCAGTTCTGGGCGTTGATCACAAAGCGCGGCGTGCCGGCTTCCTCGACCCATTCGTACACGCCGGCGGGGCAGTAGCGCGCTGACGGCCCGGCATAGACCCCGAGCTCGGATGATTTTTGCAGCGCGGGGTCGCGCACGATGAGATGCACCGGCTGGTCCTCCTCGTGATTGGTGTTCGAGAGATAGACCGAGGAGAGCCGGTCGAAGGTGAGCTTGCCGTCGGGCTTTGGATAAGCAATGGGCCGGCAGGCCGCGGCGGGCTTGAGCGTCGCCGAATCAGGCTTGCCGTGGCTCATCGTACCGAGGAGCGAGAAGCCGAGCGTGTTGGTCCACATATCGAGCCCGCCGAGCGCGACGCCGGCGAAGGTGCCGAGTTTCGACCATAACGGCTTGGCGTTGCGCACCCGCCAGAGGTCGCGGCCGATCGGGGAAGCGCGCCACGCCGCCTCATAGCTCGACAGCTCGTCATGGGCGCGCCCTTGCGCCAGCGCGGCGGCCATATGTTCGGCTGCCAGCATGGCCGACAACATCGCGTTGTGGGTCCCCTTGATGCGCGGGACGTTCAGAAAGCCCGCCGCACAGCCGACCAGGACGCCTCCCGGAAACGCCACCCGCGGCACCGATTGCCAGCCGCCCTCGCTGATTGCGCGCGCGCCGTAGCAAAGCCGCTTGCCGCCGGCGAAGGTGTCACGCACCAGCGGATGCGTCTTGAAGCGCTGGAACTCCTCGAACGGCGACAGATAGGGGTTGTGGTAATTGAGGTGGACGACGAAGCCGACCGTCACCAGATTGTCGGCGTAGTGGTACATGAACGAACCGCCGCCGGTGCGGTTGTCGAGCGGCCAGCCCATCGTGTGTTGAACCAGGCCGCTGCGGTGCTTTTCCGGCGCGACCTGCCAGAGTTCCTTCAGGCCGATGCCGAATTTCTGCGGCTGGCGATCGCGGGAGAGACCGAAACGCTCGATCAGCCCTTTCGACAGGCTGCCGCGGGCGCCCTCGGCGAATAGCGTATATTTGCCGCGCAGCTCCATGCCGCGGGTGAAACTCGCCTTATGGTGTCCGTCCTTGGCGACGCCCATGTCGCCGGTGGCGATGCCGGCGACCGCGTCATTCTCGAACAGCACCTCGGTGGCGGCAAAGCCCGGATAGATTTCGACGCCGAGCGCTTCCGCCTTCTGCGCCAGATAGCGGCAGACATCGCCGAGCGAGACGATGAAAGTGCCGTGATTGCTCATCAGCGGCGGCATCAGCGCATTCGGCATCCGCACCGCGCCGGAAGACCCGAGCATATAAAAGCGGTCCGCGCTGACCGCGGTGTGCACCGGCGTTTCCTCGTTCCGCCACTCCGGCAGGAGAAGATCGAGCCCGACCGGATCGATCACCGCGCCGGAGAGAATGTGCGCGCCGACCTCGGAACCCTTCTCCACCACGACGACGGAGGTTTCGGGCGCGAGCTGTTTGAGCCTGATCGCGGCGGTAAGGCCGGCCGGCCCGGCGCCGACGATGACAACGTCGAACTCCATCGCCTCGCGAGCGGGAAGGTCCGTTGCATTCATGGCCTGCTCCATTATCCGCGCGAACAGTATTTCATGTTTTCATCCCTGGCATAGACTGAAATCATCGTCCATAAATTGCCTCAGCCATGAGTTCCGCCGGCAAGCACGCACGCGAGTTGATCTCCTTCTACCTCGATGCCGGGGTCGACGCCGTCGTCGGCGAAGAGCCGATCGATCGCTTTGCCGATATAGCTCAGTCGCCAGCCGTGTCGTTGGGCTCCCCCCTTGCGGCGGAGGCCGGCGCGAAGCGCCGGGAGAGGGCTGACGGCGGCTCGCCCGGCATGAGGAAAGGACCCTCATCGCTGCCCCTCAAGGGGGGAGCGAGCAGCATGACCGGCCCGCCCGGAGCAGGCATCGCCGCCGCCCCGTCCTCGCCCGAGGTCGCCGTCACGGCGGCGCGCGCGGCCGCCCAAAGCGCGAAGACCTTGGACGAGCTGCGGGCGCTGCTTGAAGCCTTCGAGGGCTGCATGCTGCGCGCGACGGCGACCCAGCTGGTCTTCGCCGCCGGCAATCCGGCAGCGCGCGTCATGTTCGTTGGCGAAGCGCCGGGGCGCGACGAGGACATCGCCGGGCTACCCTTTGTCGGCCGCTCGGGAAAATTGCTCGACCGCATGATCGAGGCGATCGGGCTTGATCGCACGCAAGTGTACATCGCCAACATCGTGCCGTGGCGCCCGCCCGGCAACCGCACGCCGACGCCGCACGAGAGCGCCATCTGCCTGCCCTTTATCCGCCGCCAGATCGAGCTCGCCGACCCCGATATCCTGGTCTGTCTCGGGCAGCCGTCGACGCAGACCTTGCTCGAGACCAAGGAAGGGATCACACGAACGCGCGGCCGCTGGTTCAAATTCGACACCGGCAGCCGCGAGATCCGCGCGCTGGCGACCTACCACCCCGCCTTCCTGCTGCGCAGCCCGCTGCAGAAAAGGCTGGCGTGGCGCGATTTCCTGGCGATCAAAAAGGCGCTCGCGCCATAGCTTGGCCGCATTCAGGGCATCGCCACCAGGATCGCGCCGCCGGCGACCAGCAACACGCCGAGCCAGTTCACCGCCGAAAGCTTCTCGCCAAGCAGCAGCACGCCGAAGATGGCGACAAGAACCACGCTCAATTTGTCGATCGGCGCGACTTGCGCGGCATTGCCGAGCTTGAGCGCGCGAAAATAGCAAAGCCACGACGCGCCGGTGCCGAGGCCGGACAACAGCAAGAACAGATATGTGCGTCCGGAGATTTCCGCCGGGTTCTGGAACTGCCGCGTGGCAAAGACGATCAAGCCCAAGACGCCGACAACGACGACGGTGCGGATAAAGGTGGCAAGATCGGAGTTGACGTTCTCCACGCCGATCTTGGCGAATATCGCCGTCAGTGCGGCAAACACCGCCGACAGCACGGCCCAAAGCTGCCATGAGGAAAAGGCGCTGGCATTCATGGCGTCCGACCCTCCGCTGTTGAGGCTCTTTCTTTGCATCCCTTGAGTACGCGACGACAAATTGATGGCGATCAATTTCGCCAAAGTCGTGCTACGCCGACTTGATCAAGTCAATCATACGGTCGAAAATGCATGGCTCGTTTGGTGTGCTGGCGATGGCGGCTTGTTTTAGGGCCTGCCGATACGCCTGACGCGCCCTTGTCGTGGGAATTCCACGACCGCGTGAGACGGAGTTCACGCCATGGAGCTCGATCCCGTTCTGCTGTCGCGCGTGCAGTGGGGTTGGGTGATTGGCTGGCACATCCTGCTGCCGGCCCTCACGGTCGGCCTCGCCTCCTATATCGCGGTTCTCGAGGCATTCTATTTCCTCACCGGTCGCGAAATCTGGTTCCGGATATCCGGCTTTTGGACCAGAATATTCGCCGTCTCCTTCGGGATGGGTGTCGTCTCCGGCATTATCATGCCGTTTCAATTCGGCACGAACTGGAGCCGCTTCACTGACGCCACCGCCGATGTGATCTCGCCGTTGCTGGCCTACGAGGGATTAATGGCCTTCTTTCTGGAGGCATCTTTCCTCGGCGTGTTGCTGTTTGGCCGACGGTTGGTGCCGGCATGGGCGCATTTCTTCGCGGCGCTGATGGTGGCCTTCGGGACGCTGCTATCCTCATTCTGGATTCTGGCCACGAATTCGTGGATGCAGACACCGGCCGGCTACAAACTCGCCGATGGACGTTTCGAGCCGGTCGATTGGTTGGCGATCGTCTTCAGCCCATCGTTTCCTTATCGGTTCTTTCACAATGTGACCGCTTTCTACATCACGACCGCATTTGTGGTGATGGGCGTGGGCGCGTGGCTGCTGCGCCGCGGCCGCGCCACCGAAGACGCGCGGATGATGATCCGCATGGCGCTCGATCTTCTCATTATCCTGGTGCCGCTGCAGATGGTTCTCGGCGATCAGCACGGGCTCAATACGCTCGAATACCAGCCGGCGAAGCTTGCCGCCATCGAGGGACGTTACGACACCGCAGGTCCGGCGCCGTTGGCTGTTCGGCATTCCCGACGAGGCCGCGGCCACGATGCGCTACGCGATCGAAGTACCTGATCTAGGCAGTATTGTTCTCACGCATTCCTGGAACGGTGCAGTCAAGGGCCTCAAGGAATGGCCGTCCGATCAACGACCGCCCGTCGGGCCGCCCTTTTTCGCCTTCCGTATCATGGTTGGAATTGGATTTATCATGCTGCTCGTGGTCGTCGTCGGTCAATGGCTGCAGCTACGACGCCGGCTGTGGGACGTCGGCTGGTTCCTGCGGCTTTGCCAATGGACAGCACCGCTCGGTTTCATTGCGGTCATTGCCGGCTGGACGACCACGGAGGTCGGCCGTCAGCCGTGGACGGTGTATGGGCTGTTGCGCACCGCGGATTCAGTCTCGCCGTCGCTGACAGGAGCGAACGTGGTTCTGTCGCTTGCTCTCTATGTCGTCGTCTATTTGATCATGTTTCCCACCGGCATCGCCTTCATGGTCGGCTTGGTGCGCCGCGGCCCGCA
>Ga0187887_10001842_pt1 | contig 17718 bp, 17 predicted proteins | sample June2016WEW_7_10_FD_132977 | JGI IMG/M metagenome (GOLD analysis project Ga0187887, IMG submission 132977) | Peatland microbial communities from SPRUCE experiment site at the Marcell Experimental Forest, Minnesota, USA - June2016WEW_7_10 | ecosystem: Environmental > Terrestrial > Soil >...
AACCAGCCGCCAGCTACGACAATAGAAGAGTTGCCTGCCAATCGTGGGCCTGTGGCGCAGCTGGGAGCGCGCTTCCATGGCATGGAAGAGGTCGTCGGTTCGATCCCGACCAGGTCCACCAATCAATCCAATAATTTAGCTAGGGCGAACGTTCGAAGGCAGAGCGTTTGTGTCATGGTTTGTGTCATAACCCGTCATTTTGCTGCTATTGGCAAGGGTTTCCATCGCTGCGCGTTTGGCTTCCATGCGGACGTGGCTATACCGCTCCAGCATCCTGCGGCTGACGTGTCCTGCAATCGCCATGATGGTGGAGTCCGCCGCCCCGCTCTCGGCAAGGGACGTGATAGCGCAGTGCCTCAAATCGTGGAACCGGAAGCCGGGTAGTCCCGCCTTCTTCGTCAGCGTCCGCCAAGCGGATCGCCAGCTATTGACGTGCCTTGAGGGGTCAAACCCCGTGACGTTGTAATCGACCACTTTTTTCGCGCTGAAAGTGAACTTGGGAACGAACGCGGCAAAGATGTAATGCGCCGGGTCCACGGGGCCAAAGGATTCAGCCCGCGTCCGCAACCGTGCCAGGGTGGAGCAAGCAACGTCCGTCAGAGGAATTGTCCGCTCCCCGGCAGCCGTCTTGCTTTTGCGAATTGTGAGAGTACGGGAGAACAGGTCTACGTCCGTCCATTGCAGCCCCTTCAACTCACAGCCCCGCGCGGTCGTATTCAGGCAGAGGATGGCCGCAAGGTAGGCCGTCTCCCACTCCGGGCGCGTCACAGCCGTTTTAAGCAGCCGTTGCTTGTCATCCTCAGTCAATGCCTTGCCGATGGTAGACGGCTCTTTCAGGGGCCGTATATCGTCAGCAACCCGCGCCCAGAGTCTCGCCCGCTTTAAGATGCGCCGCAAGATGCCCAGTTCCGCGTTTAGGGTTGCGGGACCGGCGCATATCACCTGCCGGACTGACTCGCCCGCCTTCACTTCTTTGGTTTGGCTGGCTCGCCATGCCCGGTATTCGATGATCCGCTTGGCCGTGATCGCCTTGAGCGGTTCCTGTTTGAAGTAGGCCCGCAATTGCACCAGCAATTGTTTCTCTTTGGCTTGGCTCGCCGGGGCCAGTTCCAGCTTGCGCGCCGTCACATAATCGTCTGCCGCCCGTCCGAAAGGCTGACGCGCCAAGGATGTTGAGGTCTGATGCAACTTACCCTCTTGCGCCGCCGCGATCAATTCCTTTTCTTTCGCTTGCGCTTCTCTCCAGTCCGTTGTCTCAAGGCTCTGCCGGAATCGTTGCCCGTTGACAACGAAATGGCAGTGCCACGTCTTACCGCGTTTTTTGAGCGCCATCTGATGTTCCTTTCTTTGGACGGTGTTTCGCCGATAACTCCGTTTGTTTCTTCCGCCACCGCGCGCGTTTCACCCGGTGAGCTTCACGGTGAGCGGGTTTGCAATAGTCCTGATTAGGGCGATCCTGCCAAAATCGTTCCGTGCAGTACGGACAAGCCCGAAGGCCAACGTCTCCCTGCGGAGCGATGAGGAACGTATGGACATAGAGCGCGATTTTCTCGGCAAATTCGCTGGTAGGTCCGCTGCAATGGATCGCTGGAACAAACGCGCCTTTTACGGACCAAAGTGCTAGACCCGCCCACTGCCCAATAGCGCTGGACACAGCCCATGAGAGAAGCCGAGAGGCATCCTGCATTGCTTGAGGACCGGGTTGCATTCCTTCGAAGTGTCTCACTGAGTCCTCATGGGACATCCCCATGAAAGGCGCAAGTATTCTCCCAATCTTGGCCCGAGAGTTCGGGTCCTCCCTGAAACGCGCTCGCGCTTCCGCTTCTTGCAGTCGATAAGCGTTCAGCAGTCTTTCCTTTGCTCTCGCGAGCGCGAATTCGTCGTGTGATTCGATGGCTCCCTTCAATTGCAGTAGCGCGGAGAAGCGCTCACCTTCGATTCGCGAAAGCCTTTTATTGATCCGTTTCAAGTCGTCCAAAGTGATGAGATGGACAGGTGACTTCGCCCCCATCTCGACTGAGTAAGTTGCCTCCCCATCGGGTTTCATCCCCCCACCCGCATTTATCAGCAAAGCGAATGCTGCCGTTACGTGTTCGTATTGGTCACGTGTCATCTAATAAACTGTATCATTACTATTGCCATTAGTAAAGGAGGTTTATGCCGAAAAAGGAGATCTCAGCAGCCGAAGCTTCTCGAAGACTCAGGGTGCAACTTTCGTTCGTCTACATGCTGATTTGGAGTGGGAAATTAGCCGCCCGAAAAGTCAACAAACGGTGGATGGTTTCCGAGGAGGCCGTTGAGGCGCGGCGAGAAGGGAGGGATGGATAATGGATGATCCGACAGGACTTCCTACCCTTCAACGATTTGCCACGGGGCGTGTGATCGAACCCCCGGTGAGTGCCACGCCGAGGCTTCTCACTCTGCTGGAAGTGGCCGACCAACTCCGGGTCAGCCCCCACACAGTTAGAAGTTGGATCCGTCGAGGGCGGTTGCGGCCAGCCCGCATCTGCCGCCGATTGTTGTTTTCCCCGAATGAAATAAACCGCTTTCTCGCAGCAGCGGAACCATTGCTCCCGGAGAAATTGCAATGACCGCCAACGAGTTTGCTTCATTACTGAACGCCCGCCGCATAGGGCCGGGCCGCTGGATGGCCAAATGTCCGGGGCATCCCGACCGCACGCCGTCACTGAGCATCGCGACTGGGCGCGATGGCCGGGTTCTCGTGCGCTGTTGGGCCGGATGCGACACAAAGGCCGTACTGAATGCCGCGGGACTCGCATGGGCCGATCTCTTCGCCGGATCACCTCCGACACCAGCCAAGTTGGACGCGTTGCGGCTCCTTCAGGATGCAAAGGAGCGCAGCGTGTATGTGGAAGGCAAGAAGCGACGGGAGGCATTTGAGCGAGTGCGCTGCTGGCGAGCCGTCGTCACCGCGTTGGGAGCGAAACTAGCGCGCTGTTCAGAGGATGACGCACTGACGAGGGCCTTCCACACGGCTTGCGAAAAGCAGGCTGTGGCCGAGCAAAAGGCGGAAGCATGGGCACGCCGGGTTTGCCCGAAAGGATAGCGCGGGAATGGAAATTGAAGATTCGCCCCCGTTTGAACCCGGAGAGCTATTTCCGGCAAATGATCCTCTGGCAGGCGTCTGTGCGGCTGAGACTGGGCCTGAGATCGCGGCAGCGCTGGAACTTCCCCCAGCACCGAATGTTATCCGAGAGGTCGAGCAGTTCATTCGCCGATTCGTAATTTTTCCGGAACACGCTTACCTGCCGTTGGCGGCCTGGATCGCAGCAACCTATGTTGCAGATGTATTCCACGTTTTCCCATATATTGCCCTCGTCTCTCCGGTAAAGGGTTGTGGGAAGACACGCGTGCTAGAAATCTGCAATGTCCTCTGCGCGAAAGCGATACAGGTGACGTTACCCTCTGCCGCAGCGCTGTTTCGAATGATGGGCGATTCGCCCACCCTGCTCTTGGATGAAGTTGAAGCACTCAAGGCGAAGACGATGTCCGACGTCTCTCAAGCAATTCTCGCCATCCTAAATTCGGGATACAAGAAAGGCGCGACGGTTCCTCGCTGTGAGCCTCCGCAAAATCAAGTAAAGCATTTCCCGGTCTACAGCCCCAAGGCGTTTGCTGCTATCGGGAGGCTGCCCGACACCCTTGCGGATCGTAGCGTCTGCATCACGATGCAGCGAAAAACGAATACGCAAAAGATAGAGCGATTTTCGGAACGTAGGACTCCGATTGAGGCGGAGCCGATTCGCATATTGCTGGCAGAGTGGGCGCAATCCCAGCGAGATACCGTGGGCGCAGCATACGAGAACATGGGCGATCTTGAGTTTCTCAAAGACCGAGATGCTGAGGTATGGATGCCGCTGTTTGCCGTTTGCGCGGTGGCAGCGCCGGACCGCGTGGCAGAGTTGAAAGAAAACGCCTTGGCCCTCGCGAAGACAAAGGCCGCCGATGATGTAGAGGATTCCTTTACTCTCAAATTGCTGGCCGATGTGCGGAGTGTTTGGCCCGGCGGAGCCGTTCACGTGCTGACCGTATCCTTGCTAGAAAGTCTGAAGGCAATACCCGATAGTCCATGGGGGGATACAGGCCACGAATTAACCCCGAGGAGACTCGCTCAGATGCTCCGCCCATTCGGGCCGGAACCACGTCAGGTGCGCGTCACAACCGGGACCGGCAAAGGCTACCAGTGGCCAGATTTCGCTCAGGCGTTTTCTCGCTACCTTCCGGCGTTAGACGTTAAATCCGAAACATCCGAAACAACCCGTATAAACGCTAGGGAAAACACAGATTCAGGAAACGAAACAGAGAGCTAATGTTTCGGATGGGAAAATGTGCTGAAACCCGCATGAACATTGGAGTGTTTCGTTTGTTTCGGATTGGAGGGGCAACAGGCATGATTGAGCAAAGCGCAAGGCTCCAAAGCACAACGCTCCAGCGTGCATTGGATGTTCTTGATTCAATCTGCCGGAAGCAATCAGAGAGACAGACGGCCATCCCAGAGCGCACCGCCGATCTGCGTATGCCCGTGCGGACCGGTCCGAGCGTCACGCAAGGGGTGGCGGGCGAGCTTCCGCCCGCCGATCCGGAAGAGTGGAGAAAGCCTTTCGTGCAATGGCTGGATTCCGCATGTGTGCGTTCCCCGAGATGGTTCACTAATGTTGCCCACCTGCACAATGCTTTCTGCGATTGGGAAATTGCGCAAGGCGAGGTCCCTTGTCGTCCAGAAACGTTTGATCATCTGCTGAAAGAGTCGGACTTCCTGATTGGTGAAGTCGAAGAGGTTGTACTGGTATCTGGCTTGGCGCTCCGGGAGGACTTTTCGACGGCGGGATTGTGATCGGCTAGAAAAGCACATTTTATCTCCCTGAAGTCCAGATTCTGGACTCAGGACAGCGGAAAGTCTTTCGTGCATCAGACGCACCAGGATACAAGCGACGCCCAAACGCGCACCGGGTGCGCTGGAGCGTCTCCAGCAGCCTGCAAACGCGATTGGCGATGGTTCTGAGGGGCTTTCGTCACCGAATCCCTCCATCTCGGCTGGAGCATCACTAAAGACCTACAGACTGGCTTGTAGGCGCACCGCTTGTGGTATACCCTGTGTTCGGCACGCCCGACAGGCGCTTGAAGCTGAACACGATGGACACTTCTGATGAATAAAGATCGAAAGCAACGAAGTTCTACAGAATACAAATTAGTGACGGATTTGTCCAACATCGAGATAGTAGTCATCGCGGCATTGCGGGCTGGAGCAGCGAGAGGGCATGCGGATACTGAGGACATCGCAGTAAAGGCAAATGAGATCGGCCCAGGGAGATTCAATTGGAAGAAGTACCCGGAGCAGATAAATATCGATACCGTTAGAAAGCGGCTGTGGGATGCCCGAAAACAGGGTCATCTTGTCGGGTCTGAACGGGATGGCTGGTTACTCACTGAGACTGGATCAGCATTTGCTCATCGCTACAAACAATTATTGGGCGCTGAGAAGACGACCCGCCTTACACTGAATGAGCGCAAATGGCGAAGAATGGAGAAAGTGCGGTTACTAGCGACTGTCGCATATCAGAAATTTAGTTCCGGGGAGATGTCACACATAACTAAACGTGAAGCCCAAGGATTCTTCCGAATCGATCCCTATGTAAGTGAGTCAGCGATAGAGGACAAACTTTTACGAATGTTGAACGCTTTCAGTAATGACCGCGACATCGGACCAACTGTAAGATTTGTCGCCAGTTTAATAAGGGGGTAGTATGTCGTCGAACACTATCTTTGTTAAGAGCCATGTCGGGCGGGATTTGATACAGAATGCAGCGCTCTTCAAGACAGACAAGCTCGTAGTTTGGGAATATGTCTCCAATGGGCTGCAGTATGTGGATTCTGGCACAAATCCTGTCGTTACCGTGAAGCTTGACAGTAAAGCTCGCAAAATTAGAATCAGCGACAACGGTCGTGGCATGACCCTTGACGGGTTGCAAAATTTCTTCGTCATGCATGGAGAGAACCTCGACCGAAAATTGGGAGCACCGGGACGCGGTCGTTTCGGGACTGGTAAGTCGGCAGCTTTCGGCATAGCAGACTTGCTGAGAGTGATTTCCGTGCGTGATTCTCGACGATCAGAGGTAGAACTGACCCGGCAGGACTTAGACATGGTTGCCTCTGGTGATCCTATTCCAGTTCGTATTTTGCAAAATGAGATCGCCTGTTCTGATCCCAATGGTACGGTAGTTGAGATCGAGCAGATTCATCTCCGGTCACTCGATCAGCCAGGGTGTATCCGCTATATAGAGCGACATCTAGCAAGATGGCCGAAGAACTGCACCGTCTTCGTGAACAACCACGAATGTGAGTATTCCGAGCCGCCCATCAAAGAGCAGCGTCGCTTTCGACCGTCAGGAACTGCTCATGAGGTGCTTGGCGATGCCGAACTCGTTCTGAAAGTTACAAAAGCCCCGGTCGATGAAGACCTGCGGGGTGTGTCGATCTTTTCAAACGGTGTCTGGCATGAGACGACACTTGCAGGTGCGGAGGGAAAGGAGATGTCAAACTACGTCATTGGAGAGATTGACGTTCCGCGCCTCGACGAGGACAATACACCGATCTCCCCGTTCGATCTAAGCCGCTCTATGCGGTTAAATCCAAGCAACGAATTAGTGCGGGCAATCTACGCGTTCGTAGGTCAGTCTGTCGAACAGGTGCGCCGCGAGTTGGTGGATCGTGAGCGTCAGCGGCGGCAAAGCGAGGAGGCAAAGCATCTTGCTGATCAAGCTGCTGACATCGCCAGCTTCCTAAATGAGGACTTCGATTCGTTTAGAGACAAAATCAGCAAGGTCAAAGTTAAAGCTGCAGGATTGGTTGACTTGGCTGATACACCCAGCGCAGGTGATTCGATGGACGGACTACTGGACGGCGGCGAAGTACCCAGTGTTCTTACGAACCCAGTTGGTGGCGTGGGCGCAGAGGGTGATGGTGGAGCAGGTGGTGACGAACCACGTCAGCTCCTGCCGGAGTTAAAGGCGGAAGAGGGAGGCAAACTGACCGGGAAGAGCGCTCCGCAGTCACAACGACCGGCCAGCAGACGAGGAGGATTCCGTGTTGAGTTCAAGGCGATGGGCGGCGAAGAGGATCGGGCTATTTATCGCGGAGAAGAGAGAACCATCTACATCAACACAGACCATCCTCAACTCTTGGCAGCCAAGGGGGCCGCAAGCATCGAGGACCCCATTTTCCGTCGCTTGGCTTATGAGGTCGCGTTTACAGAATACGCGATTGCAATCAGTTCAGAGTTGGGCAGACGCGGCGAGTACTCCGATTGGAGTGACCCAATCTACGAAGTCCGCGAAACTGTAAATCGCCTGGCGCGGAAGGGTGCTCGACTTTACATGATCTGAGGACGAAAGCACGTGTCGAGATTTCCTTACCCGGGATTTCCAATCGCTCCTCCACTCTTGCGGCCAATTCTAAGCATTGGGCTGCCCGCCTCATATTCTCGTCTTGCGGACACTTTCCCTTTGTTGGGGGACTTAGACGAAGGTATATGGGCATATGTGGATCAGAGCGTTGCGAATATTCTAGGGAACCTGGTAATCACTCGTGCAGACCAAATGCGCTCGGCTCCATTTTGGAGACTGACCTATTTCCCGAAACTGACTCACAGCCTGCAGCTAGCGGCCATCCAGATTGAAGGGCCGACCCACGAATGCTTGAGTAGCGCGTTCAAAAGAGAGCTTCCGGGCGGGCTAGCTAGCCTTGAACAATATACTCTTGATCGTGCCTTTTCGGAGATTCCAGGTTTCGGCATCAGGCCCCTGGTTGATCTCCTTACAGCACTCCACTTCCAAACAACGGACGTCCCAATGGCAAGGGACGCGGGCGACAGGCTCGATTTAGCACAGCTTCAAGGCATAATTCGAAATCCGAAAGCATGGCGCTCTTTTTCCCGGAAATATCTTCCGTTTCTACCGAAGGCGGCCAGCCCCGAAGAACTTCAGCTTTCGGTACGGACCCAAAACTGTATATCTGGGTTGCTCCAAGACGACGCGATCTCTGATTTGGCTGATCTGTCGAAACTAACCATTGGTCAGATTATGGAGCGCCCGAATTTTGGAATTAGGTCGCTAATTGAGCTGCTCGATAAAATCCAACCCCTAGTACTTGAGTTCGCTCCGGTTCAAACAAACACCTCACGGGCAGAGGCTGCGTCGCTTGCGTCGTCGGTCCAAACAAGCGCTACGCCCTTTGAGACTGCATCCGATGACCGGCTCTCAAGTAAAGACATCGAGCAAATCGTTAGTCAATCAAAACCCCTAGACCCCTTCTTGGAGAAGCGCTTTCCGAAAATCCCAGAGACGACCGAACTTGCAGATATCGAGCTTGACGTTCGCACATACGACCGCATCACTGAGTTGATAAGAGGAAAAGTAATCTCCAAGGCGAGCGATCTCTCGCACCTGACTCTCGGGCAGTTGATGTTCACTCATTACTTCGGGAGAAAGTCAGTCGAGAATATTCTGCGTTCGATCCAACAATTGCAGATTACCCAGCCAGTCACAGCTGCAATGCCTGAGCTGGAGTCGCCCAAACTTTGTCCCGATCTCGCTGGGGCAGCGGCAAAGCTAGCGCAGTCGCGAGTCGCGAGTCGCATCCGGTGCAACGATCCCCGAATCTCAAAGCTCTGTGGTCAGCTCTTGTATGTAGCCAACAGATCCACCGATTATCCGCCACTCAATTCAAATGCCTCCCTTCAGCAGGTTGCCCTGAGGCTTGCGGCTAGCGCATCAGCTGCTCCGAATGCTTCAGAGTTAGTAGACGCGATCCGACTGCTTCGCATTAAATTGTCTGAATTGATGCGAATGAAGTTAGAGGATGAGTTGCGCTCTCTTGCAGCAGTGCACCTAAAGGACCGCAACGTGGAAATTGTGCTTGCCCTATGGGGATGGTCCGGTGAGCTTCCCAGAACCCTTCAGTCTGTTGGTGACAGCTTCCTCATGTCGCGAGAGCGAGTAAGGCAAATAAGCAGTAAATTTGAGAAGCTTTACTTTCCCAGAAAAGCATTTCTTCCAAGTTTGGAAAGAGTACTTCGCTTTATTGCTCGACGCGTGCCAGTCGTCGCCGACGATATCGAAACGGCATTACAAGCGAGAGGCCTGACGCTCTCCCGATTTCGTGCTGAATCGATTCTCGATTGCGCGAGGCAGTGTGGCCAGCCTGTCATGTTCATCCTGGAGAAATCGAGAGGCGCTCGCGTCATCACGGAAGCAAGAGACACCGGCCTAACACGGTTAATTGCAAAGCAAGCACGTCGTGCCGTAGCGAAGTACGGACTAATCAATGCAGTCGATCTTATGGAGGACTTGGGCGCCAAGATTCACTCCGGTATCGACCTAAAACTCCTCAGCAATGTGATTCGTGGCATGCCATCGAGCGAGAATTTAGGCAAAGAATGGTTTTGGTTGAAAGATTCACCTCGAAACCACCTGCTCACTATAGCACGCAAGGTATTAGCGGTTTCACCAAGAATCCATGTAAGCGAGATGCGTGCTGCAATCGCAAATGATCCCCGCGGCATGGGGTTCGCTCCACCCAAGCAAGTCGTCTTGCGCTTCTGCGAGAGCGCTGCCGAGTGTGATGTCCAAGACGACGTCATCATTGCCCGCCATTCAGAAGATCCGATGCGGGTGCTCAGTGAGATTGAACAGGTGATTTTGGACGTGTTTCAGACCCACGGCCCTCTTCTTTCTCGCACGGCGCTAGAAGAACACTGCGCTAAGCGCGGAATAAAGCGCCAAACGATGGGCCTTTATACGGGAAGACTAGCGATTATGGCCAGATACAGCCCAAGTATCTACGGTCTTCGAGGTGCTGTCTTTACACCCGACGATCTTGCCCGAGCGTCCATTCGGCGAGAGCGTCGACATTTTGAGCAAGGATGGACTGAGAATGCTGAACCGTGGGCGGCCATTAAGCTTTCAACTTCAACCTTGTCAAATGGCATTATTCAGCTTCCGGCCAGTTTTCGCCAACAAGTGAGCGGGCGCTATGCCCTTAAAACTGAGGATGGGCTAGTGATTGGTCAACTAGTTGTCACAGACAACGCCACATGGGGTCTTGGGACACTATTTCGCAGGCGTGGTGGGGAGCCTGGGGACATGCTTTTGCTCACTTTCGACGTGCAGCAGCGGCAGGTCACGGCAAGAATAGGGGATTTGGCCGTTATACCTGAACCAGCAAACCTAGCAGAAGAGATCGTTGACTAGGCCGCCTTAAAGTATTCTCAGAGGCCGCAAGCTGACCAAAACAGGCAACTGGAAATGCTGACGGTCTACCGGTCCCGGAGAAAGCCTGTGACAGTCGCCATTGGCATCCCATACGACGAGGGCATTGTCTTCTGTGCCGATACCAACTCCATTCACAACTTCTCAGTAGCAGTGTTTACGATCATCGCCCGGATCAGCGCGTATTTCTCGGAAAACGCGATGAGCGTGTGGTCTGACTGGAATTCATCGGTCGCTGTTTTCCATATCCTGTAAATATCGAGCTTCGCAATGTCATCAGCGATATAAATCCGATCCCGAATCGTTGTCTGGGCGTCAGTGTGAGCCGCTTCACGCGCGCGCATATCGTTCCCGTTCATGACACCCATACCGCCGTAGCAACATATGGTCGCGAACGATCTTGTGAGGACCGTGAGCAATTCCCGGAATTCCTCTTTCCGACAGTCAAGCAGCCATTGCTCGCGCTGCCATGACCTCGTGAGGAGATGACCAACGAGAATCCCGACGAGAGGGCCAATAGCTCCCCAGAGAGCGAGATAAAGCGTCACTTGCGTCATGTCAACGTGCACAAATATCCTCATTTCTTTTTGGAAAAATAGGCGCGGAGATGTGGCCTGATTTCTTGGTTAATAGCGTAGATATTTTGCTGCATGTCATCATACGGTGTGTTTCCGGGGTTTCGGGTCAACCATCCTGTGACTCTTATGAGGTGATCGGGAACCGACCATTGCTCCATGCTCATGCCTGTGTCTTTGACTTTCTGGCGCGCCGCACTTGTACTTAATGAGCCGTGAATAACAAACTGCCTAATGGTTTCCCGCTCCGGGGGAGTGAGGCTCGTCATCGTTCGTTCGATGTCAGTCGCAATCTCCACTGCAAATGGGTCATCTTTGACTTTGGCTCGTTCTTCCGCTCGAACGTCAAGCCGAGTCAAAGTTCGCGCAATCTCTTCGTAGTCAGGCGCTTCTTTTAGCTCTCCAATGAACTCTTGCAGGCGCTCGAAGAGCACTCTAACATCTTGCGGCTCGTCAATATTCGCCCCCATACGAAGCGAAAACGGCGGCACGACACTCGACTTTCGCAAGGGCCCTAGGCAACAAGGAAACATTGGCACATCAGAGAACCATGTACGCCCGGATTCAAACCAAACCCATCTCCGGCTTAGACCTCTTTCAGTGGCAAGCACCAGAACGACCCGGGCACTCTCCAACGCTTGCAATATCTTCGGGACCCACTCATCTCCCAACTTGAGATCTTCCGGATCGCTGGATACAAAAACTCCGCGATTCGGGAACGCCTTTTCGAGGCAGTCTTTGAAGTAGCGAGCGATCTCACCATCCGAGGCTGCGTGGCTAATAAATATTGAACAATTTTGCTCATCCATGATTGGTCATCCGCTCCGCGATGCGCTGCTTGTCTGCCCGTCTGCCGTATCGTCGAGACGCTCGCGCTCGGCTGCGAAGGTGATATCCCCGCGTGTCAAGTAACAGAGATTCGATCATTTGATGGTTTGGACTTTGATTGTTGCCCCTCTGCTAAAAGTCGCGAACCATGGACGCTCGTGCTTCCTGAACTCGCGTAGAATTCGGGCTTTGAGGTTGATGATGGCGACAACCCATTCATCCTGATTCTCGGCGCTGTTGTGGGCTGTAGCCAATATTGCCACATCAGATTTGCGGATTTGTTCGCGATGCATATTCTTCATTTCGTGATCGCGAGATACCAGCATCCAGCCATTTCTACTGCAAAACCTGATGACATCCGAATCGGACACGTTTTTCATCGGCTGGCCCTCAGCATCCTGAAACCACTCAGGGAACCTTTGAACGGTGAACCCCGCCGTGCGGAGTCGCGTAGCAACCGACTCAGCCGAAAAGCCTTCGTCGAGAAACAAAACGCATTCCTCACGCCGCTTTTTGACGTACACCAATGTGTATCAGCGCCTTTTGTACGATTTCGGGATCAAGACGATAGTCCCTAGCAATTGCCTCGATTGTTTCGCCAGCACGTTTCATTCCGAGGAGGACATTAACCGGAATGCGAGTCCCCACTACCACTAACCGTCCTGACATTATGTTCGGATTCATTGAGACTGGGCGGCTTTCGTGATCTGTCGATGCGAAGCGCCATGGGTAGATGAATTCGCCCGGGTCTATCCGTTCGGCGAACAGATCCGCAACCTCCTTGAACGATTGCTGCCCCGGAATTTGGCCGAGGGAGGTAATTGTGCGCGGACTCGTGCCCCGTGCACGCTTGTCATACACGAGGTCCTTCAAGCATTCCTTTACAGCATCGGCACGCTGAAGGGGATGCTGTGATTTGAACATTTTGCGCGCGTTTCGCATCGACTTCTTCAGGAACTGCAAAGAGAAATGAAATCTCTCACGGAGCAAATAAACGCGATAGGCCTCTTCTATGTCTCGATACGAAAGGAGGTGGATAGCTCCAAAGGTGGCAGAAGCCTTCAGAATTGGCTCATCTCCCTCGTACCAGGAGAACATTGTCCTGGCTGGAATTGCCAGAAACTCGGCAGCCTCGGGAATCGTGTAGGTTGGTACAGTTCGTAGGTCCTGCCCGGGCTTGCGGCTTGGCTTCTTCGTCAGCATCACGTCTCCACTGTCGTAGATGCAGCGATAAACGGGCAACTACTCTCCAAATTCGGCAACATGCCCCACAAGCGAGATGAAGATGGTTCGCCCTTCGTTTCTACGTTTGTACCGAAAAGTATACTCGTCCAAATTGGTGTGCGAGTAGCTTTTGCGGACAGAGTGATAGATCTTGCCAATATGCCTTTCTACTAGACGCCAGAGTCTCTTAATTGGTGTGTCTCGCCAAGGGCATACTCTGCGCTTCGTTTTTGATGGGCGCTCGAAACCGCATCTCCGCGATGAAAATGCCTCATTGCCTCGGCCTCATTTGGCCAATGGAAGTGTGGGAGGACTCACAGCGGCGCAGTGATTGCTGGTTGATTTGTTGAAGTGCATAATCGCCAGAGAGGGCAATACACATGGGGATGCGACCACGGGAAAGGTCTTTAACGATCCTCGGCGTCACGAAGGAATATTTGTGGACATGAGTCACCGGCGCACAACGATTCGGGACGTGCTGCGAGCGGTCCGCAGTTTCTCCGCTGATAGTCACGTTGTGCGAACGGCGGCAGAGGAGGAGAGGCCAGATGACAGGCGCGAAATTGCTTCGCGTTTTAGAGCCGTGCGCCAACAAGGTCACCTGACGCAAGCCGAATTGGCTGTCCAAATCGCCATTTGCAGGCAAAGCGTCAGCGAAGCCGAGAACTGCCGCGTTAAACCTCGTGCATCGACGTGGTTGAGATTTCTCGACCTTGAACGTAGGTACAAAGAAGGGGCGGAGATGACCCGCTTCCTACAAAGCAAAATACATTGGGATTCCGATTTACCGATTCGTGAACTTTGAGATTCGCGACTTCCTTGATCGGAAGGCTCTGCTCTGAAGAAATCGCCCAGTTTATTTACATTTGATATTTGAGGGAACCGCCGCCAGTTTCTGGCCTCCGCAATTCCCGCAAATCATGAAGGACGCAAGCTAAAGCCTGTTTCGCCTGATCGTCGTCAGGCTTGAGTTCCAAAGCGTGTGCAAAGGCGTCCCGAGCTTCCGCCAGACGATTAAGTCCGCCGAGCGCGACACCTTGGCCGCAATAGCACTCTGCAATCACAGATGACGGCGTCCAAAAACGAATCGTGACTGCGGCTCGATAAGCCTCTAACGCTTCCTCAAAACGGTCTTCCCAATTCAGGATGGACCCCTTCGCCATTAGAAAGCCAGGATGATCAGGCTCCCACTCGTAGCCATTCTGCAAACAAACGCGAGCGAGATCATATTCCCTTTCTCTTACATAAGTGCTGGCCATTAGCCACCAAAGCTTTGAAGGCGACTGAGGCGTCCAAAGCACGGGATGAGAGAGATGGCTGTGACCGGCTTTGTAGCCCAGAAACTCCTCTTCATCCCAGAATGCCCCGATAACGCAGTTCGCGCGCTCCTGAATGGGTTGCCAGTCGAGAGGTATGGATTGAAGCGCCGGTTCGATCAGTGCACGTGCATCTGCAAATCGAAGCTCCGTGAACGCCGCTGCGATCTGGTTCTCAAAATCCCGCCAACTTGATTCGATATTTGATCCAGAAAGCACAAAACCCTCCAAAAAGGAGGGCCGACGAGATTCCCGTTTAGTTGTTTCCTATCGGAAGCCACATCCGCGTTTCGCGTCTCCACCTTGTCCGGCGACAGGTTGGCATGGGCGTCGGCCCAACTCTTAATGCTTTGCTGCAAAGCATACCACAGTCGTGATCTTATGTCAGAGCCTTGGTACTGTCTGGAATCTGCGTTGGAGTGGTTCTCCGCCTCCTCCGTTGCCTACATGGTAACGGGATCGACGCAAGGTGTGCCCAAGTGGGAGGATTAAGGGCATGGGCTGGCTTCTCGATTCTTTCGGAAATATTTGGAGAAAGACCGTCCCGATCCGAAGTTGGCTTGACGGCATCTGGAAATCGCCGGGGATGGGCGTTGTCCTTCTATTGGGTTCATGGGCCGTCGCTATTTATTGGTTGTTCTCGACGCCTTCTCCCGGAAAGTCCGTTGGAGCACTGGCGGTGGTCGCGACCGTCATGACATTCAGAGGAGAATTAAGCGGCCTTGAGAAGACGTTTTTGACGTTGGTCCTATTCTTATTTGTCTTCATCGAGATAAAAGCAATTGATAAAGATCGGGCCGATAGCAACGCTCAGGCGCTCCGAGATCGTAATGCACAGGACCTTGCATTTCAGAGCGTTCGAGATGCGCAGGATGCGGATTTCAGGGTAACTGCTGGTGGACTCCAAACAGCAATTGGCGGAATAAGGTCAACCCTAATCACAGCCAATACAACACTTTTACAGACTCAACCCCACGCAACTTTGCGCTTAGATAGCTACGAGTTTTACCCGAGTGTGCCCTCGGAACTAAAACCCAATATTGATTATCAGATCAACTATCACTATATAAACAGCGGAACTGCGACTGCAACCGACACCAAGAAAATGGCGGCGCTTTACGTGGCAGATGCGGACGACAAAGATGCACAACTGAAATTAGTACAAAGATTCAATGCAGACTGGGAAACTGAAAGCGTGAGGGGAGGTGCCCTTGTCCCCGGTACGCCTTTTTTTGGTTCACTTTATCGAACGTTCACAGATGATGAGATGAAGAACCTTAATCCTAAGAAGACCTTGTATCTTTTGGTCCGTTTCGAATACTCCGATGAGACTGGAAGGTGGAGGACGGAATCGTGTAGGGCATATCAGCGCGAGGCATCTACTGAGATCAACCTCAGAGTCGCACATACATGCTCAGCCTTTGAGAATTCTCGATCTCCTGTTAAGCGGCTCCGGTAAGTTTCTTGTATTCCAGCACGGGCGTTTCAACGAGCCTCATCGGGCAATCAACTCCCGCCTCAGCCGAAATAGGTTAGTGCAGTCCAGATTCTGGACCCGTAAGAGTCCTGCGATGCCATCTTGGTCACGTTTGCGAGAGGTTCATTTCTGCGCTTTGACGATGCTCGCCGGGGCACAAAAAGGCGACACGAAACGCACTTTTTTCGATTTTCGAATTCGTAAGTTCTTTAGATCGCAAAAACGGCCTGTGGAACCGGCTCATTTCAAGGTTTTCACAACAACTTGTTTTTATCCGACCGCACGCTCTCTTTTTCCCAGAGACAAAGGTGCGGACACTAAAGCCGTCCGAGCAACATTTCACCCCACAACACCCGAACAACCAATCTGCGCTCACTACGCCCTAACGAAGGTCAACGAGGCCCGTTCACTTTGATGTCGGGTGTGGAGTGCTAGTCTTGCGAAGAAGCAAAGCATATCCAAGATGAACCTCGACGAAGTGATGGACCTGTTTTGTGGGGACGGCGAAGATTCGTTGAACCTACATCTGAGAATCATTCGCGATATCGGCTCTTCAGCCGTCGTTCTCTTTGCTGTGTCCGCGCCTGACGGGTCAAACAAGCTCAAGTTGGCTGGCAGCGGGACATTCGTCAGTGACGGCACCTCCTACTGGATTCTCACGGCTGCGCACGTCTGGAAGGACGTTTTGGCGGACGCAGAAAAGCTTGGAATCACGCTGACTACGAACATCGATCATAGCTCCCTTCTAGACATTAGCGCTCTTCAAGCGAACACATTCAAGCCGATAGGAGATTGGAACGAATGGGGGCCAGACCTTGCGTTGATTCGAGTGCCCCCTGTGGTCGTAGGAACCATTGAAGCCCACAAGACTTTCTACTACTGGAGACAAGAACCGCCTCAGTTTTTGGATTGCGAGTCTCTAGAATGCTTTTACCTGCTTGGTACCCCCGAGGACCTTGGCGTTTTCACTGAGGTCCATGCGGATGTCGAAATCCGTGGCTTCCTTGCCTTGATGGTCGATCAAAAGGACTTCGGAGATTTTGATTTCATCGACGTGGATGCCAACGTGATCCAAGGAGGGCAGATGACGGGATTTGGCGGGGTAAGTGGGGGAGGGCTTTGGAGAGTGAGAATCTTCATTAACCCAAAAACAGGTCTGCCGGACTGGGCGTGGAGGCTGGAGGGTACCGCGTTCTTTCAATTTCCGATTCAGGGTACATCGGCCATCATCCGCTGCCATGGCCCAAATAGCATCAGCAAAGCCATCACCAGCACAACCAATTCGTGACTATCAGACCTTATCAGGTCCCCACCGATCCTCTATCAAAACAGGGCCTTGCAGTATTCGGCAGCACAACTTCTGCGTTCCCATCCCGGCATGGTCTGCGCTTAAATTTCAGCAAGGTCTGCGCTTTGGTTTTTGAGTAGGACGCCCAGCAGAGGCGCGAAAGCCGTCACCGCCTTGGCGCACCTATGGGGGGCCGGACAACGAAAGCCGCGTTCGATATGCCGGAAAATGGACAACGTAAGCGGAAGAAGTCGCTGGCATTCAAGCTGTCGTGGGCGCTCACCGCCAGACGCCTAAGTGCGTGCCAGCGGGCTATGTTGGACCGTCAGAATCGGCAGGCGGCGTAGCTCGGCCAATGTGTGTCGTGGTTTGTGTCGTAACCGGGGCATCCCTGCCGGTGTCGAGCCATTTCTGGCCGTGTCACTCCGGCACACAAGAAAGGCAGCGAACATGCCTGACGTAGCATGAATACTGCCTTTCCGTGTTGCTCTGTTGCACTCTGTATCTGGCCGTCTCAATTCACCCTTGGAAATGGCATGGAAGAGGTCGTCGGTTCGATCCCGACCAGGTCCACCAATTCCACTCTTCTGCATTTTGATATTTGGGGTCTCTTGCTCTGCTCGCGATTTCGCTTGCGGCGCCGGGAGAGTGTACGAGCCTGGACGCGCGCGAGCGCAGCTGAAGGAGTGTTGCGCCCGCGCGCCAATCCGCCTACTGCACAGGC
>Ga0187887_10001843_pt1 | contig 17711 bp, 16 predicted proteins | sample June2016WEW_7_10_FD_132977 | JGI IMG/M metagenome (GOLD analysis project Ga0187887, IMG submission 132977) | Peatland microbial communities from SPRUCE experiment site at the Marcell Experimental Forest, Minnesota, USA - June2016WEW_7_10 | ecosystem: Environmental > Terrestrial > Soil >...
CGGCCTGCTGGCTGATGCTGAGCGGACGGCCTACGTACCCGCTGGCGTCCTGGACCACCAGCGCCAGTTCAGTTTCGTCCGCGACGGCGCTGTAGTAGCCGTCGCGGACGAAACCGAACTGGCCCTGGTGGTCCAGGACGCCAGCGGGTACGTCGGCCGTCCGCTCAGCATCAGCCTGCAGGCCGAACTGCTGGCGAACTACGGGGACCGGGTGTACTTCAAACCCGAAGCGCCCCCGATCGGGCAGCGCTTCACCATGCTGCGTGACGCCACCGACGCGAAGGCCAAGGTCTTCGAGGGCACCGGGGGCGTGGCCTTGGTGGACAGCTTTCGCCGCGGCGCGGTGGGCACCATGCCGGGAGCCGAGGTGTGCTGGGCCATCCAGACGATGTGGACGGCGCTCGCCTCGTCGAACTGGACGCTGGCCTACAACATCAGCGGGCCGTTGAGCCTGCTCATCGATCTGCAGACGACCATTGACTCCTACGTCGCGGTGGAGAAGCACCTCCTGCATCGCCAAGGTGTGCTGGCCTCGACGCTGGCGAGAGGACCATTGGGCTACACCCTGGACGACGAGACGCGCGACGAGGTCGATCGGCTCTTTGAGTTGCTCCGGGTCGCCGCCACCGGCTGACGCGGACGTCTGTCCCGTCGACGGTTTTCAACCTTTAAAATGCTGAGAGCCGAGACGCGCGCCGGTATCGAAGTCCCGAGGGTGACTAGGGGGAACGTGGCGGGACCGGGCCTTTTGTATACTTAACTCTACAAACGCGAGTTTATGATACAATGGGTCATGACCAAAAAGAACCCGAACCCCAAGAAGAACCGAGAACTGCCCGTCTCCGAAGAGGCCTTCGGGAAGATCACGGCCCTCACCGACATCTACAACAGCCGCCTGACCATCGAGCAGGAGCAGATTGCCATCGAACTCAACGTGGAGGTCGCGCGCTCACGAGGTGCCACCTGGCAGGAGCTCGGCGAGGTGCTCGGCATTTCGCGAAGCGCCGCCCAAAAGCGATTCGGCAGCTACCTTGACGAGGCCATGCGTCCCTTGCAGCAGATGCTGGTCCAGCAGATCAAGGACGCCGAGCGGGCCATGGAGCCCGTCAAGCAGATGATCGCCCAGCAGCTGAAGGACGCCGAACGGGTGGTGGCGCCGGCGAAGCAGAAGATCACCCAGCAGCTGAAGGGTGCCGAGCGCGTCATGGAGCCGGCGAAGCAGAAGATCACCAAGCAGTTGAAGGACGCCGGCGGCGCAATCCGCCCCCTGCAACAGGACCTGGCCAAGCATTTCGAGGCCGCCAAGAAGGTTGCCAAAGGTCTGGGCAAGGAAAAGGACGCGAGCGAGGTCGACGAAGAAGAGTCGTCCGAGGCTTGACGTCGTAGCGGCGGGCGAAGCCGCCCCCGTTTGAATCGGGTCAAATAATTCGACTCATGCATCGTCGCGAAGGCGTCGAACCAGCGGTCGCTCGCGAGGAATTGCCCTTGCCAAAGATAAGGTTGATGGGTGATGATCGCCGGCCGTGCAGTGCAGAACGAACCGGGCGATCATTAATCCTTCTTCGAGAAATCAGACGATCGGCCTCGCTGGATCGGTGATGGCGGCCGTGTTGTGGGGCTTCGGTGGCATTTTCGCGGCTATCTCGTTCGCTCCGGGCTTGGTGCTCTGCTTCTATCGGCTGTGGCTCGGCGCGGCGTTGCTGGCCATCATCTCCTCGGCCACCGGTCGTGGCATGACCTGGGCGACGCTGAGGGCGTCGTGGCTGGGCGGCATCCTCCTGGCCGGCGATATGGCGCTCTTCTACAGTGCCGTCAAGCTGGCCAGCATCGTTGACGTCACCGTCATCGGGGCCTTCCAGCCCGTCCTCGTCATCCTCGCGGCGCGCCGGCTCTTCCGCGAGCGTCTCGGGCGTTGGGACGTCTTTTGGATCGTGCTCGCCATGTGCGGCGTGCTGGCCACGGTGTTGGGACCGGGCACGGCGAACCGGCACCAGCTGCTCGGCGATCTCTTGGCCGTTGGTTCGCTGTTGTGCTGGTCGGCGTACTGGCTCGTGACCAAGCACGCGCGCGAGGACCAGGGAACGATGCAGTACACGGCGGCGGTGACGTTGATGGCGGCCGTCGTGGTCACGCCCATCGTGCTGGTCTCGGGTCAGTCGCTCGGTCAGGTGAAGCTCGGGGACTGGACCTGGATTGTCCTGTTGGCCGTCGTGCCCGGCGCCGGACATCTCGTCATGAATTGGGCCCACCGCTACGTCGACGCGTCGATTTCGTCGATACTCGGCTGCCTCAGCCCGCTGGTGGCGGCCGTCGCCGCCATACCGATTCTCGGGCAGTCGCTGAGCGCCTCTCAGGTGGTGGGAGTCCTCATCGGACTCGGCGCGATCGCCGCGGTGGCGGCGCGTCATCGTCAGCCCACGCCCTCGCAGCTCGAGTAGGGGAAATGTGATGACCCCGGCGCGACGCGGCGAGCGGCTCGATCACTATGAACTACGGCACAGTGTTCGACGCCGGTAACGTCACTCCATGACCGCGGAGCGTGAAATCGACCGGCGCGATTTCCTTCGTCGGAGCCTCAAAGTGGGGGGCTACGCCGCCGGCGCGGTCATCGCCTCGGCCCTGCTCGACGGCTGTGGCCGCTCGACGCCGGTGGCTTCGACCACCTCGACCTCCTCGACCACCTCGACCATCCTGGGTCCACCCACGCGCTCCCAGTGGTCTGCGCTGGCCGACTCGATGAACGGCACCCTCGTGCGGCCCTACGACGCCGGGTACGGTGTGGACCGGCTGCTGTACAACTCCAAATTCGCGGACCTGCATCCCCAAGCCGTGGCCTACTGCTCCTCGAGCGACGACGTGGCGCGCTGCATCGACTTCGCGACGGCTCACGCACTTTCGATGGCAGCCCGCTCGGGGGGACACAGCTACGGCGGCTACTCCAGCTGCGACGGGCTGGTCATCGACGTCAGTCGCCTCAACGCGATCACCGTGGACGGTTCGGCGAACACCGTCACCATCGGCGCCGGCGCCCAGTTGATCGACGTCTACAACGTCGTGGGGAACCATGATCGATTGTTGCCCGGCGGGTCGTGCCCCACGGTCGGCATCGCCGGTCTCACCCTGGGCGGAGGGATCGGGGTCTTCGGCCGAAAGTATGGACTGACCTCGGACAACCTGCGTTCACTCAAGGCGGTCACGGCCGACGGCACCCACGTCACGGCCGACGGCTCTCGCCACTCCGACCTGCTCTGGGCCAGTCGAGGCGGCGGCGGCGGGAATTTTGCGGTGGCCACCTCGTTCATCTTCGACGTGCACCCGATGCCGCCGGTGACCCTCTTCACCCTGCAGTATCCGTGGTCGGCGGCGGCATCGATGTTGAGTGCGTGGCAGCACTGGATAGGCGCCACGCCCGACGAGATGTGGTCGAACTGCCTGCTCTTCTCCCAAGGGGCGTCGGGCTACCTGGCGCAGGTGAGTGGCGTCTTCTGCGGTTCGCCGTCGCAGCTGACCGGTCTGCTCTCGCCGCTCAAGTCCGCCATCGCCACGGCGCCACTCGCCAGTTTCCAGGGTTCCAACGACTACCTCACCGCCATGCAGATCGAAGCGGGATGCTCGGGACTCACCATCGCCGCCTGTCATCAGAGTCCCGACGGCGTGCTGGGCCGCGAGGCCTACTCGGCCAAATCGAGCTACGTGGACGCGCCGATGAGCGACGCGCAGGTGGCGAAGAACGTAGAAGCGGTGGTCAACCTCCAGGGCCGCGCGCCGTCGCTCGGCGGCGGTCTGGCCTTCGACGCCTACGGGGGAGCCATAAATCGCGTGGCCCGCGACGCGACGGCCTTCGTGCATCGCGACAAGCTCGCGTGCATCCAGGCGACCTATTCCTGGTCGCGCTACTCCGAGGCCTCGCAAATCACCGGCGGTCAGGAGTGGCTCACGTGGTTGGGCGCCAACGTCTTCGAGCCCCGATCCGGCGCGTATCAGAACTACATCGACCCGACGCTGGCCGAATGGAAGAGGGCCTACTACGGCTTCAACCTCGAACGCCTCGTCGAGGTGAAGAAGAAATATGACCCGGATGACCTGTTTTCCTTCGCCCAATCGATTCCCGTGTCGCTGTAATTACTGGCTTCGTGCGACGCCCTAACGCCGTGACCATGACGCGACGAAGTTCACGAGAACTTCCCGCGCTCGTAATACCTGATTGGTTAGACTCGCGGCGAACGGGCGCCTTGTAGCCACCGGTTCACGATGGCGAGAGCGGAAGGGGCAGCGATGAGCGGAGTACGAGTTCTGGTGGGCACACGTAAGGGGGCCTTCATCCTCACGTCGGATGGCATGCGCGACGATTGGAAGGTGGAGGGCCCGATGTTCGGCGGCTGGGAGGTCTACCACGTCAAGGGCTCGCCGGTCGATCCCAACCGGATCTTCGCCTCGCAGTCCACGGGGTGGTTCGGCCAACTCATACAGCGCTCCGACGATGGAGGCGCGACCTGGCAGCCCGCGGGCAACCAGTTCACCTACGACGGCGTGACTGGCACGCACCAGTGGTACGACGGGACCCCGCACCCGTGGGAGTTCGCCCGGGTCTGGCACCTCGAGCCCTCCCTGAGCGACCCCGACGACGTGCTGGCGGGCGTTGAGGACGCGGCCCTCTTTCGTTCCACTGACGGCGGCCAGAACTGGGCCGAGTTGTCGGGACTGCGCACCCACGGTACGGCGTCGGCCTGGCAACCGGGGGCCGGCGGCATGTGCCTGCACACGATCATCGTCAGCCCCAAGGACCCGCAGCGGATCTTCGTCGCGATCTCCGCGGCGGGGGCCTTTCGCAGCGACGACGGTGGCGTCTCGTGGCGGCCGATCAACCGCGGGTTGCACTCCGAGGGCATCCCCGACGAGGACGCCGAAGTGGGGCACTGCGTGCACCACATCGCCATGCATCCGTCGCGTCCTGACGTGCTCTTCATGCAGAAGCACTGGGACGTGATGCGCAGCGACGACGCCGGCGACTCCTGGGTCGAGGTCAGCGGCAACCTGCCTACCGACTTCGGCTTCGCCATCGACGTGCACGCGCACGATCCAGAGACGGTCTACGTGGTGCCCATCACCAGCGACTCACAGCACTTCCCGCCGGAGGGCAAGCTGCGCGTCTACCGCAGCCGCGAAGGTGGCCACGAGTGGGAGGCGCTGACCAAGGGGTTGCCGCAGGCCAACTGCTACGTCGACGTGCTGCGCGACGCGATGGCCGTGGACACGCTCGACTCGTGCGGCATCTACTTCGGCACCACCGGGGGACAGGTCTACGTCTCGGCCGACGCCGGGGACAGCTGGAAGGCCATCGTCCACGACCTGCCGGCCGTGCTCTCGGTGGAAGTGCAAACCTTGGCATGATCCGGGTTGTCCTCCCGGCCCATCTGAAGACCTTGGCGCACGTCTCGGGAGCGATCGACCTCGAGGTGGTGGGCGAGCCCACCCAGAATTCGGTGGTCGACGCGCTCGAAGCGCGGTTTCCCGACCTGCTCGGCACGATCCGCGACCCGGCGACGCGCAAGCGTCGGACCTTCATCCGGTTCTTCGCCTGCGAGGAGGATCTCTCTCACGACTCACCCGACGCGCCGCTGCCCAAGGAGGTCGTGTCCGGTGCCGAACCCTTCTTCATCGTCGGCGCCATGGCCGGGGGCTAATCGCAACGATTCGTTCGCCGACGATCCGACGCCGGGTCCGTCACGCTACGACGCGGTCGTCACGGTGCCCGAAGGGGCGTCGAGCGTAGGCTTCCTCTTCAGTTGCACGACCAGCAAGCCCGCACCCAGGACGGCCAGCGCAACTCCCGCGACTTGGACTCCCAGGGAGCCGCTGTGCGACTCCTGGCCCAGCAGCAGGCGCTCGTCGAGCGCTCGCACGAGCCCCCACACGATCATGGCCAGTGCGGTGATCACCCCGGCGCGCTGCACGAGCCGGCGGTGTTCGAGTCCGAGCAGGGCGAGCCACAGTAGGCAGTCTTCGGCTCCCTGGATCAAGGGAACGGGCACCCTCTTGCCGGCTTGGCCGGCGTAGGAGAGGCCGAACCATTGGTGGGTGAGGTGACCTCCACCATCGACCATGAACTGCGGGCCCAGGACCCGACCGAGCGCCCAGGTGGCGATGAGCGCCGGCACCAAGGCGTCGCTGAAACGCGCGAGCGAGGTCTGCGGCCACCATCGTCGCTGGAGGAAGAGGCCGACCGGCACGGCCAGCGCCAGACCGCCGAAGCTGGCCAGGCCGCCCTGCCAGACCTCGAACCAGCGCACGGGATGGCCCGAGTAATAGGACCAGTTGGTGGCGACGTGCGCCATCCTGGCGCCAATGAGTCCGCTGACGATGAGGGCCACGGCGTAGCGGGCGAAGGGTGCGACGTCAAAGCCCGCGCGCTCCAGCCGGCGGCGCGAATAGAGGAAGCCGACGTAGGCGGCGATGGCCAGCCCGAAGCCGTAGAGGTGAAAGACCAGGGGACCGAGGTGGAACGAAGTGGGAACGGGCGACACCTAGGCCCGCGGTCGTCCTAGGCCCGCGAATCCGTAACCGAGGCGAACGGGGGTGATGTGCACGACCTCGCCGGTCTCGGGCGCTTCGATCATCATGCCGTGTCCGACGTACATCGCGACGTGCTGGTCGCCGTCGTAGCCGTAGAAGAGCAGGTCACCGGGTTGGATGTTCCACAACGGCACCCGTTCGGTGTCTTGGTACTGCGCGCCCGAGTAGTGAGGGAAGTCGATGCCGGCGGCCTCGTAGGCCAGCATGATCAGGCCCGAGCAGTCGACGCCGTGGCGAGACGCCCCGCCCCACACGTAAGGAACCCCCAGGTAGCTCTCCGCCGCGTCGATGGCGATGTTGGCCCGCGAATCGGGAGGGGGCGCGGGGTAGCCGCCGTTGCCGGGCCGGGCGCCGTTCAAGGTGCTCTGGTTCCTGGCCGCCGCCGCCGCTTCTGCCGCGGCGATGAAGTTGGCGATCTGGCCCTTCACCTGGCCGAGGGTCCGCTTGAGACCGGCCTGGAGCAACTTGGCCTCGTGGAAGGCGCCCGCCGCGGCCCTCGTGGCGTCGGTCGCTTGGGCGTCCTCGCTGTGCAGGATGTTGCGCTCCCGGGTCAGCTCGATCCGGTAGGTCTTGAGCCCGGCCAGGGTGGTGCTGACGTTGCCCTCGGCCAACTGGTTGTAGACGTTGGTGGCGCCCACCTTCGAGGCGCTCGAGGAGAAGAGGGGGTTGTTGGCCAGCGCCGCCCCGTTGGTGACGTAGGCGAAAATGGCGTCGTTGCGGAGCTGGGTGTCACCTTCGGCGACCTTGGCTTTGATGGTCTTGACGAAGGCCTTGGTGTTCATGATCTGGTTGTTGATGTGGTCGAGCTTGATCTGGGCCTCGTCGTACTTCTGGCCCAGGGCATCGACGCGGCCGTTGATCCGGTTGATCTGGGCGTAGAGCACGGCCGCCTTCGCCTTGTCGTTCGAGATGCTCGAGGCCGACGCGGGTCCTGACGAAATGGCGACGGCGCCCAAGCTCACCGCGCCGGCGGCCAAAATGGAACACGTCCACCGGAACCGTCCGAACTCCCTTGCTGGCCAAAGCGTCGAAAGGCGCGCAGCGCGCACGACGTCAGTCACGGGTCAAGGCTACCGGCTCGCTTGCGGGCGCGCCTTCGGGAAAAGTGTAAGAACTTCTGAATTCCCTGATGAAGTTGGACGGGCCGGGGAAATTTCGGTGGCGTCGCGGCATCATCCGTCGCGGGGGTAGCGCGTGAATAGGCTGACCGACATGTCAGAACGTTCTCGCACCCTTCCACGCCGCTCATGTCTTTCCACCCCAGGGTCCTCGGACCGCTTCCTGGCCAAGGCCGCCAGCGCGACGGCGGATATGACGTTCCTGGACCTCGAGGACTCCGTGGCACCGAATGAAAAGGTCGCCGCGCGCTCCAAGGTGGTCGACGCTATCCGCAACCAGCCGTGGGACGAGCGGGTGCTCTGCGTGCGTGTCAACGCCTGGGACACGGCGTGGACCTACGGCGACGTGATCGAGGTGGTCGGCAACGCCGGCCCACGCCTCGACGAGGTGATGCTGCCCAAGGTGCAGTGCGCCGCTGACGTGTGGGCCCTGGATTTGCTGCTCACCCAGGTGGAGAAGAACGCCGGGTTGCCGGTGGGGCACATCGGGATCGAGGCCCAGATCGAGACGGCGCGGGGGCTCATAAACGTGGACGAGATCTGCGCCGCCTCGCCCCGTCTCGAGACCATCATCTTCGGACCGGCCGACTTCGCCGCGTCCATCGAGATGCCGGTGTTGACCGGGGGCGTGGCGATCCCGGAGTACCCAGGTGACCATTTCAACTACGTGTTCTCGCGGATCTTGATGGCGGGGCGCGCGAACGGGCTCCAGGTGATTGACGGGCCGTTTCTCAAGGTGCGCGAGCTCGACGCGCTGCGGGAGTTCTCGATGCGTACGCGGATGCTGGGCTATGACGGCAAGTGGGCGCTCACACCCGACCAAGCCCTGGTGCTCAATGAGGTCTACTCACCAACCCAGGAACAGTTCGACAAGGCCTGGGACATCCTCGAGGCGTACCGCACCGCGACGGAAGAAAATAACACCGGCGCGGTCATGTTTGGCGACGAGATGATCGACGAGGCGTCACGCAAGATGGCGACGAAATTTGTCACGCGTGGTTCACGCGCTGGTCTAAAACGCTCCGAAAATTAATCTCTTATTAGGAGTTGTTCCTAGTATGGTGGCCGCATGGCCGCAATCACGACCGCTCCGATCGCGCTGCGACAAAGGGTGCGCGACTCGTTTACTCCGAGAGAGTGGCGTTCGGTGTACGGGATGTTCGGCTTCATCGTCTTGCTGCACGTCGCCGGCTTCGCCCTCTTGATCATCGCGTCGAGCCAGCGCTACGGCGTTGGTTCGGGCAAGGTCTTGGGCATCGGCACCGGGGTCCTGGCGTACTCGCTCGGTATGCGTCACGCCTTCGACGCCGATCACATCGCGGCGATCGACAACACCACCCGCAAGTTCATGTCGGAAGGCAAGCGTCCGATGTCGGTGGGCTTCTTCTTCTCGCTGGGCCACTCGTCGGTGGTCGTGGCGCTCACGGTGCTGCTCGGTCTCGGCGCGCGGGCCCTCGGTTCGCAGGTCAGAAACAACCACTCCTCGCTGCACCACTACGGGGGCCTCATCGGCACGATGGTGTCGGGCGGTTTCCTCTACCTCATCGCCACGCTCAACCTGGTGATTCTGGTGGGCATCATCCGTCTCTTCGTCCAGATGCGTCAAGGTCGTTTCAACGACGCGGAGTTGGAGAAGCACCTCAACGCCCGCGGCTTCATGATGAGGTTCTTCGGTCCGCTCGCTCGCTCGATCGACGCGCCCTGGAAGATGTACCCCCTGGGCATACTCTTCGGTCTCGGGTTCGACACGGCCACCGAGATCGCGTTCCTCGTGCTGGCGGGAACCTCGGTGGCGGCCGGTCTGCCCTTCTGGGCGATTCTCAGCCTGCCGCTGCTCTTCGCGGCCGGCATGAGCCTGCTCGACACCATCGACGGATCGTTCATGAACTTCGCCTACGGCTGGGCCTTCTCCAAGCCCGTGCGAAAGGTCTATTACAACATCGCGATCACCGGACTCAGCGTGTTCGTGGCCTTCTACATCGGCACGCTCGAGCTGATGCAGGTACTGGCGGGGCAGCTGCACCTCAAGGGCGGCCTGTGGAACTACGCCGCGGCCTTCAACATCAACAAGGCCGGATTCACCATCGTCGGCATCTTCGTGCTGGTGTGGGGAGGGGCGCTGTGTTACTGGCGCTACGGCAAGGTTGAAGAGCGATGGGAGCGAGCGGCGCTGAACGCGCAGGCGAAGCGGGGCGAACGTCCGGACCTGCATTCCGCCGGCATCACGCTCGGGGCCATCCACGAGCCGTTCACCATCGACAACGACGAGGTGGACTAGGCCGTCTGCTCGAGCAGCCGGCGCGCGATCACCTTCAGGCAGAGCGTTTCGTCGGCCCCTTCGAAGATCGACAGGACCCGGGCGTCGACGAAGTAGCGACTCACCGGATACTCCTCGGCGTAGCCCATGCCGCCGTGGATCTGCATGGCCTCTCGGGTCACCCACTCCGCGGCGCGACAGACGTAGGCCTTGGCCATCGAGGCCTCCATCGTGCCCGCGCCGTTTCCCATGAGGCGCGCCACGGCGAAGGAGAACTGCCGCGAGCACTGGATGATCGCCGCCATGGTGCCGAGCTTGACCCTGGTGAGCTCGTAGTCGATGATGGGCTGGTCGAAGACCTTGCGATGCGTGGCGTACTCGAGGGCGGCCTCGTACGCCGCCTGCATCACGCCCACGGCCCGGGCCGCCGTCTGGAGGCGACCGTTCTCGAAGCCCGCCATCTGGAAGTAGAAACCCTGTCCCAGACCTCCCGCCTCGCCCACGAGGTCCTCATCGGGGACGAACCAACTTTCGAAACTGAGCTCGTAAGAATGCATGCCGCGATAGCCCAGGGTGTCGATTGGTCGACCCTCGAGGCGACCGTTGTCGTCGTCGCGACCGTCGCTACGCGCGTCTTGGGTGAAGCGGAAACCTTCGGAGTCACCTCGCTCCTTCTCCACCAAGAACAACGACAGTCCTCGATGGGCCTTGGACCGGTCGGGGTCGCTGCGCGCGAGCAGCACCAGCACGTCCGCTCGCGCCGCGAAGGTGCACCAGGTCTTGGTCCCGTTGAGCAGCCACCCGCCGGCGGTCTTGGTGGCGGTGGTGTTGATCGACGCCACGTCGCTGCCGAAGTCGGGTTCGGTGACCGCGATCGCCGCCAGCACCTCCGCGTTGGCCAGCCGGGGCAGCCAGCGCTCCTTCTGCTCTTGCGTGCCGCCGCTTAGGAGGGCCCGCGTCATGATCTCGGGTCGGGTGATGAGGGAACCGCCGATGCCCAGCCCGCCCCAGGAGAGCTCCTCGGTCGCGATGACCATGCCCAGGTACTCCGACTCGCCACCGCTGGCGTAGCCGCCGAACTCCTCGGGTACCGAAAGGCCGAAGCCGCCGAGCTCGTTGAGTCCCTTGATGATGGACTCAGGAATGTCGGCGTTGGCGCGATGCACGTGCTCGGCGTGGGGACGAACCTGCTCGAGCGCGAAACGATGGAAGAGGTCGGCGACTGATTGATAGTCCTCGTCGAGGTGGCGCGATCCCGGTGTCTCGGCCAGGGAGGCGAGGAAGCTCGGCGCTCGGTAGGTAGCCACGAAGGTGGCGAAGGGTGCGAACCAGTCGGGGGAGAGTCCCCAGAGCTCTTCACGTCCGAGGACCCGGGCCGCGAGGTCGCTCAGGGCGATCGCGAGGAAGGCGGCCGCGAGCCGCGATTCGTCGTCACCCTGAGCCGCGTAGTCGAGGGCCGCTCGGGCGGTTGCCAGGGCACTGGCTCCGTGGGCGATGTCGTACGCCAGCGTCTGGGCCCCGTCGGGTCCGCCATGCTTCTTCAGTTCGGCGAGCGCGGTGCCGATCACTCGTTGGGCGAGATCGACGAGATCGCTCGCGGCGTCGAGGTCGAGTTGTGGCGTGGGCATAGGTGAAAAACTATCGGTTGGCCGCCCGTGCAACGTCAGACGTAGGATTGCTCGGTGAACGTAACGATGATCCTGGCGGATTCGGCCCAAGTGGCCGACGGAAAGCTGTACATCCTGGGAGGCGGTTGGTCGATAACCGGACCGGACCCTACGCCGTCGGCGGTGGCGATGAAGGTCGCGGTGGACGAGCACGAGTTCAATGAGAATCACCATTGGGAGCTCTTCCTCGAGGACGCGGACGGACAGTTGGTGCAGTTCGAAACCCCCGAGGGCATGCAGACGATCGAGGTTCGGGGAGACTTCTCCGCGACCACGCCGATCGGCGTCGCGCCGGGTACCCCGGTGGACGTGCCCATCGCGGTCAACTTCGGCCCAATCCCCCTGGGCGTCGCGTCGCGCTTCACTTGGCGGATGGTGATCGACGGAGAGTCCCTGCCCGGCGGAACGGTGTCCTTCTCAACCCGCCCTATGGCGGAGTTGCCCGAAGAGGCCTAAGGCCCCCGCGCCCGGCAAGACTACGTCTATGACTACCTTTGAACGCCCCTTCGGTCGCTACTTCGAGCAGTTCGAGGTGGGCGACGTGTACAAGCACTGGCCGGGCAAGACCGTGACCGAGGCGGACGATCACCTGTTCTGCATGATCACCATGAACCATCATCCGCTTCACACCAACGCCTGGTTCGCCGAGAATGAGACCGTGCAGAAGAAGAACGTGGTCGTGGGCAACCTGGTCTATTCGTTGGTCCTGGGGATGAGCGTGCCCGACGTGTCGGGGTCGGCGATCGCCAACCTGGAAGTCGAGTCGTTGATCCACCGCTTTCCGACGTTCCACGGCGACACCATCTACGCCGAGACCCGCGTGCTGGAAAAGACCGAGTCGAAATCCAAGAACGACCGCGGCATCGTGCTGGTGGAGACCAAGGGCTTCAATCAGGAAGGCCAGGAGGTCTGCTACTTCCGTCGAAAGGTGATGGTGTGGAAGAGCGAGTTCGCACCGCAGCGCCGACGCCCGTACCGTGACGACGTCTGGGAGTAACCAGGTCGTCGCCTTTCGCAGGGCGCTTCGCCGCGCGGCGGGGTCGCTCGAGCGAGACCTGCCCTGGGTAACGCACCGCGAACCCTGGGCCGTGCTGGTCAGTGAGTACATGCTCCAACAAACCCAGGTAGCCCGCGTCCTTGGACCATGGCAACGCTTCCTGCTCGCCTTTCCGACGCCGACGTCCTGCGCCGACGTGCCGCTCTCGGACGTCCTGAGGCTCTGGGAAGGCCTCGGGTACCACCGTCGAGCCAAGTCCCTGCACGATGCCGCGGTGATGATTCGCGATCACTTCGCCGGTGCGGTGCCGTCCGAGGTCGAGCAGCTGAGGTCGTTACCGGGGGTCGGGGAGTACACGGCGAACGCGGTGGCCTCCTTCGCCTACAACCGACCGGTGGCGGTGCTGGACACCAATGTCGGACGAGTGCTGGCGCGCGCTCTCGCGAATCGTCGCCTCACCGCCGTGCAAGCCCGAGCCTTGGCGCTCGAACTCTTAGGTCGTTCACCGAGTGCGCCGTTCAACCAGGCGATGCTCGACCTGGGTTCGCAGTTCTGCGCGGCGAAGCCGCGGTGCGCCACGTGTCCGCTCGCGAGGACGTGTGTCTGGCATCGTGACGGCGGCCCGGACCCCGCGATCGCCAGCGCGGCGGTCTCACGGCCCCAATCCAGTTTCCTCGGCTCCACCCGTCAGCTGCGAGGCGTGGTCTTGCGCCATCTGCGCGAAGGTCCGCAGTCGAAGAAGGCGCTGCTCGCTCACTTCGATGACGCGGACGCCGTGCGCGGCGAGGCGGCACTCGAGGGACTGGTGCGCGACGGCCTCGTGCGCACTAGCGGTCATCGTCTGTCGTTGGTCGGCGACTAAACCCCGCGTCGACCTGTAACGTCACCTTGGTGAGTTCACTCGACATAACGCACTACAAGGAGGTTGTCGGCCACTACGTGACGGGCGTCGTGGTGATCACCGCCTTAATCGGCGAGGAGCCGGTTGGTTTCACGTGCCAGACATTCAGTTCGCTCTCGCTCGATCCGATTCTGATCTCCTTCGCCGCCATTAGCGCCGGGTCGTCATGGCTGCGCATCCGCGAGGCCGACGCGGTTGGTTTCAACATGCTGGCGGCCGACCAGGTTGAATTGGCTCGCGTCTTCGCGACCAGCGGCATCGACAAGTTTGCCGGCGTGGCGTGGTCCAGGGCGCCGCATGGCTCACCGCTTCTCGAGGGAGCGCTGGCCCACCTCGAAGGTCGGATACTCAGCGTGACGACGCACGGTGACCACGATTTCGCGGTGGTGTCGATCGATTTCGTCCAGGCCGACGCCGGGAGCCCGCTTCTGTACTACCGCGGTGACTTCGGCTTACCCGATTAATCGGGTGTCACTACGCTTCGTTCTGTGAAGAGGGTGGTTCACTTCAAAAACGCCGGGTTCGATCGGGCATGAGCCTCACCCTGTACGTCGTCGTCGCGGTAGTGGTCGCCCTCGGGCTGATCGCCGTGGCACTGCGCCTGCGAAAGTTACGCCGCGACGAGATACGCCGGATCGCCAACCGCGTCGATCGCCGCCTGGTGGAGCCGCCGCCGTCGCCCTACACGCCGTCGAGGGGTTTTCGCCTGCTGGACGGACCGTTGAATTCGCCCGACCGGCCGGAACCGCCGCGGCCGAGGCTCGAACCCAATCACGAGTACGTGTTCAGCGAGAGTCAGATCGCCTCTTATCAAGAGAGCGTGTCGCCTCTGGGTAGGCACGACGAGCGCTGGGCGTTGTCAAAGTCCATGAACCGTTCACGCTTCTCGAGCGTCGGCGTGCGTTTCTCCCTCATCGTCCTGGTCGTCGTGGTGGTGGGAATCGTGGCCCTCTACTACGTCGAGCGTGGTCGTCATCCCCATGCGGGCACCACTACCACCACCACCACGACCTTGGCGGCCAGCAGCGCCAAGCACTCGGACTCGACCGTCGTGTGGCCGACGTCACTGGTGGCCACGTCGCACAGCGGAGAGGACGCTACCTACGTCGTGCCGGTCGCTCGCTACCTGGTCACCGTGACAGCCTCGGCCGGTCCGGTGTGGACGGTCTATCAAATGGGTCCCCGCGACACGCTCGAGTGGCAGGGCAAGCTGCTACTCGGCAGCGACGAGTCGCTGTCGCTCAGCGGCACGTCGCGCATAACCCTCGGGTCGCCCCGCAGCGCCACGGTTCGCGTCGGGGCGAGCGACGTGACCTTCCCCTCGCCGCTACCACCGACGCTGACGTTGATCCTTGAGCCCTCGACTACGTCGTCGGGCTGATCTCGTTGATGAGAAAGGCGAGGATCTGCGCCTCTTCACGCCAGGCGTCGTAACGACCGGAGGGTCCGCCGTGCCCGGTGCCCATCTCGGTCTTGAGGTACGCGACGTTGGCGGGGTTGGTGTCGCGCAGCTTGAGCACCCATTTCGCCGGCTCCCAGAAGCCGACCCGAGAGTCGTTGAGCCCGCCCGCCGCGTAGAGATGGGGGTAGATGCGCGCGGTGCCGTCCTCGTTGACGGCGCGGACATTGTCGTAGGGCGAGTAGCCCTTCATCGTGCGGTACGCGCTGGCGCTGGCGTCAGGGTCGCCCCACTCCTCCCATTCGCCGATGGTGAGCGGCAGCGACGGATCGAGCATGGTGGTGACGACGTCGACGAATGGCACCTCGGCGACGACGGCCTTGAACATCTCGGGGGCCTGGTTCATCACCGCGCCCATGAGCAGTCCGCCGGCTGATCCGCCGCGCGCGGCCAGCGCGGTGCGGGTCGTCCAGCCCTGGTCGACCAGCGCGCGAGCCACGCTCAAGAAATCGCTGAAGGTGGTGGGCTTCTGCGCGAGGCGGCCCATCTCGTACCACGAACGACCCATCTCGCCACCGCCTCGAATGTGGGCGATGGCGAAGAGGATGCCGCGGTCGAGCAACGAGAGCGTGATGGACGAGAACACCGGGTCGATGGAAATCTCGTAGCTGCCGTAGCCGTAGAGCACCATCGGCGACGACTGCGTAGGGGCGATCTCGCCCGCGTGTGGTCCCAGCGTGAGCAGGTCCCGACGCCCGACGACCGAGACGGGGATCTGTGCGCCGTCGCTGGCGCCGACCCAAAGCCGTCCGGTCGTGTAGCGGGTGGGGTCGAAGTCGCCGAGGACCTTTTGCTGCTTGCGCACGATTACCTCGCCAGTGGCGACCACCACGTCGGCGACCAGGCGGGGTGTCACGAGGGAGGTGCCGATGAAGCGCACCTGGGGCGTGTCGTAGTTCGGATTGCCCGCCAGTGCCTGGGTGCTGGGAAAGCCGGTGTCCTCCACCAGCGTGGCCCGCTCCATCATGTCGTCGCCGAAGGGGTCCTCGCCCTCCAACGTCGTAACGAGGCGGAACCTGGCGCAACCGTCGAGACGCTCGCTGACCGCGAGGAACGTCTTGAAGGCGTCGACGCCGTCGAGACGGTTGCCGGGCCGTTCGCCGATCAACTCTCGCCATGCGCCGTCCTGCGCCAGGCGGGCGAGGAGGCGGAAGTCAGTCGCGTCCTCATTGGTGATCTTGAGCCACCAGCCGCGACCCAGTCCGTCGACGAAGTGCTCAACACCGTATTCGATGCCGTGGCGCCGGGGTTCCAACAGCGTCAACTCGCCGGTGGGCTCGTCGGCGGCGAGGAAGAGGACCTCGGTGGTCATGGACGAACCGACCACGACGCATATGACGGCGTCGTCGCGGCTGCGTCCGACGGCGACGTTGTACTGCTCGTCCTCCTCCTGGAGGACCAGCACGTCGGCACTGGCCGACGTGCCGAGTTCGTGGCGCCAGAGCTGCCATGGGCGCATGGCGTCATCCACACGGGTGTAGAAGAAGTGCCGCGAATCCATGGCCCACGCGAATCCGTAGTGCACGTCGTCCAGGGCGTCGTCGATAGGGTCCTGCCCGTCGAGGGGGCGAACGGTGACGTGATGGCGCTCGTCGCCATCGAAATCCGTTCCCACCGCGACCCAGCGGTCATCGGGGCTGACGGCCAGTATCCCCACCGATAGGAATTCGTGGTCGCCCGCCTCCATGTTCTCGTCCAGGATCACCTGTTCGCCTTCGAGGGTGGTCAGAGGATCAATGACGGGCGGCGTGAGGTCATCGCCCACCGCGGGCACCCGGGCACTGATGGGGTAATTGAGGCCCTCGCGGGTGCGATCGAAATACCACCAGGTTCCTCGCTTGACGGGCACGGAGATGTCGGTTTCCTCGATTCGACCTTTTATCTCCTCGAAGAGTTCCTCCTCGAGCGGCTTGAGGTGCGCCAGCTCTGCCACGAGGTAGTCGTTCTCCGCGCGCAGGTGATCGAGGACCTCCTGGTTCTCCCGGTCCATGAGCCAGTAATACGGGTCAACGCGAGTGTCGCCGTGTCGGGTGATCGAGAAGGGTCGTTGGGGGACTGAGGGAGGTGTGCTCACAGACTCCACTTTTGCAGTATTTATGGCCCCATCGAGATGGCTAGTTGTTACTATGGGGATAGGGATATTCCCGGAGGAGCGCCATGACCACTGACAGTCTCGATTTCAGCCGCTACAAGTTGGGCTGGTCCGACGAGCAAATTCCCGTGTTCAAGCCGAAAAAGGGAATCAACGAGGCGATCGTCCGAGAGATGTCGGCCATCAAGAAGGAAGAGAAGTGGATGCTCGACTTCCGACTCAGCGCGCTGAAGCGTTTCGAGAAGAAGCCCATGCTCCCGTGGTTTGCCACCCGCATGCCCGACCTTGACTTTGACGACATCTACTACTACATCAAGCCCACCGAGAATCGGGTCGAGCGATGGGAAGACCTTCCCGACGCCATCAAGAACACTTACGAACGCCTGGGCATCCCCGAAGCCGAGCGCAAGTACCTGGCTGGCGTAACCGCCCAATACGAATCCGAGGTCGTCTTCCATCGCAACCGCGAGGACCTGGAGCGACTCGGCGTGCTGTTCTGCGACATGGACACCGCGGTGCGCGACTACCCCGACCTGGTGCGCAAGTACTTCGGCACCATCATCCCACCCAATGACAACAAGTTCGCCGCGCTCAATTCGGCGGTGTGGAGTGGTGGCTCCTTCATCTACGTGCCACCGGGCGTCAAC
>Ga0187887_10001844_pt1 | contig 17706 bp, 16 predicted proteins | sample June2016WEW_7_10_FD_132977 | JGI IMG/M metagenome (GOLD analysis project Ga0187887, IMG submission 132977) | Peatland microbial communities from SPRUCE experiment site at the Marcell Experimental Forest, Minnesota, USA - June2016WEW_7_10 | ecosystem: Environmental > Terrestrial > Soil >...
AACGCCAGTGTGTTGACGGCCTTAGCTTGCCGAATCCAATTCCATCATCGCAAACCTGTCAAGTGGAGCCCGGTTTCTGGCGCCAGAGAGGTTCCCGAAGGGACCGCCAGTGCTCTTGCCGACGCAGGGCGAGCTTCGCTCGCCGCCGACCGCACGAGTGCGGTCGCGGCAGGCACGAGTGCCTGCGCCACGAAGCTCAGCACCCGTTACCTGCTGAAAATGCAGGAAGTTGAGGGCCGAGCTTCGCTCGCCGAAGAGCGGGGCTAAAGCCTCGGCTAAAGCCAGCTAATTACCCGCGCACCAGTGGCGAGCTACGTTCTTCCAGCACGGTGAGGCGATGGTCGATGGACATTAGCACCCTCATCATCTCGTCGAAACGCCGGTCGATATCGCCAAAGCGACGGTCGACGTTGGTCAGGCGGCGGTCGACGCCGTCAAGACGCCGATTGGTCTCGTCCAGCCGATGGCTGATTTCATCAATCCGCTTGTTGCTGGACCACGCCGCAGTGAACGCCGCGATCAAAATCGTGACCATCAACGGCAGCGCCACCTGGAAGAATGGCGGATCGATCATCGATCTTATTATGGCAGATCCGCGCCAGCGCGTTTCTTACGCCGGCGCTCGGTAAACATCAGCAATAGATACAGCACGGCGAACAGCGCCACCGCCCCGCCCACCAGATGCCAGGTGTACGAGCGAAGGAACTGCGCCGATCCCTCGCCCAGTTTCACCCCCAAATACGCTTCCCCGCCATAGCGGATCGAACGGCCCAGCGTAATCACGAACACAAATGTGCGCAGCGGCGTGCGCAGCACCGCCGCCGAGATCACGAACACCTTCAAGGGCAGCGGGATGGGCAGCATGCAGGGAATGAAGATGGTCAGCAATCCATACCGCTCGAACCAGTCCCGGAAGCGTTGCTGGCTGCCGGCCCCATCCGCGTCTTTCACAAAACGCCGCGCGCCGGCCCGTGCGCCCAGGAACAGCGCCAGGTTGCCGATCAGCGATCCCAGCACCCCCATGGACGCCGCCAGCACCGCGCGCGATGGCGCTTTGGCCGCCACCAGAATCACCAGCGCATCCATGCCCGACGCCACCGGAATGCCTGCCGAGTCGATAAACGCCAACGCCAGGATGCCCAATGGTCCAAACGCGACAAGGGCGGCGGTAAGCTTAGCCAGCATGACTCGGTCTCAGATGATATCGGCGAACGACCGGCGCAGCTTGTAGAACCAGGCGTGCCCCAGGATGAAGACGGCCGCCGCGGCGATCCACAGTTTCCAGAGCGAGCCCCACACCGGCGCCTGCCCTTCCAGCAAGATGGCCCGATAACCGCGCACCAGCACGAACATGGGGTTCTTGGCCAGCAGCGGCAGGGCCGCCGCCGGCAGCGACGCTTCCGGATAACAGATAGGGGTCAGGAAGAACCAGAGCGTCAGCAGGAAGCCGATCACCTGTCCCAGATCGCGCACGAATACGCCCAGCGCCCCCAGGAACCAGCAGACGCCCGCGGTGAAGAGCACTTGCGGCACGATCAACGCGGGCAACCAAACTACCGATGCCGGCACCGCGCCGCGCGCTAGGAACAAGCCGATCATGAAGAGCAGCAGCCCGAAGGTTTCCGTGACCAGACCCGATACCACCAGGTTGATGGGCAGGGTTTCCACCGCGAAGACCAGTTTCTTGACGAAGTTGCGATGCTCCAGCATCACGCTGGGGGCGCGTCCGGCCGCCTCGCTGAAGGCCAGCCAGGGCAGCATTCCCGCCAGGAAGTAGAGCGCAAAGCGGGTCTTGCTGGGGTCGGAGCCGAACCGCGCCCGCAACACCACGCCGAATACGAAGAAATACGTCAGCATCAGCAGCAGCGGGTTCAGAATCGTCCAGAAAACCCCGCCGAACGAGCCGCGATAGCGTCCCAAAATATCGCGGCGGACCATGGTGCGGATCAGGCTGCGGTTGCGCGCAATGGTCGCGATAGGCAAAGTGAAAGCCCGGCCCACGGCTCGCAGCAGGTTTTCGCGTCGAATGGTGCGCAGCGTCACCACACGCACGCGTTCCAAGCGCGCGCGCCCGTCTTCCACAATGGCTTCCACGCGCAAGAAGGGCCAGCCCAGCGTGTAGAACCAGCAGACGTTCTCGCGCATGGGCGAGATGAAAACGTCGTAGTGCCCGGATTCGGGCGGCAGCGCGAACCGCAGATCCACTGGCACCGCGGCGCCTGGCGCGACATCGCCGGGCGGGGGCTGCCGCTCGCCATCCACCACCAATGTGCCGGTTTCGGAATCGTAGATATGGAAGCCGGTGGCGAATCCCTCTTCCGGACGCCAGGGATCGCCGGATGTGTTCCGCAGGTTGAAGCGCGCTTCGACTTGCAACTCGCCCAAGAGCCGCACGTCCGGGTTTTCGTAAGCGGCGCTCATACGTGAGATCTTCGCTCGCCTGCGCTGACAAGAGTGTCAGCGCGGCAGGCAGGTGTGCCTGCGCCACGAGGCCCGCTCATGCGTACAACCAGTCGGGAAAGCGCTCGCGCACCGGGCCGGTCTTGCGGCCCACCACGTAGATATCGTCGCCGCGCAGCTCCTTGGGCAGTTCAAACCGTTCGAGCAGATTCAGCACCCAGCCTTCCTCGGGGCGGGGAGTTTGGCGGAATGGTCCCGTTTCGATCAGGGTGACCGTAAACCCCGAGTTCGCCAAAAGCCGCTCGATCTCCTTGGGGGTGTACTCGCGGTTATGCCGGGCTTCCACCTCGCCGTCGGCTAGCGGCCGGATGTAGGCGGTGAAGATGCCGGGATGGTAGCCTTCCAGAATGGCGGCGATACCGCGCAAGCTGCCGATGTTCGGCGTGGTCAACACCAGGTGTCCGCCGGGCTTCACAATGCGATTGATCTCGCTCATCAAGTGCATGGGATCTTCCGTCAGATGCTCGATCAACTCACAGCAAAGCACGGTCGAAAAATGCCCGTCCGCGTAGGGAAACGGATCTTTCTCGGCGTTGAACAGATCGATCTCGCACTCAAACGTTTCGCCATCGGTCGAAGTCGCGCAGCGCCGATCGATTTTGCCGGCAGGCCCATAATAGCAGCCGCGCACGGAACCGTAGCCCAGTTTCGCGCGCAGCGCCGGCGTGATTTGAAGGTACGCGCCCATTTCCAAAATGCGGTCTTCCGGGCCGCCTGGGGGGGTAATTTCGAGCGTCTTCACCAGCCGCGTCAGGTGCGTGTCGACATAACCGAGGGACTCCGCGTTAGCCGCCCAACTCGCCACGTACTCTGGAGTGCTGGCCAGCGGGGCCTGGGGGCCGGGGGCCGGGGGACTGGGTTGGGTATCTTCCCACTCCGTGTGCTTCACCACCGATTGCAGGAACGACGCATATAGGCACGCTACGCGATCCCAGTTGCACTCTTCCTTTACGTAGCGCGCAGCGTGCTCGCCCAACGCGCGGGCCACGTCGGGACGGGAAGCCAGCAGGTTCATATATTCGAAGATCAGGTCTTCCTCGCCCGCGCCCACCGGCACTTTCAGGCAGACGTCATCCGGGAATTCGCGGAATGCGCCGATGCCGGAGACCAGCACGGCCTTGCCTAATCCCAGCGCGCGCAACAGGCTGCCGGAGCTTTCGCCTACCGTCGGATAGCGCAGATTCAGCACGATATCGCAGGCGGCCATATAACCTGTGAAGTCGTCGATGGGCGCGAATCCCATCACCCGCACCGCCGCCGACAGCCCCAAACCGCGGATCAGGGACTGCAGCGGAAACTCGGGGTGCGGCTCGCCCACCAGAATCATCTTGGCCGCCGGCACAACGCGCCGCAGCCGTCGAAAGGCGCGCAACGATTCGGCGATGCGCTTGTAGGGCTTCAGAAATCCGAAGATGCCGATGAGCGGCGTGGTCTCGTCCACGCCCAGGCGGTAGCGCCACGCGTTGCGGTCGGCCTCCGGAATCCAGCCGCCATGCGGGATGCGGGCGACAGGCCCGTCAAAACCGGCCGCATGCATTTCGTCCACCATGAACTGGCTGTGAACCACGACGGCGCAGGCGGACTCGAGCACGCGGCGGATCATGCGGACGCCGTCGTAATCCGGTCCCACCTCGAGCGCGCGCACGCGGTGGGCATAGGCTAACGCCTCCGGGCCGCCTTCGTATTCGCACGCGCGCAGGTAGCCGTCCCAATCGTCGCGCCGGATGGTGAGGTCCGCAATCAGGTGATGCAGGTTCGATTCATGCATCACCACCACGCCGGGATGCCGCAGCGCGGCTTCGTACACGAAACCGTGGTGCGGGTTATTTCCCAAATGGTAGAGCGCGATATCGAAGCGCGACGGATCGTACGGCCGCTCTCCATCCGCGAAGACCTCCAAATCCACCAGCGGCTTCAGATATTCGATGAGGGTTTCGGAATAGTCGGCGATCCCGCTGCGGCAGGGCGGCAGCGGGGAAAAAAACGCCACGCGCATTCAGCGCACAAGCTCCATCGACAACGTGCCCACAGGGAGCGGCACTTTGACGATCAGCGGAGTACGGGCGGGGTCGCGGTCGAAGAAGATCTCCAGTTTGTAATCGGAGGCGGGTCCCCTGAGATAGAGGTTGATGTGATCGGCTTGCCGGCGCTTGCCTCCCACCGTCACTTCTTGCACGCCGGCGAATTCCATGCGCGCCGAGTAAGTCGCGCCGAAGAGCACGTCTTCCTCCTGCGGTACGCCGTGCCCCGCGCCCAACTCGCGGCGCGCATAGAAGACGTAGTCCAGGCCGTCGCGCCCGCAATTGTTGATGTCGATATCGGTGTGGCCGCCGCCCTCCACCAAGGTGGTGCGCGTGGCGCTGCCTTCATGGTAGTCGAAGACGGTCTTTTCGTGCGTGTGGCGCGCGCCGTGCGTAGTATCCTTTTCCAGCTCCAGCGAACAAAAATCGGCCTTGGCGCGCGAATGATAATGATCCGAAACGGTAAATCCGGGCACGGAAGCGTTCATCGAAAAATCGAAGTCCCAGCCGTGGCTGGTCTTGCCGGCGCTCAGATGGGCTTCGCCGAGGCTCGCGCCGCCCGGCCAGCTCAGCGAGTAGTTAAGCGATTCGCCGGTGTTCGGAAAGCCGGTTGCCTGGGGAGCCGGGGCAGCCTTCGTGGGAGTGGTTTCCTTGGCGCTGGCGGTGGCTGCGATGGCCGGCGCCGCTTTAGCGTCCGCGGGCGGGTCTGCCGGCTTCTGCCATGGAGCGCCCGCCGCTGACAGCAGCGGCAATCCCAACGTTGTACACAAAAGAATGGCGCGTTTGTTCATCGATGTACGAATTCCCTCGTGCGCGCGCGATGGCGCTCGGCGACTTCGCGATACACTTCCAAAGTCTGCTGCGCGGCCGCCCGCCAACTGAAACGCGAGGCCCGCTGCAATCCCAACCGCTCCATGCGCGCCCGCAACTCCGCATCGCGCAGCAAATCGGCCATGGCGCTTACCATTTCGCGCGTGGAGTAAGGATCGAACATGATGGCTGCGCTGTCGGCCACTTCAGGGATGGAGGACGTGCTGGAGCAGGCTACCGCGCGGCCACAGGCCATGGCCTCCAGCACCGGTAATCCGAAGCCTTCGTAGAAAGACGGAAACACAAACAGGTCGCAGGCGTTATACAGATGCAGCAAGTCTTCGTCGGAGACGTAACCGGCGAACTGGATACGGTCGGCCACCCCGGATTGGCGGGCCGCTTCCCGAACCTTTGGACTGAACCAGGTGTCTTTTCCGGCCAACACTAAGTGGTGTGTCAACTGCGGATAGCCTCGGACTAACTCGGCGAATGCCGCGATCAGCCCGATATGGTTCTTGCGCGGTTGCAGGTCGCCAACCGAAAGGATGAACGGTTTTGCGGCATGAAAACGGGCCCGCACGGCCGCCGTGGCGCTCTCCCGCGACATGGGACGCAAGCCGCTGGCCGCCGCATTGGGCACTACCACGATCTTGCGCGCGCACGACTCGCCGTAAGCCTCGATAATGGAATCCCGGGAGAAGTCGCTCACCGTCAGAATCCGCGCGGCGGAGCGAATGGTGCGTTCCACGGTCCAGCGCAATTGCAAGGCGCGCAGCTTGGGGAAATACTCGGGATGCACGAGGAAACTGACGTCGTGGACGCTGACCACCACCGGCACCGGGCAGCCCAGCGGGGCGGTGTACTGTACGTGCACCAGGTCGGGACGATCCTGGCGGAGCTTCATAGCCAGCTCCACTCCCAGCCGAACGAACGGGTTCGGGGAGACTTGCCGGGCTTGAAACCGCTCGGCTGTCCATTGCCGGGCATCGTCGGCGGAAAAGTAAGTGACGAAGTCCGATTCGTGGTCCAGCGCCGCGAAACTCCTCAGCAGGCTGCGGACATACACTTCGTTTCCCGTGAGATGGCGGCCGATGGCGTGAGCATCAATCGCGAAGCGCATCAGATCTTCCTATGGTAGCAGGATATAAGAAATGCAAGTTCTTCCAGGCGGCTTCCCAGGTAAATTCACACTCGAATAGGTACCGCCCCGCACGTCCGATACGGTCCCTGAGAGCCGGACTGGCGAGCAGGCTGGAGACCGCATCCCGGAAGGCCGGCGCGCCCTCCGCCAGCAATAAATGCTCGCCCGCGCGCGCAGAAAGGCCTTCCGCGCCCAGCGGCGTCGAAACCACGGGCACGCCCGCCGCCCAGGCTTCTATGATCTTGACGCGCGTACCGCTGCCGGCGAGCAGGGGTACTATAGCCACTTTTGCGCGGGCCAGTTCCAGGACCGCATCCGCGACCGGGCCGGCGAGTTCAATGCGGGGATCTCCGGTGACGATTTTTGCAACAGCTTGCGGATTCTTGCCGATCAGCCGCCACACCAATCCCGGCCAGCGCGCGCGCAGGTCCGGCCAAATCTCCTCCCGGAAATAGCGCACCGCGGAGACGTTCGGATGGTACTCGAGATTGCCTGAAAAAACGATCGCATCCTCCTCGCATCTTGCGGGCAGCGGCGCCGGCGGGATCGAATTCGGGTACACCAATACCTGCGAGCCGGGCGAAATCGTGTGCAATATTTCCGCATCCGGTTCGGAGGCTGCCAGCAAATAGGTGAATCGCGGCAGCCATTCCTCTTCCAAATTGCGACAAATATTTTGAAACGCGCGATGCGCCCAGGCTTGCGCGCCCTTTCCGGTCTGGGCGCAGCGCGCATGCAATACCGATTCGATGTTATGCAGATCGAGGATGGTGACGTCGCTGACGGCGGCGGCTTGCTCCCAATACGGCGCGCACCAGAAGTGCTCGATGACCGCGACTTCGTAGCGTTGCCCGCGTGTAGCGGCGGCGATTTGTGCGCCGAAGCCGGCGAAACGGTCCATCAGCGGAGGCACGCGCCGCGCCAAGCGTCCGGCATTGCGGGCGGCGCGGGCCAAAGTATGGTGTGCGTGCGGTGGCAGATCCATGACGTGCAGCCGCCGCACGAGGCCGGCAGGCAGAAGCGGCTCGCTGAACGTAATCATATCTACTGCGGAGTGGCGCGCCAGGAAGTTGAGCAGCGAGGCGCTGCGCAGGGCGCCTCCGCCCGCCAGCGGGTAGGGAGCTTCGGGAGAGATAAACAAAGCGCTATTCATGCGCAACCCGTGGCGCAGGCACTCGTGCCTGCCGCGACGGCACTCTTGCCGTCGCAAACTTGCCTGAGAGACCTTCCCCGGCCGAAATCCACTTCCGTATATGTCCGAAAGCCGTCGCCGCCTCCCCCACATGTATCCTGAGGGTAAGTGGCTGTTCGTAACCTGGCACCTGCACGGCAGCCTGCCACAGAATCAATATCCTCCGCCCGGACTCCGAGCCGGAGAAGCATTTGTTTGGATGGATCGTTACCTGGATACAACCCGATTTGGCCCCAAGTATCTCCGCAGAGCCGATATCGCAAGCATTGTCGTAAACTCCCTCCAACGCGGAGTCGAACTTGGCCACTACGACCTGCGGGCTTGGGCGATTATGGCTAACCATGTCCACGCGCTTTTGCTGCCCAAGGTTTCGCCGGCGCGTTTGCTTGGGGGGATCAAAGGCTGCAGCGCGCGTGAAGGCAACTTGGCGCTGGGACGCACAGGGCAGCCTTTCTGGCAAGCGGAATCGTATGATCATTGGGTCAGAGACGCGCGCGAATTTGAGAAAATCGTGGCGTACATTGAAAACAATCCTGTGAAGGCTGGGTTTGTGAGTCGCCCTGAGGACTACCCTTGGTCCAGCGCGGCGAACCCGGCCGCGCGCGACGGCAAGAGTCCCGTCGCGGCAGGCACGAGTGCCTGCGCCACGCCTACCTCCGGAGCGCTTCTTCATATACCTCACGCGTGAGCTGCGCCGTGCGCCGCCATGAAAACTCGGCCGCCCGCCGCAACCCGCGTTCCCGCCATGGCTTCGCCCGCTCGGGATGTGCCGCGATATCCAACATGGCTTGCACCAGTTCGCGGTGCGAACCGGCCTGCAGAGCGGCGCCTGCGGCGACTTCCGTAATGGCCGCATCCCGCGAGGCGATGACGCAAGCCCCGCACTGCATGGCTTCGAGCACCGGCAGCCCAAATCCCTCGTACAACGACGGATAGACGAACGCCAGCGTCCCCGCCAACAGTTCCGCCAGCCGCTCGTCGGACACTTCCCCAATAATCTGCAACCCAGGTTCGGGTGAAAGTTGCGTGAAATCGGATCGGCGCCGCCCGGCCAGTACCAGATCCACGGCATGCACCCGGCGCACCTCGCGCCAGGCCGCCAGCAAGCCGGAAATGTTTTTGCGCGGCTCCAGGGTTCCGGCATATAGAAAATACGGGGGGCCTGGCTGCGCGGCAACCGGACGGAAACAGGCAGCGGCCGCGTGCGGAACCGCACGAATGCGGTCCGGATGCATCCGAAACCTCTCTATCGCCTGCTTCCGCACCGCCTCGCTAGGGGTCACGATCATAGTTGCCAAACCCAGCCCGATCAACAGAGGTGTCCGTTGGCGGACCCGGTCTGCGTCGGAATGCCACGCCGCATCCATCCACGGCGAAAGGTCGTGCAGCGTCAGAACACTTGGACGGCGCGGCACATAGGGCACCGCGAAATCCGTGCCGTGGAACAATCCGGCTTCCAGACGTTGCAGTTCGCGGTCCAAACCCCACAGCCACCAGCGCCGCTCAGCCGGATGGCGCGGCCCGCCGCCCCGCCGCAGATTGATAGGCGCGGTGTGCGGCATCCCGAACCGCTGGTCGGAAACCAGAAAGAACTCGTCTTGGGGAAAGTTCTCCGCCAGCGCCACGCTGAGCTCATGTGTGTAACGCCGCAGTCCCCCGCTCGAAAGCGTCAGCGGGGTAGCGTCAATGGCTACGCGCATCGATCACCGTGCGCAACTCGTCCCGCCGGTTTTCGTAATTGCGCGTATAGTAGCTGAGATACTCGCCGCTGCGCACACGCGTCACCCAATCCGCGTGACGCCGGTACCAATCCACCGTACGCGCCAGCCCGTCGTCAAAAGCGACCTGCGGCGCCCAGCCGGTTTCGCGCATCAGCTTTTCGCTGGACAGCGCGTACCGCCGGTCGTGTCCGGGACGATCCGTAACGTACTCAATCAGACTGTCGGGCTTGCCCGTGGCCCGCAGGATGCGCCGCACGACTTCGAGATTCGGCAACGAGCAATTTCCGCCAATGTTGTAAATCTCTCCATCGCGGCCACGATCCAAAACCGCGCGGATGCCGCGGCAATGATCTTCGACATAGAGCCAGTCGCGCACCTGCATGCCGTCGCCATAGACCGGAAGCGGCCGGTCTTCGAGCGCGTTCGAAATCATCAGGGGGATGAGTTTCTCCGGAAAATGATACGGCCCGTAATTATTGGACGCGCGCGTGATCACGACCGGCAACTTATAAGTGAGGAAGTAGGAGCGCGCCAGCAGATCCGCGCCGGCTTTGGATGCCGAGTACGGGCTGGCGGGATTCAGCGGGAAATCTTCGCCGGCTTCGAGCGGCGGCTCCACGCTGCCGTACACCTCGTCGGTGGAGACTTGCAGATAGCGCGCGGTATGGTGGCGGCGGGCGGCTTCCAACAGCGTGAAAGTGCCGCGCAGGTTGGTCTCGAACACCGGGCTGGGCGCGAAGATGCTGCGGTCTACGTGGGACTCGGCGGCGAAATGCACGATAGCATCCGGCCGCTCATCGGCGATAACGGCATCCACCACCGCCTCATCGCAGACGTCTCCGTGGACGAAGCGGTAGCGCGGGTTGCTTGCCACGGACTCCAGGTTTTCGAGGTTGCCCGCGTAGGTCAGTTTATCGAGATTGACCACGCGCACGGACGGATCTTGGGCCAGAGAGAGGCGGATGAAGGCCGACCCGATAAAACCGGCGCCTCCGGTAACAAGGAGTTTTTTCATGCGCACCGTCTACTTGTACTGTAATTCCCAATCGTAGTGGATACCCGGATGGTTGTAGGGCACGCGCCCTTCGTCGGTGGGATTGTAAAACCGGTCGGTCATATAGATCAACATAGCCGGCGCGCCGCCGACCACTTTGTAGCCATGTCCCACTCCCGGCGGAATCAGAATCTGCCAGGGCCGCAAGACGCCCACATAAATCGTGTTCCGCGCGCCGAACGTGCGGGAGCCCACGCGCAGATCCACCAGAGCCACCTGCAGCATGCCCATGGCGGGAGTCCAGCAATCGGTCTGGTGCAGGTGATAGTGAAACGCTTTGACGATGCCGGGGTAATTGAAGGCGGTCGAAGTCTGCGTGGTTTCGGGCGGAAAGTGCGCCGCCAGGCCCCGGCCTATGCGCTGCACCTCCAGGAAATAGCCGCGATCGTCGGGCCACAGCGCCAGCGGATCGATGCGCACGCCTTCTATCAGGTCCGCCGCCGTGGGCGAACCAATCACCGCGCCGATGCCTTTAGCGCACTCCGGATAGGCGAGTTCCAGCGAGCCGCATGAGGCGATCGGCTGCAGCTCGCGCACGGGCGAATCCGGCATCGTTCCGGTCATCGCATAGCCCCTTCCGTGTCGAGTTTCTCGGCCTCCGCTTGCCGCCGCGCCGTCACCGATTGCGCCACGAGGTTCGCGGCGCGCAGCAGCGAATCGAATGTGCCGGCATCCGTCCACCAGCCATCCAGAAAATCGAACGTCATGGAGCCTTCCTGAATGTAGGCATTGTTGACGTCCGTGATTTCCAACTCGCCGCGCTTGGACGGCACCAGCGTGCGGACCTTGTCGAACACCGTGGCATCGTACATATAAATGCCGGTGACGGCGTAATTGGATTTGGGATGCCGCGGTTTCTCCTCGATGTTTACGATCCGATCGCCGGAGATCTCGGCCACGCCGAAACGCTCGGCGTCCGTAACCTGTTTGAGCAGGATCTTGGCCCCCTGCGCCTGCTGGCGGAAATCGTCGGCAGCTTTGCGGATGCTGGTTTCGATGATGTTATCGCCCAGAATGACGCAAAGCTTCTGACCATCGGCGAAGTGTTCGGCCAAGGCCAGGGCATCCGCGATGCCGCCCTCGCCTTCCTGGTAGGTGTAATCGATGTGGCTAAGCCCGAACTGTTTGCCATTGGCCAGCAGACGCAGAAAATCGCCCGCGTTCTTGCCACCGGTGACGATCAGGATATCCCTTATGCCCGCATCGACCAAAGTCTCGATGGGGTAATAGATCATCGGCTTCTCGTAAATCGGCAACAGGTGTTTGTTGGTGATCTTGGTCAACGGGAAAAGCCGGCTTCCCGTACCGCCCGCCAAAACGACGCCCTTCATAAGGTCTCATGATACAATACTGCGCGATGCAGCATTACAATTGGAACCTGTTGGAGGAGGAGCCGCTCAATCCGCTGCTCGGCCGCAAGACGATCCACGGACGGAACGTGACTGTCGCGCGCATCCGGCTACGCCAGGGCGCGGTGGTTCCCATGCACAGCCATCCGAACGAGCAAATCAGCATGTTGGAGAGTGGTGCGGTGCGGTTCACGATCTCCGGCGAGGAGCGAGTTCTGCACGCGGGCGACGCCCTGGTAATCCCGCCGGATGTGCCACACATGGTGGAGGCGCTCGAAGACTCATTGGCTGTGGACCTGTTTTCGCCGCCGCGCGAAGACTGGATTCGCGGCGACGACGCTTATTTGCGCGATGCCACTCCGCGCTGATCCGGCTGCGGTCCACGAGATTCTGGAGACGGATCGCCCCTGGGCCGTCTACGCGCTGGCGGACCTCGCGCCGGAATACAGTGCGGCTGCCGAGTGGCACGTCGCCGCGGATGGCCGGCCGGCGTTGCTGTTGGTCTATCGTGGTTTCGATCCGCCGGTGTTGTTCGCGCAGGGAGCAGCCGAAGACGTGGGTGCGCTGCTGCCGGAGGTCGCCGCCGAGCGGGCATTCTACGTTTCGATGCGTCCCGAGGCAGCCGCTTTGCTCGGTGCGAGCGGCTACCAAATTCGCGATGAAAAACGGATGTGGCGCATGGTCGCGGATCCGGCCGGTTTCGTGCCACCGGGGCAAATTGCCGTGCGTCTGGGACCTGCGGATTACGAAGTGTTGGCGAGCTTATATCGGGACGGGGATGCGGCCGGCGAGTCGCCTCCATTCTTCGATGCAAGCATGCTGCGGCACGGGGTTTACTACGGGATTCGCGAAGGCGGGGCTATCGTGGCCGCGGCCGGAACGCATGTGCTGGCCGAACAGGAGAGCGTGGCGGCTATTGGCAACGTCTACACCCGCGGAGACCGTCGCGGCCGCGGCTTAGGCGCGCAAGTCACCGGCGCCGTCACCGCCGAGTTGCTGCGGTTAGGTCTGCGAACGGTAGTGTTGAATGTGGCGGAGAGCAACACCGCCGCCATGCGTATTTACGAGCGGCTGGGATTCGAACGCTACTGCGAATATCGGGAAGGAATTGCTGAAGCCATTTGGCCCGGGCTATTGAGTTTCGCCTAATACGGTTACAATTCAGGGCAAGAATGTGGGGCGGCCAATCTTGGCCGCAGCCGCCTTTTAGGCGGCCAGGGCCGGCTGAAAGCCGGCTGCGGGCAGAATTGCCCGCCCCACCCTATTGGCTGTCACTCGATTGTGCGGGCCTCATTAGTTTCCGAGTCCCGCGCGCCCGCTTAGCCGCGCCGCACCCTGCAACGATGCATTCCAGCCACTCGCCGCCGTGGCATACGCCAACCCTTCGGCCGTAACTCCGGTTGAAGCAGCCAAAGCCGCCATGGCTCTCTGCGGGTACAGGTCGTTCGATTGCGAACAATGTGTGTTGTTGGGATCGACACTGAGGTACATGAACGGAAAGGTGGGGAAGATCGCCCACTGCCGAAAACCCGTCGCGGGCGCCCATTGTCCGGGCACACTTTCGACCCAAAGCGAAAAGGTGCCATCGGTCAGCCACTCTTCATATCCACAGCCGAATGTCGTATTGCCTTCGCCGCCGCTGCCGCCAAACCGAAGCGGAGAGGACTCATCGGATAGGCAAATCCTGCCATTCGGAACGGCCGCGCACATAGCGGCATAGTCGCTGAGCGTCACTGTGTACGCCGAAATGCTCGGTGAAGGGTAAGCGTGAACGGCGTAATAGTCCATGCTTCCCGCAAGGTTCGTGACCCAGTCGCACCAATAGTTACCGGCTTCGGGACAGGTGTATGGGGGCGTTCCAATATCCGCAAACGCCGCACCGGCTCCAACGAGCATGCTAGAGTTCGACCTGTTCGCGCGGGCGGCCGCCGATAGCGCGGCAATCAGAGTGTCCACATCGCTTACGCCCAGGAAGCAATACGCGCCGGTGTTGAATACTATCGCCGTGGCGCCGCACGGCTCATGCAGTACCGACAGGTGATTGATCGGCCAGCGCGCCACAGCGGCGGCGAGGGCGGGAACGATACAGTTCTGCACTTGGCTTTCGGTGTAGTTATACGAGCTTCCGGTCATACCCTTGGTAATGCCGCACGCTCCGGAAAATAGAAAATCTCCGGTGTATTCCGGTTCCCAGTTCACCTTTACGCCAACTAGCGCGGCATAAGCGAACATCGCGTCATACGTTGCCAGCCCGCGGCAGTACCAGCCCGCCGTGTTGGTCGCCGTGGCACAACTCCCCGTCCATCCGGCGGGACTGTGGCAGTTAGATCCGCACAGGGATGTATACTGCGAGGATACAAACAAAGGCCCCATCCACGCGTTCACGTCGACTTGAGTGAGTCCCACGCCGGCCGGCGGTGGCGCTTTTAGCCGGTACAGATACCCAAGGATACCGGCCGGAGATCCAGTGTACGGACTTTGTGCGTCGGGTGCATATCCGATTTGGTTGAAGTAGCAGGTAGGCGGCCCGGTATTCGCCGTTCCACCGCAATTCTCCGGGTCGGCGGTAATATATGCCTGCCAAGCCGGCGTTAGCTGCGCCGTTAACACGATTCGAGGCTGAGGCTGGTTAGAACTCGGATTACTGGCCGCCGGCAAGGCTTGTGAGGCGTCCGTTACGAACGACTTTAGAGTGGGAGGCCCCGCATATGGATTCGCCGTACCTGTCCAGCCGGACGGCGCGCCAGTAGCCGGACACCCGGCTTGGTTGAGTACGGTGCAGGTCTGTGCGGCTGCCAGTGGAGATAGCAAGAGCAGCCACGCTGATGTTTTTCGCATAACCACCTACTTCGCCTGACAGGCGGGTTCGCCTGCCGCGTCCAGCGCCAACAGGAACTTGTCTCCGCACGCCTTTTGCATTTCGTCTTGTGCGGCCTTGGCGGCCTCCTGTGCCTGCCTCGCGCGCGCGGCCGCGGCGATGGCTTCGGCCTGCGCCCGCCAATACCGGGCGCGCATCTCCGCCGCGATCCGCGGAGGCTGGGGCGGCTCCGTCGGCGGCGCCTGCGCCCAAGCGGACGCCCCCAGCAATGTCAGTCCGATCAGTTGTGTGTGCATAGTCCGTTCGTCCATTGTGTGCAAGTCGTCGAAGTGACTCCCGCCGCCCCCGATGCACTATACCCTCCCGCGTCCACGGCGCCGTACCCGGAAGCCCCGTTGCTGACCTTAACGGTGCCGGCCGACTCACGGATCAGGCCGGTATCCGCCGTGCCGGAGAATACGTTATTGACGCTCCGCCAAACCAGCACTCCGTCGCTCGACAGGGCCAGCGTGGAAGTGTCCATGCTGATTTTGTAATTCGTACCATCGCCCTCGGAATATCCGCCATCCCAGTTGATAAACGCGATATTGCTTCCGGCGTTATTCTTCCATAACACCGACGCCGTCCCGGACGTGGCCTGGTTTGCGCCGTTCTGAATTACGATCTGCGTGTTCTGGCCGGCCGCACTGTTATAGATGGCGCCGCCGGTAGCGGTTAGCATTCCGGAGCCGATCTGCGTCAGCGAATAGTCGCCGCTCTGCGCAGTCACCGCGCCTGTTCTTCCGAACACGCTGGTTATGACCCCGCCGCTTACCGTGCCGGGCGCCCACTGCGACCCGTTCCATTGCAATACCTGATTGCTGGCTGGAGCCGCGCTCGCCACCGCGCGCCCCTGCAAGGCCGTCACGGTGGTGGTCAGGCCGCTATTGCTGACGTCGCCCGTGAACGATGGCATCTGCGCGGAGGTCAGCGTACCCGCAATGCCGCCCAGGTTCGACCACACCAGATCGTTCGACCCGTCGCTGGTGGTGACCTGCCCGGCCGCTCCCGCGGCGCTCCACAAATTCAGCAATCCGTTAAAGCCAGACGATGGAGCGCAGAGGCCCATGTCATGCACGCCATTTGTATCCGCCAAATGCAGGCATCCACCTACATTGCTGCCCGTGTTGGCGTAGACGTTACCAGTTGCCGTCAGCGTTCCGCCGGCGGTGATGCCGCTAGTTGTGGTCAATGACGTCAGAGCGGCCGTCAATGTGAAGTTGTTCAACGTAGTGGCGGTCGCCGCATCGGCCGGCAGCGCGGTATCCGGCAACGTTCCACTAATCTGCGAGTAACTGTAGTCCCCGCTGCTTGCAGTGACAGCGCCAGTTCTACCGAACACACTGCTTATCGCGCCGCCGCCACTTACCGCACCCGGCGCCCACTGCGAGCCCGTCCACTGCAACACCTGGCCGGCCGCCGGGGCTGTACTGGACACTGGCAGCCCCTGAATCTTCGCTACGGTGTTCGCGCCAAACGCGCCGGCCACGTCCCCGACCAATGCCGTGGCCAGCGGGGTCCCGTTGATCGAAAGGCCGCCGGCGTCTAGGGTTCCGTATCCGGCCGATCCGTTGGTTATTTTTACAATACCGGCGGATTCCCGCGACAGTCCAGTATCCGCCGCGCCGGAGAACACGTTGTTCACGGAACGCCAGGCCACTATACTATCGCTCGACATGCCCAGCGTGCTGGTGTCGAGGCTGATCTTGTAATTCGTGCCATCGCCCTCGGCGTACCCGCCATCCCAGTTGATGAACGACATCGTGCTTCCGGCGTTATTCTGCCACAACACCGAGCCAATGCCGTTCGCTGCCTGACTGGAGCTGTTCTTAAATGTCACCTGAGTATTGCCGGCGCCGGCCGGGTTGTAGATCGTACCGCCGGTTGCACTCAGCGTACCGCTCGATATCTGACTCAGGTTGTAGTCGTTCGCCGCCGCAGTGACTGTGCCCGTACGCCCGAACAAGCTCTGCACGGGAGCCGCCGCCAAAGCGCGCGCAGTGGTGAAGTACAGGTTGGCGCCCTCGGTAACTTGCGTTGTGGTGTAATCGCCGGACTGCGCGGTCACTGCACCCGTACGCCCGAACAAGCTCTGCACGGGAGCCGCCGCCAAAGCGCGCGCAGTGGTGAAGTACAGGTTGGTACCCTCGGTCACCTGCGTGGTTGTGTAGTCGCCGGCTTGCGCGGTCACCGTGCCGGTACGCCCGAAAACCGAACTAATAGCCCCGCCCCCGCCGCCGCCCGTTCCACTCTCCAGCGTCCACGTATTCGCCGCCGTGCATCCGAATATATTCTGACCCGCCGCCGCATCGGTCGCGAAGTACTGCTCTCCCACCGTGCAAGTTGAGGGCTTAGCGGAGCCCGCGCCCACCTTCGCCGGCAACGTGTGCGCCCCGCCGCTGAAGTCCACCGTGCCCGCCACTCCAGTAATGCCGCCAGTACTCAGCGACATCAGGTTTCCGGTGGCACTGTCGATCTTCCAGCGATTCACCAAACTATTCCAACTCGATCCTGAAGCGGTGCCCGGCACAGTCCCGAAGATAACATTGCCCCCGCTCGCGCTGCCCGTTCCGGGCCCGCCTCCCAGAATCAAATCCTGACCGGCCACATTCGTCCCGCTGGCGCCGGAGCTCGACACAAGCACGCCGGCAGGCGACAAAGCGCTGACCATTCCGTTCCCCAACCAGATCTGCTGAACGGGGGAAGGATCGCTGCCCACCACCATCTGATAAGACCCGTACACCGTCGCATAAGCGCCAAGAGCGATGGACTTACCTGGCGTGCCGCTCTCCTGCGGCCCGAGGCTGGCATCCGCGGTAGCGTCCACATAAGTGGTTGTAGTATTGTCGTTGATGGCGGCCACGTAGTACCAGTTGCGTGGCGCCTGATTTGCCGTGATAACCGTACAGAGAGTTGTCGGGCAAACGACCGTCCTGTAGATTCTGCGCGCCGACGCAGTGAAAGGTCCGGTGTAGGTGGGCAAGCCGGCGATCGTCACTTCTTCATGCGCCGGATCCGTAAGCACGCCCAAGTAGCTATTGTTTGAAAGCGCGCTCTCCTGCCCGTTTAACACAAATGATACCTTGTACCAGTACCAGCCA
>Ga0187887_10001845_pt1 | contig 17705 bp, 16 predicted proteins | sample June2016WEW_7_10_FD_132977 | JGI IMG/M metagenome (GOLD analysis project Ga0187887, IMG submission 132977) | Peatland microbial communities from SPRUCE experiment site at the Marcell Experimental Forest, Minnesota, USA - June2016WEW_7_10 | ecosystem: Environmental > Terrestrial > Soil >...
CACCGTGCAGGACATTCATCAGCCGCCGCCGCGTTACGGTACCAGCACGCCACGAAGGATCGGGACCGAGTTCTCGCAGACGCCTTGGAGGTACTCGTGAAGCCCGCGCCGGTGATTCCGCTTGATAAGACTCAACGAATTCTGAGGTAGGTACAGAGTTCCTTTCAGGTCGGCGTGAACTGAGCCATCTGCTCGCGATGATTTTCGGCGCGAGTTCGAGTCGACGTGAGATCCAGCCTCACTTCTCCTTAAGTCGATCGCGCCCATCGACGATTCAAGCGCTCTCACTCTTGGGCGCCTATGGGCGCTTCGCGGGCGCTTATGGGCGCTTATGGGCGTGTAACACAGGACAACATTGGACAACGTTGGTCGCTACCGGTTACTCGAAAGCACTTGCACTCATTGATGATTGAACGAAACTCCGCGGAGCGGGTGACGGGGATCGAACCCGCATGGCCAGCTTGGAAGGCTGGAGCTCTACCATTGAGCTACACCCGCGTGTCTCAGTTGAGACTCGGACAAGTCTAGAACACGGCTTTGCGTCGTTGGCCGAAGTGGGAGAGCCGCCTCCCGACCCCCCATAACGTGGTGTAGTGCAAACGACGCTGTACGAACAGGTTGGTGGAGGGGAATTCTTTGAGCGCCTCGTCGACGCGTTCTACAAGGAGGTAGAGAGTGACGACGTCTTGCGGGCTATGTATCCGCTGGACTTGACGGAGTCGAAACGACACCTCACACTCTTCCTGATCCAGTACTGGGGTGGTCCGTCGACGTACCAGCACGAGCGTGGTCACCCACGACTTCGGATGCGTCACGCCCCGTTTCGTATCACCAAGCAGGCTCGCGACGCCTGGATGACGGCGATGACGACCGCGTTGTCGAACGTGCGCGGAGAACTGTCGGACGACCAGCTGATGGACCTCACCTCGTACTTCGAGATGGCGTCCAGTCAAATGCGCAACGTCTGATCGGACCGTAGTCACGCGCCGGCGCAGTGGAACCGGCGAACGACCCGAGAGCATCCTCGCGGTGCAATAAACAATTGTCGCGTAGAAGGGCGTTCGAGTCCGTACGCTTGTGGGATGGGCAGAAGGCTGGTGTGGCGCGAGGGCGAAGAGAGCCTCATCTCCGTAACCCCGGTCAGTCAGGGTCTCCTTCGTCCGTTGCTGAGTTTCGTCACGGCCATCGCGCTCGTCCAGTACGGGGCTCGTCACTTCCACTTCATTGACGCGCACGAGTGGTTGCTCTTCCTCATCCTTGGTGGTCCGTGCCTACTCGTCTTCTTGACGCGGACCTGGCGGTGGCGCTCGTACAAGGTTCACGTGACCAATGAGCGGATCATCGCGGAAGGCGGCGTCGTTCGCCATTTCCGGAGTTCGATCGAATTGCAAGACGTCATCGCGTCACACGTGGAGCAAGGCGTGACGGAACGTTTCCTGCGACGAGGGAGCGTACTGCTGGACACACCGATCGGCACCTTGGACATCGGCCGGGTGCGCCATCCGGCCGCCCTCTGTCGACTAATCGACCTGCAACGTGGCCGGTATAGAAACGAGCCGGTGCCGCTCGACACGGTCTTCGAATACGAACATCCCGACCCCCACGACTACGTCCTCAAACCTCCTCCACGATACGGACGCCACGCTCGTGATTGAAGTGGTGTGAGCAACGGTTACCGTTGAGGGCGTGACCACGCGCTATCGGTGCACCGCCTGCGGCAACCTGACTCGCTTCGACGTCGTCGAAACGACGTCGGTCCGCTCGTTCCACCACTTCACGGTGGGCGGCGAGTTGAACGTCGAAGAGCCCGAGATCATTGCCAAGACCGTCGATTCGGTGACGTGTCGATGGTGCGGTCACGATCGGGGTGTCGAGGTAGTCGCCGAACCATAGTGAGTTCCTTCGACGCTCCTCGTCCACGCTCCGCGCCTGGGGTCATCACCGGTGCGGACCTGAAAGGCGAGCCGGTCACCATAACGATGAGCGAGACGACGTTGATCGTCGCCATCAAGCAGTCCTGCGACGGCTGTCGCGATTTCGTGCGCTCTGAGCTGCGTGAACTCGACGGCGTGGCGGTCATCATCCTTAGTGCCACCGGCGACGTGGGCGCGGAGTGGGTCGACGCCGTTCAACCGATCATCGTGGCGCCCGACGCCCTCGCGCAACTCGACATTCGCTGGCCCCCTTTCTACGTGCTCGTGAATCCACGCGAGCGTCGAGTGATAAGCGAGGGCGTCGTCTTCGGCCCCTCCCAGGTCGCGTCCGAGATTGCGCCGTACTTGACGTCTTCGTGATGTCACAGGCCCTCGCCAGAGTGGAGGGACGTGAAAGGTGCGAGATGACAAATGACATTGAGTTTTCGATTAGTTGCCACGACTGCGTACGGCGGGGGACGCCCGATTGCGCGGACTGCCTCGTCAGTTTCGTGTTGGGGGAGACACCCGACGAACTTGTTATGACCGCACGAGACGCCGAAGTCGTGCAGCTCTTCACCGTGCAGGGCATGATGCCCCGCCTAAAGTTCCAGCACCGTTCGAGCGAAGAGTCCTAACCGGCCGTTCTACGCCCTTGAGTAGTTTGGATGCATGGCACGCCACCTTCTGGTGACCAATGATTTCGCGCCCAAGACGGGCGGAATCCAGGTCTATCTCAATGAACTTTGGCGCCGTCTCGAGCCCGGTCGAGCCACCGTCCTGACGGCCTCGTCGCATCCCGACGCCCCCGCGTTCGACGCGGCGTCGAAGTTGCTCATCGAACGCGTCGACGCGTCGACCCTGTATCTGCCAACACCCAAGGCCCTGCGGGCGGTTAAAGCCGCGATCGATCGCCACCAGCCCGATCTCGTGCTCTTCGATCCCGCGTGGCCCCTGGGCCTGCTCGGCCCACGCCTCTCCGTTCCCTATGGCGTCATCCTGCACGGCGCGGAGGTGACGGTCCCCTCGCGAGTACCCTTCGCCGCGTCATCGCTGCGCCACGCGCTGCGCCACGCCAGCGTGGCGGTCTGCGCTGGCGGCTATCCCGAGATGCAGGCGCGCCGCGCCTGCGCGGAGTTCATGCCCCCAGTGGTGCAGGTGGCGCCGGGCGTGGACGTCGACCGATTCCATCCGCTCGACGCCGCCCGGCGCGACGACGTGCGACGGTCTATGGGATTCGACGACGGGACGCTCCTGGTTAGTTCCTTTTCTCGCTTGGTGCCGCGCAAAGGCATGGATACTTTGATTCGCGCCAGCGCTCAGCTGCGAGAGTCTTTTCCGGCCCTGCGAGTGGTGATTGGAGGGTCGGGGCGCGACCAAGGCCGATTGGAAAAGCTGGTCGAGACGACGAAGGCGCCCGTGACCTTCTTCGGTCGGGTGCCCGACGACCACTTGAGCGACTGGCTCGGCGCGAGCGACCTGATGGTGATGGACTGCCGTAGCCGTTGGCTCGGATTGGAACAAGAGGGGTTCGGCATGGTCTTCGTAGAGGCCGCGGCGTGCGGCGTTGCTCAGGTCGCCGGTCGTTCCGGGGGGAGCCACGAGGCGGTCATCGAGGGCGTGACCGGCACGGTCGTACGCAACTCGCGCAGTGTGCCCGCCCTCGCGCGAGCGATGGGCGAGCTCCTGGCGGACACGGACCGACGCGACGAGTACGCCCGTCACTCGCGCGACGTCGCGCTCGAACGTTACGACTGGAACAGGCTCGCGGCCCGACTGAGCACCGGTCTGGCGCCCTTCGATCACTTCGAAGCCGCGGAGGCCGTGGCCTAAGGTGTAGCCGAGGAGGTGACGTGGCGCAGCGGGCGACAGAGTCAATTGTGGTCAACGCCCTCCCCGAAGTGGTCTATTCCGTGGTGACGGACTTCCTCGACTACGAGAACTGGGTGAGCGACCTAAAGGCCGTCACGATCCTCGAATCCGACAGTGACGGGCGACCGTTGGAAGTGGAATACCGAGCGGCGGCCTACGGCCGCTCGACGACCTACGCCCTGCGCTACGACTACAGCCGAGCGCCCGAGCAACTGAGCTGGCACCAGACGCACGGCGACATCACCGAGTCGCTGGTGGGCCAGTACCGCTTCGACCCGAGCGGCGAGGGCACCAAGGTGACCTACGACCTCGAGGTAGAATTGTTGGTGCCGATTCCGCCCTTCATCAAGGCCCGCGCCGCCCATCGAATCCAAAGCCAGGCGCTGCGCGAACTGAAAGCGCGGGCCGAGTCGCGCGCATGAGTGACGTAGCGATCGGCGTGGACGTCGGCGGCACGAAGGCGCTTGCGCTCATCGTGGCCAGGGATGGCCGCGTGCTCGACGAGGTGCAGGTGGCGACGCCGCACGACGTCAGCAACGGCGCCGGCGAGGCCACCGCCGTGGCGCTGACCAAGCAGATCCACGAACTCTGCGATCGCCACGGTTACAGCGCGAGCGAGATGCCGGTGGGGATCGGTCTGCCGGGGCTGGTGCGCCGCGACGGGCGCCTGGCCTTCGCTCCCAATCTGCAGAGCGCGTCGGGCGCCGACCTGGGCGCGCTCCTGAGCAAGTCCCTGAGCAGTTCGGTGGTGTACTGCGAGAACGACGCCAACTGCGCCGCACTGGCGGAGCACGAGTGGGGCGCGGGACGGGGCATCGATGATTTTGTCATGGTGACCCTTGGTACTGGTATCGGAGGCGGCATCATCGCCGACGGCCAACTCATCCGAGGGCGCAACGGCTTCGCCGGCGAGATCGGTCACATGGTCGTCGAAGCCCGTGGCGCCGCGTGCCTGTGCGGCGGGCACGGCTGCTGGGAGCGCTACGCCTCGGGCGGCGGGCTCGGACGGATGACGCGCGTGGCGGCCCGCGCGGGGAAGTTCCCCAAATTGGTGGCGCGCGCAGGCGGTGACCCGGAGAAAGTTCGATCCGAGGACGTCACGGCGGCGGCGGCCGAAGGACTGGACGAGGCGCTCGTGATGATGCGTGAGGTCGGGTGGTGGCTCGCCCTGGGGCTCGCGAACCTGACCGCCATCCTCGACTGCGGACACTTCGTCATCGGCGGCGGCCTCTCGGTGGCCTCGGACGTCGTGCTGCCGGCGGCGCGCGAGTACCTAGTGGACCTCGTCGAGGGCTACGAATCGAGGCCCACCATCACGGTGGCCACGTCGATGTTCGGACCGCGCTCGGGTGCCATGGGCGCCGCACTCGTGGCCTTCCAACGCCTGCCGTGAAACTCGGCGTCCTGTTGCCGACCTTTCGTTACGGCGCCGACGACGCGCTGGCCCGCGCCGACGAGGCCGCGGCCGCCGGCCTCGACGGGGTGTTCGCCTACGACCACCTCTGGCCCATGGGTTCGCCGCAGCGTCCGTCGCTGGCGCCCTTCCCGCTGCTCAGCGCCATCGCTAGTCGACACGACGGTCTCGTGGTCGGCCCGCTCGTGGCCCGGGTGGGGCTGGTGGGAACCCCGCACCTCATTGAAGAGTTCATGACGCTGCTCGCGCTGGCGCCCGATCGGGTCATCGCGGCGCTCGGCACCGGCGACAAGCTGTCGGCCCCGGAGAACGATGCCTACGGCCTGCCCGCGCTCGATCCCTCGCAACGCCGCGACCTGTTGCGCGAGGCCGCGTCGACGCTCGTTTCCTCGATGCCGGTGTGGATCGGCGCTGGCGCGCCGGCGACCAACCAAATCGCCCTGGAACTGGGCGCGTCGATAAACCTGTGGGATTGGTCATCCGAACGCGTGGCGGCCATGAGTGCGACAGGTCCGGTCTGTTGGGCCGGACCAGTGCCGAAAGACCTGTTCGTTACGCTTAACGCCCTGCGCGACGCCGGATCGACGTGGGCGGTGTTGACGCCCGACGCACCCATCGATCAGCTGCGTGAATGGCGAGCCGCTCAGTGAGCCGGTAACTTAGGGAATGGAATTTCGTCGAATCAACGGCTTGCCTCCCTACGTGTTCGCGCAGATCAACGGACTCAAGGCCGAGGCGCGCTCGCTCGGACGTGACGTCATCGACTTCGGATTCGGCAACCCCGACTTGCCTAGTCCCGAGATCGCCGTCGCCAAATTGGCCGAGGCCGCGCAGAACCCCAAGAACCACCGCTACAGCGCGAGCCGGGGCATTCCCAACCTGCGACTGGCCATGGCGACGCGCTACAAGAAGCTCTTCGACGTCGATCTCGACCCGGACACCGAGGTCGTCACCACCATCGGCGCCAAAGAAGGACTGACGCACCTCATGTGGGTGCTGCTCGGTCCGGGCGACAGCGCGATCGTGCCCAGCCCGAGCTACCCCATCCACCTGGCGGGTCCCGGCTTCGCCGGCGCGACCGTCATCACCGTGCCGATGCACGACCCCGGCTCGAGCACCAATGATCCTGGGGACGACTTCTTCGACGGTCTGATGACCGCTTGGAGCGAGGCCGTCGTGAAACCGCGCGTCATCATCTGCTCCTTCCCCCATAACCCGACCAGCGCCTGCGTGGACCTGGCGTTCATGGAGCGTCTCGTCGCCTTCGCGCTGGAGCACGGCGTGATCATCTGTCACGACTTCGCGTACGCGGACCTCGGCTTCGACGGCTACCACCCGCCGTCCATCCTGCAGGTGCCCCGGGCCAAGGAATGCTGCGTCGAGCTCTACACGCTGACCAAGTCCTTCTCCATGGCCGGCTGGCGGGTCGGCTTCCTGGTGGGCAACGCCGAGATCGTGGCGGCGCTGACCAAGCTCAAGAGCTACCTCGACTACGGCACCTTCCAGCCCGTACAGATCGCCGCGATCGTGGCCATGAACGAGGCCGTGGACTACCCCGATCAACTCCGGGTCATCTACCAGTCGCGCCGCGACACGCTGGTCGACGGCTTGCACCGCATTGGCTGGCATCTGACGGCGCCGCGCGGTTCGATGTTCCTCTGGGCCCCGATACCCGAGCCCTATCGCGAAATGAGCTCGCTGGAGTTCGCGAAGTATCTCATCGAAGAGGCCGACGTGGCCACCAGCCCTGGCGTGGGGTTCGGCGACGGCGGCGACGGCCACGTGCGATTCGCCCTCATCGAGAACGAGCTGCGCACGCAACAGGCCATCCGAAACCTCCGAAAGGCGCTGCCGAAACTCGGCTAGGAGGATCGGCCAGCCTCGCGATAGTCGTCCAACTCCTCGAACGGCCTTCGGACAACCCGCGCTTGCTACGGTGAGGTCGTGACGGACCGGATCAGCGCCGCTGAGTTCAATGAAGCGTCCGGCCTCGAGGATTGGCGCCTTCTTTGGGGCGGTACTTGGCCGTGCGCGCACTTTCGAACGGCATCGTTTGAGATGGCGGTGGCCTTGGTGCAGGCGGTCGGCGAGCTAGCCACGCGGGTGGGCCGTGATCCCGACGTGGACCTGCGCGCGGGCGGCGTGTCCGTGCGCCTCTTCTCTGATCGGGCCACCGGTTTGCGCCCACGTGACCTCGACCTGGCGCGAGAGATCTCTAGGGCGGCCCGCGAGCTTGGCGCGAGCGCCGATCCCTCCGCCGTGCAGCACGTGCAGATCGCCATAGACGCCCTCAACATCGAGGCCGTGCGGCCGTTCTGGTGCGCCGTATTGGGCTACGAGCTGCTGGGGGAGAAGCACCTGCTCGACCCGCAACGTCGAGGGCCTACGTTCTGGTGTCAGCAGATGGACGCCCCGCGTCCCCAACGAGGACGTATCCACGTCGACGTCTACCTGGGCAAGGATGAGGTGGAGGCTCGCATTGCGGCGGCCCTCGCGGCTGGCGGTCGGATGGTCAATGACGCGAACGCTCCCGAGTGGTGGACCCTGGCCGACCCGGAGGGCAACGAGGTGGATCTTGCCATCTGGGAGGGGTAGTTCCTTCGTCGCGTCGATGGACCCGTGCGGCGCGCGGACGGTGGACAGAATTAGGCGTGTTCGAGTGCGCGAAGCCAGGCCGCGTACCCCAGGTCGACGAATACGGCGTCGTCCGGCTCGAAACTTCGGTCGCTGCGCCAGAGTCCTTCCAGCTGTTCGAGCGAGTCCCACCGCCCGACCGTCAACCCGGCCAAGGTGGCGGCACCTCGGGCCGTCGCCTCGAGGGACGTGCTTCGTCGCACCGTCAATCGCGAGTTCGTGGCCTGCAGGGACATGAGCAGGTCCATCGCCGCCGCGCCTCCGTCGGCGCGTAGCTCGCGAAGTTGGAGACCGCCGTCGGCGAAGGCGTCGGTCATCGCGCGAACCTGATACGCGAGCGCCTCGACGAGGGCGCGCGCGATGTTGCCGCGATTGGCGCCGCGACTCAGCCCCGTGATCGATCCGCGAGCGTCACTGCGCCAGAACGGCGAGCCGAGTCCGGTGAACGCCGGCACGAAGTGGACGCCGCCGCTGTCGGGAACGCTCAAGGCCAGACCTTCGAGTTCGCTCGAACTGGTGAAGAAGCCCATCTCGTCGCGCAGCCATTGCACGGCGGCACCCGCGACGAAGGCCGATCCCTCGACCGCGTACGCGCGCGTACCGTGTTCGCCCAGGTCCCACGCGACGGTGGTGATCAGCCCGTCGAACACGCCGGGCACTTCGGGGCCCGCGTTGGCGAGGATGAAGGCCCCGGTGCCGTAGGTCGCCTTCACCACGCCCGGCGCGAAGCAGGCCTGACCGAAGAGCGCGGCCTGCTGGTCGCCCAGCACGCCCGCGATCGGCACGCCACCGAGTCCGGGGACGACGTCAACGCTGATCGCGGCGAAGTCCGAAGCGGAGGGCCGGATCGGCGCGAGCAGGTCGGACGAGACGTCGAAGAGATCCGTCATGGCCGGCGACCAGTCCAAGCTCGCCAGGTCCATCAGCATGGTGCGCGAGGCGTTGGAGGGTTCGCTCACGAAGACGCCGCCGTGGGCGCCCCCGCTCAAGTACCAGACCAGCCAGGTGTCGATAGTGGCGAGGCTCGGCACGGTGGCGTCGTCGAGCGCACCGTGATCGAGCAGCCACTTCATCTTGGTCGCCGAAAAATACGGATCGAGCACGAGACCCGTCGTCGAGCGCACCAGGGGACCGTGTCCTCGCGCTTGCAGCTCCTCGCACGCCGGCGCGCAGCGCCGGTCCTGCCACACGATGGCGCGGTGGGCCACGCGGGCGTTCTCGCGGTCGAACGCGACCGTTGTCTCGCGCTGATTGGTGATGCCCAGGGCCAGGATTCGGTGGCCCTCGCGGGTCGCCGTGGCGGCCACCTCGGACAGGGTCTCGACGGCCAGTCGGGCGATCTCCAGGGCGTCGTGCTCGACCTCGCCGGGTCGCGGGAAGTACTGGGTCAGTTCTCGATAGGACGAGTCGACAATCTGTACGTTCTGGTCGAAAGCCACCGTACGGACCCCTGTGGTGCCAGCATCGAGGGCGAGAATGAGGTCCACGGGGGTAGACTAGTGAGGGTCTAGCGAGCGCTCTAGGGCCACACAGACGGACTGGAAAGTTTTTTCAAAAAAGTCTAAAATAGAGTTGACGCGGTGTAATTACAGTGCTGTAATAACACAGCATCTTGCGACGGAAAGAAGTTTGACCACTACATCTTGTGGTTCGGGGGGCCGGGAACATATTTCTCGACTTTTCGACTCCCGACGGCGACAGAGGCAGGCAGAAGTGTCGGAATCGGAAAAGAAAAGAGATATGGATATGGCTATCGCACCACAGCGACTCGGAATTGGACTTCGTCGTTTCTTCACCACTGAGGATCGTCATCCTTATGACGAAGTGATCTGGGATAGGCGCGACGCGCGCATCTCAAACTTCCGAGACGGCACCGTGGCCTTCGAACAACTCAACGTCGAGGTGCCCGCGAACTGGTCGTTCAACGCCACCAACATCCTCGCCCAGAAATATTTCCGCGGCACGCTGGGCACGCCCGAGCGCGAGACCAGCCTCAAGCAGGTCGTCGACCGCATCGTGAACACCATCACGGCGTGGGGCATCGACGCCAACTACTTCGTGGACGAAGAGGAAGCCGACATCTTCTGCGCGGAGCTCAAGCATCTCCTCGTCACGCAGAAGGCCGCCTTCAACTCGCCGGTGTGGTTCAACATCGGCGTGAAGAACGTTCCCCAGCAGGGCAGCGCGTGCTTCATCCTCGCGGTCGAAGACTCGATGCGCTCGATCCTCAACTGGTACACCGAAGAGGGCGTCATCTTCAAGGGCGGCTCGGGCGCCGGCGTGAACCTCTCCAAGATCCGCTCCAGCGCGGAGATGCTCGAGGGCGGCGGCACGGCCAGTGGCCCCGTCTCGTTCATGCGCGGCGCCGACGCGTCGGCGGGCACCATCAAGTCCGGTGGCAAGACCCGACGCGCCGCCAAGATGGTGATCCTCGACGCCGACCACCCCGACATCGAGGAGTTCGTCTGGTGCAAGGCCAACGAGGAGAAGAAGGCCCGCGTGCTGCGCGACGCCGGATTCGACATGGACCTCGACGGCAAGGACATCCACTCGATCCAGTACCAGAACGCCAACAACTCCGTTCGCGTATCCGACGAGTTCATGCACTCGGTGCTCGCCAACGAGGACTGGGAGCTGCGCGCCCGCGGCGACGGGCGCACGGTCTCGACCATCAAGGCGCGAGAGCTGTGGCGTCAGATCGCGCGCGCGGCCTGGGAGTGCGCTGATCCCGGTCTCCAGTTCGACAGCACGATCAACAAGTGGCACACCTCGCCCAATACCGACCGCATCAACGGCTCGAACCCGTGCTCGGAGTACATGCACATCGACAACTCGGCCTGCAACCTAGCGAGCCTCAACCTGATGAAGTTCTTGAGCGACGACGGCACCTTCGATATCGACGCCTTCAAGGCGGCCATCGAAGTGCTGTTCACCGCCCAGGAGATCATCGTGGGGGCCGCTGATTACCCCACCGAGAAGATCGCGGCGAACTCCCGCAAGTTCCGCCAACTGGGCATTGGCTACGCCAACCTCGGCGCGCTGTTGATGGCCTCGGGCCTGGCCTACGACTCCGACGAAGGCCGGGCCTGGGCCGCGTCCATCACCGCCCTGCTGACCGGGCACGCCTACGTGACCAGCGCCCGCACCGCGGGTCGCATGGGACCCCACGAGGGCTACGCCGAGAACGCCGAACCGATGATCGACGTGCTGCGCATGCACCGCGACGCGTCCTACGTGATCGACGAGTTGAAGGCTCCCGCCGACATCCTGCGCGCCGCCCAGCAGGCGTGGGAGGAGGCCGTCGACCTGGGCAGCCGCCACGGCGTGCGCAACGCGCAGGCGTCGGTCCTGGCCCCCACCGGGACGATCGGCCTGTTGATGGACTGCGACACGACGGGCATCGAGCCGGACCTCGGTCTGGTGAAGTTCAAGAAGCTGGTGGGCGGCGGCAACATGTCGATCGTCAACCAGACCGTGCCGCGCGCGCTGGCCAAGCTGGGCTACAGCGACGAGGAAGCGGTGGCCATCGTGGCCTACATCGACGAGAACAAGTCGATCATGGGGGCGCCCGGTCTCAAGCCCGAGCACCACTCCGTCTTCGCCTGCTCCATGGGTGACAACACCATCCACTACTTGGGCCACGTCAAGATGATGGGGGCCGTACAGCCCTTCATCTCGGGTGCCATCAGCAAGACCGTCAACATGCCCGAGGACGCGACCATCGAGGACGTGGAGAACCTGCACATGGACGCGTGGCGCCTGGGCGTGAAGGCCGTGGCGATCTACCGCGACAACTGCAAGGTCGGTCAGCCCTTGTCGACCGCGAAGAAGGACGGTGACGAGTCGTCGTCGTCGGTCACCGCGACTGATTCGGTGGCGGCCGAGCTGTTCACCAAGATCGCCAAGCTAGAGGCGGCGCTCGAATTGGCCAAGAGCGAGGGATCGAACGTGGTCGTGGGTGCGGTGCGTGAGCGCTTGGCTCGTCGCCGGGTGTCGTCGACCTTTAGGTTCCGCGTGGCGGACTGCGAAGGCTACGTGACGGTCGGCGAGTACGAGGATGGTCGACCTGGCGAAGTGTTCATCAGGGTGTCCAAGCAGGGCTCCACCCTGGCGGGCATCATGGACGCTTTCTCCATTTCGATAAGCCTCGGACTGCAGCACGGGGTGCCGCTGGCGACCTATGTCTCTAAGTACGTGAACATGAAGTTCGAGCCGTCGGGCATGACCGACGACGCGGACCTGCGCATCTCGACGTCGTTGGTGGACTACATCTTCCGCCGCTTGGCGCTGGACTACTTGACCCTCGACGAGCGTGACGAGTTAGGCATCCACTCCACCAGCGAGCGAATCCAGCCGACGCTTCCCGAGGTCGTCGAGCAGTCAACGCCGACGGTTGGCGTGAGCGTGCAGCCGACACTGGTGGACCTGATCGAGAAAGACGTGATGTCCTCCGTTCAGGCCGGCGAAGCTCACGACGCACCGATGTGCTACCAGTGTGGCAACGTGATGCAACGCGCTGGTTCGTGCCACGTCTGCCCGAGCTGCGGAGCGACGAGCGGTTGTTCCTAGGTCGAATTGCACTCGAACGTAAGCGGGATGTCTTCCAAATTCAGTAGCGCCGGATCGTCGAGGATGAGTTTGGTTGCTCTGGGTTGATTCGCCGAATCGACTGAATGTATATTCGCTCGTACATTGGTCTCAAACGACACGCGAACCGGAACCGCCCTCAGCAACGGCGGGTCGCCGCTAGTCTTTGTCAATGAGTACGTGAAACGCACATATCGATCTCCACAGTACGGGAGTGTGATGGTTAGAGCGAAGCGACAGCCGCCCGAGGAGATAGATCAGCAACGCGAGTTGAAAATCACTTGCATGGACAATCTCCTTGTCACCCCGGAAGTGCGCTTGTATTTCAAGGATCTTGAGAGCCGGTTTCTCTTGGTTAGTGCGGGCGGCGAAGCCATCAGTTCTCCATCGGGACAGACGTTGGAAGCGCTCATCGGCAAGACGGACTTCGACTTTTATAGCCAGGAACACGCTGCGGAAGCCCTCAAGGATGAACAGGAGATCATTCGAACGGGCAAAACGATTGAGGGAAAAATCGAGCGGGAGACATTCCACAATCGAGTTGACGCCTGGGTATCGACCAGCAAGATGCCACTGCGCAACAAACGTGGGGAGATAATCGGCACGTTTGGAATTACTCGGGATGTGACCGCGCAGATAAAGGCGGAGGAGGCTCTCGCCCACCAAGTGCTGCATGATCCTGTGACCGGGCTGGCGAACCGTATCTTATTGATGGACCGGCTGATGCAGGCACTTGTCGCGATGGAACGCCTGCCTGGTCGACTGGCGATTCTCTTCGTCGACGTAGATCACTTCAAGGAAGTCAACGACTCTTTCGGCCACGACGCTGGTGACCAAGTACTGGCTGAGGTCGGGCGTCGGCTCGTGAGCTTCTCGCGCCACTCGGACACCGTTGCTCGCATTGGCGGTGATGAGTTCGTCGTGCTCTGCTCATCGCTGTGTGATGACGACAACATATCCCTCATCGCCGGCCGGATCGTCGAGGGGGTCCGCGCCCCCTTCATGAAGGAAGCAGGAGATCTCTCCGTGACCTGCAGCGTCGGAGTCGCGGTTACGGGCGATTCCCAGGCCGATCCTGATCAACTGATACGGGAGGCCGACGAGGCCATGTACGAAGCGAAGGCGTCTGGACGCGATCACCATCGCGTTTTTGACCCTTCTCAGCACAGTGCATCCACCTTGAATCGACTCAAGGCCGACCTTTCTAAGGCGATCGTTGAAGGAGAGTTGTTCCTGCTGTACCAGCCCCTCTTCTCGTTGGAGGATCAGGCGCTGGTCGGTGTCGAAGCGCTCGTGCGCTGGCGTCATCCAGAGCGCGGGATTGTGCTCCCCGATGATTTCATTCCTTTTGCTGAGCAGCACGGTTTGATCGGGAGGATTGATTCGTTCGTCTTGGATGAGGCCTGTCGCCAACTCGCTGAATGGACCTACCGCGACTCCTGGCCGGCTGGTTTTACCATGGCGGTCAACGTCTCCGGACGCGAGCTGTCGCAGTCCAGTTTCGCTGGTTGTGTCGCCGAGGCGTTGCGTCGTTACTCGATTGCACCAGAGCGGCTCTGTCTGGAGATAACCGAGACGGCGTTCGTTGGAGGATGGGGTGAGATTCAAGAGACGATGGGAGCCCTGTCGTCTCTCGGCGTGCGTATTGCCCTGGACGATTTTGGAACCGGATACTCATCGCTCGCGCACCTGCAGCGCATGAAAGTGAACATCGTCAAGATCGATCGGAGTTTCGTCGAGCAGATTGACGGGAGCGACCGCGATCGCGAGATCGTCGCTGCGGTGACCGCAATGGCTCACGCTCTGGGAATGTCCGTTATCGGAGAGGGCGTGGAAACGGATCACCAGCTCGACACGCTCGTGGGGCTGGATTGTGACCAAGGCCAAGGATTCCTTTTGGCGCGCCCGATGTCAGCGGAATCCGTCGTGGCGCTCGTGGACCGCAACCCGGATTGACGTACGGAGGGGCCAGCGCTCGAGCGCACGGAACCACGCATTTTGTATAGGGATTCGGGAAAGGTGCACACGCTGGCCTAACAATGACTTGCAATGCAAGGTACCATCGGGTATCTTGTGGTACATGGCAACCTTAGATGGTCGGCGCAGTCAATTGCTTCGTGGTGTTCTCGATCTCTGTCTGCTCGCGGTGATCGACGAAGGACCGGCCTACGGGTATGAAATGACTAAGCGACTACGGGCCCGCGGCATGTCCATCGTCGGGGAGGGGTCGATCTATCCGCTCCTTGGACGGTTGGAGCGTGACGGCCTGGTCGAGACTCGGCGAGAGGCCAGCAACGGCGGCCCGCCGCGTAAGTACTACAGCCTTTCGGCGGACGGGAAGCGGTCATTGGACGGTGGCGTGGAGGAGTGGAAGACGGCGCGCGACGCCATCGATCGCGCTCTCGATTTAGTGAAAGTGGAGGCAACGCCATGAGTGATTTCGTCGAGGAATGCCGTCGGGAGTGGAAACGTCTGGGCGTCCCCGATCCCATCGCCAACGAAATGGCGATCGACCTGACGGCCGACATCGAAGAGGCCGAGGCCGAAGGTGGCTCGGCCGAGGACGTGCTCGGGAACAGCCTCTTCGATCCCCGTCGCTTTGCGGCGGCGTGGGCGAGTGCTCGAGGGGTCACGGCTCCGCTGGCCTCAGTCGACGCCATCGCTCCATTCGAAAGGGATCGCCATCCCTGGTTCCGCCCGGCACTGGTCATCGTCGTGGCCGTCTTCGGATTTCTGACGGTTCTGGCCGCGGCGGCCCTCTTGGTGGGTCGGCGAGGTGTTTCCATGGCCGCCTCAATCCACCGCATCGTTGTATTGCCCGGCTCAGGCCGGCTACCCGGACCCGGTGCCTTGCTTCCGCCGTTTCACTCCTTCGTATCCGGGCCTTCGTTTTCCTTCCAGAACGGTGCCCCCTTCATCGGGCTGTTGTTAGTGGCGCTCCTTGGCGGCATCGCGCTCCTCGGCCTCGCCATCCTCTACCGGTCTTCCTTGCCCCAGCGCCCATCAAGGCGACGTCTCCGGTAATACGGTGCGCCTGGTCAGGGGAAGGCTGGATCGACGATGTTCCGGCCAATCGGACCGGGTTGCCGGCTCGACGCCAGGCGAGGAGTAGTCAGCAGAGAACAGCGCCAACCGCCGCTCACGTAGCTCGAACCGTCACGGTGATCCGGCCGACGCACAACGTGGAGGTCGTCCCAGCACCACGCGGTCTACCGTTTCTAGGAACGAAGGGACGGGGTCTATGAGTGTTCGAACGGTTTCGGTGTTAGGTCTGGGTTGGATGGGAGCGGCGCTCGCCAACACGATGGTGCGCGAGGGCCACACGGTCACCGTCTGGAATCGCACCGCGGAGAAAACGGCGCCGTTCGTCGGACGTACCGCGATTGCCCCGTCTGTTTTGGCGGCCGTCGAAGCCAGCGATATCGTCTTCGTCTGCGTCTTGAATTATGAGGTCACCGACGAGATGGTGCGCACGCCTGACGTTTTGGCCGCGCTCTCGGGCAAGACGTTGGTGCAATTCTCTTCCGGGACCTCTCAGCGTGCCCGCGAGGCGGGCCGGTGGACCCGCGAACACGACGTGTCGTACTTGGACTGCACCATGTCGGGTGGCCCCCAACATATCGGCACCGATCTCGGAACCTTCCACTACACCGGATCGCGTGATGTCTTCGAATCGCTGCGCGATGTGCTGACGCCGCTCATCGGCACCAGCACTTACTGCGGCGAGGAACTGGGCTACGCGGCGGCGCTCGACTTCGCGCACCTCGGGGCCTTCACCGGGGTATTGATGGTGTTGGGCAATGTCGTGTCACTGCTGAAAGCTGAGGGGGTGCCGTTGGACGATTTCATTGCGACCGTGCCGTTCCTCAGTCGAGAGTTCCTTAACGGCGTGGTCGAGGCGGTCACGGCGGACCAGTACCCGTCGGGAGCGGCGACCCTCACCACGTGGAAGGCCTGGGCCGATCAGTTCGTCCAAGCTGAACTCGACGTCGGCATAGACCCCAGAGTGGCGCAAGTGGTGCGCGACTACGTGGCGTTGGGCATCGAGCGAGGCCACGCAGGCGACGACATCTACGCGATCTTCTCCGCCTTTGGTCCGTCCCGTTAGTCGCCGACGCTTGGCGTAACGACGCGTGAGCGTCCTACAGCGCGCCAGCGTTCTCGATCTCCACCGGCTCGACGTCGCCGGCGGGTGTGAAGCCCAGCACCTGGGCGTAGAAGGACAACTCCGCCTCGGCGGTGCGCACGATGCTGGTGGCCTTTCGAAAGCCGTGCTGCTCGCCCTCGTAGGCGAGATAGGCGAAAGGCACACCCTTCTCGCGCAGGACCCGGGCCATGTCCTCGGCCTGGTTGGGGGGCACGATGGCGTCCTCCAGTCCCTGGAACAAGATCATCGGCGTGGCCAGCAACTCGGTATGGAAGATCGGCGAACGCTCCTCGTAAAGCGCGCGGGACTCGGGCCAGGGGCCGACGAGCCCGTCAAAGTAACGGGACTCGAACTTGTGGGTGTCCTCGGCCAGCGCGCCGAGGTCGCCGATACCGAAGTAGCTCGCCCCCGCGGCGAAGACATCGCGGAACGTCAAGGCGCACAGCGTGGTGTACCCACCGGCGCTGCCGCCGTGGATCAGCAGCGCCTCGGGATTCGCTCGGCCGGTCGCGGCGAGGTAGCGCGCGGCGTTCACGCAGTCGTCCAGGTCCACCACGCCCCAGGTGCCCCGGAGGCGTTCCCGGTAGGCGCGCCCGTAGCCGGAACTGCCGCCGTAGTCGACGTCCACCAGGGCGAAGCCGCGGCTCGTCCAGTACTGAATCGAGTAGTTGAGCGCTGCGCTGGCGCTCGACGTGGGACCGCCGTGACTGGACACGATGAGCGGCGGAGACTCGCCCAAGGGACCTTCAACGTCACGGTTGACCGGGGCGTAGTAGAGCGCGTGCGCGCTGAGGCCGTGCTCGGTCGCGAATTCGATGGGCTCCGGCACCGACAGGTAGGCAGGGTCGATGGCGTTCACGAAACTTGACGCGAGGACTGTCGACGCCCCGCTCACTAGGTCGACCTGCACCACGGCGGCAGGCTTGACGGGGGAGGCGACCAGGGCCACCACGTCCACGCCGTTGGAGGCGACGGATCCGATGAGGGGCCAGTCCAGTGCGATCTCGCGAAGGCCCGACGAGTCCAGTACGCCGAGGTGACAGCCGTCCGAAGCCTGCCAGGAGGCGACCAGCGACCCGTCATCCAGGGGCGCGTAGTTCGTCAGCCCGAAGGCCCAAGCGGGACGACCGAACTCGGC
>Ga0187887_10001849_pt1 | contig 17678 bp, 16 predicted proteins | sample June2016WEW_7_10_FD_132977 | JGI IMG/M metagenome (GOLD analysis project Ga0187887, IMG submission 132977) | Peatland microbial communities from SPRUCE experiment site at the Marcell Experimental Forest, Minnesota, USA - June2016WEW_7_10 | ecosystem: Environmental > Terrestrial > Soil >...
ACACGTCCAACTGTTGCTCGTCTTTTCCGCGCATGCCTTCTTCTTATCAGGTTGTGCTGTGGAAACAAGAGAGTTTCGTGGTACTGCGTCCGCTTCACATCGAGTTTTTCCGCAACCTGCTAGTGAGATTCCTCTCCACACCGACGGAGTTTTAACTCTGTTGGACAGGAGGATTTTGTCAGGCTGCGAGCGATGGATTAGTTCCTCTGACAGTGTACAAAGTATTGGGGTGCTCCGCACCCACGAAAGCTCCGTTGCTCTCATCACCGAAAGTAGCCGACTTCAGCCAGACGCCATAGCAGAACTGCATCAGAGAACACACCTTCATGTAGGGGAAGCAAAAACACCCAGGCCATGAGGAGGATCTGCAACTTGCAGTGCACTGCCTCGTTTTGTACCCTGCATGACAAGAGTAGTGGAAATTTAGGGCCCATCCGATTAATTATCAATACAAAGCTCGTCTCATGGAACGGAAAGTGGAACGTAGCATGGAACGAAGACGTGTCGTTCGGTATGAGCTCCACATTCCTGTGGTGTTCTTTTGGGAGAACGCCGAAGGCAGCAAGTTTCAAGCTGAGGGCGTAACGCGCGACATAAGCGACGTTGGTTTGTATGTCCTTTCTGAAAAGTGCCCGCCGCTGAAAAGCAAGGTGCGGGTTGAGGTCATGCTGGCGCAGGCAGGGGTCGCAAGCGCATCCCTTAAGGGAAGCATGCAGGTGCTGCGAGTGGAAGACGGCCCAGAAGGGTTTGGCGGTTGCGGATTCGCGCTTGCGGGAAAGACTCTCTCCCTTAGCGATGCGGCACAGGCGTAAGCGTAGGGACAGGTAGTCGTTTGTAAGCATAGCGTGTCCGCAATTAAGGAAGTCACATTTGTGACTTAGAGGGCGGAGCTGTAAGTGGGGAGGTTCAACAATGCCACCTACTGTGACTCAGAGGGACGAAGTGTGAGCGTTGCTAACCCAATTTGTACACCGTGGTTCGAACCGCAGTGGTCGGCTGCGCCGGTCGCCGAGCCGCAGTGGTATGCCGTTCACACCCGCTCGCGGCACGAGAAGCTCGTGGTCAATCAGCTGGAACAGCGTGGAATTAGGACTTTTCTCCCGTTGATCAGCGAGGTCCATCGCTGGAGCGATCGGCGGAAGGTCATTCAGCTGCCGCTCTTCTCCTGCTATGCATTCGTGCACATGCGACTTTTGCCCGAGCTTTGGTACAAGGTGATGCAGACCAATGGCGTACTGAGATTCGTGGGTGTCCGCGGCGAAGGCATTGCCATCCCCGAGAGCCAGATTGAGAGCCTTCGGGCAGTTCTCTCGAGTGCTGTTCCGTACGCTCTGTGTCCTTTCCTGCAAGTCGGTCAACGCGTGCGAATTCGTGGGGGCGCGTTGGATGGCATCGAAGGGCTCCTGACCGCCCGCAACGGAGACCGTACGCTGGTGATTTCCGTTGAACCCATTCAGCGGTCGATTGCAGTCCGAATTGACCAGTACCAGGTGGAAGCGATTTAGACTTCATTTTCTTGTGTTACAAAAGCAAGTCCCAATTCCCCAAACGAATCAAATGCGCTAGACACAAACGCATAGTAAACATAGCCAATAGCAGAGGCCTCCAAATACGTTGTTTAAGGAGTGAAGAATGCGCGTAGCGGTAATCGGGTCGGGTTACGTAGGTCTGGTTTCGGCAGCTTGTTTCGCGGAAATTGGACACGATGTGATTTCCGTAGACAACGATTGCGCAAAGATTGCCGCATTGGAGCGAGGAGAAGTGCCGATTCACGAACGCTTTCTTCCGGAATTGCTTTCGCGCCATCGTGGAGGGCGGTTGCGGTTCTCCACATCAGTGAAAGAAGCAGTCAGCAACTCCGAGGCTGTCTTCATCACCGTAGGAACGCCCCAATCAGAGACCGGGGAGGCCGACCTATCCTTCGTGGACGCAGTTGCTCGCGAGATTGCGTCTGCAGTTGACGGTTCAATTGCGTCTGCGGCCCACGGTTCAAAGGTGATCATTGAGAAAAGTACCGTGCCAGTGAGCACCTGCGATTCCCTGCGCCAGACGCTATTGTTGAGCGGCGCTCACCACGGTTCATTCTCGGTGGCTTCAAATCCGGAGTTTTTGCGTGAGGGTACCGCGGTAACGGATTTTCTCTATCCGGATCGCATCGTGATTGGAGTCGATGATGAGCTCAGTAGCTCAGTGCTGAGAGCCATCTACCAGCCTTTGACGAGTGGCAGCTATTACGGCGAGGAAGGCCCAATTCCATCCGGCTCATATGCCCACAAACAAGCTCCGATGATCGTTACGAATGCCAAGAGCGCGGAACTCATCAAGCATGCCTCCAACGCATTCCTGGCCATGAAGATTTCGTTCATCAATGCAGTCGCAAGTATTGCGGAGAGCGTAGGCGCCGACATTGGGCAGGTCTGCGCCGGCGTCGGATCCGACTCTCGCATCGGTCCAAAATTCCTAAACGCTGGTATCGGCTACGGCGGCTCGTGTTTTCCGAAGGACATGCAAGCCTTCCACGTAGTGGCTAGTCAGTGCAACTATGACTTCGGACTGCTCACTGAGGTCATGCGAATTAACGCCGAGCAGCGCCTCCGGTTTTTGAAGAAGGTTAAGAGCGCACTTTGGACGCTTCGAGGTAAGCGACTGGCTGTCTTGGGACTCGCTTTCAAAGGAGATACCGACGATGTGAGGGAATCGCCTGCGATCGCGATTACACAGGCTTTGCTCAGGGAAGGGGTGCAGGTTCAGGTATACGATCCCGCAGCGATGCCAAAGGCGAAGGAGGTTCTACCGAGCAAGGATGTGGTATATGCCGAGGACCCGTACGAAGCTGCTGCCAACTGTGACGCTCTGCTGATACTAACGGAATGGAAGGAGTTCTCGAATCTTGATCTTCGCAGGATCCGCTTGCTTCTGAAGCACCCGATTGTTATTGACGGACGCAATCTCTATGCGAGAGATCGGATGACGAGTGCTGGTTTGATTTATTACAGCGTTGGCCGGGCCGTCGGCGTTCCGGAACCCATGTCTCCTATCGCGCGGCACGGCGACGTGGGCTTACAACTTCCTTTGCCGACTGTTACCCGCCCAGCTGTTGCAGGATGAATTCCAGTTTGACGCAGTTCGACTGCTCTGTTTAGCGGGAAGTGCACTGTAAATGGAGCCCGACCCAACAGAGCGTGTTAGCTCGGCCACTGACGCGAAGGGCACCGGCGGCGAACTCTTGCTCACTGAACAACAGCATTCCGACCCACCTAGTCTGCCATTTGTCTTGGTGTTCCAAAGCAAGTCCAACTTCCCAATTAACCCAAATCTGAACAATGTTCGAGGCCATCGCGAACAGCGTTACTAGCTGGATCTGAAGATTTTGTTGAAGCCGTCGCAAGTCTGTTGTCGCGGGCAGCGGACAGCGATGCGCGGACAAATATCTCGGCTGCCTGCATTTATTAGGAAGGTGCCATGAGTCCAAATAATAGACGACGATTCGTGAAATATTTGGCCAAGCTCTTTGATCTGTGTGCCCTAATGGTATCGATCGTCGTTGCACTGATTGTGTTCTCCTCACCGCAGGGAATAACGCTCGGCGGTTTCATGGAGATGCGAATCAAGCTGGGAAACTGTCTGCTGTTCGCGCTCCTTCTGCTGGTGTGGCACAACGTCTTCATCTTCTGCGGACTGTATGTTTCGAAGAGGTTGACGAGACAGCTCACGCAGATTGCGGAAGTGTGCAAAGCTACGACGCTCGCAGCGTTTGTCCTGTTTGTGTCAGCAAGAGCTTTTCATCGGGGAAACGTGAGCCCGAGATCCGTATTAATGTTCTGGCTGTCGACCACGTTCCTGATGGTTACGGGGCGTGTCGTGGCCCGCTGGTTGCTTCTCGCATTGCGGAGTCGCGGTCGAAATACTAGGTTTATCCTCATCGTGGGTACAAACGAGCGGGCGATCGAATTTGTCCGCCAGATCGCCAGTCATCCGGGACTGGGATATCACGTCGTCGGTTTTGTGGATGATGATTGGGCCGGCATCCGGGCATTCGAGTCCACCGGTCAAACTCGCTGCTGCACTTTTGCCGGCCTCGCCGACTTCCTCCGGGTTAACGTGATTGACGAGGCGGCAATCTATTTGCCGTTGCGATCGTACTATGAACATGCGGCTGAATTGGTGGCGCTGTGCGAGCAGCATGGAATCGTCATAAGGTTCGACTCCCAGGTTTTCAAGTTGCGTATTCTTAACTATCGTGTTCAAGACCTGGAGGAGAACTCCCGGGTCCTTGCCGCGGCAGGCCCAGATGACGTAATTCCCGCCATGATCAAGCGTACGTTGGACTGTCTGTTGTCTGGCGCGCTGCTCGTTATCCTCTCTCCTCTATTTCTCGTAGTTGCCGTTCTTGTCAAGCTCACCTCACCCGGGCCGGTCTTTTTCCGCCAGATCCGGGTGGGTTTGAACAAACGGAAATTCAGCATCTACAAGTTCCGGACCATGGTCGCCAACGCTGAGCAACTGCAGGATCAACTTCTCTCCATGAATGAAATGACCGGCCCGGTGTTCAAGATCAAGAAAGATCCGCGGATCACTCCCCTTGGGAGAATCCTGCGGAACACCAGCGTCGACGAACTGCCGCAGCTTTTCAATGTATTAAAGGGGGACATGAGTCTGGTGGGACCGCGGGCGATGTCACTCCGCGACTATCAACTCTTTGACCAAGACTGGCAACGGCGCCGTTTCAGCGTCAAGCCAGGCATCACCTGCCTCTGGCAAGTTCATGGACGGAATTCCATTCCCTTTGAAAAATGGATGGAACTCGATATGCAGTACATCGACACGTGGTCGTTGTGGCTTGATCTCAAGATTCTTGCACGAACTCTGCCCGCAGTGCTGCGGGGAACCGGGGCAGCCTAGTCCGCAGCTCTTTCATTCAGCACAAGCGCGCGACGGTTAGGATGCACTGAGCCTTCGCGCTAATCCCGACCGCCCTCACTCTTGGAAAAGGACAAGTCATGAATACGGTGTCGCAACGGCATTCTGCATCTGCTTCGCGGCAATCCGCGCTCCGCCACGTCAGCATGAATCGTGTCGCCATCGGCTATGCTCTGGTTGATAACTGTTCCTCTCGAGAAACATGCGCTGCCATCATTGCACACGCGAAGGCCGGTGGAGAACCAGCCTACGTCACCACTGCCAACGCGCAACACATAGTCCTGTTAGATCGAGACAGGCGCTTTCGGGAGATCTTCGACCGTGCCGACCTAGTCGTTCCCGACGGTATTTCGCTCCTGCTTGCCGCGCGCCTCTACGGCCGTTCTCTCCAGGAGCGAGTTGCGGGCGTCGACATGTTTCAAACGCTTTGCGGCCTTGCGGCCGAAAACAACCTAAGTGTTTTCTTGTTAGGAGGACTTCCCAACGCTGCACATCTGGCTGCGGTAGCACTGAAGCAACGTTTCCCAGTTCTGCGAATCAGTACTTACCGTCCCCCGCTCGATTTCGCGAAGACCGCAGCAGGTCTCGAGGAAACGGCCCAGGTAATTCGTGCAGCGAAGCCCGACCTTCTTTTCGTTGCCTTCGGCGTACCAAGACAGGAATACTGGATATACGAACACGGTTTGCAGCTTTCAATACCGATATGTGTGGGCGTGGGCGGCTCGTTTGATGTGGTCGCGGGCATCGTCCGCCGAGCCCCGCTGTGGATTCAGACCATCGGCTGTGAGTGGCTTTACCGCCTGTGCCTCGAACCGCGTAGGCTGTGGCGCCGTTATCTTATCGGCAACCTCGAGTTCGCTGCTATCGTTGCTCGCCAACGGATCCGGAGAGCATTCCTCGACGCTTTCTTCTCTATGGTAGACAAGGGCAGTTTCGCCGCCGAGCTTTATGAGTCCGACCAGCAATATAAACGTAAGCTCATTGCGGATGCCATAAATGTAACGCCAGTGGAGATGAGTGAGTCTCATCATTTCGACGCCTTGGCTGGCTAGGAATCTTAAGTGATAGCAAGCCTGATGACACCATGAGGCCTGCCAATCGCAACTCCATCACGTTGAAAGCGAGTACATATGAAGTTTTCAAGAGAGTTAGTCAGTAACCCGGTGCCCATAGCACCTCGCCTATTAACAGGTCACTCAAGCGAGAAAGAACTCACTATTAAAGAACTATGGAACATTGTATTGCGCCGGAAAGCAATCGTCTTGGGCACGCTCGTCCTCTTTGTCGGAGTGGCCATTGTCTTTTGCGCTCTCACCACGCGACTTTACAAGGCAACAGGTGAGGTGCAGGTCCAGAAGGAAACTGCCGATGCTCTGGGTTTGGACAACATCAACAGCCCCCCCGAGAGCGAATCGGATGCGCTGGACGCGAATATCACCGTGCAAACGCAAGCCCAGGTGCTCCAGTCCGACACACTGGCACTTCAAGTCATCAAAGAGCTCAATCTCGAGCAGAATCAGGATTTCCGTCCCAAGTTCAGCCCCATTAACTGGGCGCTCGATCTGTTCTCCCCCCGTGGCCCGGCTGATCCGAAAAATGTAGCGCTTGACGATGCTCCAGCCCGCCGCACGCGAGCCCTAAAGGTTTTCGAAGCCCGTTTGAAGGTGGAGCCAGTATCCGGAACTCGTCTCATTGATGTCAATTACCTGAATTCCGATCCCAAGGTTGCGGCGGACGTAGTCAACCATCTCGTGCAGGATTTGATCGACTTTAACTTCCAGACCCGACACAACGCCACACATGAAGTTGCTGGCTGGCTCGGGAATCAGCTTTCTGATCTACGCAAACAGAGCGAAGACCTGCAAGCAAAAGTCGTCGAGTTGCAGCACGACTCAGGTGTGTTCACGCTTGGACAAACGGACATGCAGGGCCGCGAGCAGGTCTATACACCTGTTTTGGATCGGCTCCAGCAGGCGACGACACAATTAGCTGAGGCTCAGTCAGCGCGCATCATGAAAGGTGCTCTTTACCAGGTTGTCAAAGACGGGGACCCCGAGCTTATATCCAATCTGTCCGGAAGCGGAATCTTGGCTTCGGCGTCACAAGGCGTGAATGGGTCGCTTTCTTTGATCCAAAACCTTCGGGCGCAGGAAGCCATCGCGCAGTCCCAGCTAAATGAACTCTCGGCCAAATTTGGCCCAGGCTATCCAAAGTTGGCGGAAGTGGGTGCAAGCCTGGAAAGTGATCAACGTGCCATCCGCGCTGAAGCCGAGCGTATCGCCGCACGCGCCAAGAACGACTACACCATCGCTGAGCAAGTCGAAAATAGTGCGCGAACAGTATTCCTCAAGGAGAAGAGCCAGGCCGATGCGCTCAATGACAAGACGATCGAATATGAGATCGTCCGGCAGGAAGCGATGCAAAGCCGCAGCTTGTATGAAAACCTGCTCAGGCGTCTAAAAGAGGCGGATCTGCTGTCCGGATTGCGGTCGAGCAACATTACCATCGTAAATCCGGGGCGTGTGCCGTCCAGGCCCGCCAAGCCAAACGTGCTTCTGTATTTGGCTGCATCTCTTGCCGGTGGCCTCTTCATAGGAACGTGCGGCGCCCTGTTCCGTGACGCCACGGATACCAGGATTCAGAGCCTGCCTGAGCTGGAAGCGTACTTTGGAGAAACACCTCTCGGTGTCCTTCCTTACTACAAGAAAAGTCGGGTGCGGAAGATTGCACGTTCGCCGATTGGATCCTCGGCCTCTGTAACCTGGGCCCCGCGCAGACGGTTGATCCGAATCAAGCAGCCAGTTCCTGCCACAGAGAGCGCTTCTATCCGCGCGCCGTTGACGGCCAATCCCAGTTCAGTGAACTCATTGGCTGCCGTCATTGAGCCGCGCGCAGCCTATACAGAAGCCGTGCGTATTCTCCGGACCTCTCTCATGCGCGGTAACGGTGGACCGCCGCCGAAGGTCGTACTGATTACGAGTTCCGTGCCCGGAGAAGGCAAGAGCATGCTAAGCGCTAATCTTGCAATCCTGCTCGCCCAGCAAGGCAAGAAAGTTCTGCTGGTCGATGGCGACTTGCGTACCCCCGTTCTGCATCGCCGCTTGAACCTGAAGACCGACACGGGGCTCAGTTCGATCCTCGCTACAGATAACATTCATGCAAATGCGCTGTCCGCGGCAGTGCCGATGAATGGTTTGCCCGGGCTGCATGTAATGGCGGCTGGTCCTGTACCGTCCTATCCCGCGGAGTTGCTTGCCTCCGAGCAGATGGCGGAACTGATGCGCGTGTGGCGGAAAGAGTACGACTTCGTCATTATGGATGGCGCACCGGTCCTCCCGGTCACCGACTCGGTCCTGTTGAGCACCTACGCGGATCTCACCTTGGTTGTCGCGCGTTATGAAATGACCGAGCGGCAATCCCTGGAGAGAAGCTGCTCCATCCTTCAATCACAGGGAGCGCAAAAGATTGGGGTTGTGCTGAATGCCATTAAGCATTCCGGCACTGATTACTACGGCTACACAAAATTCGACTACTCTGAGAAAACCAATGCGTAAACTTAAATTGATCATTGCCTCTGCCATCCTCGCTGCGCTCACGCTGTCCTGCGTTGCTCAGACGGAAAGCCTGCTCATCGGACCAGGCGACTTGCTTCTCGTCGAGGTCTTCGACACGCCCGAAATGGTGCAGATGGTTCGAGTGACCGATGCTGGTACCGTCCGGCTACATCTCATTGGGGAACTGAAGCTAGCGGGTGAAACCCCCATAGAGGCTGGCAAAATCGTCGAGAAAGCGCTTATTGATGAAAAAATAATGCGTGAGCCGCAGGTATCAGTCAGAATCGAAGAGAATGGGACCGACGTGTCAGTATTGGGTGAGGTAAAGGATCCCGGTACCTATCCAATCACCACTGCGCAACCGATTTTGAAGATACTCTCACTAGCGGGTGGCTTGACGGGCATGGCCGACCGCAATGTCACCGTCCAGCGGCATCATGACAGGTCACAAAAGATCCAATACTACCTCGCCAACAATGCGGAGCAGGCCTTAGCTGACGGTCTGATGGTCTATCCCGGTGATATAGTCGTTGTACCAAGGGCGGCTATCGTCTACGTTCTAGGAGATGTGGCAAGGCCGGGTGGTTACCCTATCACGACGAACGACTCACGCCTGACAGTATTGCAAGCAATAGCGATGGCCGGATCAGCCAATAAAACTTCCGTGGCATCACATGTCAGATTAATCAGAAAGACTTCAGAAGGCCAACAAGAGCTACCAATACAACTCGCCGCTATCCAGAAGGGCAAGCAGCCGGACTTGGTTCTGCAACCTGACGACGTACTTTACGTTCCTTTCAGCTGGATGAAGAATGTGGCGATAAGCGCTTCTAGTATAGCCGCTTCCACCTCGGGTGCGGCCGTTTACGTAGCCCATTAGTACTTCCTTATGTTTCGGCCACATTTTGAGATGGGTTGTGAAGAGAAGAAGAGAATTTTATTGGTAGATCTGGGGGCTTCAATGGCAGGCGTTGAGGCATATCTGGATGGGCTTGCAGATTTTCTTCATTCGAGCGCTGATCTTTTTGCGATCTGCGTGTTGAAAGACCTCGCGGTGAAATTGGAACGCCGTGGTGTGCGCGTCATAAAGATCCCCGTATTTCCGCGCATTAGGATTTTCAGATTCATCATCGCGCTGTTCGTCCTTTCTTACGTGGTGATCAGGCATCGAATCGCTGTGGTCCAGATCAATGGATTTCTGGAGTCGATTTTGCTTGTTCCGGCTCGGATTCTCAATTGCGAAACGATATACACCCGCCACGGCTCCGTGGAAACAGAACTTTTCAAGTGGTACAAGCAACCTGCTAAATACGTTCCGCGACTCTTATCTCGATATTGCGCACACTTTGCGTCTCGACTCGTGTGTGTCTCTGAAACCGCAGGTGCCGCATGGAAGCCGATGTTTCCGCTTGGGCGCGTGACCGTGATTCCAAACTGGGTGCCTTGTCTTCCGGATTACAAGATCCGATCGAAAGATACAACTCGCCGCATGCACATTATCTATGTTGGCCGGCTGGAAAGGTACAAGGGTTTGTACCTGCTGTTAGATGCCCTTCGAGGTATCACTGATGTAACTTTGACAGTAGTTGGTGACGGAAGCTACCGCCGAGCTCTCGAACAACTCGCCACAGGTCTCGATGTCGAGTTTGTCGGATTCCAGAGTGACCCAACGTCTTATTACGAGGCGGCGGATATCTTCGTCATGCCATCGCTGGGTCCGGAAGGACTTCCGCTAGTGGCTCTCGAAGCTATGTCCCACGCGCTTCCGTGTTTATTTAGTGATCTGTCCGTCCATCGCGAGATCACCGAAAACGGGCGTGCAGCAATGTTGTTCCGCAACGGCGATGTCGAGGATCTCCGGGAAAAACTGTCAATTTTGATCGCGAGCAGCTCGCAGAGAGCTCAGTATTCGGAATATGCCTATCGAACGATCGAATCAAAGTATCAGATAACTGCAGCGCGCAGGGCGTACTTGCAGCTGTTCGGGGTGGGAGCGTGAATCGCGTCCTCATATTCGCCGAACGAATGCTGCCCTCAACGCAAACATTCATCCCGATCCAGGTCAATGCACTGAAGAAGTTCCAACCGCAGTACGTAGGCCTCGTACCCGCGCAACCGGGTTGCACGTTGGATACACCCCCGATTCTCCTCGCCAACAGTCTATCGCTGCGGTCGCGCATTAGACGAGAAGCATATCGTTTTACGGGCATAGCACCGCGTTATCACGCACGAATTCGCAAGATCGGAGCGAAACTGCTGCACGCGCACTTCGCCGAAGGAACGTCAGCAGCCGTTGCGATATCGGCGGCGTTGCGAATTCCGATGATCCTGCACCTGCGAGGTGGGGGCGAGATGCAATCTGATGAAGAATTAAGGAGGCTCGCATTTCAGCTGCCGTACCTACTTTGGCGCCGACGCGTTTGGGCGCACGCATCATCGTTTCTTTGTGTGTCGGACTTCATTCGGCAAAAGGCCCTAAGTGCAGGTTTTCCCCCTGACAAAGTTCGTGTTCACTACACGGGAATTGACTTGTCGCGATTCACGCCTTCAGACAGCCTTGCGGGAAAAGACAAGAACATGGTCCTGTATGTCGGGCGTCTCGTTCCATACAAGGGCGCCGACCATCTGGTCCGCGCCATGCGTATTGTCAGACAAAGTTATCCTGAAGCCCATCTGGTGGTCATCGGAGCTGGACCGTTCCTGCCGGCGGTAAAAGGGCTCGCGGATGAGTTAAGGGTCCCATGCCAATTCCTTGGCGAACAGCCACCAGCAATGATCCGAAGTTGGCTGGAAAGGGCAACGGTTTTCTGTGGTCCGAGCCTTACGCTCCCGGATGGAATGAGCGAGGCTTTTGGGAATGTCTTCACCGAAGCGCAAGCCATGGGTGTCCCTGTCGTCAGTTACCGCCACGGCGGCATCCCGGAGACTATGCTTGACGGCGAGACCGGGCTGCTGGCGAACGAAGGAGACCACGAACAGCTCGCCACACACATCTTGCGCTATCTTACTGATGACGGATTCTGGAGCCGCTCCAGACAACTCGGAATGAAGTGGGTTCGCGAACACTTTGACGTTTTCACACAGACAGCAAAGTTGGAGAGTATCTACGATGAAGTCATCGCGTCACATCCGGTCCACGCTTCATGAAAGAACCTCCGGTTAAACGACCGACGGTTTTGATCTTCAAGGAAGACCTCCTCCCAACATCCGAGACCTTCATTGAAGCCCAAACCAATCACCTCAAGGCCTTTGCGCCGCGATACATAGGCTTGGGGCGCGCAACACCGTCTCTGTCAGTACCGTCAGACTCGATTTTGTTGACGTCTGGGCGTTCCCCGCTCGCAACAATGAAACAGAAGCTCTACCGTCGTTTCGGTTTTGCTCCGGTCTTCCACCATAATGCAACATCCGCAAAGGCGAGTTTGCTGCACGCTCATTTTGCCAGTGGCGGTCGGTCAGCGCTTCAGCTTGCTCGGCGCCTTCGCATTCCGCTCATAGTAACCCTGCATGGCTCTGATGTCACCACGCGAATCAATTTTCGGCAGCGCTATGAAGAACTTTGGGACAAAGCCTCAATTTTCGTTTGTGTTTCCGAATTCATCAGGCGAAAAGCCGCCGATGCGGGTTTCCCCGAGGAAAAACTGCGGGTGCTTTACACCGGTATAGACAGTGATGTTTTTCAGCCACAGCCTGGACCAAGGAACCGAAATCTGCTCCTCTTCGTCGGTCGTCTTGTCGCGAAGAAGGGGTGCCCATTTATGTTACATGCGATCGCCGCGGTAAAAAGGTCGTACCCGAGCATTCAAACCGTAGTCATCGGTGATGGACCTCTGCGCCCGTCACTGGAACAACTCGCGGCGCAACTGGGCATATCGTGTCAGTTCCTGGGCGCACAGCCGGCTGCTGTTGTACGAAAGTGGTTATGTGCTGCCCGCGTGTTCTGTGCGCCGAGCGTGACCGCCTCAAACGGTGACAGCGAGGGGCTCGGAATGGTTTTCGGCGAGGCTCAGGCGATGGGAACTCCCGTTGTAAGCTCTCGTCACGGCGGTATTCCAGAAATAGTCTTAGATGGTAGAACCGGCCTTCTGGCGCCGGAAGGCGATTCAAAGACCCTGGCTCTCCACATCCTACGTTTTCTCAAAGATGAACACTTCTGGAAGGAATGCGCCGAACGTGGGGCCGACTGGGTACGCACGCGATTCGATTTGAAATTCCAAACAAAGCAGTTGGAGCAAATCTACATGGAAGTCTGCCTGTCGACACCAACGGTGGATGATCCGGAACATGGGGATATGGAATCCGCGCGAATTGTTGCCAGTCATATTTAGCGCCCGCTCACCGGAAATTTGGGCCACGTTTCTGCCTGACGCCAGCTGCCCAATGAAATGGAGGCCTGTCTTTGAGACTAAAAGAATCGATTAAACACATACTCATGGTTGGACCTTGCGCTCGCGAACTCGGAAGAACAGTGCGCCGACTTCGCTATCGCTTCATCCAATTCCGTTCTGCGACTTACTGGGAGGCTCGATATGCCAGCGGGGGCGTTTCGGGACCCGGGTCCGAGGGACATTTGGCTAAGTTTAAGGCGAAGGTGCTCAATGACTTCGTCGGGAGGCATGCAATCAAGTCCGTTATTGAACTTGGATGCGGTGATGGTAACCAGCTATCGCTATCGGAATACCCTCAATACGTTGGCATTGACGTGTCACCTACCGCAATAATACGATGCCAAGAACTCTTTCAGCATGATAAATCGAAGAGATTCTTGGTGTCGCGTGAGAACTGTGCGCAGAATCCCGAACCGGCAGAGCTAGCTCTCTCGCTTGACGTCATTTTCCACCTCGTCGAAGACAATGTATATGAACAATACATGCGTTCCCTGTTCGATGCAGCCACGCGATTTGTCATCATTTATTCCGACAACCAGGAGGCCTCTGATCAGGAATTGCACGTGCGCCACTGAAAATTCAACGATTGGATCGGACTCAATGAGCCCGTCTGGCAATTGGTAGAACATATTCCCAATACTCTCGGTTCATGGTCAGATTTCTGGGTTTATGCCAGAGCAGGGAGCGATTACAAGAGCACCGCGTAGCGATACAGGCAGCTGAGGTCAAGACCCGAGACCCCAGCCTTTGTCTGGCGCGGCTCAGGCCTGTGCGGCAGCTGCGTCCACAATAATCCTCAACAACGCTGAGAAGGAAATGGAACACAAATTGACGAGACGATCATTACTCAAATACTTCGCCGCCATTTGTGTTAGCGCGACCCGCTTGCCAATAGTAGATATAGCCAAAGGTCAGGTATATCAAGCACCGTCTCTCAAGGCCGCCGCACAGCGCAGCGGAAAACTCGTGGCGATGTTTTCGGGTCAGGGCCAGTTGATGACAGATCCGATTGCCGCGAGAATAATAGCTGCCGAATTCGACATGCTCGCAACCGGCAACGATCTGAAGATGAATCGAATTCATCCCAAGCCCGACACATACGATTTCAGTTACGGAGACTGGGACCTGGATTGGAGTAAACGTAACGGTTTGCTTTTTCGAGGGCATACTCTCGTGTGGCACAATGTCCTTCCTACGTGGTTCCGCTCGTACGTGAATAAAGAGAATGCTCAACGTGTCATGACCGATCACATCACGACGGTCGTGAAGCACTATGCCGGGAACCTCTACTCGTGGGACGTGGTTAATGAGCCGATACACAATGACGGCAGAGCGGACGGCCTGCGCGTCAAGCCGTGGCTCGAATTGGTCGGGCCCGACTACATTGAGATCGCTTTCCGAACCGCGGCAGCCGCCGATCCCAAAGCCAAACTTATGCTAAACGAGTGTTTTATCGAGCATGACTTGCCAGCCCATACGCAGCGACGCGACGCCCTCTTGCAACTGGCTATACGCCTGAAGAACAAAAACGTCCCGATAACAGGGGTCGGAATTCAGGGGCACATCAAAGCCGATATCCCTCTGGCCACATCAAGCCTGAAAAACCTCCTGACAGCACTCCAAGATCTTGGTCTGGAGATAATGATCACGGAGTTGGACGTAGACGATAGCCATGTTCCAAATGCTGTGAGAGACGAAGTTGTAGCACAAAGATTTGCAGAATATCTGGAGCTGGTAGGCCCGTTTGCAAGAGTCATAACTTTTCAGACTTTAGCGGATCCCGCAAAGAATCAGGGTCAAGAATTCGACTTCCCCGGGCGAGCCGACGGCCTCACACATCGGCCAGATTTATTTGACACGAGCTACCAGAAAAAACTCTCATATTACGCAGCCATCAAGACGCTCGCCCACCTTGGAAAATAGGCGCATTTGTCTCAAAGATATCGCGCGACGACGATCTCGCTCCGCATTAGGTGCCGTGACACCTATGAAAGAGAAAAGAGAAATGATAAGGTTTGACCCCAGGCCAATTGTCGTTCGAGACAAGCAAGACGAGCAGGGAAGAACCTGCGTCGGCGAAAGCTATCCGCTGCGGGTAGCCTATGATGCGCAGGAACTTCTGTCATGGGCTGGTAAGAGGCATAAGGGCGTCGACCTCAGCAATCTCCTCCGACCATACTCCGATAGCTTTGTTGGCTTTGCGACACCAGGGCGAAGCCATGATACTCGGTATTTAATAATCCAAGAAGGGTTGTCACGCCATTCACCGTGGCAACAGATATCGCTACCATATCTCCTTCATAAGTGGCGGGCAGACTTTTTCGTCGCACCCAACAACACCGCTCCATTCTTTATTCCAAAGCGGACTAAGCTCATCCTCCTATTGTATGATTTGATCCTGCTCGAGCGAGTCTTTGATGCGCCAAATCCACGACAGAGAATCCTTAACGAATACCGTCGGCTTTTAGTTCGGAGGGCGGTATCACGCGCACATATAGTATTGACCGTTTCTTCTTACTCGAGACAGCAAATCAAGAATCGGTTTCCTTTGGCGCCGGTGCAAGTCATTCCGTGTAGCATTAGTCCGTCGTGGTTTGTCGAGAGCGATGCGAGGAAGATCGAGGAGAGGGAGAATTTCATCTTGGTCGTTACAAACGACACTCCCCACAAGAATACAAACGGTGCACTTGAGGGATACGCACGATTCGTTGCACAACTGGATCGATTCAGTGCTCCTCGGCTCCGACTTGTTGGACTTTCGGGTTCGGCTGGGAAATTCCGCGGCCTCGCAGACACCCTTCACATCGGCGACTTAATTTACATTGAGCCTTACCTGACAGAGAGTCAACTTCAAGACCTCTACCGGAAATCGCGAGCGGTCCTGTTTCCGTCCTTCAGAGAAGGCTTTGGCCTTCCCGTCTTGGAAGCGATGGCCTCTGGCACCCCCGTGATTGCCTCCAATGCAACGTCGCTACCCGAAGTCGGCGGTCCGGCGGCCGCCTACTTCGACCCGAGTGACGTGGCAGACATGGCCGCAGTCCTTAGCCGCGTTCTAGGCAGCCCCACGAAGCAACAAGAAATGATCGAGCTGGGACTCTGTCAGGCTAGGCGATTTCATCCCGATATAGTAGGGCGCCAGGTCTTAACGTTCTGGGATAGCTTAGTGCACACCTCCTCGGTGGGTACTACAGACATGGCCAACACATTCCAAGAAGAAGGACCCTAAAAAGCAATGAACCACCTCGCACAACCAGAGGGATCGAACGAGAAATAATTGCGTGTATAGATGAACACCCCCTATTTTGCAACACCGATAACTGCGCTACACGGGCTGAACGCCAGCTCGACGCAAACAGGCGCTGACGCGACCCCGGTATCTCAACAGGTCATAAGCTGGATTCTGTTGCTTCCGCTACTATACTTCGCAACTTCTACCGAACCGTCTTTACTGAACAACTATGCCAATAGCGCTCTAACCACCCGTTACGGCGCTCTACTCCGCCCTCCAGAAGCTGTTCGACCCCAAGTTGTGTTATATGTACTCTTCATGGCAGTGTTGTTTATAGTTGGATATCAAAAGATCTGGCGAGTCGCTGTAAACAACAAACTCCTATTGTTGGGTCCGCTCTTTGCGGCGCTGTCGTCACTTTGGTCAGAGTCTCCCGTGCTTACCTTGCGTATGTCGGCGGACTTGACGATTACTACTTTGTTCGCATTTTATCTGAGTGAACGATTTTCAGCCGAACATCTCATGAAGTTATTGATGTTCGTTGGGACTGTCGGGGCGATTGTTAGCCTCTTCTTGGTTTTGTTCTTTCCAGAGTACGGACTTTACCATCGTGGCGGCGGTTCCGAGTGGCAAGGAATATTCTCCCACAAAAACGCTTTAGGAACGGGCATGGCTTTCCTGCTAACTCCTGTGTTCTTTTCGAGGCAACGACCGGCACTGAAGCTCGGCTATGGAATATTACTGCTTTTCTTGATCGCTATGAGTCAATCTCGTGGCGCATGGTTCGTTACAGTAGGGGTTTGTGCTTTTGTCGGGTGGCTTTCGGTCTATAGGCGGTTGAGAGGCCAAGAATCGCTGCTATTGACCGTCGCAACAGTTGCTGCTGCACTCACGATGGTTGTGCTTGGATTGTTGTATCTGGAGCCGCTGATGAGGTTCATAGGCAAGGATCCGACCCTTACGGGACGGACAGAGATTTACCGTGCAGTGCTGGGACCCATTTTCAAGCATCCTTACCTGGGTTACGGCTATAAAGCTTTCTGGTTTGGCGCCAATCACGAGTCGCTTTTGTTGAACACAAATCGCAATTGGGTGTCGATTGGTTACGCGGAGAATGGGTTCTTGGAGCTTTGGCTAGAGCTCGGCGCCGCCGGTTTAGGTTTAGTCCTGATTATGTTCGGGAAGGTAATTAGGCACAGCGTGCGACTTATCCGTCATCGATATTATACGCCCAGCGTCGGATGGTTTGCTGTGATCATCTTTCTGGAGCTTATTACGAACATCGAAGCCGGGCAGGTCATGGTTCCAACCACTATAGAATGGCTTCTGACTCTTATTGCCTTAGTAGGTTTAGCCAAGGAAGTTAGAACCAAAGACGGGCCCCCACGTGCAGCTGCATCGCGATTGCATTGGCCCGCAGCGCCTGGTCGGTTGGCTTTGGCGTCCGCAGGCACAGAGCTGGCAGGGGCTAATCCTCATTAGGACACTAGCAGGTTGCGGAAAAACTCGATGTGAAGCGGACGCAGTACCACGAAACTCTCTTGTTTCCACAGCACAACCTGATAAGAAGAAGGCATGCGCGGAAAA
>Ga0187887_10001850_pt1 | contig 17669 bp, 17 predicted proteins | sample June2016WEW_7_10_FD_132977 | JGI IMG/M metagenome (GOLD analysis project Ga0187887, IMG submission 132977) | Peatland microbial communities from SPRUCE experiment site at the Marcell Experimental Forest, Minnesota, USA - June2016WEW_7_10 | ecosystem: Environmental > Terrestrial > Soil >...
GTCGGGCAGATCTTCCCAACTCTGCACCTGGTTCTCGGTGGGCTTGATGTAGTAGTAGATGTCGTTGAAATCGAGATCGGGCATGCGATCCGCGAACCACGGCAGCATCGGCTTCTTCTCGAAACGCTTGAGAGCGCTGAGACGAAAGTCCAGCATCCACGGCTCTTCGCTCTTGATACCCGACATCTCGCGCACGATCGCCTCGTTGATGCCCTTCTTGGGCTTAAAGACCGGAATCTGGTCGTCAGACCATCCCAACTGGTAACGGCTGAAGTCCAGATTGTCGATGGTCATTGCGCTCCTTCGGGATTAACCCTATGGACATAGTAGTAACTATTCCCTGCGAATAAGCGACAAACATCGGGCCCCAAGGCTCAAACCGGTCCCCGGAGTTCGCCCGACGGGTGAGGCGCACTACGCAGGCCTCTACGATACGCCTCCGCCCAGGTGTCGTGACATTTGGGGGGTCCAGGCACCAGAATCTGGCCGGGACCCTCTTTCCCGGGGCCCGTTGCCGCGACACGGCCCAACGGCGCGTCCCATCCGTTCTGGCAGAGTGGAGCCGTGCCCACTCCACCACGCGTACCGCAACGTCCCCATTCGATCGAACGACACGGCGACACCCGAGTCGATCCCTACTACTGGCTCATGGACCGCGAGAACGAGGAGGTCCTCAACCACTTGCGCGCCGAGAACGCCTACCTCGCCGAGACGCTGGCGCCGCTTAAGCCGCTCGAGAACGAGTTGTTCGAGGAGATAAAGAAGCGCATCGAGGAAACCGACATATCGGTGCCGGTGCTACGCGGAGCATGGTGGTACTTCGAACGCACTCGCGAAGGGCTCGACTACGCCATCAGCTGTCGTGTCGCGAGCACGCCCGGCGACTTCACGCCACCGGTGATCGACCCCAACTCGACGCTCGACGGCGAACAGGTCATCCTGGACGAGAACGTCGAGGCCGAAGGTCACGACTTCCTCTCCGTGGGTGTTCTCATGGTCAGTCCCGACGACCAATGGGTGGCGGTCGGCACCGATTTCGAGGGAAGCGAGCGGCACCACCTCACTGTGCGCCCCCTCGCCGGACAAGCACCGATCGCCGATGAACTCGATGACGTCTATTACGGCTTCGCCTGGGCCGGGGACAGTCACCACTTCTTCTACACCCGAGTGGACGACGCGATGCGACCCTGGCAACTCTGGCGTCACGAACTCGGCACTTCGGCGAGCGACGACGTGCGGGTCTACCAAGAGGACGACGCTCAATTCAACCTCTCGGTGGGCCGCAGCCGCGACGAAGCGGTGATCGTGATCCAGATCGGTTCGTCGACTACGACGGAACTGCACTTCATCGACGCCCATCGTCCCACTGACGAATTCTCCCTTCTCGAAGCGCGCCGTCACGGTATTGAGTACGGCGTCGAGCACTTCATCGACGCTTCTGGCGTCGGGTGGTGGCTCAAGGTCACCAACGAGGAAGCCACGGATTTTCGCCTCCTCGCGCGCCAGGTCAACGGCGAATCGTGGACCGAAATCGTGGGCGAGCGTCCCGGTAGTCGCCTCGACGGCGTCGACGCGTTCAAGACCTTCCTCGCCATCAGCGAGCGCCACGATGGCTGCAGCGCCGTGCGCCTGGTGCCAATCAACGAGGGCAACGAACCCTTCGGTAACGATGTGCTGGCTCGTTCATATCTGGTCAACGGCGACGCCAGCCCCAGCACGGTCGCGCTGTCGGCGAATGCGACCTTCGATACCGCCCAGGTTCGCGTCTTGATCACCTCCCTCGTCACGCCGCGCCTCGTCGCCGACGTGGTGGTGACCACTGGCGAGGTCATCGTGCGAAAACAGCAGCAAGTGCTCGGCGGTTACGACCAATCCCGCTACGCCACGGGAAGGCTTTGGGTAGACGCAAGCGACGGCGTGAAGATACCGGTATCCATCGTTGCCTCGCGCGACCTGGTCGAGATTGACGATCACGGCGACCTGCGCGCAAAGTCACCCGCGCCGCTTTTGTTGTACGGCTATGGCAGCTACGAGATTTCCATCGACCCGGCGTTCTCCTCGCTTCGTCTTTCACTGCTCGACCGCGGGGTGATCTTTGCCATCGCCCACGTTCGCGGCGGAGGTGAGATGGGTCGGTCCTGGTACGAAATGGGAAAGCTCGCCCAAAAGCCGACCACCTTCAGCGACTTCGTGCGCGTAGCCCGGGCCTTGGTCGCTCAGGGATGGACGACCCCCGAACGTCTCGCGGCGCGTGGCGGATCCGCGGGAGGATTGCTCATGGGAGCGGTGATGAATCTGGCGCCGGACCTGTTTCATTGCGTCGTTGCCGAGGTGCCCTTCGTCGACGCCTTGACCACCATGCTCGACGATACGCTCCCACTCACTATCGGCGAATGGGAAGAATGGGGCAATCCTGACGCCAGCGCGAGCGCTTATCGGACCATGAAGTCCTACTCCCCGTACGACAACGTGCGCGCCGCGAACGACGATGACACGGTGCGTGCCTATCCCCACGTATTCGCCGCGGGTGGCCTCAACGATTCGAGGGTCGGCTTCTGGGAGCCCGCCAAGTGGGTCCTCAAACTGCGCGACGTGAACCCCGCCAACGTCGCGTACCTCAAGACCGAGATGGGCGCCGGTCACGGCGGTCCGTCTGGTCGCTACGACGCGTGGCGCGACGAGGCGCAGGTCCTTTCCTTTATCATCAACGAGATCGCTTCCTAACCCGCGCTCGTGGTCGTGGTGGGAAGTGACGTCGTGGTCGTCGGATGCGACTTCGTCGTGGTGACCGTGGTCGTGGTGCTATGAGGAGCGTGATTGATATGTTGGCGCGCGTAATAGCCGACGATCCCGAGCACCACTACGACGACGACGATGACGACCAGGAGCCGCGCCCCGCCGAGGGACACGCTCGATCGACTCGCCGAACGTGAGAGCGCCCACTCCTCGTCGTGACGCGGTGGTGCCAGTTGATTGACCTCAACGCGAGCGGGATGAAAATCACTGAAGACGTACGTGCGATCGGGTTCGAGTCGAGGTCGAACGGGGGTTCGAGGCGTCGCCTCGGTCTCGGTCCCATCGAGGAGGCGAAAACCCTTTGACGGCTGGTAGGGCGAGGGAGGCGGCACCACGAGACGGGGGTCGGTCTTGCGCTCGAGCGCTCGCATCTCGTCGCGTCGCAATTTGCGCATGCGAAGCGCGACGACGATGAGCAGCAGTGCCAGGATCACCACCAAGGCGACCTTGAGCGCGGTAATCATGAACGCAGCGTTCCGGCGCCGCCAGGATCAGCCAACCTGGTCACTCTTCGAATCGTAGTGAAACTCGCCGAACTAATCGAGGAGACCAAATCGCCCGCGGTAATAGATCAGCGGAGAGCCCGGGTGCGAGGAGGCGTACTCGACGCTTACCACGACCACGTCGTGGTCGCCGTGCGTCGAGACGACCTCGATCGTCCCCTCGAGGTGCACGAGCGCGCCATCGAGCAGCGGCGTGCCGTGGGGACCCGGCGACCAGCCCACCCCTTCGAACTTGTCGATGCCGGACGTCGCGAAGACGCGCGCGAGGGCTTCCTGTCCCGAAGAGAGGATGTTGATGCCCACCGCATTCGCGGTCCGCACCTGGGGCCAGGACCAGCTCTCGGACTTCGCGGCGAAGGTGACCAGAAGCGGCTCGAGCGACAACGAACCGAAGGTCTGACAAGTGAATCCAACGGGCCCTTCGCTGGTCGCGGCAGTGACGACCACCACCCCCGTGACGTAGTGACCCACGACCTCTTTGAAGTGGGCGATGTCGAGCGATGTCACGTTGCGCACCTTACCGGCGTGGTTGAATGCCGTGATGCCCACCTTCGAGCACCGTGCCCAACTCAGCGACGTCAACCTCGCCTACGACACCTACGGTCCGCCGGACGGTCCCCTCGTGTTGTGTCTGCACGGCTTTCCCGACACGTCCCATACGTTTCGGCTCATGGCACCATGCTTCGGGCACCTTGGCTACCGCGTCGTGGTGCCCGCGATGAGAGGTTACGCTCCCTCGTCGCTCGCCACTTCGGGCGACTACCACGTCAGCGCACTCGCCGACGACGCGAACCAACTTCACGAGTTCCTCGAGGGCGACGAACGCGCGGTACTCGTTGGCCATGACTGGGGTGCCTTCGCCACGTACGTCGCCACCAACCGCGAACCGGCGCGCTGGCACCGGGCGATCGCGATGGCCGTACCTCCCTTGGCGGTCGTGGCCCGATCTTTCGCGTGCTATGAGCAATTGCACGCCAGTTGGTACATGTTCTTCTTCCAGAGTCCTCTGGCCGAAAACGTGGTCGCGCTCGATGACTTAGCGTTCCTCTACGAACTCTGGCGGGCCTGGTCACCGCAGTACGACCCTTCGAACGAGTTCGCGCCCCTTCGCGAAGCGTTGGCCAGTCCGGAGAATCTCCACGCGGCCCTCGGGTACTACCGCGCCATGTTCGCGCCGCGCAACCTCGACACCAGGCTCGTGAATCCGCCGAGTGTGCGCACTCTGTACCTGCACGGATCCCTCGACGGCTGTTTCCTGGCTTCGGGCCTCACGGACGTGCTCGAATCCTTGGCGCCGCACTCGAAGTTCACCCTCGTCGAGAACGCGGGGCACTTCGTGCACCTCGAACAGCCCGACGTCGTGCATCAAGCCATCGTGGATTTTCTCAACGCTTAGCTCGCGGCCAGTCGCAATCGACGCCCCGCTCGCTCCACGAGACCGTCCTTGACGAGGTCCGTGACGAGACGTTCGACGCGCGTACGCTCCACGGGCGCCACGTAGGCGACCACGGTCGCCATCGACGCCTCTTCGCTGCGAAGCAGCCCGAGGATGCGGCCGCGCACCTGACGGTCCGAGCCTTCGAACATCGACTGTCGGCGTGACACCGCCGCGCTGAGTGGCGCGGGGTCATCGCCCCCTTCGAGGTTCCATCGGCAGGCGCACGCGAGCGGACACGACGCACATCGTGGCGCGGCCCGACAGTATTGTGCCCCGAGGTCGAGCAACGCCTGGTTGTGACTCGCTACGCCGCGCGCCGGTAGCAATCGTTCCGCCAGATCACGGGCTTCGCGCGTGCGAAGGGTCCGGTTCGCCACCGCGCGCGCGAGCACCCGGCCGACGTTGGTGTCGAGCACCGCGACGCGTTGGCCAAAAGCGAAGGACGCGACGGCATTCGCCGTGTACTCGCCCACGCCTGGCAAGCCTCGCAGAGTCGTCGCGTCACGGGGCACTTCGCCGCCATGCTCGTCGCGGATGGTGCGCGCCGCCTCGTGCAGGGCCTTGGCTCGACGGTGGTACCCAAGACCCGCCCACAGACGCAATGTGCTCGCCAGCGGTGCATCCGCGCACGCGCTCGGGCTAGGGAACGCGTCGAGGAAGCGGCGCCAGGGATCTAGTACCCGCGCGACTTGAGTCTGTTGGAGCATGACCTCGCTCACGAGCACCGCCCAAGGATCGTCGATGCCGATCCAAGGAAGAGGACGTGCTAACTGGGTTGCGTGTTGACGGAGCGCACGCGAGAAACTCGCGAGGTCCTCACTCCCAGACGTTGTCACCGTAGGGGCGCCGACGCGTCGGAGCGGCGTCGCGTTTCCAGACCATGACCTTTCGCCGGAAATAACACACCTCGAGACCGTCTTGATTGAAACCTTTGGTCTCGACGAGTACCACGCCTCGATCGTTCTTGGACGTCGAAGGGGTCTTCTCGAGCACGCGGGTCTCGGCGTAGATCGTGTCGCCGTGGAACGTCGGGTAGCGATGAATCAGCGTCTCGACCTCGAGATTCGCGATTGCGGAACCCGAGACGTCGGGCACGCTCATGCCCAGCACCAGGGAGTAGACGAGGTTGCCCACCACGACGTTCTTCTTCTGGACGCTCTCGTGCTCGGCGAACCATGCGTTGGTGTGCAGAGGATGGTGGTTCATGGTGATCATGCAAAACAAGTGGTCGTCAGCTTCGGTGATGGTCTTGCCCGGCCAGTGCTTGTAGACGTCGCCCACTTCGAAGTCCTCGAAGTAGCGTCCGAATGGTCGATCGTACGTAGTCATGGTCGTAGTCCTGCCGCTCGCGCTAGTCCTCGTCGGGTGCCGCTGCCTCGACACGCGGGCGCGTCGTGAACGAGACCGACGCGCCGGGCAGCGACTCACCGTCGATCACGAGCCGCCAGGTGAACCGCGACGCCGGCGCCAGAGGAATCGGTCCGAAGTTCACCGCTATTGGGACGTCGACGGGTGTGCCCTGGGGCACGTCGTCGGGCGTCGACGTCGAGAAGTCCCCACGAACTTCAATGGTCTGGGTCCCCTCGGGCGTCTCGAATTGGACGAGCTTTCCGTCGGCGTCCTCGAGGATGAGCTCCCAGTGGTGCTGCGAATTGAACTCGTGCCAATCGACCGCCACCTTGATAGCGACCGCCGAAGGAACGGGCTCTGGGCCCGTGACGGACCAGCCGCCACCCAAGATGTACAACTTCCCGTCCGCAACCTGGGCCGAGTCCGCGAGAAGCATGGTCACGTTCATGCGCTCAGCCTACGTCGCCCACGAGCGTCGTAAAGAACCGGTAAATTTCAACCATGCCGACAACCTCGCGAGACCTCAACGCTGCGTCGCTCCTGATTGAGCAGGCCCAACGCCTCATCGACGCGGCGATCAAAGAACTCGCGAGAGTCGGTGGCATCGATGAGAACGAGACGCTCGCCTACGACATCGCTCACGCCTCGAGCGCCATCGCGACTGCGCGCGCTTGTCTTTCCTACGCCGCCCACGGTGACACCGAGGCCGACTTGACGCTCGCCTTCCTGGCGCTCGCCTTCAGTGACCTCGCCCAGCGCATGCTCGGTCGCGAGGCCCACTGGGGGGCGTCGACGACGTGGTACGAGCCATTTTCAACGTTCGTCGCGACGTACCGCGATCCGAAGTTCCTCGCGACGCTCGCCGAGTCGCCCGGGGATCGCCACCTCGACGAGGATTTCCAAATGGTCGCGGACATGTTCCACCGTTTCGCGGCCGAACAGGTGCGCCCTCACGCCGAGCACGTGCACCGAACCAATGCCGACATCCCCGAATCGATCATCGAAGGTCTGAGCGAATTGGGTGGCTTTGGCTTGTCGGTACCCGAGGAGTTCGGTGGGTTCGCCACCGGGGGCGAGTCGGAGTACCTCGGCATGGTCATTGCGACCGAAGAACTCTCCTGGGGCAGTCTGGGCGTCGGGGGCTCGCTCATCACTCGACCCGAGATCTTGACGCGCGCCCTCGTCAACGGCGGCACCCCCGAACAGAAGAAACTCTGGTTACCGCGGCTCGCCTCAGCCGAGGTCCTCGCGGCGGTCGCCGTCACCGAACCCGACTACGGCAGCGACGTCGCGGGACTCAACACCTCAGCGACCAAGACCGAAGGTGGATGGCTCATTAACGGTACGAAGACCTGGTGCACGTTCGCCGCGCGCGCCAACGTGCTGATGCTGCTCGCGCGCACCGACCCGGACCGGTCCAAGGCGCATCGCGGACTGTCGTTGTTCCTCGTCGAAAAACCCCAAGGCGACAGCCACGGCTTTCTCTTCACCCAGGACCCCGCGACCGACGGTCGCCACGACGCCAGCGGCCGTCTCGAGGGTCGACCCATCGACACGATTGGCTACCGGGGCATGCACTCCTACGAACTCAGTTTCGACAACTGGTTCGTGCCCGAGGAAAACCTTGTCGGAGGCGAAGGCGGTCTCGGTCGAGGCTTCTATCTGCAGATGGCGGGATTCGAAAACGGCCGCATCCAGACGGCCGCGCGCGCCGTCGGCGTGATGCAGGCCGCCTACGAGGCCGCTCTCGAGTACGCGCGCCACCGGGTCGTCTTTGGCGAACCGATCATCAACTACGAACTCACCAGGGTCAAACTCGCGACCATGGCCGCAATCATCCAGTGCTCGCGTCAGTTCTCGCTCCAAGTGGCGCGCTTGATGGGAAGGGGCGAAGGGGCAATGGAAGCCTCCATGGCCAAGGCCTACGTCTGTCGCGCGGCCGAATGGGTGACCCGTGAAGCGATGCAGATCCACGGCGGCATGGGTTACGCCGAGGAGTACGCCGTCAGTCGCTATTTCGTGGACGCTCGGGTGCTCTCAATCTTCGAGGGGGCCGACGAGACGCTCTGTCTCAAGGTCGTGGCTCGTCGGCTCCTCGATCAGGTCGGCTGAACTCAACCCTCGTCGATCGTGAAGGGTGCGTGCACTGCGCCCAATTCAATGCCCGCCGAATGCAGGTTCGGTCGCTCGCCCCTCGCCACCTGTGCTCTCAACGCTGCATCTTCCCAACGTTGTTCGACTCGGCCGTATCGCCAAAACAGGAGTGCGAAACTCCAAACGGCGACAAAGATGCCGACGATGACGAAGCCCGCTTTGTTGATGTTGAAACCAGCGGCGTATGACCACAGGCCACCTTTCAAGTTCAACTGACCGGCGAGCACCTGCATCAACTCAAGCGTGCCGATATAGAAGGCGACAAAGACGCTGAGTCCAGTGATGGCGATGTTGTAATACACCTTGCGCACCGGCTTGGAGAATGCCCAGCCATAGGCGAAGTTCATGAAGGAACCGTCAATGGTGTCGAGCAGACTCATGCCCGCCGCGAACAAAAGCGGCAATGACAGGATGGCCCAGAAGGGAAGACCCGCGGCCACCGAAGTACCCGCGAGCACCAAAAACGCCACCTCGGTGGCGGTGTCAAAGCCAAGGCCGAAGAGGACGCCAATCGGGTACATCTTCCAAGGGCTATCAACGGAGCGAGCAAGCGGCCCGAAAAAGCGCATCATGAAGCCGCGGGCGTTGAGGTGCTTCTCGAGTTCGGAGTCGTCGAATCGACCTTCACGCATTTGAACGAAGAGACGCAAGATGCCAAAGAGAATGATGGCGTTCAGCGTGGCGATGACGTAGAGGAATCCGCCGGAGACAATCGTGCCGATGAGCCCCCCGTAGTGGTGCAGACCGGAGTGGGAATTCGCCACCTGTGAACCCAGGGCGCGCGCACCCAGTCCCAACAAGACGGTCAAGGCGAAGACCACCGTCGAGTGGCCGAGTGAGAAGAAGAAACCGACGGACATCGGACGCTTGCCCTCGGACATGAACTTTCGGGTGGTGTTGTCGATGGCGGCGATGTGATCAGCGTCAAAGGCGTGGCGCATACCCAACGTGTAGGCCAACACACCAGTGCCCACGCCGAGCATCTTGCCGCTACCGATGCCGTAGCGTTGGCTCGAAGCGATGATGAGCAGCGTGAATCCGACCACGTGCAGCGCAACGATGAAGCCGAACATGCTGTAGAGCTTTCGCCATTCGTTCGTCGTGAATGACGAGCGAAACCGATGACGCAGAGTGTCCTGAGGACGAATCAACGTGGTCATAGGCGCCACCTTACTGGGAAAGGTTCCCAATAAGGCACCTACGCCAAGACTATTTTTCCGAGCGCTTCATCCCCGAGCGTTCCCCACGGGCGACGAATGAGTTCGCAATCTTGGCCGACGCCTCGTCGATCATCTCGTCGCCGAACATCAGCGCCCCCGTGTGCTGGTGCTCAGTCGCTTCGCGGTACGCGTCGAGGATGTCGTAGGACTTGTCGAACAATTCCTGACTTGGTGAATAAACTTCGTTAACAATTAACGCCTGGTCGGGCGTCAGCGCCCACTTCCCGTCAAAGCCGTACGAGAACGAAATCGTGGCGGCGAATCGTAAGGCTTCGAGGTCGCGTACCTTGAGGAACGGTCCGTCAATGACGTGCAGACCGTTGGCCCGACCGGCCATGAGTATCTTCGCGAACACGTAGCTGAAGGGGTTCGAAGGGCCGTCGTGGATCCGCTCGTCGATCGTGGTCACCGGCATGCCGATCGACGCGGCGAAGTCCGCCGGTCCAAAGACGATCGTCTCGAGGCGCGGCGAGGATGCGCAGATCTCTTCGACGTTTATGAGCCCTTCGGCAGTCTCGATCTGCGCCTCGATACCAATGTGACCGGCTGGCAATCCGGCGTTCCTCTCGACCTGGCTGAGCAGCAGGTCCATGGCCACGACGTCAGACGCCCGGCGAACCTTGGGCATCATGATCTCGTCCAGACGAGGTCCGGCGTTGCCGACGACCTCGATGACGTCCTCGTAGGTCCAAGGCGTGTCCCACGCGTTCACCCGCACGCACAGCACCCGGTCACCCCAGTCGAGGGTCTGGATGGCGTGGACGACTTTGGCGCGCGCGGCCACCTTTTCATTGGGCGCGACCGAGTCCTCGAGGTCGAGGAAACTCATGTCCGCCGTCGACGATGGCGCCTTGGCGAGAAAACGGTCCGAAGATCCCGGTGTGGACAGGCACGAGCGACGAGGTAGGGGTCGAGAACGTTGCGACATGCGCCCGAGCCTAATTCTCACCAGATGCCGGGCCCTCGAACGCGAGAGAGTGCCGAGAAAACGTCGAGGTCGGCGCGAGCGCGTCCTAAGTATTTCATGCCTCTAATCAGGAAGTTCAGAAGTTCTTATGCTGCAGCGGGCCCCAGCGCCAAGCCATAACCGGTAGCCTTCACTACGTGACAGACGTCGGGCGCCCCGCGCGCTTCTCGACGCTACGGCCAACAAGGGGACTTCAGCGGTTCCGGTGGATCAAGTCCGCTCTGGCTGTCGTCGCAGTGTGTTCCAGCACTGTGGCTGTTTTGCCACGTCCCGCGGGCGCCTCGGGTATCACCAGCGACCGGGCCAAAGCCACCGAGCTCTACAACCAGATCCAGAGCATCAACGCCAAGGTCGAGCTTCTTGGTCAGCGTTACGACGAGGCTCAGATCAAGCTCAATAACTTCAACAACCAGATCTCCCACACGAAAGAGACCGTCGCCGCGATCAAGAACAAGGTCACCAACGGCACGACGCAACTGCGCGACGACGCCATCTTCGCGTACGTCACGAACGGGGCCGCGGCGAGCAACAATCCCCTGTTCTCGTCGAACGCTTCGAACATCGGCGCCACCGACGTCTACAACAAGATCGCCGAAGGCAACGTCAGTTCGACCATTGCGAGCCTGAAGAACTACCGGATCGAACTGACCCAGGAGCGGAGCATCCTGAACTCCGAGGACGCCCAGGCGCGATCTGCCACTCAAGTCGCCGCCGCAGCGTTCCACAGCGCCAAAGTGCTCCAGGCGTCGTTGCAGTCCACCCTCAACCAGGTCAAGGGTCAGATCGCGGTCTTCGTCGCCGAAGCCGCCGCGGCGGCCGCCGCGAAATCCGACGGCGCACTCAAGAACGCCAAGCACACCGCCGGCTTTCCCGCTCCCCCGCCTGACTCGCGCGCCAACATCGCCATACGAGCAGCCATGTCGTACCTGGGCACCTGGTACTGCTGGGGCGGCGCCTCACGGCGTTGCGTGGACTGCTCAGGACTGATCATGCTCGCCTACGACGCCGCCGGTATCGCCTTTCCGCACTACTCGGGCGCCCAGTACGAGGACACCGAGCGGGTGCCGCTCTACGACATCAAACCCGGCGACCTGCTGTTCTACGGCTACGACGGCGACCAACACGTGGCGATGTACGTGGGTCACGGCGACATGATCGAAGCCGAGATGACCGGCACGCGCGTGCACATAACGCCCATTCGACTCGGATACGGCTTCGTTGGTCTTGGTCGCCCCCGGGGCTAGGTGTGTCGGGCGTTCCCACATCGTTTCACCTAGGACCGCTCGTCTTTCACACCTACGGTTTCGGTCTCGCGATCGCCGCGTACGTCTGCTACCTCTATTCGCGGCACCGTCTCGCGCGCGCGGGCTTTGAACTAGCGCACTTCTTCTCCTACGCCGTGGCCTTGGTGGTGAGCGGACTCGTCGGAGCACGCCTCGCCAACGTGGCCACCAACTGGTCGTATTACTCCGGTCACCCGGGTCGGTGGATCGCAGTCTGGCAGGGCGGACTCGCCAGCTTCGGCGGCATCGCCCTAGCCCTTCCCGTCGCCGTGATCCTGCAACGCCGTTGGTGGCCTGGGAGCTCCTTCGCCCGTTTCGCCGACGCGATGGTACCCGCGCTCGTCGCGGGTTGGGCCCTCGGGCGCGTGCTCGGACCCCAATTCATGGTCGACGGCGGCGGACACCTGACCCATTCGTGGTTCGGCATCCATTACGTCGGCCAGATGGGCAAACGCGTGCCCGTGCCACTGATCCAGGGAGCAGAGGACGGACTGCTGTGGGGGCTACTGGTGCTCGTCGAACGGCGCTGGACGACTAAATTCGCGGGGGCCTTGAGTGCGCTCGCGATGATCGTCTGGGGACTCGTGCGAGCCTTTGACGAACACTGGCTCCTCGGACAAGAGTCACACAGCGGATCGATCGGCGTGCAGTTCGCCGGGTTGGCGTTGGCGTTGGCGGGGGTGTTGATCTTCTTAAACCAGGTGTTGCACCGATCTCGTCATACCTAGGGTGCCGGTCGAGGTCAACGAATTGCCGTTACACTCTGATTGAGGACGTCTAGAACCCGCTTCCATCGCACCTGGCCTTCGACCAGGGAAGAAAGCGGAAGGCGTCATGCGATTCGACCCACTGAAGTTCATTCCCAAGGCCGAACGACCAGATTCCGCCTTTCGCCATTTCTCCCCCTCGGCCTGGCCTGGATCACCCTGCTCGTGGACAACGCCCCGCACGTCGTGGGCGAAGGCCCACGCGTGCGAGGTCGCGTGCTTACCAGCGCGCAGAAGTTGCGAAACTCCCTCGCGAATCGGCTCCTCCGAGACGGCGACGGCCACGGTCATCGCGCCAAAGAGCTTGGGCATTAGCCCGAAGTCATCGCCGGCTCGAAACAGCATCGAACCTTCGACAACCGAGGAGTACTCACCATGTTCATAAGATCGGGAACCGTAATTTTCATACTTGCGGTGATCATCATCTTCTTAATCGTTCGCTAGCCAAGGAAAAGGCTTGCGCCGACGTCAATTACGGAGAAGTTCGAGACTTGCGCATCACATGAAGAAGGCAGCACGAGAGAATCCCCTCTCACCACTAGAGAAATGATCACGCCATGAGTAAGAAGATGAAGGCTAAGAACGCCGCCCAAATTGCCAAGGGCAAGGTTGAACAGATTGAAGGAAGCGTCACGGGTGACAAGGTGCTCGAATCGAAGGGTCGCGCCGATCAGTCGCTCGGTCATCTGAAGCAGGCCGGCGAGCACTTGAAAGACGCCACAAAGAATTAGTGAATGATTGCGACAGGGGCGCTTCGGGCACGGGTGACCCGCGTCGAGTCTTGCTGACGTCCATGCTGACCAAGCATCGAGAAGGGTCACCCTTGGCCGATACCCTGCAAGAGTGTCGAATCTGACGTCAGACGGAATGCTGCAATGACCCGATGGGACAGGACCGGATCTTCGGTCGTCGACGATCGACTGGCACTCGTGAGAACAAGGCCTTGACGCCCAAATCAGACCATACGAAGACTGACCACCCTTCGGCTTCGCACGCCTCCAAGCTCGGGGCGAAGCGTCTCAAGTACCTTGGCGCCGCGGGTCCCGGACTCATCACCGGGGCGTCCGACGACGACCCCTCCGGCGTTGCCACCTACGCCCAGGTGGGGGCCAAGTACGGACCGTCGTTCTTGTGGACGGTGGTGCTGACACTCCCGCTAATGATGGCCGTCCAAGAGATCTGTGACAGAACCGCGTTAGCCACGGGAAGTGGCCTCGGTGAACTGGCGACCAAGCACTTCGGCCGGATCGGCCGCACCGTCATCGGTGCCCTGCTCGTTATCTTGATCATCGCGAACACGCTGAACATTGCGGCCGACCTGGTCGCCATTGGGTCGGGCATGAATCTGCTCAAAGCGGGACCAACCTGGCTGTGGGCACTACTCGCGGGTGGCATCATCACACTGATCATGGTGAAGGGGACTGCCGCTCGAATCAACACCGTTTTCAAGATCCTGGCGGCCGCTCTGTTGGTCTACATCGTCGTCGCCGTCATGGTGACCAAGCAGTGGGGACGGATACTTGACTACACCTTCATTCCCCACGTGAAATTCAATCGAACCTATATATCACTACTCGTCGCGGTGCTGGGCACGACGATCTCTCCTTACTTGTTCTTCTGGCAGAGCGCCAACCGCCTCGAAGAGATGCGCCTCGAACCCGAAGGCGGGCTCGTCGCGTCGCCCCTGCGACGACGAAGCCACGCCCACGCCGCTCTGAAGCAACGCCTCAGCCGAATTGACGTCTTTTCCGGGATGGCATTCTCGAACATCGTCATGTTCGCCATCATCACCGCGACCGCGGAGACACTTCACGTGCACAATGTTGACAATATTCAAAGTGCGGCTCAGGCCGCTAACTCGCTCAAACCTCTCGCGGGACATTTCGCGAGTGTCATCTTTGCGCTCGGCTTCATCGGAAGCGGTCTTTTGGCGGTTCCGGTGCTCGCTGCTTCGGGCTCGGTCGGGCTGTCAGGACTTCTGAAGAAGAACTGGGGACTCTCACTTTCGATGCGAAAGGCTCCTCTCTTCTACGGCCTGGTGGGAATGGGCACTATCGGCGGGACCGCGCTCAGTCTCCTCGCAATCAACCCAATCAAACTACTGGTGTTCGTCGCCGTCATCAATGGTGTCATTGCCGCTCCCTTGCTCGCCGTCGTTCTCATCGTGTCGAACAATCGAAAACTGATGGGCAAGTACGCCAACGGTCTAGTAGCCAACATCTTTGGCGGTGCGGCTTTCGTGATCATGGCCTGGGCGTCCATAGCGCTCTTCGCTACTGGAGGATTCTCGTTGTAGTCTCGCTGCGTCGACGCGTCATCGTGGTCCTGTCGAAGGACCCGTGCAACAAGATCACCGTACTTCACACCACCACTTGCCATCGCAAAACGCTGTTCGAGACCTAGAAGAGCGAGTTCCATTCCTCGTCACCTAACCGGCCGATTCTCTCCGCCCCGTCGAGGGCCAAGGGCACACTGACCCGGTCGGTCGCGATGAACGACACGTGCGCGAGTCCCAGTCGACGCCAGGGCTGAAACAGGACTCGGGTCGGCGATGGATTGGAATAGATCCCTAGGACGAGCATGCCCGTCGGTGACGCCGCGACCACCAGTACCGGACGAATCTTCGAACGCTGCTCAGGGATGAGCGGATCCACGGCGTCAAAGGGGACGTCCGCCAGGACGACCCAACCCACGAGAGGGTGCGCGGGATCGTACGCGTCGAGTTCGCCCGGCGTCAAGATGAATCGTCGGCGTACGATCTCGGTGACGGTGGGCACCTCGGCGACCGCGGTCGTTGAGGTGGAGTGCGGCTTTTCGGTGCGCTTGGACTTCGAGGGCCTCACGATCCGCGGTGTCGTCGTGTTCTTCTTTCGCTTCTCTTGCTCCCGGCGGCGACGGCGCTGCTCGCGCACCGCGTCGTCTACCTCTTTGGGCACCAGCAGACTCGAACTCGACGTTCCTTCGGGCAACGACGGAAGAGTGAACTCCGGACGCTCCTCGAGCAACCGACGGCACTGGGCCGCGGCGGGGAACTCCTCACCCACCGCGAACGCGAGCACCGCAACCACTTCGTCGACACTCGTACCGTCGAGCAACACGTGATCGACCGCCTCACTCAACTGCTCAAGATTCGGGGCCTCGGCGTGGTCGCCGAGTTGATCGACGATCTTCTCGAGAGGCTCGAGGGCGAGCAGTTCGAGCAGTGCGCGCACCGCGGCGAGAGGCGCGCCCGCGGCGAAACTCGCCACCTCGCGTTTATGCTGCAGCGAACGCAGTGGCATGCCCACGACCGCGCTCACCTTCGTGGTGGCCTTGAAATTCAGCCGATCGAGCGCGCCCAGGATGAGACCGTCGTCGATGCGCAGCAAGGCCCGACGCATGACGTCGCCGGGGCTCGAAGTGGTCACGGACATCTGTTCCTACTTCAAGAGGTATTTAGAGATGACGACACGCTGGACCTGATTGGTCCCTTCGTAGATCTGGGTGATCTTGGCGTCGCGCATGAATCGCTCGACCGGGAACTCCTTGGTGAAGCCGTAACCGCCCAGCAACTGGACGGCGTCGGTCGAGACGCTCATGGCGGTGTCTGAGGCGAAGGACTTCGCCGCCGCGCCCAGGTACGTCAACTGATTCTGTGGATCACCTTCGTCAATGGTCGCGCACGCGCGATAGACAAGGGCACGCGCCGCTTCGGTGCGAATCGCCATGTCCGCCAACATGAAGCGAAGACCCTGGAGATCGGCGATGGGAGCACCGAAGGCCTTTCGCCCCTTCATGTACTGACCCGCGTAGTCAATGGACGCCTGGGCTATGCCGACCGCCTGGGCGCCGATCGTCGGTCGCGACCGGTCCAACGTGTGCATGGCGATCTTGAAACCATCGCCTTCGGCCCCGATGCGGTGACTCGCGGGCACGCGCAGGTCGTTGAAGACGACTTCTCCCGTGGGCGACGCGCGCAGTCCGAGTTTGTCCTCGTGCTTGGGAAACTCGACACCCCAGCCCTTTTCCACCAGGAAACACGAGATGCCGTGACTGCGCGCCTCGGGGTTCGTGCTCGCAAACACGGTGTAGGTCTCCGAGACCCCGGAATTGGTGATCCAGTACTTCGAACCGTTCAAGACGTAGTCGTCACCGTCGCGCACCGCACGACATCGCATGGCGGCCACGTCCGAGCCCGCGTCAGCCTCAGAAAGGCAGTAGGAACCTTGAATCTCGCCCGTTGCGAAACGCGGCAGGTACTGCTGCTTGATCTCTTCGGAGGCAAAATTCATGATGGGCAGCATCGCCAGTTTGGAGATCAGCATGGTCACCGACGTCGAGGCGCAGCCCCGGGCGATCTCTTCGATCATGATTGCCTGGGTCACCATGTCGCCGCCCGATCCGCCGTACGCCTCGGGCACCCATACCGACGGCAGGTCCATCTCGCGACAGGCGTCCCAACTTTCCTGGGGGAAGATCTGCTCACGGTCGTAATGCGCGGCGTGCGGGGTAATGCGACTATCGACGAATCCGTGCATCACCTCACGAAAGGCTCGCTGCTCGTCGTTGAGATCGAAACTCATGGCAAATCTTTCGTAGTGCTAGTGGCCGGCGTGAGCAACGCTAACCAGCAAATCTTCTCTCGTGACGCCATCAACAAAACGGCGCTGCAGCGCATAACTGTGCGCCAGACCCGCAAATGGAGCGGTCTGGTCACGCTCGATCAGTGACGACGTTCGCAGTCCGAAGTGGTCCAACGCCACGTGCACGTCCTCGGGGATTGGGCCGCGACCCACGAGGCTGGCGCGTTTGGCCGCGACCAGCGCGACGCCCAGTTCCACGTCGTGGCGGTCATGGGGATGGGCGAAGTGAAGTTTGGCGCACTCGCGCTGGGAGATCGTGAGGGCAAATCCCTCGCCGGGTGCCGGAGTCCCGTACCCCTTGCCCGAGGCGGGGTTCAGCGAATGCTGGAGTCCGGGCTTGGGCGTACGTCCAATTTCGGGGGTCTGCGTGGGCATCGTCGGGCGCACTTCACCGGACGCGGGAACAGGAGAAAACGTGGGTTGGGTCACACTTCGACACTACCCCTGAAAAGTCGGACTAAATCCTGGTTAGCCAAGTTTCGTACTGCGCTAATTCGCCACGCACGGCCTGATGGTACGTCGCTTGCAGGACCTTGGTGATGGGTCCGGGGTGACCCTCGCCCACGACA
>Ga0187887_10001854_pt1 | contig 17649 bp, 16 predicted proteins | sample June2016WEW_7_10_FD_132977 | JGI IMG/M metagenome (GOLD analysis project Ga0187887, IMG submission 132977) | Peatland microbial communities from SPRUCE experiment site at the Marcell Experimental Forest, Minnesota, USA - June2016WEW_7_10 | ecosystem: Environmental > Terrestrial > Soil >...
CCGTGCACAAAGGCGACCTCACCGGCATCGAGATCATCAACCGGCTGATGGAACAGGTCTGGGCGCGGCCGATCCGGCGGCTCGAAGAGCATCGCGCGGTGGCGCTCATTCCCGCGAAAGACGGCGCAGTCTCGGGCGTGCTGTTGATCGACGTGCGGACCGGCGTGTTTCGCTTCCTGCGCGCGCAGGCGGTGCTGCTCGCGACCGGCGGCGGCCCAACCATGTATCGCTATCACACGCCGTCGGGCGACAAGAGCATGGACGGGCTCGCCATGGCGTTGCGGCTCGGACTTCCGCTTCGCGACATGGAGATGGTGCAATTTCATCCGACCGGATTGCTCGCCGGCCCGGACACGCGGATGACCGGCACCGTGCTCGAAGAAGGCCTCCGCGGCTCCGGCGGACACCTCCTCAACGGCGCCATGGCCCGCTTCATGGGCGCCTACGATGCGAAGCTCGAACGCGCCACCCGCGACGTCGTCAGCCGCGCCATCTACGCCGAGATGAAGGCCGGCCGCACCACGCCGAACGGCGGCGTCTATATCAAAATGGGCCATCTCGGGCCGGCGAAAGTGGCCAAACAATTCAAGGGCATGGTGGACCGCTGTCGCGATTGCGGCTTCGACCTTGCCGGCGGCCTGGTCGAAGTGGTGCCGACCGCGCATTACTTCATGGGCGGCGTGATGTGCGAGGTCGACACCTCGACCGAATGTTTCGGCCTGTTCGTCGCCGGCGAGGACGCCAGCGGCATGCACGGCGCCAATCGGCTCGGCGGCAACGGCGTCGCCAATTCGACGGTGTTTGGCGGCATCGCAGGCGACGTGATGGCGGGCTGGATTGCGAAAAATCCCGGTCACCGCCCGCCCGACCCGGATGCGCTCGATGTCGAACTGTCTCGCGCGAAGCATCCTTTCGGTCGCAAATCGGGCGATCTCAATGCATTGCGCGAGACGCTGCTCGACACGATGTGGGACGAGGTCGGTGTGGTGCGCGACCGGGCCGGGATCGAACGCGGCATTGCCGGGATCGAGCGGATCAAGGCGGAGCTTCTTATCACCGGTGTCGCCGATGCCGACCGCCGCTTCAATGTGACGTGGCACGACTGGCTCAATTTGCGCTCACTGTGCGAGGTGAGCCGGGTCATTGCGCTCGCGGCGCTTCGGCGCGAGAATTCGCGTGGCGCGCATTTTCGCTCCGATTTCCCGGAGCCGGGCGATCTTGCGACCTCGGCCTTCACGGTGGCGCGGCAGACCCAGGACGGAATCGAGATGACCGACCGGCCGGTCCTGTTCACCCATGTGAAGCCCGGCGAAACCCTGTTGCGCGATCCGGTCGCGGCCGAATGAGGCGAAACATGATCCCGCTATCGTCGATCCAACGCACCGCCGAGGATTTGATGGCCAAGGCGGCGATCGAAATCCCCGACGATTACCTCGCCGGCCTGCGCCGCTGCGCCGATACCGAAACCGGCGAGCTGTCGGCCTTTGTCATCAAGGCCATGCTGGAGAACTACGAAGCGGCCAAGGAAGACCGCCGCGCCATGTGCGGGGATACCGGCCTGCCGCGCTGGTACGTCAAGATCGGCAACGAGGCGGCGATCGAAGGCGGTCCCGTGGCGCTTGAAGCGGCGCTGCGTCGCGCCACCGCCCACGCCACCACCGCGGTGCCGCTACGCCCCAACCGCGTGCACCCGCTGTGGCGCACCGATCACAACAACAATGTCGGCATCGGCGCGCCGGAAATCGAATACGCGTTCCATCCCGACGCCGACTGGATCGAGCTCACCACCGTGCACAAAGGCGGGCTGTTCGGCTCGGATTACCGCATGCTGTTTCCCGGTGACGGCATCGAGGGCATCAAGCGGTTTTATCTCGATACGCTGATCGGCTTCGGCAAACGGGGGCTCGCTTGTCAGCCGGCCATCGTCGGCATCGGGCTTGGCGGTTCCAAAGACACCAGCATGGTTCTGGGCAAACAGGCCTCCTGCCTGCGCGTTGTCGGCTCGCGCAATCCCGATCCGCGCATCGCCGCGCTCGAACAGGAGTTCAAGGACATCGGCAACAATATCGGCATGGGCGCCATGGGCTTTGTCGGCTCCTCGATGGTGATCGATTGCCATATCGAGGTCGGCTATTGCCACACCGGCGGCATGCCGATGTCGGTGCACATGTTTTGTCTGTCGTCCCGCCGCGCTTGCGCACGCATCGCGGCCGACGGTAAAGCGGCTTTCCGCACCGATCCGATGTGGTTCACCGACTACATGCGGCGGGAAACCGTGGAATGGGGTCAGCAAGCGGCGGAAGCCGCGGAATAGAAGGCAGTTTGTTTCATGGCGGATCTCAAGACCGTTCACATCGACCTGCCGGCGCGCACCGAAGATCTGGCTAGGTTGGAAATCGGTTCGGTCGCCTATCTCACCGGCCGCGTCTTCACCGCGCGCGAAGGCGTCTACAAGCGGGCGATTGCCGATGGCGCTGGAATGCCGGCCGGCAAGGACGCGCTCGGCATCACCAATTTCCATTGCTCGCCGGCCGCCAGTATCAATGCCGACGGCAGCTATACCGTCGGTGCGGTGACCGCCACCGCGTCGTTTCGTTTCGCGCAATGGCTCGACGGCTGGTTTAAAATCTCCGGCTGCAACATCATCATCGGCAAAGGCGGAATGACGTCGCAGACCTATCGCGATGCGTTCGTTCCCAACAATGCGATCTATCTCACCACCGTCGGCTATGGCACCGGCGCGCTGCTCGGCCGCGGCATCAAGCGCGTCGCCGGCGTCTATTGGCTGGAGGAATTGGGCCTGGCGCAAGCCGTCTGGGTCCTCGACGTGGAAAAATTCGGCCCCTTCCTGGTTGAGAGCGACCTCGTCGGCAACAGTCTGTTCGAGCGCGAAAACGCCAAGATCGCGCCCGGCCTGGAACAACTCTACGCCGGAACGAAGTCCGCCACGCTGCGCCGCTACGGCGAGACCGACGACAAGACCAAGGAAGTGATCTGACGGGCCGCTCGATCGCGCGGCAAGGGGGCAAAGATGGCGAGCGCCAGCACCGCAAAAGCGCCGATCAGAGAACGGATCACTACCGAATTGAAGGAATTTGTCGTCATTGCCATCTATCTCGGCATCTGCTTCACGGCGCTGGCTTATCTGAAAGCCGCGATCTTGCAGGCCCATGACATCGCCTTCGCGCCGTTTGGTTTCGCCGCCGCAAAGGCGCTGATCTGCGCCAAATTCGTCCTGGTGGGACGCATGTTCGGTCTTGGCGAGCGCTTCAAGTCCTTGCCCTTGATCTGGCCGACGCTGCACAAATCATTCGCGTTTCTCATACTGCTGCTCGTCCTCAACGCCATTGAGGAGATCGTCGTCGGCGTCATACATCACCGGACGATTGCCGATTCGATAGCCGGCATCGGCGGGGGCACTCTCGATCAGCTGATGGCCACCAGCGTCGTCGCGCTGTTGATTCTGATTCCGTTTTTTGCCTTTCGCGCGCTCGGCGAAGTCGTCGGCGAGGAGAATCTGGTTCGCGTATTTTTCTACCAGCGTCATACGGTCGATAAGGCGTGATTTTGAAGCACGCAATTTCAGCCCGGCTAGAAAGGAGAAGCGATGCACCCGTTGATATTGTCGTCCATCATATTCGTACTCATGCTCGGCGGCATCATTGTCGGCACTTGGCTCCGCAGCATGTTGCCGCAGCATCACCTGAGCAAGGACACGCAGGACACCGTTCGGCTTGGCGTCGGGCTCATCGCAACGATGGCGGCCCTGGTCGTCGGCTTGCTGATTGCAGCGGCGAAAAGCTCCTACGACACGCAGAGCGGCCAGATCAAACAGATTACGGCCGACATCATCCTGCTCGACAGCCTGTTGGCGCAATATGGGCCGGAACCCTTGGCGCTTCGCGAGCAGATACGGGCCGTGATTCCCAGTTTTGTCGATCGAATTTGGCAGGAGAAAGAAACCAATAGGACGGCGCCGTACCAGGCCAGTGCGAGCGCGGAGCGGATCTATCTGCAGATCCAGGCGCTATCGCCGCAAAACAGCGTCCAGCAGTCGCTGCAGGCCCGCGCGGTACAGATCTGCAACGATTTGATCCAGGCGCGCCTGTTGCTGTTCACCGAAACCGGCACCTCGATTCCGCTGCCTTTTCTCGCCGTGCTGGCGTTTTGGCTCATCATCATATTCGCCAGCTTCAGTCTATTCTCGACCCTCAACGCAACGGTCTTCATTGCGCTCTCCGTGTTTGCGCTATCGGCGGCGTGCGCCATTTTCTTGATCTTGGAACTTGGCGGTCCCTTTACGGGCCTGTTGATGATTTCCAGCACGCCCCTGCGCGAAGCGCTGGGGCCTATAGGTCCGTAGCGTCGCAATGATGCCCGTTAGACCAGTCGGATAAACGGCCGCTCCGCGGTCGGGTCGACTTCAACCTCGGCGCCGTTGGCAATCGCTGTGGTGATATCGAGATCAAACCCCGAAATCATGGTGAAATCGGCGAGCGCCGCGCCCTGCACCATGATCGGATTGACGCGGTTCAACACCAAAGCCGCCGGCATGATGCGGCGCGCCGTCATCTCGTGCAGCATCCAGGCGGTGGCGACGCCGCCCTTTGCGGCATCGAGCACCAGCACACGGCCGTTGTAACCTTGGCCCGCCAGCTTGTGCTCGGCGCGCGAGAAGACGCCGCGATTGCGGTCGAGATCGTAACGCGCGGAAAAGCCGTCGCTGGCGACCAGCGCTCGCGCCCGGACTTTGCGGCCCATTCCCGCGCTGGCGTAAAAGATTTTCCCGCTCATCGTCCGAGCTTCCCGCCGGCGCAGGCCGCTGCGACGCATTGTTCCATCGACAGCAGCACCGGCCGGTAGCCATAGCCGCCGAGGATGTTGGCGAGCTTCGCCGAATTGGTGGCGAGCCCACGCCAGCCGTTCGCCTCCGCCATTTCCCGCGCATAGCTCTGGTAAAAGCACATGCCCGATAGAACGATGCCGCCGGCTGCTTCGATCCGCGTCGTCAGCCCCATGCGGTCGGCGTCGGGCTTGACCTGCGGGCTGGTGACGGCGAGAAGCGGAATCTCGGCGTGGCGGCCGTCGAGCATCGCCGCCAGACTTTGCATTTCCATGAGGCTGAGCTGCGGTGCGGAGAACACCACCACGTCGACCGCGCCGATATCCTTGGCGTAGGACGCTTGCAGGGTGCGGAGATCGGCCTCGCCGACATCATGCGTCGGCAGCGTCTGACCGGCCGGGATGACGTCGTCGATCCGCATCGCTTCCGGCGTGACGCCGACCATATGAAATAATGCGACCGAACCGAAGCTCGCCAACGCCGCGCCGAAATGCTTCATCTCGTCGGCGCCGGGAACTCGCTCGATGCCGATCAGCGCCGGCACCTGCCAATAATCGCCGGCGAGCCGGCCGACGACGCCGCCGAGCGCGCCCCAGTCGGAGAGCTCGCGCGGCGTCCATGATAGCTCGACCAGCAATGTCGCCCGGCGCGCTTCGTCGAGGTGATAGCCGTAGCGCGGCGTGCGTCCGGTGAGGCCGGCGCTCAGCGCCGAAGGACCGCCTTCGAAATTCGAACGCGCGCCGCAGACGCTGTTGGAATAGATCACCACGCCGGTGTCGCCATAGGCCATGTGTTCGCCACGCACCGGCGGCATGATGGTCTGATAATTGATGCAGGTATTCGTCATCAACACGCCGAACGCCTCGAAGGCCGCGATGGCGCGGCGTTCGAGCTCGAGCATCCAGGGCTGCTGCTTGAGCCGGGCCGCTTGCGCGAAATCGGTGCCGCGCGGATCGGTAATGGTCGGGATGCGGACCTGGCGCTCGCGATGGGGCAGCGCGGCCCAGTGTTCGAGCCATGCAACGCCCGAAGCGCCAAGCGACTCGGTATCGGCCATGATGTGGGCTTGGCCGACCGCAACGAAATCGTCGGCGCCGAGATAATTTCCGACCTTGATCTGATGCTCGATCGCCCATTGCCGCAGCGGACCGAACTCGCCGGCGCGCATCGCATGTTCTTCGTCGGTCAGTTTCACGGACGAGCCAAAATGATTGCGCCAGAACTATTCAGCGACCACGCCCGCGGCCTTGATCAATGGCACCCATTTGTCGACTTCGGCATTGACCAGGCGGCCAAGCGCCTGCGGCGAGCGCTGTTCGGGCGGCGGGATATCGGCACCGATCTCGGCAAGCCGTTTTTGAATGACCGGATCCACCATGGCTTTTTGTACCGCGCCGTTAATACGTTCGACGATCAAAGCCGGTGTGCCCTTGGGCATGAACAAAGCCGTCCAGGCGACGGTTTGCAGTTCCGGCAAGCCGGCCTCGGTCGCCGACGGCACGTCCGGGATCGACGGTGCCCGCTGCGGGATCGTCACCACAATCGCGTTTTCGCTGTCGCTTAAGATATGCGGCGTCGCCGTGACCACTTGGTCGAATAAGGTGTCGATCTGCCCACCGAGGAGATCGTTGCTCGCTTCGGAGAGGCCGCGATATGGCACATGAACCACATTCGCCCCCGTGAGGTGATTGAACAACAGCAGCGTCAAATGCGAGATCGAGCCGATGCCGGCGCTGCCCATCGTGGTCTTGCCTTTGTTCGCCTTGGCATAAGCGATCACGTCGTCGAGCCTGTGCAGCGGCAGCGTCTTTCGCGTCACCAGCACCATCGGCGTCGAAGCGACCAGGATCACCGGTTCGAAATCGGTCCGCGGATCGTAGGGCAGGCTTTTATAGATACCGAGGCTCGCCGCGTGGGTCCCGAGATTACCCATCACCATGGTGTAGCCATCGGCGTCGGCGCGCGCGACCCGCGTCGCGCCAATCGTGCCGCCGGCGCCGGTGGTGTCTTCGACCACGACTTGCTGGCCGAGCAATGGACCGATGAATTGAGCGATGATACGGGCGAGAATGTCGCTCGGTCCGCCGGCGGCGAAGGGCACGACCATGGTGATCGGGCGGGCCGGATAAGGCTGCGCGGCCTGCGCGCCAGAGCCGATGCCAGCCAGGATGAGGCAGACCAAAACCGCGTCCACGACAAGCAGGCGAGCAGCACGAGCCCCGATCATTCTCTCCCCCGGCAAGCATTGAGCGTCGCTACAGCGCTACAGCGACTCTACGGGACCGCTTTACCGAGTCAAATGCACCGCCAGGACGCCACGTTCACGGCGTCACAACACGTCCGCGCGAACATAGATGATGCCGCGACCGATCATTCCGAGTATCCGCGCCGCGCTGCGCGAAACGTCAATCACGCGGCCCTTGTTGAACGGGCCGCGATCATTGATCGTCACGATCACGCTTCGACCGCTTTTTGGATCGGTGATGCGAACACGCGTTCCAAACGGCAAGGTACGGTGTGCGGCCGTAAGCTCACTCGGGTTGAAATGCCCGCCGCTGGCGACCCGGCCGCTTTCCCAATAATAGGCGGCAAAGCCGGAGAAGCTGCGCTTTGCGGCGTCGCCCGCCACGGCGTTTGGGATTCCACATCCCACCGCAAGCAGTATGGCCGCCAGGGCCGTTGCGAACCGCGACGCCGTCATGTGCGCCCCCGATAGCCGGAAAAAAGCGCCGCCTGCTTTCGGCTGGTACAGCTGGGTGGACTCGAACCACCGGCCTCCTGATCCACAGTCAGGCGCTCTAACCAACTGAGCTACAGCTGCACGGGCCCGCGGTCGGCAAGCGCGCGGAACCTATGGGCAACGCTCCAGTTTGGCAAGCCGGTCCCGATCGGGCCACAAAAAAGCAAAAGCCCGGGTTTGACCCGGGCTTTCCAATAATCGGTGTAACCGACGCAAAGGCTGGAGCGATCAAGCGACCTTGCTCATTGCCTTGTTCATGCCGGACTTGATCGGCTCGGCGGTCTCGGTCGCGACTTTCTGGGCCAAAGCGCCGAGTTCCTTGCCTTGCTCGGTCAACGCCTCGAACGACTTGCGCGCATGCGCGCTCGACAGTTCGATCATTTCCGACAGCGTCTTCGCCGTGAGCAGTTCGCCGGCGAAATCGAACGCCGCATTGGTGTTCAGCCGGGCCGTCTCGATCACCTTGAGACCGTAATCGGACGCGCCTTTGGTGGCGGTCGAATAGGTGGTCTCGAGCACGTCGGTCGCCTCTTCGGCGGCGGCCTTCATCTTTTCATAGGTATCCTTGCACTGCGCGACACCGCGCTCCGCGAATTCGCGGAAAGCCGCCGGCATTTCGACCTTCGGGATCTCGAATTTCGGCATTTCGAATTTCGGCATTTCGAAGGGGCTGGACGCCGGCTTGCTGGTCTTCACTTTCGGAGGAGTCGTGATCGTATCCGCCATGACACTTGTCCTTGATTTTGATCTTTGCTCTTGGGCTGTCTCGCTAGGGAGCATCTTCTCACTGGAGAGCTTGTTCTTGCTTGGCTTCGCCGCCCGTCGCGCGTTGCCTGACATTGTCTCGTGATCCCGTGGCTGAACGCCGTACACTTGATCTTCGCCCGGGCACTTGCGTACGCTTTAATACCAATTTCTTTGGTGCGTTGCAATAGGAAATATTGCAACGCACAAAATAAATTATGCCATTGAAATAATTAGACTTTTAAAGTCGCCGGCAGGCGTGGCGAGACTCAGGTCTTAGGCTTGGTAGCCTCAACCACAATCTTGGCGGCACTCTGTCCAAGATCTTGGACCTGGGTCGAAAGCGCCTGCATCTGGCGGCTGAGATATTCCGATTGCAGCCCCATCAGTTCGGCAGTGTCCTTGGCGTGCATCAGCTTCTGGGCGAAATCGAACGTCGCCGCGACATTTTGCTCCGCGTAGGACATCGATTTATGCGCGATTTCAGCGGCGCCGCTGTGCGCTGCCGCGGCGCGGCCCTGCATCTGCCCCACCGCCTGGTTCGCCGCCTCGATGAAGCCGTCGAAAGCCTTGCGCGCCTGCGCCACGCTCTGCTCGGCGAAGCTGCGCATTTCGTTCGGGATTTGAAATTGTTCGAATGGATCTTTGGCCATCACACACTCCTCGTCGCACCGGCGGACTGATCCTAGCGCGAAATTGCGACGGGCATGCAAGGGAAACGATGCCGATCGCTAAGTCTTGGAGCGATTAAGGTTATCTCGGCAAGTCTGGCGGCACATCGGCCCGCGCCATGGACGCCGCACACGCCCGGCACTATTAAGATTTCCTTAAGGCAACGCGTTCCGCCGCGCCGGCGACCCGGTTGCCGACGCAGATGCCGACCGACATGCCGATCATGGAGCAAGAGTTCGCTTTGTTGCGTCATCCCCGTCTCGCGACGCTCGCGACGAGCGCTTGGCCGGCGTGGCTATGGAGCGCCGACGGTTCGCGAATGCTATGGGCGAACGCCGCCGGTGCGGCGATTTTCGGCGCCGCCACCGTGGACGCCTGCACGCAACGTCGATTCGATGTCCGTGACGCAGCGGCCGCTCAGATCATCCGTCTTGCCGCGACGCTGCCATCGGGCGCTCAGGAGCGCCTCGAACGGCTGCGCGGTTTCGGTGCAGGCTTTAACCGCGCGCTGACCTGCGCCTGCTCGCGCATCGTGGTCGGCGACGGCAAGGCGGCGGTGCTGATCGCGGCCACGGAGCCTGCGGGCCCGGCGCTGTCGCTTGCCGAGCGCGTGCGCCGTCTGTTCGCGGAACGTGAGGAGGCCATCGCGGCGTTCACGCCAGATGGCACGCTGCTTTACGCCAATGCGGCGGCGCAGCCGCAACTTTCGCCCGCAAGCACGCTGCCGGCGCTCGGCATCGAGGCGCTTGCAGCCAGCGCGCTGGAAACCGGGAGCGCCGCGGCAACAGCGCGGCTAGGCGAGGCTGCGGTCGATGTCGCTGTCCTGCGGCTCGGAAAAGACCAAATGCGCGTGCTGGCCGTCATCATCAGGCCGCGGCCTGTGGAGGTTTCCCGCCCACAGGACAGCCCGCAACAGGCGCCGGCGGTGGGAGGCGAAGCAATCCTTGAGCGCGAACGTGAACCGGCGCTCACGGCCGACACTGCCGCTCCCTTTGTCGCACCTGCGGTCTCGGCAGCAACCGAGCCAGTCACCGCACACGACGACCCGATCGCGGAGCGGCGCCATCCGTTGCGTTTCGTCTGGCAGATGGACGCGGACGGCCGCTTCGGCGTCGGCTCGGACGACTTCATCGAATTGGTGGGTCCGCGCACTATGGCCGTGTTCGGAAGGCTGTGGAGCGAGATCGCCGCCGAACTGAAGTTCGATCCGGACAATCGGGTCGCCCGCGCGGTGGCGACGCGCGAAACCTGGAGCGGGCTCGTCATTTCCTGGCCGGTGGACGATACCGAGGAACGGCTGCCGATCGAACTATCGGGTCTACCGGTGTTCGATCGCGACCGCAGTTTCCGCGGCTATCGCGGCTTCGGCGTCTGCCGCGACATCGATCACATTAACGCATTGGCGCGGGCGCGGCGAGAACGCCCGATCGGATTCATGCCGGCGGCCGAAACGCCGCAGCAGCCGGCTGAAGCAGCCGCGACACCGCCCGCTCGACCAACACCAGACCCGGCCAATGCAGCCGAACCGCCGCGAGCGGCCGAGCCGGTCGAAGCGGCCAAGGCCGCACCGCCACCGCCGGAACGCACTGCGCCAAGCGCCGCATCGGCAGCCGCCAATGTGGTGCCATTTCGGCAATCGCCGCCGTTGCCGCCCGAACCGAAGGCGGCGCCGACTTTGAGCCCGGTCGAACGCAGAGCATTCCGCGAACTGGCGCAGGAGTTGACCGCGCGCTTGCGCGGCTCGCAGCCAGCGCCGGTCGTGGCCGAGAGCGACGCCGAAATTGCGCCGGCCGTGCCAGCCGAAGCCGCCGAACCCGCCGCGGCGCCGTCCGCCGAGGCCGCCGCCGAACATGGGCTGCTCGATCGCATCCCGATCGGCGTCTTGATCTACCGCCACGACGCACTGCTCTACGCCAACCGGCATTTCCTGGAATGGAGCGGTTACGAGAATCTCGACGCAATCGCGGCGGCAGGCGGCCTCGATACGCTCTTTGTCGACCCCGGCGCCGGTGCGCTCGCGGCAACCGGCGGCGCCCAATCGCTGTCGATTTTGACGCAGGGCGGCGACAGGCTGCCGGTCGAGGGCCGCATGTTCACGGTGCCATGGAATGGCTCGCCGGCACTGGCGTTGATCCTGACCAACGGTCAAAACCACAGCCAGGCCCAAGCCGGGGCCGAAGCCGCGCAGCGGACCACCGAACGCGCGCTCGACGCCGTCGAGACGGAAAACCGCGAGCTCAAATCGATCCTCGACACCGCGACCGACGGCATCATCACGCTCGATGCGGAGCGCCGTATCGTCGGCGTCAATGCCCGCGCCGCTTCCTTATTCGGCCGGGCCACGAACGAGCTCGGCGGCCAAATTTTCGGCGAACTGTTCACCGCCGAAAGCGAAAGCGCGGTGCGTGACTATTTCGATCGCATCGCGCGCGGCGGCAACGTGCTCAACAGCGTCCTCGACGTGGAAGCGCGTGCGCCCGGCGACCGGCTCGTTCCGCTGGCGATGACGCTCGCGCGGATCGCCGACGACAGGTTTTCCGCGGTGTTCCGCGATGTCACGATCCGCAAGCAGATCGAGGAAGAATTGCGCATCGCCAAGCGTGAGGCGTTGCGGGCGGCGGCGTCCAAAGCGGAATTTCTCGCCAAAATCAGCCACGAGATTCGGACCCCGCTCAACGCCATGACCGGGTTTGCCGAAGTCATCATGGCGGAGCGCTTCGGGCCGATCGGCAACGAGCGCTATCGCGAATATGTCCGGGACATCCACAATGCCGGGACGCACCTTATTTCAATGCTCAACGATCTTCTGGATCTGTCCAAAATCGAGACCGGCCAAATCGAGCTGGCCTTGGCCAATGTCAATGTCAACGACATCACGCAGCAATGCGTTGGCATCATGCAGCCGCAGGCGAACCGGGCGCGCATCATTATCCGCACCTCGTTGACGCCAAGCCTGCCGCTTGTCGTCGCCGACGAGCGTTCGCTGCGCCAGATCGTGCTCAATCTGCTTACAAATTCGATCAGATTCACCGGGCCGGGCGGCCAGGTGATCGTGTCGACGGTGTTTTCCGACGCCCAAGAAGTGGTGCTGCGAGTGCGCGACACAGGCGTCGGCATGAGCGAAAAAGACATCCAGGCGGCGCTCGAGCCGTTCCAGCAGACGGCAACCTCAGGCAGCTGGGGCTCCGGCGGGACCGGCTTTGGCTTGCCGCTGACTAAGGCGCTCGCCGAAGCCAATCGCGCCAATTTCGGCATCAAAAGCGCGCCGAATGCCGGGACGCTGGTCGAGATCGCATTCCCGCCGAGCCGCATCGTCGCCAATTAGAGCGTCACGCCGGGGAATCGGCTGGACTGTTAGCGGGACTTGTTTCAAGTAGACTTGGTCGGGTGGGTCTGGCGCCGTCGAGTTTTCGCCGTCTTTCAGGGCGATGCTTGGTGAGGTGCGGCGATGCGCATAGTCAAGATCCTCCTCGCTTTGACCTTCGCTGGCGCTGCCTTGCAGCCCGCGGTGGCGCGCGCCGGCGACGACGTCGACCTGTTGCTGGTACTGGCCGCCGACGTGTCGCGCAGCATCGATGCCGGGAAATTCCAGCTGCAGCGCGACGGTTACGCCGCCGCGCTGTCCGATCCGCGCGTGCTCCACACGATTCAGTCGGGTCACAACGGCCGTATCGGGGTGACTTTCGTCGAATGGTCTGGCATCGGCGCGCAACACGTGGTGGTCGATTGGATGACGGTCGGCGACGCCGCGTCGGCCAAGGATTTCGGCGACCGCCTGAGCGAGGCGCCGCGGTCGTTCATGGACCGCACCTCGATCAGCGGCGCCATCGAATTCGCGATGAATGAGTTCGACCGGGCACCCTTCATGTCCGTGCGTCACACCATCGATATTTCCGGCGACGGTACCAATAATGCCGGCCGCGACGTTACCGCGTTACGCGACGAAGCCGTCGGCAAGGGCATCACCATCAACGGCCTCGTCATCCTCAGCGACAATCCGATGTCGTGGAATCCGGACCATACCAACCCGCCGGGCGGCCTCGACAATTACTATCGCGACAACGTCATCGGAGGTTCCGGCGCCTTTGTCATGGTCGCGCAAAACTTCAACTCGTTCGGCCAAGCCATCATCAACAAGATGATCGCCGAGGTGGCGCAGGCGGATGCCGCCAAATCGTGGCGGACGTCGGCGCGCTGAATGCCGTTCTCCGGCGGCGCGCCCGCCGCGGTCGCCGGCCACGAAAGCGACACAGATACCCGGCAGGTTTGAAAGCTCGCCTGCCGCCGGGTATATTCGGGCGGCTCCACAACAATCGGAAGCACGCCCCGTGACCGCGGCCATTGGCTTGAAACGCCTCGCGATTGCCGTTGCCGCCGTGGTTGCGGCGGCATTCGTTACGCTGGTTGCGCTGTCGTTTCTGATTCCCGCAGCCTCGGTGCGCGACGCGGTCAAGGCGGAAATTCATGCCGTGACCGGGCTCGACCCGCTCTTGGGCGACGACATCTCGCTGTCGCTGTTTCCGTCCGGAAGCGTGCGTTTTCGCAACGTGCTCCTGGGTGACGATCGTACCGGCAAACCGGCCGTGGCGGCGGACGAATTGACGGCGCGATTGCGGTATTTCCCGCTATTGGCCGGCCGCATCGAAATCGCCGACGTAATGCTGGTGCGGCCGAGAATCACGGTGACATTCTCGACCGACGGACAGTCGAATTGGTCGGGCTTGATCGACTCGCTCGCGCAAGCCCTGCAGCCGGTTCCACACCGTGCCGCCTCGTTCTCGGAGATCGGCATCCAGGACGGCACGGTCGTCGTGCACGACGCCGGCAAGGACGTTGCCGAGCGGCTTGAGCATGTCGACTTCCAGGTTGCCTGGCCCTCCATCTCGCGCAGCTTCGGCGCCAACGGCCGTTTCGTGTGGCACGACGAGCCCGTCGAGGCGAGCCTCACGCTCAGCGATTTTCTGGCGGCGCTGACAGGTGAGCGATCGGGCGTCAAATTGCGGCTGTCCGGCGCGCCGCTCCAGCTCGCCTTCGACGGCGCGGCGAGTGATCGACCGACGTTGAAAATCGAAGGCACGCTCGACGTTGAGTCGCCGTCCCTGCGCGACGCGATGCGCTGGACCGGCGGCAACAAGCCACCGTTCGGTGGCTTCGGCCATTTTTCGCTGCGGGCGCAGAGCGACATCGGCGGCGGCGCGGTGTCGCTCTCCAACGTCAATGTCGAGCTCGACGGCAATTCGGCCGAAGGTGCGCTGACGCTGTCGAGCGACGGCCATCGCCTGGTGCAGGGCACGTTGGCGGCCGACGCGCTCGATTTGACGCCGTATATTTCCGGCGTTCGCCTGATGGCCAAGAACGAACGTAACTGGGATCGATTGCCGCTCGCGCTCGACGGCTTGGGCGATTTGAATCTCGACCTGCGGCTGTCCGCCGCGAGCATCAAGATATCGAACGCGCGGGTCGGCCGTACCGCGGTCGCCGCGACGATGCGCGACGGCAAGCTCGATCTCACGGTCGGCGAAGCGCAGGCTTTCGGCGGCGTCGCCAAAGGCACATTCGGGCTCGCCAATGTCAGCAGCGGGGTCGCGGTGACCTCGCACATGCAATTTCTCGATGTCGACCTGGAAAATTGCCTCGGCCAATTGTTCGGTCTGCACAGGGTCGAAGGTCACGGCAATCTCGCGCTCGCTGTCGCCGGCGCGGGCAATTCCGTGCTCGCACTGACCCATACGCTGAACGGCACCGCTACGCTAAACGCCCAATCCGGCGCGCTTGCCGGCATCAATATCGAGCAATTGCTGCGCCGGCTGGAGCGCCGCCCGCTGTCCGGCAGCGGCGACTTCCGCTCCGGCCGCACCCAGTTCGACGATCTGGTGGTCAACCTCAAGGTCGACCACGGCGTGGTGTCGGTCGATGACATGCACATCGATGGCCCAGCCGTTCGGCTCGCGGTTGGCGGCCAGGCCTCGGTGCCGGCCCGAGAGCTTGATCTGAAGGGTGTGGCGACGCTGGTTTCGACGGCAACGGCCGACGCGTTCGACCTGCCCTTTGTGGTGCAGGGCCCGTGGGACGATCCGATCATGTTGCCGGATCCGCAGAGCTTGATCCGCCGCTCCGGCGCCGCCGCGCCGCTACTCGATGCGGCCAAGAGCCGTAATGCCGGCGACGCGGTGCGCGCGGTGATCGACCAGTTGCTGGCCTCGCCGGCCGGCCCTCCGGCCGCGGCACCGGCACTATCACCGGCCTCGGCGCCGGCAGCGCCGAAAGCTTCTCAATAGACTAAGTTATCCGTAACGGCGCGAGTCCTCCCGATTGCAGCCGTCGGCGGCCCGAAAAAGGGCCTCCGACCGTGCGGCGGGCGCGCTGCTTTTAACTTTTTGCTCTATGATTCGGGGCGCCCGAATCAGCGCGGCATTTTGCTCCGCGGCTTTTGGGGCAGGATGCTCGTTAATGCTCAGCCGCCTCACGCGAACGATGCTCAAGGTGCTGATCGCGTCGCTGATCGTCGGCACCGTGCTGGCGCATTTCGGCATCACCACCGAGCAGCTGGTCAAGACTGCCGGCCTGTCGCCGGAGCGGATCGAGGACTTGGCCCGTCAGGGCGTCGCCTGGGCGCTGCCGAATTTGCTGCTGGGCGCGCTGGTAATCGTTCCGGTCTGGTTCGTGCTCTATTTATTCCGGCCGCCGGGCGAGAGCAGGGATTGATCAAATCCGCGCCGGGGTGCCTCTGGCCGCGCCGAGCTTGGTCAGAAGCGAGGCGACGACGACGGCAACGCCGACCACGGCAACCATGATGCTGCACACCGCATTCATTTCCGGACTGACGCCGAGCCGCACCTGCGAATAGATGCGGATCGGCAGCGTGGTCGCGCCCGGCCCGGTGGTGAAACTTGCGATGACCAGATCGTCGAGCGACAGCGCGAACGCAAGCATGAAGCTTGCCGCGACGGCGGGCAGGATCAGCGGCAAGGTCACCGCCAGGAAGGTCTGCAGCGGCGAAGCACCGAGATCCATCGCCGCCTCTTCGAGGCTGGTGTCGAAATCGACCAGCCGCGATTGCACGATCACCGCGACAAAGCACATCGCCATGGTGGTGTGAGCGATCACCACGGTCCAGAAGCCGCGATCGATCGAAACGGCGACGAACAATAGCAGCATCGACAGGCCGGTGATGACCTCCGGCATGACCAGCGGCGCGTAGATCATGGCCGCAAACGGCAGCCGGCCGCGGAAACGGCCGAAGCGGACCAGCGCCACGGCGGCAAGCGTACCGAGGACCGTCGCGGCGGCGGCCGCTACCAGTGCGATGCGGAGGCTGATGAAGGCTGACTCCAGCAGCGCTGCATCGCCGGCAAGTTCGCCGTACCAGCGCAACGACCAGCCGCCCCAGACCGCGACCAGACGCGAGGCATTGAACGAATAAACGACCAGAACGACGATCGGCAGATAGAGAAAGGCGAGACCGAGGCCGAGCGTCGCGAGGTTGAACGGGGAAGCCTTTCGCATCACGAGCCGCGCTCCGAGCCGCGCATCGCCTGGTGCTGGAAAACGACGATCGGAGTGACCAACAGGCACACCAAGACGACCGCGACCGCGGCAGCCGTCGGCCAATCCTTGTTGGCGAAGAATTCGTTCCACACCGTCTGTCCGATCATTGAGGTATGCGAGCCACCGAGCAGATCGGGAATAACGAACTCGCCGACGATCGGGATAAAGCACAGCAGCGCACCCGCCAACACGCCCGGCGCCGACAGCGGCAAAGTCACGAGCCAAAACGTCTTCCAGCGCGGACACCCCAGATCGGCCGCCGCTTCAAGGAGAGACTCGTCGAGCTTTTCCAAGGTGGCATAGAGCGGCAGCACCATGAACGGCAGGTAGGAATAGACCATGCCGATATAGACGGCGGTATCGGTGGCAAGCCATACCGGCGGCTCGCGCACGATGCCGAGCGTCAGCAGCAGCTGATTGAGCGGGCCGTCATGCTGCAGGATATTCATCCAGGCATAGATGCGGATCAGGAACGAGGTCCAGAACGGCAGCACCACGGCAAGCACCAGGAATGCCTGTGTCCGTCGCGGCGTGCGCGTAATCGCGTAGGCGATCGGATAGCCAATGACGAGGAGCAACAAGGTCGAGAACGCGGCGATCTCCAGGCTTTTCATGTAAGACAGGACATAGAGCGGATCGGTGCCGAGGAACGCGTAATTGTCGAGCGACAGGCCGGCGAAAAAATCGCGCAAGCCGTGCCAACCGGCGGCGAGCTCGAACACCGGCGTATAGGGCGGTTGCGCGATCGCAGTCTGCGACAGGCTGATCTTGAGCACGATCAGAAACGGCAAAAGAAAGAAGGCGACGAGCCAGCCGTATGGAATCGCGATCACGAGCTTCGCCATCAGCGAGCGTCGCGGCTGCGGGTCGGTCATGCGCGCAACCCTTTCTTCATCGCGTCAGCACGATAGCGGCATCCGGCGGAAAGCACGCCCAGACTTTATCGTCCCAGCCGATCGCGCTCTCGGTGAGCCGGCCGGTATTGGCGAGCGCCGCTTTGACCGGCACGCCCGCTTCGGTGCGCAGCTTGTAGATCGACAGGTCGCCGAGATAGCCGATATCGACCACCGTTGCGGCGGCGGCGTTAACCGCCGCGATCGGA